>Ga0299912_10002141_pt1 | contig 16158 bp, 10 predicted proteins | sample RVTome_2_FD_207667 | JGI IMG/M metagenome (GOLD analysis project Ga0299912, IMG submission 207667) | Soil microbial communities from uranium-contaminated site in the Upper Colorado River Basin, Wyoming, United States - RVT95D214 (version 2) ... | reverse complement strand
ACGGCTATCCAGATGAGACGACCGACGCCCTTCACGTCCAGCACCTCGAAGGGATTGTCGTCGAGGATCTTCTTTTCGGCGTACATGGGCAGGAACTTGTTCTCGGCATCCTCGCGCGAGAAGGAGAACGTCGCCTGGGTCAGGTCGTTGGTGCCGAAAGAGAAGAACTCCGCGGCCTCGGCCATGTGCCCGGCGCGCAGGCAGGCACGCACCACTTCCATCATGGTGCCGAACTTGAGCGGCACGGTGACACCATACTGCTTCTCCACCTGCGGCTTAATTTCGTCCAGATAGCCGCGCACGATCTCCAGCTCGCGCTTGGTGCAGACGTTGGGCACCATCACCTCCGGGTGCACGGCGATGCCTTCCTTGACGCACTCCGCCGCCGCCTCGCACAGGGCGCGCAGCTGCATCCTGTAGATCTCGGGGTAGGTGATGCCGAGGCGCACGCCGCGGTGGCCCAGCATGGGATTGACCTCCTGCAGCACGCGCACCTTGGCCAGCATGGTTTCGGTGCGGGCGATGGCCTCCTCCACCAGGGAGCTGTCGCCAAGGATGCCGAGGCCACCCTCCAGGCCGGCGGATTTTTCCGGGTGCAGCACGCGCAGGGTGGAGACCAGGGACTCCACGCCGTGCACCGAGCTGCGCAGCTGGCGCAGATGGGTCAGCTCGTCCAGCAGGCGCTGCTCGGTGGGCAGGAATTCGTGGATCGGGGGATCGAGCAGGCGCACGGTCATCGGCCGCGGCGCCATCACGCTGAGCATTTCCTTGAAGTCGCCGCGCTGCATGGGCAGCAGCTTGTCCAACGCCTTCTGTCGTGCCTCGGTATCTTCGGCGAGAATCATCTCCACCACGATGGGCAGGCGTTCCTGGGCATTGAACATGCGCTCGGTACGGCACAGGCCGATGCCCATGGCGCCGAACTTCACGGCGCGGCGCGCGTCGTTGGGGGTGTCGGCATTGGCCATCACCTGCAACTTCGCCACCTCGTCGGCCCAGCCCAGCAGGGTGGCCAGTTCGTCGCTGAACTCCGGCTCCACCGTCGGCACCTTGCCCAGGTACACGGCGCCGCTACCGCCGTCGATGGTAAGCACGTCGCCTTCGTGCAGCACGTGCTCGCCCACCACCGCGGTGCGCGCCCGGCTGTCCACCTTGACGCCCTCGGCGCCCACCACGCAGGGCTTGCCCATGCCGCGCGCAACCACCGCCGCGTGGGAGGTTTTGCCGCCGCGCGAGGTGAGCACGCCCTGGGCGGCGAAGAAGCCGTGTATGTCCTCCGGCTTGGTCTCCTCGCGCACCAGGATCACCTTCTCGCCCAGCTTGCCGCGCCGCTCGGCGGTATCGGCGTCAAATACCACGCGGCCGCTGGAAGCGCCGGGCGAGGCGCCGATGCCGGTGGTGATGGCCTCGCGCTTGTAGCCCGGATCGAGACGCGGGAACAGCAACTGCTCCAGCAGGGTCGGCTGGATGCGCAGCAGGGCCTGGTTGCGATCGACCAGCCCCTCGTTGACCATCTCCACCGAGGTGCGCACCATGGCCTGTGCATTCATCTTGCCGTTGCGGGTCTGCAGGCAGTACAGCACGCCCTTTTCGATGGTGAACTCGAAGTCCTGGATCTCGTGGTAGTGCGCCTCCAGCTTGTTGCGCAGATCCACCAACTGACGGAACATCTCCGGCATTTCCTTTTCCAGCTCCAGGATCGGCTTGGGCGTGCGGATGCCGGCCACCACGTCTTCGCCCTGGGCATTGACCAAGTACTCGCCGAACATCAGGTTCTCGCCGGTGCCCGGATTGCGGGTGAAGCCGACGCCGGTGGCCGAGTCGTCGCCCAGGTTGCCGAACACCATGGTCACCACGTTCACCGCAGTGCCGTTGGCCATCTCCGGGGTGATGTGGAATTCGCGCCGGTAGTCCACCGCCCGCTTGCCCATCCAGGAATTGAACACCGCCTTGATGGCCAGCTCCAGCTGTTCCATGGGATCGGTGGGAAAGGGCTTGCCGGTCTGCTGCTGGACCACCTGCAGGAAACGCTCGCTGATCTCCTTCAGATCACCGGCCTTGAGGCCCACGTCCACCGCCACGCCGGCGCGCTGCTTCACCGCCTCGAAGTGTTCGTCGAAGTGCTCGTCGGCCACGCCCAGGGCCACCTTGCCGAACAGCTGGATGAAACGGCGGTAGGAATCGTAGCCGAAACGCTCGTTGTTGCTCTGTTTGATCACGCCCACCAGGGTCTGGGTGTTGAGGCCGAGGTTGAGGATGGTGTCCATCATGCCAGGCATGGACATGGCGGAACCGGAGCGCACCGACACCAGCAGGGGATTGTCGGCGCCGCCGAATATCTTGCCGGTGGCCTTTTCCAGCGCGGCGATCTGCGCCCGCACCTGGTCCATCACGCCGGGGGGCAGTTCGCGCTTGGGGTCGGCCAGGTAGGTCAGGCAGGCCTCGGTGCTGATGACGAAGCCGGGCGGCACGTTGAGGCCGATTTGGGTCATCTCGCACAGGTTGGCGCCCTTGCCACCGAGCAGATGCTTGTTCTTGCCATCGCCTTCACTGAAGGCGTACACGTATTTCTGCGATCCCATCATCGACCCCTTGGTGTTTGTTATTGACCGTCCTGGATGCGGCAGCCGCAGCAGATAAGGTAGCCCCATAAACAGGGGGCGGCAATGGGGCCGGGCGGGGGGAAAACGACCGTCAGAGGGCAGCGCGTGTCTGCATCGCGTCGTACTCGGCCTGGAAGAAAAATTTCTCTTCGCCCAGGGCCGGGCGCAGGTCGTCGAGCCAGGTGGCCTGCGGATCAAAACGGGCAAAGAAGGGCCGCTGCACCCAGTCGGGATTGCGTCCCTGGATGAAGCGCAGCACGAATACCTGTTCACCGGCCACCTCCGCCACACCCTGCACCTCCACCTTGCCCGGACCGGCGCTCATGGAAGGGCCGCGCACGGTGCGCGCCACGCCGGACACCTGCTGGATGGCATCGCGGTAGATTTCCCAGGCCCGCACCAGCGGCACCTCGAAATAGCGGCTGGCACCGGTGTCGCGCTCCACGAACATGTAATAGGGCACGATGCCGAGGCTGACCTGGGTCTGCCACAGGCGGGTCCACACATCGGCGGAGTCGTTGATGTGGGCCACCAGCGGCGACTGGCTGCGGATCACCGCGCCGGTGGCGCGCACGCGGCGCACCGCTTCCCGCGCGATGGGCGTGTCCAGCTCGCGCCAGTGATTGAAGTGGGCCATGACGGCCACGTGCTTGCCCTTGCGCACCAACCGCTCCAGCAGGCGCAGCAGGTCGTCGGCGTCCTCGTCCAGCACGAAGCGCTGCGGCCAGAACGACAGCGCCTTGGTGCCGATGCGCAGGGTCTGGATATGGGCAAACTCCGGCTGCAACAACGGCTCCAGGTAGGCCGCCAGGTGCTTGGTCTTCATCACCATGGGGTCGCCGCCGGTCACCAGCAGATCGGTGACCTCATGGTGCTGCCTGAGGTAGCGGTGCAACAGCGTCGCTTCGTGGGAGGCGATGCGCAGTTCTTTGTCGCCGACGAATTGGGCCCAGCGGAAGCAGAAGGTGCAATAGGCATGACAGGTCTGTCCCTGGCTGGGGAAGAACAGCACCGTCTCGCGGTACTTGTGCTGCATGCCCTCCAGCCGCTTGTCGTCCAGGCGCGGCACGTTGAGCAGACGCTGGCCGGCCGGGTGGGGATTGAGCTTGTGGCGGATGTCCTGCGCCACGGCGCGGATCTGCGCCGGGTCGGCGCCGGTATCGAGCAGGGCGGCGATGCGCTGGAAGTCTTCCGGCGCCAGCATGCCTTCCTGGGGAAAGGTAAGCTGGAAGACGGGGTCGTCGGGGACCTTGTCCCAATCGATCAGTTCGTCGACCACATAGCGGTTGACGCGGAACGGCAGCACCTGCGCCACCGCGCGCATACTGCGGCGCAGGGCCGCCGGCAGGCGCTGCAGCTGGGGGATCTGCTCCAACTGGCGCTCGGTATAGACCTGAAATTCCTCCACGCCGGTCAGGGCGCCAAGGGGTAGCTTGCGTGCTTCCAGATTGCTGAACTGGCTCATCTGCTTACCTCGTATCTGCCGACAACGACTGCCGATAGAGTTCGCATGGGCAGGCAGGAAGGGTACGCGCCCGTAGGGCACGGGTTAGCGGGGAGGCTTCCTGCTGCAATGTATGGATGCGCCGAAACGCAGAACCGGCGCCGGGGGCCGGATGATAGTAGCGCCGCTGTGTGACAGCTGCGGTTACCGGGCGGCTCGGGCTGTTTGGATGCTGGCCGCCTGTCGATGCCAGCCATTATAACCGATGCAGCCACGCAACCCCAGCATTAATACACATGCCAGCCGTTGCATTCAATTAACAACAATTACCCACACAATGCCGTCGATACTTGAAAAATAACACCGCAGCGCCCATCCAGTTCCCATTCCTCCCACCACAAAGTCACGCCACCATGACCGCAACCCCGCTTCCCCTGCTGCTGGAACCCGAGGCCCTGGAACCCCTGCTGGGCAGTCCCGATCTGCTGCTGGTGGATCTGAGCCGCGCCGAAATACACGCGCAGTACCATATCCCCGGTGCCGTGCCTCTGGAATACGGCCGGATCGTGCGCATGGCGCCGCCGGTGGGCGGGCTGCTGCCAGACGAGGCACAGCTGAGCGCCGTGCTGTCGGCCATCGGGCTGACGCCCGGGCACCATGTGGTGGCCTACGACGACGAGGGCGGCGGCAAGGCCTGCCGCCTGCTGTGGACCCTGGAAGCCCTCGGCCATACGCGCTACTCCCTGCTCAACGGCGGGTTGCACGCCTGGGCCAACGAGGGCCATGAACTGACCCGCGAACCGGTGCAGCCCACGCCCAGCCGCTACGATGCCCGGTATGCGGCCGATGCCGGCGTCAGCGCCGACGCGACCTATATCCTGAAACACCTGGGGGACGAGTCGCACGCCCTGCTCGATGCGCGCAGCGCGCTGGAATACCGCGGCCTGCAACGCTATTCGGCGCGCGGCGGCCATATTCCGGGCGCGGTGCATTTCGAGTGGACCGAGGCGATGGATCAGGGACGCAACCTGCGCCTGAGGCCGGCGGCAGAACTGCGCACGCAGCTGGAGGGGTTGGGAATTACACCGGACAAGACTGTGGTGGCCTACTGCCAGACCCACCACCGCTCGGCCCACACCTGGTTCATGCTGAAGTGGCTGGGCTACAGCGCCAGGGGCTACGAAGGCTCCTGGTCCGACTGGGGCAACCGGGAAGACACGCCGATAGAAAACTAGATACAAGTTACAAGTTGCAAGATACAAGCGGACGAACTCGCTGCGCTCGTGCTGAATTTATAAGTTCAAACCACCGTGCGCGCAGCGCACACATTCACTTGTAACTTGCCACTTGTATCTTGCAACTGCCTTCAAGCCGTCCGTATCACCCCGGTGACGATGCCGAGGATCTGCACGTCCTCGTTGCGCAGGTAGATGGGCTCCATCGCCGGATTGGCCGGCTGCAGGCGGATGCCATCGCGCTCGACGTAGAATTTCTTCAGGGTCACCTGCTCGCCGTTGATCATGGCCACCACCGACTGGCCGTTGTCCGCACTCTCGCGCTTCTCGATGATCACGATGTCGCCGTCCTGGATGTTGTCCTCGATCATGGAGTGGCCGCGCACGCGCAGGGCGTAGGTGTTCTTGCGCACCATGTTGGCAGGCACCGCCACCTGCTCCCGGCTTTCATTCAACTCCACCGGGCGGCCCGCGCTGATGTAGCCGAGCAGCGGCACCTCCACCAGTTCGACGGCGGCCATCGCCACCGGCTCCAGTTCCGGCGCCCAGACCGGACGGGTGTTCTTCGGAATCAACAGACTAACGTTGGACATAACTGTCTCCCCTGGGTTTATATACAGTAAACTACCTGTCCCGCTGCCATAACGCAAGCCGACGATGACCGCGCCGCAAACAGATGCGATAATCGGCGCCCTCATGGAACGCCTGCGCACATCCCTGCTGATTATCCTTATCGTGGCCCTCAGTGTCGCGCTGTACTGGCTGTGGTTCGCCGACGCCGGCACGGACAGGCGACACGCCGCCGAGCCGCTGCGGCGCGATCTGGCGGGTATCGTGCTGCCCCAGCCCCAGGCGCTGCCGGACTTCCTGCTGCACGACTATGCCGGACGGCCCATCAGCGCAGACTGGTTCAAGGGCAAGTGGACCTTTGCCTTTTTCGGCTACACCCACTGCCCCGACATCTGCCCCACTACGCTCTACACCATGCAGCAGGTCAGCCGGCAGCTGGAGCGGACCCCGGACGTGCTGGCCGATACCCGTTTTCTGTTCGTCACCCTCGACCCGCAGCGTGACACGGCGGAGATACTCAAGGGCTACGTACAGCACTTCGACCCGGCCTTTCTCGCCGCCCGCGGCGACAGCGCGACCATCGACCGCCTGAGCGCGGCCCTGAACATCCCCTACGCCATCGAACGGGAGGCCGGCAGCGACCACTATGTGGTCAACCACGCCGCCGCCATCCTGCTCATCGACAGCGACGGACGCTATCATGCCCGCTACACGCCGACGCAAAGCGTCGCCGTGATCAGCGATACCTACCGCGAAATCCGCAACCGACACCGCTAACGAGCCCACGCCATGGAACACCCTGCCGGCAATCCCGTCCCGCTGCTGGATTATCTCAAGACCTGGCCGCAATACCTGATGCCCGGCCACCTGCTGTCGCGCCTGATGCACGGGCTGACCCGCATCCGCTGGGCCGCCTTCCGCGAGCCTTTTACCGACTGGTTCGTGGATCGTTTCCAGGTGAACATGGCCGAGGCGCTGGAGCCAGACCCGCACGCCTACGAACACTTCAACGCCTTCTTCACCCGCGCCCTGAGGCCGGACGCCCGCGCGGTGGTGGACGGGCCGTACGACATCGCCTGTCCGGTGGACGGCGCCGTCAGCCAGGCCGGCCCCGTCGAGGACGGCCGCCTGTTGCAGGCCAAGGGACACGATTTCAGCCTGCTGCAATTGCTCGGCGGCTCGGAGAAACGTGCCGCGCCCTTCCAGGGCGGCAGCTTCGCCACCCTGTATCTGTCGCCACGCGACTATCACCGCATCCACATGCCCCTGGACGGCACCCTGCGTGAGATGGTGCATATTCCCGGACGGCTGTTTTCCGTCAACGCCGCCACCGCGCGCATGGTGCCGGGCCTGTTCGCCCGCAACGAGCGCGTCGCCGCGATCTTCGACACCGCGGCCGGACCCATGGCCATGGTGCTGGTCGGGGCCGTCTTCGTCGGCAGCATCGAAACAGTATGGAGCGGCATGGTCACGCCGCCCGCCGGACGGGTCGTGCGCCGCTGGCGCTACGACGGCAAGGAGCAGCCCGTCCACCTGGCCCGCGGCGACGAGATGGGCCGCTTCAACATGGGGTCCACGGTCATCGTGCTGTTCGGCCCCCACGCCCTGGACTGGGCCGAGTCCATACAGGCCGACGCACCCGTGCGCATGGGCCAGCGCCTGGGCACGCGCCGCCTGGCCGGTAACCCAGACCCCAAGTAATACCTAAGCTTTTTACTATACTTTATGACATCCTGCGGGAACCGGAGGTTTGTCATGAGCGAGGCCATAACGGATAAACCCGTCCCCACCGAGCCGGAACTGGTTCAGTGTGAAATCTGCCTGACCGAAATCCCGGGCTCCGTCGCCACCACCGTGGAAGGCCCCGATTACGTGCACCACTTCTGCGGCATCGACTGCCTGGCCCGCTGGCGCGCAGGCGCGGAAAAATTGACGCCCCCGCCCCCAACCCAGGATGAAACACCTTCAGGGTATTGATCGCAGCTGATATTTTGCCCTTGAGTTGATATGCTAGCGCGTGGCGCAGACGCCACAACGTTCAACCCTGAGGATGCTGCATGGCAGAGGGAAAGGGCCACATCGGATTCGCACTACCGGACCAGCACAAGCCCGGCCGCGACTCCTTCGATACCAAACCACGGAAGGTCGAAGCCTGGATTTCCCAGTTGCCCATGGGCAACGTGGGTGAAACCGCACGCCAGGTGTTTGGCGCGCTGCACGAAAGCAACCGCCTGCGCATCTCCTGGGATGAGCGATACCGCCTGCTGGAGGCCCTGCGCGGCCCCGTCGGCTATATCGGCCAGGCGCTGCACAAGCGCTTCACCGGACTCACCTTCCCACTCCAGCCCAAGACCCAGCGCATAGCCAACCTGGCCACGGAGCTGTACGGTGAAATGGCCCTCGGCTACAAGATAGCCATCGAGGACATGCTGGCGCGCAGCTTCCTGTTCCGCGACCGCAAAGCCCTCACCATCATGCTGCACCGCGCCCTGCGCTATCTGAATCGCGTGCTGCTGACCACCTATCAGGTCTACTCGCCGCAGCCGCGGGAAACCTGGGCCGATCTGCACCGCCTGTATCGCTATGCCGAAGAGCGGCGGCTGCACCAATCGTCGGTGACCGACAAGGAACAGGAGATCCTGCCCAAGACCAGCATCGCCACCGCCTACAAGCAGGCCCTGCTGCTGGCCCTGGCCACCCCCTATCGCCTGCGCCAGGGCGAAGTAGGCGTGATCTATGCGGCGCTGGAAATCTGGGCTCACCTGGCCCAGCTGACGCCGTACACGCCCGGCGCCAATCCAGAAGCCCCCCTCTTCGTCACCCATCTCGGCAGCAACGAAGAACCCAGCCACCTCGCCTTCAACCACTTCCAGTGCGACGACGGCCAGTGCCGCCTCATCGATCTGGAGCGCCTCACGGTGACGGTGCAGGACGAACGGGATCTCATCGCCGCGGGCACCACCACTGAGCTGAAGCACCGTCTCGGCGGCAGCCTGAACGTCGACCTGCTGCGCCGCGTCGGCATGACCTGGGACGTGCCGCCCAAGCGCGGCTTCTACCGCAGCAACAAAAGTTCCAAGGCCGAAGTGGTGATTGGCCTCACCGCCGTCCATCGTGCCCTCGGCCTGGTCAGTGCCCTGCGCAGCATCACCCTGCTGAACAGCGGCGACAGCGGCCCGGAAAACCTGTTTTCCAAGACATCCCAGTTCTCCAGCCGCGTGGTCGCGGCCGAAAGCGACGTCAAGGAAGATGTGTGGGACGTGTTCAAGCCCAAGCCTGCCGCCAAGCCGGGACAGGCACAGCAAGCGGCCCCCAAGACCCCGGCCCTGCTGATGCAGACCTGGGAGGTGCGCGACGAGAGCGGCGGCGGTTACCGCATCGCGCGCAGCGGCAGCGATACCCTCGGCGTGCAGGTCGGCGACCTCATCGCCGTCCGCCCCCTGACCGACACCCACGACGCCAACTGGGTGATCGGCGTGGTGCGCTGGATCCGCCACAGCGGCCCCGAAGAGCTGGAGATGGGCGTGCAGAACATCGCCAACCGCAGCCGGCCTGCGGCGGCGCGGATGCGGCAGGAAGGCGGCAAACTGACGGAGTTCCAGCGCATCATCGGCCTGCCGGAGGTCAAGGAGCCGCCGCAGCCGCAGAGCCTGCTGGCCCCGCCGCTGCTGTTCGGCGTCGGCAGCACGTTGCTGGTGCAGTTCGATCACACGGAACACCGTCTGATGCTCACTGGCCTGCTGGAAAGCACCGGCTCGTTCTCCAAGTTCAGCTTCGAAGATCTGGGCTCCACAGGCGCCACCGCCCCGGCCAAGGCGGATACCCACGGGGGACAGCCGGCGGATTATTCAAACCTGTGGAACGATCTGTAATTCACGCGTCATCCCTGCCCATGCGCCTGCGGCGGGATGCAGACCAGGCAAGGTATAAAAAGCTGTAATGGTTAAATCAGAGGACATTCTCCGGCTCATCGTCATTGATGACTCGTCCAACCACGCCGAGACGGTGAGCAGCCTGCTGCGCAACGCGGGGCAGGCCGTGCGCACCGACCGTGCGGAAGACGACGAGGATCTGCGTGAGCTGCTGGCGCAACAGGGCTGGGACATGGTCCTGACCAAGGCCGACATCCCGCACCTCAACCCCATCGACGCCATGCACATCATCCGCCAGACGGAGCTGGAAATTCCGCTCATTGTGCTGCTGGAAGCCTTCGACGACAGCGGCATGGGCGACGTCCTCGATGCCGGCGCCCGCGCCGTGGTCAGCCTGGAACACCCGGTCACCCTGGTCCATACCCTGGCACGTGAATTCGGCGACGTACTGAAACGGCGCCGCCACCGCGAATGCGAAACCCTGCTGCAGGAGGCCAACCGGCGCGCCCAGTCACTGGTGGACAGCTCGCGCGACGCCATCGCCTATGTGCACGAGGGCATGTACATCTACGCCAACGAATCCTATCTGCAGATGTTCGGCTATTCCTCGCTGGAGGAAATCGAGGGCATGCCGCTGATGGACATGGTCTCGCCCGCCGACCACGGCAAGTTCAAGGAATTCCTGCGCGGCTACCTCAAGGGCCGCACCGCAGGCGACTCGCTCGACATCCACGGCTGCAAGGCCGACGGCGACGAATTCATGAGCACCATGGACTTCTCTCCCGCCAGCTACGAGGGCGAATCCTGCATCCAGATCATCATTCGCGATCAGTCCCTGAGCAAGGAGCTGGAGGCCAAGCTGGACTCGCTGACCAAGCATGACCTGCTCACCGGGGCCTACAACCGACCGTACTTCATGGCCATGCTGCAGAATCTGGTCGGCCAGAGCGGCGTGCACGGCACCCTGCTCTACGTCGCGCCCGACGACTTCAAGTCCCTGCGCGAACGGCTCGGCATCGCCGGCAGCGATTTGGTGCTCACCGATTTCGCCACCCTGCTCAAACAGCACCTGCCGGGCGAGAACGATTTGGTGGCGCGCTTTGACGGTGAGGTGTTCACCCTGATCCTGCAGGGCGTGGAAGAGGATGACGCGACCGCCATAGCGAAAAAAATCCTCCAGGCCATCGAGGAAAACATCTTCGACGCCAACGGCCAGACCGCCAGCCTCACCGGCAGCATCGGCATCGCGCTCTATCACGAAGACCTGCACGACATGCACGAGTTGCTGCAACGGGCGGAGAAGGCCTATCGCAAGGCCTCCGCCGGCGGCAACCGGCTCTATCTGTACAACCCGCAGACCGAGGGCATGGCAGAACGCGAACAGGCCTCGCTGCGCGTCAAGCAGCTGAAGACCGCGCTGCGCGACAACCGCTTCCAGTTGCTGTTCCAGCCCATCGTCAGCCTGCACGGCGACCCGGTGGAAAACTACGAAGTCCTGCTGCGCCTGCTGGACGACGACGGCAAGCAGATACTGCCCAGCGAGTTCATGCCGGCGGCCGAGCATGCCGGGCTGATGGGCGGCATCGACCGCTGGGTGCTGGCGCACACGGTCAAGGCGCTGGTGGAGCGGCGCCGTGCCGGGCGCAACACCCACTTCTTCATCAAGGTGTCGGGGGAGTCGCTGCACGACGACAAGATGCTGCCCTGGTTACGCGACCTGCTCAAGGCGGCCAAGGTCGAGGGCAGCTACCTGACCCTGGAATTGAGCGAGGCGGTGGCGAGCAGCAACCTGAAGCTGATCAAGCCGCTCATCGAAGGACTGCACCAGCTGCGCATTCAGGTCGGCCTCGATCACTTCGGCCTGGCGCCCAACTACGTCAACCTGCTGCGCCATGCCGAGGTGGATTATCTGAAGATCGACGGCAACCTGATCCGCGGTATCGCCCAGAGCAAGGAAAACCAGGCGCGGGTCAGCGAGATCACGGCCATGGCGCAGGAGTCGGGGAAGAAGACCATCGCCGAATTCGTCGAAGATGCCAACACCCTGTCCACCCTGTGGTCCTGCGGCATCGACTACATCCAAGGTTACTTCCTGCAGGAACCGGGCACCGAGATGAATTACGACTTCAACGCCAGTTGAAGCGCAAACCACGGGCAAAAAAAAGGCCGGCAATGCCGGCCTTCTTTTTTGTCTCACACCACATTACATCGCGGCGCGGCTCTTCAGTGCGGCGATGCGTTCTTCCAGCGGCGGGTGCGACATGAACAGGCGCTTGAGACCGCTGCCCAGGCCGCCGGAGATACCGAACGCCGCCATCTGATCCGGCAGCTGCCCGGCGCCGTGATTCATCTGCAGACGCTCCAGCGCAGCGATCATCTTGCGTGAACCGGCCAGGCTGGCACCGCCGTTGTCGGCGCGGAACTCGCGCCGGCGCGAGAACCACATGACGATCATGCTGGCGAGTATGCCCAGCACCAGTTCGGCGACGATGGTGGCGATCCAGAAGGCCGGGCCGTGTCCGCGTTCGGTCTTGAACACCACGCGATCCACCAGATGGCCGATGACGCGCGACAGGAAGATGACGAAGGTGTTCACCACGCCCTGGATCAGGGCCAGCGTCACCATATCGCCGTTGGCGACGTGGCTCACCTCGTGACCCAGCACGGCCTCGGCCTCGTCCTGGCTCATGTTCCGCAGCAGGCCGGTGCTCACCGCCACCAGCGCGCTGTTGCGGGTCGGGCCGGTGGCAAAGGCGTTGATCTCCGGTGCGTCGTACACCGCCACTTCCGGCATGGCGATACCGGCCTGCTGCGCCTGGCGCCGCACCGTCTCCACCAGCCACTGCTCGGATGCATTGCGCGGGCGTTCGATGACCTGCGCCCCGGTCATGCGCTTGGCCGTCCACTTGGAAATGGCCAGCGAGATGAACGAACCGCCGAAGCCGAACACGGCGGCAAATATCAGCAGGGCGTTGAGATCGAGATCGGATCCCTGGGCATCGAGGATACGCTCCACACCGAGCAGGCGCAGGGTGATGCTGAGCACGACGATGATGGCCAGGTTGGTGGCCAGGAACAGGAAGATGCGCTTCATGGCAGGTTACTCGCTCCTTAACTTGCGGTCAGTTTTGGTTATTACCGCACTGTGTATGTGGGCATGCGGGCGCCGATTCAAGCCCGCCTTGCATCCGGCGGCGTTGCATAGACAAGGACCGCCACAGCCGGGTTCCTTGCCGACTATCAATAATCGTCCGACGCAATATCAGCCATTTATTATATAATGCGCCACTCGTTACTATCCGGCGGCGGCCATGCACCGCACCGGGCGTTTGTCGTGGATGCCACTTACATGAATCCTGTCCAGCAATGCAACCTGTTTTGGGTGAAGCTTTTTCCTTTTTTGCGCTGGTGGCCGCGCGTCACCCGTGAGGGTACGCGCGCCGACCTGCTGGCGGGACTGACCGGCGCTGTCATCGTATTGCCGCAGGGCGTGGCCTTCGCCACCATCGCCGGCCTGCCGCCGGAATACGGCCTGTACGCCGCCATGGTACCGGCGGTCATCGCCGCGCTGTGGGGCAGTTCCTGGCACCTGGTATCCGGCCCGACCACGGCCATCTCCATCGTGGTGTTCGCCTCCCTCAGTCCGCTGGCCGAGCCGGGCAGCGTCGACTTCGTCCGCCTCGCCATCACCCTCGCCTTCCTGGTGGGCGCGCTGCAGCTGGCCATGGCCCTGGCCAAGATGGGTAGCCTGGTGAACTTCATTTCCCACTCGGTAGTGGTGGGATTCACCGCCGGTGCGGCCATCCTCATCGCGGCGAGCCAGATCAAGAATTTCTTCGCCCTGGACATTCCCCGCGGCAGCCACTTCTACGAAATCATCTATGCCTTCACCCAGCAGCTCGATCACATCAATCCCTACGTCACCGCCGTCGGTGCAGTCACCCTGGCCAGCGGCATCATCGCGCGGCGCTATGCGCGCCGGGTGTACATGATCATCGCCATGCTGCTGGGCAGCCTGTTCGCGGTCGCGCTCAACATGGCGTTCGGCGTGGACACCACCGGCATCCGCACCGTCGGCGCACTGCCCACCCACCTGCCGCCGCTGTCCCTGCCCGACCTGTCGCTGGCCACCATCAAGCAACTGGCACCGAGCGCGGTGGCGGTGGCCCTGCTGGCCATTACCGAGGCGGTGTCCATCGCCCGCTCCATCGGCAACAAGGCGCAGCAGCGCATCGACGGCAATCAGGAGTTCATCGGCCAGGGCCTGTCCAACATGGTGGGCGCCTTCTTCTCCGCCTATCCGAGCAGCGGTTCCTTCAACCGCAGCGGCGTCAACTACGCGGCCGGCGCCCACACCCCGCTGGCCTCGGTCTTCGCCGCCGTCGCCCTGGCGCTGATCGTACTGCTGGTGGCCCCGCTCGCCGCCTACCTGCCGGTGGCCGCCATGGCCGGCATCCTGTTCCTGGTGGCCTGGGGCCTCATCGATTTTCACCACATCAGCCAGATCATCCGGGTCAGCCGCAGCGAGACGGTGGTGCTCGGCGCCACCTTCTTCGGTGCGCTGTTCCTGGAGCTGGAATTCGCCATCCTGCTCGGTGTGATGCTGTCGCTGATCTTCTATCTCAACCGCACCTCGCGCCCGCGCATCCTGAGCCGCGTGCCGGACCCGAAGGACGCCAAGCGCGCCTTCACCACCGACAACACCCTGCCGGAATGTCCGCAGTTCAAGATCATGCGCATCGAAGGCTCGCTGTTCTTCGGCGCGGTAAACCACGTGGAGCAGGCACTGCACAACGTCGATGCGGTCAATCCGCAACAGAAGCACCTGCTGCTGGTGGCCAAGGCGATCAACTTCGTCGACATCGCCGGTGCCGAAATGCTGGCGCAGGAAGCCGAGCGGCGCCGCAAGATCGGCGGCGGCATGTACCTGTACGAGGTGAAGGACACCGTGTGCGGCATCCTGCACAAGGGCGGCTACATCAAGTCCATCGGCGACGAGAACATCTTCCACTCCAAGACCGAGGCCCTGACCACCATCGTCAACGACCGCCTCGACCACAGCCTCTGCCGCCACTGCGACAAGCGCATCTTCCGGGAGTGCCAGCAGTTCAGCCAGGACGCCGGCTGAGTCCCCTCCCGCGCCGGGGGGGCTCCCCTCCCCGGCCGCCGCGGCGGTCGTGATATGATGTGCGCTCGACTGTCGAAACGTCAGGCCCATGCGCGCAGGCAGCACCACATTGAGAACCACACGACTCGCCACTGAGCGGCTCATCCAGCAGGTCACGGCCGTGCCGTCCCGTGTGGCGCAGCTGTGGCAACGCCTGCAGCCGCAACACTTCCCCATCGCCTACAAGCTGGCCCTGATCATTACCCTCGTCATCACCGTGGGCATGTCCCTGCTCGGCATGGTGGTGGTGGACAACCAGACCCGCCTGCTGCGCCAGCAGATGAACCAGTTCGGCCACGCCCTGATCAACCAGATGGCCGAAACCGTCAAGGAGCCCCTGCTGGCCGGCGACGCCCTGGCCCTGCGCCTGGCCGCCGACGGCATGACCCGCCACGGCGGCGTACTGGGGGCGGTGATCTACTCCGACGAGCTGGCACCCCTGGTGGCCGAAGGGCTGACGCCACCCGATGCGCAGCTGCGGCAGCTGCAGCAGCAGTTGCAACAGCCCGGTCCGACCGTACCGGTCGCCGCGGTCGAGTGGGACTCCCTGCCGCGATCCGACAACACCATAGTCATCGCCTTCTTCGCGCCCATCGTGGTGCGCGAACTGACCATCGGCTACGTACTGCTCACCTTCGATCATTCCCAGCTGAGCCAGGCCCAGCGCGACACCCTGCGCGCCGTCACCGCGGCCACGCTGCTGATGGTGCTGCTCGGCGCCGTCACCGCCATCCTCCTCGGCCAGCGTCTGTCGCGCCCGATCAACGAACTGATGGATGCCAGCCTGCAGGTGTCGCGCGGCAATTACAGCTTCCGCTTCGCCGAGCGGCGCAACGACGAGCTGGGCACGCTGATGCAGGCCTTCAACACCATGAGCGACGGCCTGGTGCGCAAGGAGCAGGTGGAACTGGCCTTCTCCCGTTATGTCTCGCCCAAGGTGGCCAAGGAGGTGCTCAGCGACCTGGACCAGGTGCAGCTCGGCGGCCAGCATACGGACGCCAGCGTCCTGTTCGCCGACATCGCCGGTTTCACCGCGCTGTCGGAAAACCTGACGCCGCAGCAGATCAGCACCCTGCTCAACGACTACTTCGGCGTCATCGCCGAGGCCGCCCTGGCCTACCAGGGCCACGTGGACAAATACATGGGCGACTGCGCCATGCTGGTGTTCGGCGTGCCGCAGCCCGACGAGCAGCACACCCTCAATGCGATCTGCTGCGCGGTGCTGATCCAGCGCCTGATCAGCGAGCTGAACCGGCAGCGCGAGGCG
>Ga0299912_10002140_pt1 | contig 16159 bp, 26 predicted proteins | sample RVTome_2_FD_207667 | JGI IMG/M metagenome (GOLD analysis project Ga0299912, IMG submission 207667) | Soil microbial communities from uranium-contaminated site in the Upper Colorado River Basin, Wyoming, United States - RVT95D214 (version 2) ... | reverse complement strand
CGCTGCCAAGGGGCGTGCCTACTACGAGGCACACAAAGATGAGGTCGCTGCCTATCAGCGTGCCTACAGAGAGGCACACAAAGATGAGGTCGCTGCCAAGGGGCGTGCCTACTACGAGGCACACAAATGAAAAAGCTTACCCGGGCGAAACTCTTGGGCGCTTTCACTCCAGAGGTGAGAAATCTAATCTCCTCGAGGTGTCAGGGGTTGATTTTGAATCTGTGCTCAGGGTCCTGGGACTTCGGTATCACGGTCGACAAGATTATGCCGGCTAACATCAAGGCCGACGTCAGCCAGCTACCATTCAGGGATGAGGTGGCGGATACCATCATTTTTGACCCGCCGTATAATCGGAAGTTTAAGAAGGTCTACGGCGCATACTACGCCGACAGGCGAAAAGTGTTCCGGGAAGTTATGCGAGTGCTAAAGCCTGGTGGCTTGTTAATTTTCTGTCACTATTTCATACCGCAGCAGCGCATCTGGACGCTTGAGGAAGTGTATATGATAGTCAATCGCCCCTGGGAGCATGTCCGAGCACTTTCGTTTCAGAGGAAGCAAAAAACCCTATGTGATATCTATTCTGATGAGAAGGGGGGCGATGATGGCAAAGGTCAGTAATGAAACAAGGTTAATATGGAATCTGGCCGAGGAGAGGGTAGCAAGAATACTCAGGGGCGAACAGGCAGCACACAAAAAGAGCCGTAATTATCTCAAAGGCTTAGGAGCCGGCGCCACTATATACCGAGATTCTCTCAAAGAAATCATATCTGATCTGGAAAATTCAAACGGCTGCCATGAAAAATCGAACCATGGCCACAAATCTAAGGAGGTGCAGTTATGAAGCTTATAGAGGCAACCAAGCTCGCCGTGGAGATCGTGTCAAAGCTGATCCCTGTTTGCGACAAGGTCGAAGTCGCCGGGAGCATCCGCCGCGGTAAAGGGGAGGTGAGAGACATTGATATTGTCGCTATCCCCAACGAGGATAAGCTGCTTGCCGGCGGCTTTTTCTGCCGGCAGCACCTTATTTCGACTTTGGCATTTCCTGCGGTCCCTCGAGCTAACGGCACAAAGCTGGCCACCTTTCTATATAAGGGGGAGCCATTGTATAAGGGGGCGCAGTTCGATGCCGCAGTCGACATCTATTGGGCTACGGCAGAGACCTGGGGCACTATTCTACTGATCAGGACAGGTTCAAAGGAGTACAACGTCTGCTTATGCATCCAAGCCCGGTCAAGAGGCTGGGTTTTACACGCTGGGGGTGAGGGGCTTTATGACGGTATGGACCGTAAAATAGCCGGTGAGACCGAGGAGGGTATTTTTAAGGCCCTGGGGATGCGGTTCGTCCCACCGGGTGAGAGGGAAGTCCGCTATCCCGCAGCTTTCCGTAGAACCACCCCCCAGGCAAAAGAGAATTTACTTGACATAACCACTTGACATAATGGGGGTACTTTACATAAAATGGAATTATTAGCATGAAGTTGCTCAAAGTAGCCCTGGAACAGCAGCGCTTCGACCTGGCAGCCCATGTCCTCGTCTTCGGTTTGCTTTCCGCAAAAAAGGAGCAGAGACGCTATGGTGAAAAAAGGCGCCCCGCAGGGCAACCAGAACGCCAAGAAGCACGGTTTCTACAGCAAAGCCCTAGATAAGGCTGAGGAGCTGCAGCTCGAGGAAGCCCGGGGGATAGACGGTTTAGACGAGGAAATCGCTGTCCTTCGCATCAAGCTCCGCTCCATTATTCAAAGTGACCCACAAAATATCGAGCTTGCCCTCGCCGCTGCGAATACCATAGCCCGCCTGGTACGCACCCGCTATAACATCAGTAAGGAACAGAAGCGGTCTTTAAAGGATGCTATCGCTAAGGTGTTGACTGAGATAGCCGTCCCTCTGGGGATAAAGGCATTGATCAGATGAAATTGAGACCCTATCAGGCAGAAGTAGCGAAGGCTGTCATTGAGAGTGTCCAGGGTAACCAGGGCTTAACCTTTTCGGTGGAGATTGCCCGCCAGGGGGGAAAGAATGAGCTGTCAGTACACCTCGAGGTGCTTTTAATGACCATGTTTATGGCATCCAGTGGAACTTCGGTTAAGTGCTCTCCGACTTTCAAGCCGCAGACTTTAATATCGATCGGCCGGCTTAAAGACCGGCTCAACGATTTTGGCTTCACTGGCCTATGGTTTACTGAGGCGGGTTACATAATCAGGCTCGGCAATGCCAGGTGGATTTTCCTATCGGCTGATGAAACCAGCTCAGTGGTTGGCCACACGGCCGAGGTACTGCTTGAAGTTGATGAGTCCCAGGACGTATCGAAGGATAAGTACACTAAAGAGTTTCGTCCCATGGCATCATCCAGCAATGCCACTACAGTGCACTATGGCACGACCTGGGATGATACCACCTTATTAGAGGAGATTAAGCAGTCCAACCTTGAGCTGCAAAGGAAAGACGGCATCAAGCGCCATTTCAGATATGACTGGCAGGAAGTGGCCAAGTGTAACCCCGCCTATGGCCGCTTCGCCGAGTCCGAGCTGGCCCGCCTGGGAGAGAGTCACCCGCTGTGGCGCACACAGTACGCCCTATTGCCGCTCAAAGGCGGTGGGGGGCTATTCACCCGGCAGCAGCTCGCCGTAATGCAGGGGGCGCATCCACGCCTCCGGAAGCCGCAAGCTGGTAAAATTTATATTGCCGCGGTTGATTTCGCCGGTGAGGAAGAGCAGCTCGAGGAGGAATTTTTAACCCGCCCCAGCAGGGACGCCACTATCGTTACGATAGCCGAGGTGACCATGCCGGCTAATAGTAAGGAAGCTTGTCATATCGATGTCGTGGAGCACTACGCCTGGGTTGGGGAGAAGCACCCCATACTCCACAACCAGCTCGTGGATATCTTCAAGAACACCTGGAACTGTACCAGGATAGTCTGCGACGCTACCGGTATAGGGGAGCCGACGACCAGCTTTCTACGGAACGCCATAGGTCCTAAAGTAGTGCCGTTCAAGTTCACGCAGAAGTCGAAGTCGGAAGCCGGCTTTGACCTACTGGCAGCCGTTAATTCAGGCAGGCTAAAGATTTATAAGGGGGACGGTTCAACCGATTATCAGGAGCTATTCAAGCAGCTCGAGAAAGCCAAGAGCGTCTATAGGCCGAATCAAACGCTCAATTTCTTTGTGGATCCCGCTGACGGCCATGATGATTATCTTTCCAGCCTGGCCTTGCTAGTCCAGGCGTCTCAGGAAGCAGCTCCGCGAAAGGCTATTGGAGGTGAACGCAATGACTGATTTTAATCCCACGTCTCTGGCGCAGGTCGATAAAACCCGCCTCTCCGATTACAAGACGAATCTAGATTTTTATAATGGGGAGCAATGGCCGCAGGTAGGAAAGAATCGCCAGCTCGTCTTCAACTACGCCAAGATCGCCATCGATAAGCTGACCTCGTATTTAACCGACAGCCTTAATTTCTCATGCGTACCGGTCGATGATTCCGACGGCGCCAAGAAAACGGCCAGGGAAGCCGAGGCGGTGCTTTATCAGGTGTATTCTAAGAATAACCTCCAGGAGCTGGACTATGAAACTGAGATTGATACGGCCATCCTGGGGGACGGATGCTATAAGGTCACCTGGGATGCTGTAGAGAAGCGTATCAGGGTCACCAGCCCCGATGTAAACGGTCTTTACGCCTGGTGGTTTGGAGACGACCTCTCGAAGGTCTGGAGAGTGGCTAGCCGCTATCCTATGACCAAGGATGAGATTAAGCAGCTTTACAATAAAGATACTCAGAAGGCATCGAGTACCATCACTGAGCTGTGGACAGAGAAGCAGTTTACGCTCTTCCTGGATAGCGACGTCCTCGATGACAAGCCGAATCCTTACGGCTTTATACCTTTTGTCATTTTCCCCAATGTCAGGCAGCCGAAGCATTTTTGGGGCATGTCCGATATACCACCGCTCAAGCAGGTACAGCGGGAAATGAATCGCGAGTTAAGCCAGTTGTCACGCATCCTGGAAGTCTCAGGAAATCCGATCGCAGTACTTGAAGGCGTGGAATCCGCCGAGGAAATAAAGGTAGCGCCCGGCCAGGTGTGGACTATTCCGGAAGAAGCGAAAGCCTATCTCCTGGACTTGTTAGCCGGCGGGGGCATCCGTCTGCACGTCGATTACATCGATATGCTCTACCGCTGCCTCCATGACCTATCAGAGTCCCCCAGGGCAGCCTACGGCGGCATCGAGCGGGAGTTGTCGGGCGTTGCCCTCGAGGTGGAGCTACAGTCGCTTCTGCAGAAGGTCAGGAGAAAAAGAATCACCCGGACAGTAGCTTATATCAGGCGGTGCCAGATGATATTCGCTTTACATAAGAAGTTTACCAGGCAGGATTTTACTACCATTGATACCCGCATTATATGGGGGTCAGTACTTCCTCAGGATAGAGCCAGGCTAGCTCAAAACGAGCAGCTCTTCGTCCAGTCGGGAGTCCATTCCAGGCGTACAGCCATGGACGAGCTGGGGATACGAGACCCTGAGGCTGAGTTTGCGAAGTGGTTAGATGAGAGGCGTCAAATCCTGGAACAAAATCAGCAGAATAAGGCGCAGTCCACCCGCGGCGGCGCGCGAGAGAGAGCGACAGCTGCTGAAATGGAGTCTGCGACTTTGACTGAATAAAGGCAAGGAGTAAAACAAATTGGCTAATGATCAAGAATCAAATCCTCCGGGCGCAGGAGAAACCAACGAGACTGTCGCGAAGGCAGAGTATGAAGCACTGAAAGCCGAACTCGAAGCAGAGAAGGTCAAGACCACCGAAGCGGTCGCCCTGGCAGTCCAGCCATACCAGGAGAGAGTAACAGCTCTCGAAAATACGATAGCTGGCCAGCAGGTGGAGCTTAACGAGAAGGTCGGAAAGCTCGAAGCCTTACAGGGTGACTTTGAGGGGGCGAAGGCTGCCTATGCTTACGCTGTAGAGGATTTCAGGAAGCTAGCCGCTATCTCCAATCCCCTGGTGCCATCGGAAGCTATCTATGGGAACTCGGTCGAGGAAATCAAGGTGTCCCTGGATAGAGCTAACAAATTGGTGGCCAATGTCCAGGAGGCGATAGCGAAGCAGACGACTGCCGCCCAGGTGCCGGCGGGAGCTCCGCAGCGCACCGGTCCTAACACGGAGAACATGAGCACCAAGGAAAAAATCACTGCCGGCTTGGAGCAGGCCAAAAAGAAGAAGGAGTCTTAGCTGGACTGAGCCAGGTCGAGTAGTAAAAAAGGAGAACTTTTAAGCGATGGCAATAACGTTAGCAGAAGGATCCAAGCTGTCTAATGATGTTCTTTTACAGGGCATCATCGAGACCATCCTGAAGGATTCACCGGTCCTTCAGGCGCTGCCGTTTATCGATATCATCGGTAACGGCCTCACGTATAACCGTGAGAAAACACTGCCAACCGCCGAGTGGCACGCAGTGAATACCGACTGGGCAACCAGCCCAGCCCCGGACTTTGATCAGCTCACCGCCACGCTGGCTATCCTGGGGCAGAATGCTGATGTAGACAACTTCATCAAGCAGACCCGCTCCAATATCCAGGATATCGAGGCGGCTATTATCGAGCTGACCGCCAAGGCCTGCAGGCACGAGTTCGAGAAGCAGTTCATCTACGGCTCGACTACCAACTACCTGGGCATCACAGGTGATGCCAACACCTTTAACGGCTTGATCAAGCTCATAACCACCGGTACCGCCAGCAGCCAGGTAATCGCCATGGCCGCCACCGGCGCCACCTTAACCCTGGCCAAGATCGATGAGCTGATTGACGCTGTCAGAGGTGGCAAGCCCGATTTGCTGCTGATGAGCCGCAGGTCACGCCGAAAGGTCACCGCCCTGGTAAGAGCCAGCGGTTCCTATATGGAGACAGTCAAGGGGCAGTATGGTGACTGGATACAGCTCTATAACGGCGTCCCCATTGGCATCAATGACTGGATCCTGGACACCCATACCCTGGTGGGTAGCGTGGAGACGGCTATCACCGGCGCCACCAATTCCACGATATACGCCCTTCGCTTCGGTGAGGGGTCTGTCTGTGGTGCCACCAACGGAGGTCTCCAGGCAGAGCCGATAGGTGCCCTGGAGGGCAAGGATGGCAGCAGGACCCGGATCAAGTGGTATGTCTCAATTGTAGACTTCTGCTTGCAGACCCGCGCCGCCTTAATAGGCGTGCAGGACTAAAATACTCATAGGGTAACCTTATGAGGAAGGAGTAGAATATGGCCTTTGCAGATCCTGGAGTAAACAGGCTAATCATCAATGCCGGTGTAGGACCGGCAGCTCCGACCGTAGTTTTAGCCGAGGCGTGCCGCCGCGGTGATCACCTTGGTTACAGCTCAGGTTGGAAAAGAGGTCTGGCCACCGTCGGCACGGCGATACAGGCAAGACTTATCGCTTTAGCCGATGGGAAAATTGGAGATTCGGTCCCTGTATCTTCACGGCCAGTAATAGGCGGCTTTACAGGTGCTACGCCTGGTGGCTATGTCTATGCAGCCGAGGGAACAGACAACGGTATGTTCACTCAGACTGCCCCAGCGACCACCGGTGATTGCAATACCATCCTCGGTTTAGCTCTGAGTGACACCGAGGTGATGTTCTTCCTGAATAGCCGGCCGGATTCGCTATCGTCCTAATAGTGGTGTTTAACCTCCGCCACTTTTAGGTATACATCTCCGCGCTGGGAGAGGGGGGAGCTGGGCTCTTACGAATGAGTCAGCAGCTCCCCCGCCCAGCGTACAGGAAAGGAGCTGATGAAATGGACTTGAGCACGATGCGCACCCTGGTTAGGCGAGACCTCAAAGATGAGGACGCCGCCAATTATCGCTGGCAGGATACGGAGATTGACCGCGCCATTGCTAAAGCCGTGGCCGAGCTATCTCGCTATATCCCCGATGAGAAAAAGTCTACTCTGGCCACAGTTGCCGGCAGTTCAGAAATTTCGATATCGACTTTGACAAACCGGGTCTCCGTCGACCGCGTCGAGTTCCCGGTGGGGGAGTCCCCCAGGAGCTATCCGCGCTTCACCGTCTATATTGCCATCATTACCTTGATAGGCGGCGTGGAGGGGGACGGTACGAATTGCTATGTCTATTGGGGAGCGATGCACACCCTGGGGGCTACGTCGACGATCCCAGCCTATCTCGAGGACGTCCTGGCCCAGGGGGCAGCTGCTTACGCCTTATTGTCTGAGGCGCAGTACCGAACAGACACGGCCGGCTTTGGTGGGGAGAAAGCCGATACCGATTACCAGGGATGGGGCGCCAGCATGCTCAAAGAATTCAAATCCCAGCTCAAGCGTTTTGGTAGAGGTCGAAAGCTGAAATTGAGTACTTTATTTCAAGGAGACGACTATGAGTAATTCAAAAATCGAGGAAGGCTTACCCCGCTTAAAAGAGGGTCTTCCGCATCAGGCGTTTGCCATCGTTGGTGATGTCGACGATCCCGAAACTTGGAAGCTGCCGCATCACACCAGGGCAATACTCCGGGCGCTTAAAGGGAAGATTGGCCATTACCGGACAACTGACTGGGAGCACCTGGCAGCAGCCGTGGCAGCTCTGAGTCGTGGGGGCTTCCGGGGTAAGAGGGTCGAAGCTACCGAGCAGCAGATCCTTGACGCCGCCAAGCACCTGGCCCGGCATTACTCTGAGAACGGTAAGCCGGTACCCGATACCCTGGCCGCTCTGGTTGAATAGTTAGACCCAGGTGGAATCACCCTCGGCTTTCATTCGGGGGGGCTTTATATCGAAGTAAGGGGCGCTGTTTTACTTTACATAACCCCTTCCAGGATATCCCCGAAGCTGGGGTTTATATAAAACGAAAATTCAGAAGGAGTATAACGATGATTCAAAAATTCTTGGATGGGAAGAAGAAATACAGTGCTTTCATTATCACAGTCCTGGCAACCCTGATTCCCATGTTCATTACTGAGCCAGAGGCACAGAAGACCATTATGGACTTCGTGCCGTCTCTGGCTGCTGCCGCTGCCGGCGTCTTCTATATTTTGACCCAGGGCAAGGTCGACGCCGAGAAAGAGAAGGTGAAAGTTGTAGAGCTTACTAATGGCAATGGCATAGCCTCAAAATCCCCTGCATTAGTAGCAGGAGCCACTTCAGCGGCACAAGCTCAGCCAGCGCAGGCACAGGCGCAAATTACGCCTGTAGTCATGGCGCCCCCGCCTTTCGTGGCCAAAGAATTCCATGAAAAAGTTCTGGCCACCGTTAAGGAGACGTACAAGGATCAGAACCCCTGTACCGTTCTTTATAAGGCGCGGGATATCGGCCAGTTGACCAAGTGTGTGCACATTTCGCAGGCAGTGGAATACTGGAATTACATGGTTGACCTGGCTGTATTTGCTAAGGACTGGGTCGCCGAAGAGACCAAGAAGAAATTCGGCGAGTGCGGCTGGACGCCGGAGGCCATTGCCTTTAACCAGGATTTTAATGGCCTTATGCGGTCAGCTAATAATTTATCCCAGCTGGCAACGACCAAAATAGACTGGAGGGAGCGGCTAGCTCCGTTTAATGATACGCTCTATGGCGTTGGTAATCTTGCTGGCCAGCTGCTTGAATATAGCAGCGGCTGATGGCTTTCGACTGGCGAACCATACTAGGTATAGTGCTGCTTGTCGGAACAGCAGTCTATCTCATTTGGGCGAGGAAGAAATGAGAAGTATCTCAGATGCTTTGTTAGAAGCCCAAAAGACAGGCACGCCTCGTAAGCCCCTGGTTAAGCTAGAAGTTCAGGCCTACGGCCACCCTGCCGCTACGGCCGAGGGTGACATACAGTGGGAGTCTTTTGCCTGGCAGCGTTTCTATTCCGGGAGCGAGGCGAAGGATTCCCACGGCGTTACTATCCCCGGGGATGGTTCACTAATCCGCATCCGCAAAGACGGTACCGGCTGCTACGTCTCGCGCGTAACGAGTCCCGGTCCCTTATCCACATACTCGAGCTGGGGTTCATCTTTTGGCGGTGTGCCGGCCGTCTCAAAGGTGGCCATCGCTTCCCAGGGAGCTGAGGTAATGGCCGTCGCCATGGACGCAGCCAACCTATACCGCCGCCAGTCGTCCGACTACGGCGCCACCTGGGGGAGCTGGACTATTATGTCAAATGCCCGCCCATGCGAGCGGGGAGTCGCTATAGCCTATAAGCCGAATGGTGATTGCATGATAGTGCATGCTTCGGATATCAACGACCCCACCAGCCTGTATATCCAGAAGCGCACCGGGGGTACCTGGAGTACTGGCCTCGGCCAGCGCTCCGGGGACTGGGAAATTGCAGACCTGGCCATGTATTACGATGGAGACTGGAATATCATAGCCCTGGTACAGGAGGGGAGCTATCTGTCTGTCGTCCGCATGGTTTACGGCGATGGTTACAAAGTGACTGCCGGCACCTGGGCCACAGATGCCAAAATCGGATTAGGGAGAGCCAGGGTCGACGTGGCCGCCCAGGTGAGGTTGCGTCTTTTCGAGGTCGGCTGGCCGGTCGGTTTTCGCCGGATGCAGCCTTACGGTCCCTGGGCGCCCAGGACGGCTTCTACTTATTGGGAGCGCTATCATGCGGTGCTTGCAGCTCTGGCAGGTGAGACCCTGGACGTTTCAGGTCCATACCTGGTAAAGTCGCCAACGTCATGCGCTCGGCCGCTTTTGTCCTTGTCCCGGCAGAATCAGCCCTGGCTATATCGCTTAAAGCCGGGCACGGATTTCATTGATTATAACTGGAATAAAGCCAGCTTCATTGATACCAGCGCCTCCAGGGGCATGGCTTTAGCCGCAGACCCATCCGGTGGGTATATATGGGCTACTCAGCCTAATGAGGTCTGGCGTGCCGCTTGCGTAGGTTCATGGAGCCCCCCAACGCCAGGCAGCGGCGCCGGCACTAAAATTACCATTCCCGTAGCCAAGATTGCCCGGATAGCCGAGGCCGTGGATCCCGAGCAGCCGTCCGAGCTGGTCGTCGAGCTGGATAATGCCAAAGGTACTTATAATTCACCAGGCTCCGGAGCAATAGCCGTCTTAAAGAGGGGGGCGCGGGTAAATCTTCATCTGGGCTACAAGACTACGTCAGGTGACCAGCTCTCCGAGGCCTCCAGGTATTTTGTCGAGGCGATGGAGTATAAGCGGGATCCCAATCTCTCCGCCTTCATTATGCACTGTACCGATGCCTGGGGCTTGCTTACTCGCTACCAGTTCAACAAGCCGGTGGAGTGGAATTCAGGCTCTGATGATTTTACCTGTTATCAGTTAATCGAGAAAGTAGTACAGGCGATAGGGGGCACGCTGGACTATAAGTCCCGGAGCAGTCTGATTACCAGTTTGTACCCTCGTTTCGAGGTCGGCGCTGGGGAGTCGGCGGCCGGCGTGCTCAAGCGGTTGCTCCGCATGGTCCCTGATGTTATCTACTTTTTTGGGCTTGACGGTTATATTGTCCACCCCCAGGCGGGGGATACCGTTGTCTATAAATTCAGGTTCCCTCAGTAGGGGGAGAAAGGAGAGAGTTTTATGGCGAATAGTCTTTATACTAAAGCAAAGCAGCATCTGTTAGATGGAACAATCGACCTGGACACAAACGACATCAGAGCAATCTTCGTCGATGGGGCAGATTACACCCCCGTCCTAGCCACACATGCGACTCTGGCCGACATACCGGCAGCCGCCAGAGTAGCCGTCAGCGGCGCACTGCAGAATAAGACGGTCACCGACGGTGTCTTCGATGCGGATGATATCACCGTAGCCGCAGTGACGGGCGATCAGTTCGAGTACATCGCAATCTATCAGCACACCGGAGCGGAATCAGCTCTGCTAATCGCTCTGCTGGACACGGCGACCGGTTTGCCATGCACTCCAAATGGTTCTAATATCACGATCCAGTGGAGCGCTGGCGCCGATAAAATCTTCCGCTTGTCTTAAAATCTATACCTGAAAGGTTTAGAAAATGGCTTGGGATTCTTACACTAAGCTAATGCTCCATATGAATGGGGCGGACGGCTCCACCGTATTTACTGATGAGATAGGTCATGCCTTCTCAGCCTATGGCAATGCCCAAATAGACACAGCTCAGTCGAAATTCGGCGGAGCCAGCGGGCTATTTGACGGCACCGGTGACTATATTGCTACAGCCAATCACGCCGACTGGGGTTTTGGAACTGGGGATTGGACTATCGACTTCTGGGTTCGGAGAAATGGCGACCAATCCGCTTATGCTGGTATTTTATGTGCCAATAGCTCAGCTCTTACAGGATTTGAGGTTCATTTTGGAGGCGCCGGCAAGATTAACAAAGTAAGATTAACTAGCTTCGCTAGTGGCGGTTGGGCGGAGGACCTTCTGAGCAGCTCAGTACTTAGTGATACCACATGGACTCATGTAGCGATAGTGCGCTACGGGAATACCCTGACTATGTATTTCGATGGTGTTTCAGTCGGGTCGAAGGATTGCACGGGTTATAATTACAGTTCCGCAGGGACCGGGTTAACTGTTGGGAGACTTCGTACCAATGTAGATAATTACTACCTGAGTGGTTGGATTGATGAGGTCAGAGTTTCCAAAGGTATAGCCAGATGGACAAGTGATTTTACACCCCCAGCATCAGAGTATTGTCCAGTCTTGTTACCCGCCAGCATCAGTCAGCTTTTAGCCTACGGCACACCCACAGTCCTGACCTCAGCTCTTACTATCTTGCCGTCAAGCATCGTCCAGGTCGTAGCCGTCGGTACGCCGGCATTGCGCTATCCCCAGACCCTATCGCCGCCAGGCATCATCGTCACCATTGCCTACGGCACGCCCTCCGTCGGTATCTATGGCATCATCTTACCTCAGAGCGTTGTTCAGCAAATATCCCTCGGCAGCCCAACGCTCTTGAAGTATGTCTGGCATGTTATCCTGGACGGCCAGTACAATACTGAATCCCCGGAAGTAAACCGGGTCTATGTTATCGGGCAGGACGATTACGGCAACCCCATCTACGGCACGGCCGTTGATGCCACTGAGGGGGCGCTGGTTGGGGAGAGGCTAGACTTCCAGCAGGAACAGGCCGTTCCGTTGACCGCCCAGGCGGCATCGGTCGCCGCCGCTATCCTGTCGAAGATGCGAATCACCACGAAAAAGGGGTTGATTCTCATACCCCCGAACTGTGGCCAGGAGCTTTTCGACGTGGTGCAAATATCGGATGCCGGAGCCAATCAGGCCGCCGTCTCGTTTCGTGTAGTCGGGATTCGCTTTGAGTATAACCCGAAGAAGGCTATCTTTGAGCATAGGCTTACCCTGGGGGCGCCGTAATTGTTTCCCTCAAAATATCACTCGGCCGATATAGAGCGCTGCATTTATCGTCTACAAAAATGAGTAAGCTACAGAAGCATCTGAATTGCCCGCAGGCCAGTACCTATCTGGCCAGGTTGAACGTCGGGACGCCGATCCCCGCAGGTGACATAAAGACTGTGTACGTCCGCATCAAAAAGAAGTGGCGCCGTGTCGGGTGGCTGTGTTTAGATTGCGGACGATATCAGCCCGCCGGTGGGGTTAAGAGGGATATATAATACTAGTACTATAATGGAATGTAGGGGGGTCAAACATACTAGCGTGCTGTAGTAATACAGTATATAGTGTATATTCACATACACGTCGAGTCCCTGAAAGAGAGAGGCGGTAGATAGTCCACACCCCACCCATCCCCCTACCCCAGGTGGTTTAATAGAGACACAGGCAAGCCCCGCTGGTGTCAAAGAGTATTACCCGATTCCGCCCGCCGTTCGAATTAGTTTCCCGAGGCCGTCGGGGTTTCTATTAGAATCCAGGCAGGTGATACAGGTGATATAAAAAGACTAACGAAACCCCACCCCCAACAACTCCCATCGGGAGGCAGGCGTGGGGTTCTACCGCCGGCCGTCGCTCCGCTCTTCGCTTCGCTTCGATGTCGCTCTGGGGGTATCCGTGGTATCAAAGGAAGCACCCCGCTACACCCCCACCCCCCCACCGAAGATTTCCGCTCGCTCAGCTGTTGGCTCACCGGCTCGCCACAGTATTCTCTTCGCTCGCTTTCCTGTGCCGGGGGCTGTATGCTCGCGTGGGAAACCCTGCCAGCTCTCCACCCCACCGTAGAGCATCCACCCCTCACATCTGTGGTTCGCTTCGGGGTTCGCTTTGCTCACCGGCCCTCCGCTCACATCGCTTCGCTCATAAATCTGTGCTGGCATCCCTTCGCTCGGCCAGTGGCGTCGCCAGCCCCCAGGCACAGGGTTTATGTCGGCCCAGCCGCCTCAGTCTCGCCAGATACGGCCGCTTCCGTGCGTAGTCACCTTTGTCACGAAGGTGACCTTCCAAGACCCGCATTCCGATTCGAGCCGGTTCGAACTGATTCGACCGCTGCCGAGCGTGGGCGCCCACGTCGGTGAGGGCCTGGGGGGGGCACTCGCTTCGCCGGCGGCACGGAACAGCCAGCGCTGGGCTTTTAATATCGGCTTCGCCGTCAAGTTGATCGCCCAGCTTAGCGCCAGACCCTACGGGGTCGCTATGCCTGTTTTCTCCGTGCCTTACCACTCCACCTGTGCTTTCTGGCTTCTCTGCGGCTGCATCGCCTTCTCTACGTTCAGGGCATGCAGGCCATCCAGCACCCAAGACCCCAGGCAAAGCCAGTGCCGTTAGGGGGCTCCGCCGTAGGGGCGGTTTACTGCTGCAACTAAACCGCCCCAGCATGCCGTTTCTATCGCACTTCGTGCGTCAAGTTGTCGGCATGCCATGGAGAAGCTAAAAGCTTCAACTCTGCCCACCTATAGGAGAGTATAGGCAGTGGCTCAAAGTGCTTCGCCTTTGCCCTTCCAGCAAGGCCGCTCCGCGCCGTTCCCTTCGGGCTTCCACCGCTTTCGCTTCTCTCAATGCGGTGTGCGGTTCTTCGCTACGCTCAGAAACCTTGCTTTAGGCCGCCACTGCTCTACGTTTCTTTGTAACGGTGGGCAGGTATAGAGAAAACGGAGAAAAAGGGGGGCACATGGAAATAATGAACATGGTCCAGACACAGTTAACAGGTCTCTGCGGTCAGAGGTATTGTCCTCGTGTGTGTGAGAGGGTCTGTCATTGCCCGGCAGGTAAAGCCAGAGAGGTATATCTCTTGAATCTACAGGCTCTGCGCAGGCTTACAAAGAATCTACAGAGAAAGGAGAGTGGGAAATGTTAACTCAACAAATTCTGTACTCAGCTGAGGAGGTTCAGCAGCTCGTAGCCAAGGCTCACCAGGCCGGCGTAACTGCCGGCTATACATTGGCCGTCCAGGAAGAGGTACTTGAGTTAGCTGAAAAGAAGCAAGAGGAAGAGCGTCAAAAGCATATCAACTGGCAAGGCCTCTGTGAAAGTGGCCAGGGAGGTGAGACATGGGACAGTTAGTTTGTCCTAATTGCGGTAACACAGACAGGTCGAAGATAAGCCGGAGCGCCGGCTACCCGACATTCCGGCCGCAGTGCCGGGTGTGTGGTTCAATAATTTGGAAGAAAGGAGAGGTTGAGCATGACCGAGATAGGTGTAGCGGGAAAGACGGAGTCGGTAGCCATCCCCGCTGATAATGTTACGGCTGTATCACCGCAGCTCTATCTAGTGCACATGCTTTGTGGCAGCTGCTATCACCGGTTTGACGAAGTGACGGTTCATGCCGGCTACCACTGGCACCAGTGCCCTGAGTGCGGCTGCTACTTTGCAAAGAAAGTGTGGGGTACAAAAGCAGAACCGGTAGTAAGAGAGGTTAAGAATGTCAGGGTTTATCAGGTTTTTGTTTGACGAGCTGGTGGACATCTTTTTTTCTCTAGCCTTTGCGCGAAAGCAGACACTGCGCGGAGAGTTACGCTATCACCGGCAGCAGCAGAAGAAGCGCAGGATGAAGCTTTCAGACGCTCAGTATGACGAGCTTATAGCCAGGTTTACAGAGAGGACAAGCCAGGGTGAGAGGCCTGGTACAGTGGAAGGAGACGATCATGGAGCAACCACAAAGCAGGTTTCACGGTAAGGTAAAGGTGCAAAAGGGCGACTTCGAGATTCAGGTTAACATCTTTGAGGAGACCAGGGAGAAAGTCTACCAGGAACTTAATCACGCTTTTGTGACACTGGGGAACTGGTTCAGGGAAGCGCCCAAACCAGGAGCTCCGGCGGCCACCGCCGCGGCGAAGCCACCGGCAGATCGGCCCGGCAACGGCGGCAACGCTGCGAATGGTCCCCTGGGTAATGCCCCGTTCTGTAATGAATGCGGCTCCAATGATGAAGTTGAGCTTATTCACTGGACGGATAAAAAGACGCATGCAGCTAAATCAGGTTGGAAATGTCAGCGCTGCAAAAAGTGGGCGAGGTAGCCGGCCCGGGGGGAGCGCATCCGTTATCACGCTCGGAAAAAAATGAATAATCGTGTCCGTTATGTCATGAACCCCCTTGACTTTGGCTTTTCGAGTGCTACACTTCAACTCATGCCAGACGGCGATTCGCAAGCACCCCTCCAGGCATCGCCCTCCGATGTACCAGCCAATAGTAGGTGGCGTTGGCTTCTGGCAGGCTGGCTGGCAGTATCCTGTATGCCGGGCTGGTTGGTACAGGCGGACCGTAGTATGGATTGGTTGCGGGTTCTGCCTCGGTGATGCGAAGGCTGAAAATTTCGTCTCTGGCTATTTCAACCTCGTAAGCATCAGCTAAAGAAAGCTGCTGCCAGCTGAGGCCAACTTCTTGATTTCTGCCGCTGACCGGGTCACAGCCGACTGCTGTGCCGTATTGAGGTTCAATCAACCTCAGACCGGTTTCAGCCAGAGTATCGATGAATGTCCAGAGGCAACCTTCATCATCGGACGGGTGGTAAGCCCGGTCATCGATTGCCCACAGAGCGTTCTTGGAAATACTCATGGACTCAGGCTCGGTGGAGAACCGGACACTTGGCTCCAGACCGACTGTTATTGTATCCCAGTATACACCTGGCTTGGGGATACCGCTCCTGGGATAAATGGCACGGTCCACACCGCTGCCAGTTGAGCTAAAGGCACCGTACAGCGGTCCTCTGCTGCCTATGTGTATGCCGTAGAAGCTGTGATTAGGGGCCGCCAGGTCGTCCCAGATATAGCTTCTGCCCAGGCTCCAACGATATATTCCGCCGGCATCATCAGCAACATAGATAATCTGGTTTGTAT
>Ga0299912_10002139_pt1 | contig 16174 bp, 12 predicted proteins | sample RVTome_2_FD_207667 | JGI IMG/M metagenome (GOLD analysis project Ga0299912, IMG submission 207667) | Soil microbial communities from uranium-contaminated site in the Upper Colorado River Basin, Wyoming, United States - RVT95D214 (version 2) ... | reverse complement strand
ATCCTGGGCGGGTACTCTCCTTCTAACTGGAGCAATCCTGATCCGGAAGCAAACCCAACGATTATCGACGGTAACAACTCCAGGCGCGGGATCGCCATCGAGGCTTATGGCACAACCGCCAGCCTGCACATGGAAGGTTTTACGATTCAAAATGGCCTTGCCCAGGGGTTGGGAAGCGGGGGAGATTTCCAGACCAGCGCCACTGGGGGTGGAATATGGGCACATGGAGGCTCCGTCAACCTTCGCAATGTCAAATTAAGGAACAACCGTGCCATCGGAGGAAACACAACCACACAATATGGCGGTAGCGGATCGGGCGGTGGCCTTTCCATACAATCGCCTGCCGGAGGGGTATCTTCTACTCTGGAGCTTGTAGTTTTTGAAGGGAATAAGGCGCTTGGGGGTACTGGAAGCCAACGAGGTGGGCTGGGTTATGGCGGCGGAATCTTCACCTATGAAGCTATTATCAACGCAAACGATGTTACATTTCTGAACAATATTGCTCAAGCAGGAAATTCATCTGGAAAAGGGGTAGACTCCTCAGGACTGAGAGCAGATGCCTTGGGTGGTGGAGCTGGGTTCGCAGAAAGAAGTAACGTAACTCTCACAAACGTTACTGCTACCGGCAACCAGACTATTGGCGGCAATGCTGGTACAGCCTCAGATGCCAATGGCGGCGGCTCTTTTGGTGGAGCGTTCTATGCCGAGGGGAATACAGTAAGCCTCACGGATGCCATTATTAAAGCTAACACTGCAACTGGCGGAACTGCAACCAATGGTGGCTTTTCCATGGGTGGAGGCATTATGGCTGATAGCGCCCACATCACCATGGATCGCGCTCAACTAATTGGCAACAGTTCCATCTCGGGAGCCTCTCATACCGCCAACGGTAATGCTGGTCAACCAGGTGGAGGCGGCGCTTATCTAACCTCATTCGCAGGACTTTCCGGCATTACAGCCAACATCGTCAATACCATCGTCGCCGATAATAAAATCGAAGTCGGTTCCCCAGGCAGGTTTACAGGCGGTGGTGGTGCCGGAATGACTATTCAAGCTATCAATGCCGATATCGTTTATTCTACATTCGCCCATAACGAGTTTGTCGGCCCTTATCTTACACAGCTTACCTTTGGGCAGGCATTAATGCTGATAGGTCTTTACGGAGAGAGCGGCAAACCCGCAAGCGCTGACATTGACTATACCATTTTCGCCAGCCATGTTAATTCTGACACCGACAACACCTCCGCCCTGACTATAATTCGGAACAGCACCGCCAATCTTAACCGCGGCATATTCTCCAATAACACCAACAACACCAACATAAACAACAAACCAATTCCACCCGGCACCATTTATGGATTGAGCAGCATGCTCCAAATGGGTGACCTCAAATTTGTGTCACCCGGAGAACCGGATTGCGATTACCACTTGTTGCCTGCTTCTCCTGCTATCGACATGGCGCCCTCCAGTAATATTCAAGTAGATGTAGACGGGCAGCCTCGCCCATATAACTACATACCCGACATCGGCGCCGATGAATATAATGTCGCCACATTAACCTCTCAGCCAGGCAGCATCCTCGTCATGGTGGATGAGGACATAATCACTACCCGAACCACCGGCATCGACGTCAACTTTGGCCCCGTCGTTGAATGGACCGCCACCACAATTGAAGATTGGGTATATCTCGGCTCTAGCGGAACCTCCCAACAAACAATAGGGCAAAGCGGGGAAAACCTGGTCGTCCGTGTCGACTCATCGCAGGTGAACCTCGGCTCATACATGGCAAACATTAACATTACCAGTACTGAAACCAATCCAACGAGTATCGTTGTCAACCTAATGAAAGTAGACCATGTCTACGACGTTTACTTACCGGTGACGCTTCGATAACCTGTATAAAGTCATTGGGATAATTCGTTCCCATCAGATATAATCATCTAACCTTTCACCTCGCTCCGCTCAAAATCGCGGAGCGTTTTGCGTAATAAATGATATCTCCTGAAAAATATTGGGTTTCTTATAATACCTTGCTTTGTGATATAAAAGTGACGGTATGAACCACGTTCTGCTGATCAGCGGCGTCAAAGGTGACACCCGCCGTTATCGCACCTTTCATCCCTACGAGCAGTTGCGGATCATTGGAGTACCTGTGCTGCTTGCTCACATTACAGATTCGAAGCTACCAGATAATATCTCACGAGCCAAAATTGTAATTTTCCACCGCACCCCATTTGATGCATTGGTCGAGCGGTTAATCACCTCGATCACCAAACAGGAAAGCCTGGCCCTCATTGACGTCGACGACCTGATCTTCGAGCCATCCGCTTTCCGTTGGATCGACAGCCCAGATTTTCAGGACCCGGTGAGGGCATTGCTCTACCAGGAAGATATTCGCAGACATCGCCTCACCCTGGATCGTTGCCATGCTGCGATAACCTCCACTCTCTTTCTGGCAGAATATATCCGTGCCTTGAGTAAGCCCACATGGGTGCACCGAAACGCTTTTAGCTTAGAGATGCTATCGATCTCAGAGGAAGCCTACCAATATAAAAAGAGAACTGGCGGCAAAATCGTGATCGGCTACGCCAGCGGGACTCCCACGCACGACAGCGACTTTGCTATGGTCAAACCGATCCTTATGCGCGTGCTCAATAAGTACCCCAAAGCAGAGCTATGGGTTATTGGCCCAGTCGAAATTGGCAAAAACTGGGGGACGTCAGGTGAAAGGATTAAACGCTTCAAGCTGGTCCCCTGGCGAAAGTTGCCCCACCTGCTGGCTATGTTCGACATCAATATCGCTCCGTTGGTGCAAGAGAATCCATTTTCGAAATCCAAAAGCGAGATCAAATACGTGGAAGCCGGGCTGGTTAGAGCGCCTACGATAGCAAGCAAGACGGACGCCTTCGAGTATGCCATTCGCCCAGGAGAAAATGGCTGCCTGGCCAGCGGCAAAGGTGGATGGGAAGAGCAGCTCTCACAGCTAATCGAAGAGCAGGACTTCAGATTGGCCATAGGCCAACAGGCTTATAACGACGTCATCAAAAAATACCACCCCAAGACCAGAGCGATTGAGTTGGGGGCAACATTGAATGAAATATACCAGCAATTTTTCGGTACATTATTGTGGAAAAAACTGGAAGATCAGCCTCAAACAGGCCCACACTTATCAGTAATATCCGGGAGTTTTCAAATACAACCTTCACTTGAACAGCACCCTTCATACTTCGAGAAAGGATTATATACCCTGCGTTATCGAGGCTTGCGCACTTTGGTAATGCAAATTTGGATTTACCTACGCAGGCTGGTTGCACCGGTATTTCCCTATGGTTTATAATCTAGCCACGGTATTTGTCTACCCGTCCATATACGAGGGCTTCGGTTTACCACCGCTTGAAGCCATGGTGTGTAGCGTTCCAGTCATCACTACATCCGTTTCTTCGATGCCCGAGTATATGGCAGGCGCTGGGATCCTGGTTCCCCCGAAGACCAGGACGCTCTCATGCAAGCCATAGAGGGTGTGATAAGCGACCGGGAGTTACAAAAAGATCTGGTAACCAAAGGGCTACAAAGAGCCAAACTGTTTCCATGGAAAAAGACGACAGAAGCCACGCTACAAGTCTACCAACACGTGCTTCAAAGAACGTCGCAAACGTCGAACTGACCATTTGCATCGTGTCCTTCCAGGCGCGCGATTACCTGCAGAAGTGCCTGACTTCCATTTTCGAGAATCCCCCGGCTGGCGCATTCGAGGTCATCGTCGTCGACAACCACTCTACCGATGGAACGGTAGAGATGGTCAAGAAACATTTCCAAAATATCCACCTGATCGAAAATCCGGAAAACAGAGGGTTTACCGCCCCGATGAACCAGGCGCTGCACGCCGGGCATGGAAAATACCTGCTTCAACTTAACCCCGATACAGTTGTTCTTCCCAATGCCTTCAACCACCTCATTGAATTTATGGAAAGTCATCCGCAGGTGGGAATCTGCGGGCCGAAAGTATTGAATGATGACAGCACACTCCAAAAGCCCTGCCGGAGAGGCGAATCCAGGCCCTGGGCTGTGATCACTTACTTTATGGGATTATCGACACTTTTCCCGAAGAGCAAGTTTTTCGGCGGATACCTGATGAGCTACATGGATGAGAATGAAATCCACGAAGCAGCAGGCGTATCCGGCTCCTGCATGCTCATCCGGCGAAAGCTGATCGACCAGATCGGCTACCTTGACGAGCGTTTCTTTGCCTACCAGGAAGACGCCGACTTTTGCTTCCAGGCCAGGAAAACCGGCTGGAAAATCTACTACGTGCCCACTGCTCAAATCACCCATTATGGAGGCAGAGGTGGTTCGCACGTTTACCCCTACCGCTCCATTCTGGAATGGCACCGTTCGTACTGGCTCCATTATCGCAAGAACATGGCCGGGGATTACCTGTTTCTTTTTAACTGGATTTATTATGTAGCCATCGCTCTCAAACTGGTCCTGGCTTTATTCCTTTACCTGTTTCGCAAAGGTAAATTTGCCAGGAATGATAGTAAATTGGATTGACCTGCAACCAAACGATTGCATAAATTATGGTCCGCATCGATGAAACCACGTGTTCTAATCTGCCGCTCTAACCCGATTGCCCCCGACCCTCGCGTCGAGAAGGTCGCCAGGACACTTGCTGGCGCCGGGTTTCTGGTTACGCTGCTTGGTTGGGACCGGACGGCAGACTTGCCACCATACTCTCTCGAAGAGGGTCTACCGGTTTACCGGTTGCCAATCCGAGCTAAGTATGGGCATGGGTTAGCAAATTTGCCCGGCCTGCTACGCTGGCAATGGAGGCTAATCAACTGGCTGGTCCACCACCGCAGTGAGTACGACCTGATCCACGCCTGCGATTTCGACACCATCCTGCCAGCTTGGTTTACAAAAATCCTATGGAGCAAAAAAGTCGTCTACGACATTTTTGATTTTTACGCCGACCATTTACGGGCCACACCCGCTTTTATCAAAGCATTGATCAGAGCTATCGATTTGCGAGCTATCGCATGGGTAGATGCATTGATCCTGGCGGACGATTCCCGCCGAGAACAAATCCATGGGGCAAAGCCCAAGAGGCTCGCTATCATCTATAACACCCCAGAAGATCTTAGTGAAGTTAAGGAATCCCAACCCAATCAAGGACAGGATTTTAGAACGTCAAACGCAGCCCTTCGTCTTGCCTACGTGGGTCTGTTGCAAAAGGAGCGCGGCCTGTTCCAAATGCTGGAAATTCTTAACCGCCACCCGGAATGGTCACTCGACCTGGCTGGTTTTGGGGGCGACAGCGAGGAGATACATGATATTGCTCGCCAGATGCCAAACGTCCGCTGGCACGGGCGCATCCCCTACGACCAGGCGCTCCGTCTAAGCCAGGCCGCCGATGTGCTTTTTGCCACGTACGATCCTGCTATTCCCAACCACCGTTACTCCAGCCCCAACAAAGTGTTCGAGGCGATGATGTTAGGCAAGCCGGTCATTGTCGCCCGCAACACCAACATGGACCACATCATCCGGCAAGAGAATTGCGGCATCATCATCGAATATGGGAATTTGAACGAACTGGAGACTGCAATCACCCTCTTTGAAAACGATCCAGGCTTGCGACTCCGACTTGGTGAGAACGGCCGCCGGGCTTACCAGACCACCTATAGTTGGATAAATATGCAATCTAGATTGATCACCCTATACAATGAGGTCTGGGGAGCTGAATCTATATGACCAAAGTGATCCTGGCTGCCAACACCGACTGGTACCTGTATAACTTCCGTCTATCCCTGGCGATTTTCTTGCGCGAAAAAGGCCTGGATGTAGTCCTGGTTTCGCCTGCAGGTAAATATTCGCCTGTCTTCGAGGAAAAAGGCTTTCGATGGGTCACCTGGGACGTTGGACGCCAAAGTATGACTCCCTGGAAGGAAATCCCGGCATTCGGCAGGCTGGCGCAAATCTACTGGCGAGAGCAGGCCGACCTGATCCACCACCACACCATTAAGTCAGTGCTATACGGCTCGTTAGTTGCCCGCGCCTTGGGCCAGGCAAATGTAGTGAATTCGATTACCGGGCGCGGTTACGTCTTTCTGGGTAAAGGCTTTAAAGCCGGCTTACTCAGGAATTTCGTTAAAACTTTCTACCGCCTATCGCTAAACCATCCTAATTTTGCTGCAATTTTTGAAAATGACGCAGACCGCCAGTATTTCATCGAACAAAAATTAATCCCGGTAGAACGCACCTGGCTAATCCCTGGCGTAGGCGTCGACCCGCAGCGATTTGTCCCCTCTAAAGAGCCTACTGGCCCGCCTGTTATTTTCCTGGTGGGGCGGTTGCTATGGGACAAAGGCGTGGGTGTGCTGGTTCAGGCCGCCCGTCGTCTGCAGCAGAGAAACCGGCAAGCCCGCATTGTGCTCGTAGGGGAACCGGACCCCGGTAATCCGGCTTCGATCGATACAACTACTTTACAAGGTTGGGTAGAAGAAGGCATCATTGAATGGTGGGGCTGGAAACCAGATATGAGCAAGGTCTACCCGCAATGTCACATCGTGGCGGCGCCGACGATGTATGGTGAAGGGGTTCCCACCGTCTTGCTGGAGGCTGCTGCCTGCGGTCGCCCTTTAGTGACCACTAACATGCCCGGCTGTCGTGACGCGGTGATCGACGCCTATAACGGCCTGCTTGTCCCGCCAGGTAACCCCATCGCCCTGGCAGATGCCCTGGACAGGCTGGTATCCGACAAAGCCCTGCGTGGTAGAATGGGAGCGGCAGGCCGTCAACTCATTCTGGAGAAATTCACGACCTCCCATATCAATTCCGCCACCCTCGAGGTTTATTACAAAGTACTCAATCGAATTAATCCTCAGGAATAACTTTCTCTCTTGAATACGTACACAACCTTCAGAGTAATCTTTCTCGCCGTTGTGATCTCCCTGGCAATGGGCCCGCTGGCTGCCCGTCTGGCGCGCCTGGCGGGATTGGTCGATGTCCCCGGCAGCGCCCCTCATAAACACCATGAAAGCCTAGTGCCCGTAGCGGGCGGTATCGTGCTTTTTCTCACCTTCCTCCTCGTGAGCTTTGTTGAGGGTCTTTATAAGCAGCCTTCTATCCCGCCTCTCCTGGTTATTCCTGTCATTGTTTTTCTCTTCGGCCTGCTGGATGACCGGAAAGGACTGTCTCCCTTTTGGAAATTTGTTGGCCAAATCATCGCTACGGTTATTCTCATCTATACCGGAACATACATCCGTCTCTTCCATCAAAACTGGCTGAACTATGGCCTGACTTTGTTCTGGATGGTAGGCGTTACTAACGCCTACAATTTCGTCGATAGCATGGATGGCCTGGCGGTTGGCCTGGCAGCTATGGCAGCCGCCTTTTTTATGCTGGTGACCGTTGAATCCCTGCAATTTAACCTCTCATTGTTCAGCACAATCCTTTTAGGGGCATGCCTGGGCTCGTTCTATTTCAACGCCCCGCCAGCCAGGTTGTTTCTGGGAGATGCCGGCTCCCAGTTTCTTGGATTCGTCCTGGCTGCCCTGGGGATTGCTTATAATCCTATCGGTTTTTCTCCGTTGGCATCCTGGTACGTTCCAATCCTGTTGGTCGGCGTGCCGATCTTCGACGCTGCACTTGTGATATTTTCCCGTTTGCGGCGTGGCAAGCCGATATACCAGGCTGCCCTCGACCATACATTCCACCGCCTGGTAATCCTCGGGATGAGTTCAAACCGTGCCGTCCTGACCATGCACATCGCAGCCTTGATCTTAGGCAGCCTGGCGTTCCTGGCACTGGACCAACCACCAGCCATTGCCAATGGGATTTTTATTACCGTGTTCATAATCGGCGTAATTGGCGTATTATTCTTGGACACGCGAAAAACCATCACAACCCAACTCTGAAAAGATCAATCCCACAAAACTCCATCATGAAAAAAACCTCGGAAATAACCTACGAATGGAACTTGCGCGACGAGATTTTGGAAATCGCCCACCGCTGGCCGCAAACGATATTCTCATTCCTCCTGGGATGCCTGCTGGGATGGGGGTTTACTTTTTTTCTACCCACTTCCTACCGGGCAGAGAGCGAGCTATTCATCGCCTATAACTCCGACGCACTCTACCGCAACCCAGACGACTATAAGAACTGGCAATTGGGCGAACTGGAAGTCTTGCTTTTTTCTCAGGATATGCTACAAAAGACGTTGGACAGGCTCAAACCACAGGATTCTTTTTGGGCTTCGATTGGCGCGATCGACCTGGCGGACATGCTTCACGTCTACTGGCGAAACGCCGGGAAATGGCGGCTCGTCGCCGAGTCTCCCCGTCCTGAATTAGCCGCCCAGCTCTCCCAGACCTGGCAGGCTGTCATCCTGGAAGAAACATCCACCGCCATTGCCCATGGCAACGCCGCCAATCAAAAGTCGTTACAGTTACGCGCCCTGGCTGATGCGTACGCCGAAGCCTCCTCTCGAGCCACGTTACTGACTCAGGTCAATAATGAATTACTGGCATGGAGTGATGACTTGGCAAATAAAAATCCTGGCTTGCCCCTTGATCCCCAAGATCGTTGGCGTTTGCAATCCCTGGTCGCCTTAACCATCCAGCGGGATGAGAACGGCTCGAAAATTCTCGAGCAGACGCCGCCTCCAAATGCCACTTTAGAAGAATACACATCCTGGATTAACCTCACCCTCAATTATTTTGCGGAGGAACACCAGCTAATCCAAAAGCAATTGCCTGAACTGGATTCCCAGTTCGCCGCGCTCTACAGCGATTGGCAAACCGAGATTAACGCCTCGCGCGGTCTCTCGGCGTTCCTGCTGGTAGAGAGCTCTCCTGAGCCGTCCCCACCAGCGCAGCCCATTCGCTACGCGAGCTGGACAGCCCTGGTGGGTGGATTGATAGGATTATTGGCTTGGGGGCTGGTGCAGACCGCTCGTCTGACCAAATGGAAGAAATGATGAATTCCTCGAGCGGTACCTCCCGTTTACAAGCCGCAATCCATTTCACCAGGGATCTGGCATGGGCGCTATTCCTGGTTTGTCTGCCTGTCACCAGCTTTCCTTTCTTCCCTCCTGTCCTGGGCGGCGGCGCACTCGTCCGTCCCCTGTCGTTTTATCCCTTGATCGTCTTACTGGTCCTGTTCACTTTCCCATATATGTTTAAAAAACCACTACCGAAAACGCTTTTAACCATCCTTCCATTTATTCTGATCGCATTGGTCAGTTGTCTGTTTTCTACGTTGCGCGATATCGATCCCTTCATGGAAATTTCCGCCACCGACCGTATCTTGCGCGCCCTGATTACCCTGGCTATTGGCGTCGCTATCTACTACACGGTCAGCCTCTACCCGTGTTCCTGGCAACACTTGCGCTTCTCACTCCGCTGGCTCTATGCAGGTTTCGGGATTGCTCTATTGTGGGGTACGCTTCAAGCGGTCTACGTCGTTAAATACATTCACTCTTACTTTCAGGTCCTGTCGAGGCTTCAGCGCTTCATCTCGATGCGGAAATTGTTCACCACGCGCATCTCCGGCATGACCTACGAGCCGAACTGGTTCGCGGAACAGATCAGCGTCTTGCTATTGCCCTGGTTGCTTGCTTCCGTTCTTACCGGATATAGTGTGTTTCGTTGGCGCTGGCGGTGGCTTACCGTCGAGTGGATTCTTTTGGGCTGGTCTGTTGTAATCCTGGTTTTCACCTACTCACGGGCAGGTTTAATCAATCTGATCGCCCTCCTTCTCCTGGCATTGTTGTTCTTCAGGATGCAACACCGCCAAAGAGCATCCATCTGGATGTCATGGCCGGTGCGGTTTGCCGAAGCAGGGATCGTCCTGGCAGTTCTGGCCGGCATGTTCTATTTCGCTGGCGCAAGGAACAGCTTCTTCGCCCGCATCTGGGACTATTGGAGATATACGAAGGTAACCAGCATCTCGGACTACTTCGAATACCTGGGCTTCGGCGCCCGTTTTTCCTATGGCGGCGCTGCTTTCCGCACCTACGAAGCTTACCCCATGCTAGGGGTTGGCCTGGGTAACTACGCTTTTTACTTCAACCAAATGCTCCCAGATCGTCCCCTGGCAGTCATGCCAGAAGTAATGCGCATCGTCACGCCCGACACCGCTCGCAACCGCCTGATAACTGCTAAAGTCCTTTACCTGCGACTGTTGGCAGAGACAGGCCTGGTTGGCCTGGCTGGCTTCCTGAGCTTTGTGGTGGCTGTGCTCGGCGCTGCAATCTACCTCTGGCTATCATCGCATCGAGATGAGAAATTTTGGGGGACAGCCGCGATTTTAGGGATGATCGTCGTAATTCTGTCAGCATTTTCTTTCGACTCCTTTGCCATACCCAATATGTGGGTTGTCCTGGGCTTCATTACCGCTGCCACCCGCGTAGCCAGGGAAAATCCCCCAATTTTACCCGAAAAGGATATAATAAAGTCGTCCACTGGACAATTTGATGCTGTATCATTCGTTTAGAAAATTAAAACACCCACTGGAAAGCGAGATTGTCATTCTGAGTTGTACAGTGGTCGCTCTTTGACCGCAAGCGACGAGGAATCCTTGTAAGCACTATGATTACTGCGAGCGTGGGGGGGATTCCTCACCGCGTTCGGAATGACATATTCAGGAGCGCACAGGAAACAGTCAACATCACCCTACAGGGTGGCAACCAAAATTTTTGATGGAGATCAATTAATACATGGCAGGAGAAAAGCATGAGTAATACCGGGGTAATCGCGGGCGTATGCCTGGTGATTTTTGTGTTGATGTTATGTATTCTATGTTTATGCGCAATACTTGGCGCTTCTATATATTTAATTGCGGAAGAATCTTCGCTCGATCAAACCTCGTCGTGGGAAAATTCACCACCATCAGCAACGCCGGAAGTTCTTCGTCCAACGCTTCAGAGCACTCCTCGTGCCAAAGGAACTCCCGGTTCATTGGACACGCCAGATGATACTTTATCGAATACGGAGTTACAGATTGCCCTTGCTCCTACCGATACGCTGACCCTGTTGACCAGTGTGGAAGTTCCGATCAACAACCTGCCCGACCTGGTGCGCCGCCTGGAAGGCAAAGGTGATATCCCCCCCACCGTAGAACCGCCCGCTTCACCCTACAAGGTCGGAGATAAAAAGAGTTTTTGGGCCTCCAACACGGATACAAATGAGAATTTCCAGGTCAGGGCAACTCTTCGCTTCGTCACCGATCACGCCTATTTCTGGATCCAGGACGAAGTCGATTATGACAAAAATGATTTACAGAGCCTGGCCGAGGCCTTCGAAGAGAAGATTTATCCCACCAACCGCGAGTTCTTCGGCAGCGAATGGACACCAGGCGTAGACGGCGACCCACACATCTATATCCTTCTCGCTCAAGGGTTGGGCAATAGCATCGCCGGATACTTCTCGTCCAACGACGAATACCCACCCGGGATCAACGAGTATTCCAACACCCACGAGATGTTCCTGTTTAGTGCCGATAACGTCAACCTTAGCGAAGAGTTTACCTACGGCGTCCTGGCCCACGAGTTCCAGCATATGATTCACTGGTATCGCGACCGCAATGAGGAATCCTGGGTGAACGAAGGCTTCTCCGAGTTGGCTACCCTCCTCAATCGTTATAACCCCGGCGGCTTCGATGGGCTGTTCGCCCTCGACCCGGACCTGCAGCTCAACGACTGGCCCACCGACCACGACATAACCGGCCCCCATTATGGCGCTTCCTTTCTCTTTATGACCTATTTCCTGGACCGTTTCGGGGAAGAAGCGACTCAGGCGCTGGTCGCCCATCCGCAAAACGGCCTGACCAGCATCGACGCTGTTCTACAAGAAACCGGGGAAACGGACCCGCTCACCGGGCAAGCGATCGGCGCAGACGAACTATTCATCGACTGGACCCTGGCAAACTACCTCCAGGATGAAGATGTGGGTGATGGCCGTTATCTCTATCGCAATTACTCGGATGCTCCCAGCTTCGGGGACACCGAAACAATTTCCTCCTGTAGGTCAGACCCCGAGACACGCGATGTCCGCCAGTACGCCGCCGATTACATAAGAATAGCCTGCGATGGGCAAACCACACTACATTTCGAAGGCTCAACCCAGGTGGGCGTTTTGCCCGCAGACCCTTATTCCGGTTCGTACGCCTTCTGGTCCAATAAAGGGGATGAATCGGATATGACCTTGACCAGGACGTTCGATTTTACCGACCACAACAGCCCGCTTACCCTGAATTTCCGCACCTGGTACGACATCGAAAAAGACTACGATTACCTCTATCTGCTGGCTTCCACAGATGGGGAGCGCTGGGAGATCGTCCATACCCCCTCCGGAACCGGAGAAGACCCCACCGGAGCAAATTTCGGCTGGGCTTATAACGGCCTGAGCGGTGTACCTGGCGGGGAGGATGGCGAAGCCCAATGGATCCGGGAAAACGTGGATATATCCCAATTTGCCGGACAGGAAGTCCAGCTTCGCTTCGAGTACGTGACAGACGCCGCAGTCAACGGTGAAGGCTTTATGGTGGATGACATCGCCATCCCGGAAATCGATTACGCTACTGACTTCGAAAGTGACGATGGAGGTTGGGAAGCAGCCGGATTCGTCCGCATTCAGAACGCCCTGCCGCAAACTTACCGGCTGGCTCTGATCATGGAGGGAGATTCCACCACGGTGGAATACCTGACCTTATCTGCGGACAACAGCTTGGAAATCCCTCTGGATTTTGATAACGGAGTAAGTGAAGTCGTCCTGGTAGTGACCGGCACCACGCGCTACACCCGCCAGCCAACCGGGTACCGGTTTTACTTCACTCCCTGAACCGGTAATTTTCTGCTAAAAATCCTGCAAACAAAAATAGCCGGTCAGATACCGGCTATTTTTATTGTTTTCAGAGTCAACTTCATTTTTGCGGTGCGCGTAAAGCAGCCAGTTGATGCTCCAGCTCCTCTCTGCGCGTTGCCGCTGCCTGCCTGATCTCTTCCTGAAGACGCCTGGTGCGCTCCTGCAACTGTGTCCGCATCTCCTCGCCGGATGAAGGGGTGAATAACAACGCCAGCGTTGCGCCGACTAAAACGCCCATAATTGCCCCGGTAAAGAAACTAAAAAACTGTCGCATGATATCCTCCTCTTTATTGTGATCCATTCACTCTTCAACGCTCATATTATAATGGTAAATACTTCGTTATGATTGACGACAACCTGCCTCTTATCGACCTGCACCGCCACCTGGATGGCAACGTACGGCTGGAAACGGTCCTTGATTTGGGTCGTAAATATGATGTGCCATTGCCAGCCTGGGATTTGGAGGGACTGCGACCATACGTCCAGGTGACGGAGCCACAGCCTGGAATAATGGCTTTCATCGCCCGGTTCAGGTGGATGGTCGGGATACTTGTAAACTATGACGCCTGCCGGCGTATCGCCTACGAAAACGTGGAAGACGCCTTGCAGGAAGGGCTTGATTACGTCGAGCTGCGCTTTAGTCCCTGGTTTATGGCCGAACCTCACTCCTTGCACCCCGAGGGTGTTGTTGGGGCGGTTGTCGATGGTGTAGAATCGGCAGTGCAGGATACAGGGATGAGGGTCCGCCTGATCGGCATCCTCAGCCGCACTTACGGCCCTCAAATTGCCCACCAGGAGCTGGATGCCTTGCTGCGCTACCGGGATCACCTGGCAGCGCTAGACCTGGCAGGAGACGAGGCTAATTTCCCCGGCAGTTTATTCGTCGACCACATCAACCGAGGGCGGGCGTCGGGCTTGCAGATCACCGTCCACGCCGGTGAGGCAGCCGGTCCGGAAAGCGTCTGGCAGGCCATTCGCCAGTTAGGTGCCAGCCGCATCGGTCATGCCGTACAGGCCATTAAAGATCTAGCCTTGCTTGACTACATGGCTGAAAAAAAGATCGGCGTTGAAACCAGCCTGTCCAGCAACGTGCAAACCAGTACGGTGCCGGATTACGCTAGCCATCCCCTCAAGCGGTTTCTCGACTCCGGCCTCCTGGCTACGATCAATACAGATGACCCCGGCATCAGTGGGATCACGCTGCGCCATGAATACGAAGTCGCCGCTCCAGCCGCCGGCTTGACCCCGGAGCACGCTCACCAGGCGCAACGCAACGCCCTGGAGGTGGCATTCCTGCGCGCCTCTGAAAAACAACTTCTTTTGGAGCACAAAAAAAACTCGTGATCATCCTTTCTGTGGGCATGCCCCGCGCCGGCTCCGGCTGGTACTACAACCTCACCCATGACTTGGTCACTGCAACGGGCGGCCAGGACGCGCGCCTGATCAGGCAACGCTATCGCTTGCAAAACATCCTAACCGAGGTCAATTGCAACATTGGGGCGCTGACCGTGCGGCGGCTGCTAGGCGTGTTGCTGCCCTCTCTTCTCGGAAACACCTTCGCCATAAAAGCACACGCCGGACTCACTCCCTTTGCGTTATTTCTCATTCGCCAAGATTTTATGCAAGCCGCCTACATTTACCGCGACCCACGCGATGCGCTACTCTCGGCGTTTGAAAACGGTCAACGCGCCATCGAAAAAGGCAGCCCAAACGCCTTTTCTCAACTGGTCGATTTTGACGCCTCCTTGAACTTCATGATGAATTACGTGCGTATCTGGGAGACCTGGGTGAAGTGCCCCCAGGCGCTGCACTCCCGTTACGAGGACCTTCTTACGAACTACGACGAGGAATCTGGTCGCTTGGTTGGATTCCTGAAACTCGCCAGGGAGAGCCAGATCATACGGGACGTGTTAGAGAAGTATCGGCCTGAACAGGCTCGCTCGGACCAGAAGGGCTTGCACTTCCGCCAGGGCAAGATCGGGCGCTTCCGGCAAAAACTGTCAACGGAGCAACAAGAAATCATGGCTCAACGCTTCGGCCCCTACCTTTCAAGGATGGGGTATGAAGAATAAACCCACATGTCGCAAAGCAATTCAACTCCACCTTGGATCCCCCACTTGTTTGCTATTGTCCCGCTAGCAATGGGATTACTGATCCTTGGCGCCCTGCTGGGCTTCGTCCCCACAGATGGTGGGACTTTCTTCGCACCTCCTTGGGTGATCATCGCCCTGGCAACTGGTCTTATCCTGTTTGCCCTGGCTCTATGGCTTCCCGACCGCACCCCGACTTTCCTTAAAGGATTGTTATTTATCGGAATCATGGGCGCGATTGCTTTAGTGTGTAACTGGTCTGCCATTGCCCCAAACATCAGGTACACGAGCACTGTATCAGTTGGCCCCTTCAAGATGAGCGGAGAAGATCAGCTTGGAGGCAGGATCGTGTTTGGCATCGTCGCTCTGGTGATTGATGGCATCCTCCTTTTCGGGTTGGTAGATTGGGCGCGTAAGCTACTGCGCTCTATCAGGTAATTAATCCCAACCTTGTCATTTCTCTTATTTCAGTAGATAATATAGTTGCCGCTCGCATCCTATGAGAACGAGACGGACATATTCTTCCTCAAACCATTTCTGTTTGATGGACTCTACCTTAACCCAAGGAGGGCACCATGTCATCTTTTCCTTCTAACCCCCAAGTCCCAGCCCCGGAACGCAAGAAAGTAACCACCCAGGAGTTTCGCCGTAAAAAACAGCACGGCGAAAACATCACCATGCTCACCGCTTACGATTACCCTACCGCCCTGGCGATGGATCAGGCCGGAGTGGATGCCATCCTGGTGGGCGATTCGCTGGGGATGGTCGTGCTGGGCTATCCCAACACCCTGTCGGTCACTATGGAAGACATGCTGCACCACTGCAAAGCCGTGGCGCGCGGCGCTCAAGCCGCCTTGTTAATCGGCGACATGCCGTTCATGTCTTACCAGGTGTCCCCGCAGGAGGCGGTGCGCAATGCCGGGCGCTTCCTGCAAGAAGCCGGCATGGAGGCTATCAAACTGGAAGGCGGGCGAGAGCGCCTGGAAGCCATCCGCATGATCATCTCGACTGGCATCCCCGTGATGGGTCATCTGGGCCTGACCCCGCAAAGCGTGAACCAGCTAGGCGGCTACCGCCCCCAGGGGCGCGACGCCTCCTCAGCGCGGCGTCTCCTCGAAGACGCCCTGTTGCTCCAGAATGCTGGCTGCTTTAGCCTTGTACTGGAGTCGGTGCCAGGGCGACTGGCAGCCTTTATCTCCCAGCAACTGGAAATTCCTACCATCG
>Ga0299912_10002136_pt1 | contig 16179 bp, 14 predicted proteins | sample RVTome_2_FD_207667 | JGI IMG/M metagenome (GOLD analysis project Ga0299912, IMG submission 207667) | Soil microbial communities from uranium-contaminated site in the Upper Colorado River Basin, Wyoming, United States - RVT95D214 (version 2) ... | reverse complement strand
GGCCTGCTACCGGGCGCTCCGGCGCTTACCCGGACGGGACTTTCACCCGCGGGAACGATGAAGCTCGCGACTCTCATTTCCGCCAATTATCGGCCTCCTTGATTATCGCTTCAGGACGCACCATGCCGGTATTTTACTCAAAAAGAGAACAGACGCCAAATTCTCTCGAAATGGGGCAAGTCTTTCTTTTGATCTGATAGGAGGGTTTTAAAAGCGGTCCTCTTTCCATCGAATTCTTGGAATGATCGCCTTCTTTCGCGTTGACCGAAAGTGTTGTAACATCTGGGAAGGATGAAAAGAGCTATCCCGGCCTGGCTGTTGGCATGCTTGGGAATTCTATTTGCGCCGGACATCGCTTCATCCCAAGGACAATACATCCGCTTCGAGCGTCTGCTTCCCGAAACGGGCGGAGCGCCCGTCGCGGGCATCGCCAGTATTTTGCAGGACAGAGAAGGCTATCTCTGGTTTGGCACCATCGCCGGACTGGCCAGGTACGATGGATATCGATTTCTTTTCCATTCTCCCGCTCCCGGACCGGACGCGACGGTTCCCTCCCGATCCACGGTCGTTTATCCGGCGATCGAGGACGGCCTGGGCGATATCTGGATCGGCACGGACGGAGAGGGATTATTCAGGTTCGATAAAGCCAAGGAGGCTTTCGTCCAATACCGGCATGAACCCGCCGATCCGGCCAGCCTCAGCGGCAACACCGTTCTCGCCATCCAGGAGGACCGGAAAAAGAAAGGAGACTTGTGGATCGGAACCCGGCTCGACGGCCTGTGCCGATTCGATCGTACCACGCAAACCTTCAGCCGGGTACCGTTGGATCCCGACGCCGGATCAGTTTGGGACCTGCTCGCGGACAGCCGGGGATTCCTCTGGGTGGGAACGCAGGAGGGCGGGCTTTATAGACTCAACACGGAGACCGGCCGGACCGACAATTTCCGGTTCATGCTCGACAACCCCAACAGCCTCGGCAGCAATACCATCTGGACGATCTTTGAGGACGGGCGGGGGACGCTTTGGGTGGGGACGAGAGGCGGAGGGCTGAACCAGTACGTCCCGGAAAACGGGACGTTCATCCGCTTCAGCGGAGATGAAGCCCATCCTCGGGACCTCGTCTCGCCCCCGATCACGGCTCTCGCCGAGGACGCAAGCGGCAGACTCTGGATCGGAACCGGCTGGAACGGCCTGAGGATTTGGGACAGGAAAACCGGAGAGTATCTGATCGTCAAGCACGACGCCCAGGATCCGGATTCGTTGGCCGACGACAACATCACCTCCATCCTCCGTGATGCGTCCGGGATCATGTGGATCGGTACGACCCGCGGAGGGATCGGCAAGAGCCCGGCCGGCCGGGTCAAGTTTCCGCATTTCAAGCACAATCGCTACGACCCCCGGAGCATCAGCCGGAACGAGGTCCGCTCATTATGCGCGAGCGATTCGGGAAAGCTCTGGGTGGGATTCGACGAGGGGCTGGACGAGATCGACGAGCGGACGGAAGTCTTGCGCCGGTTCCGCAATGACCCGACCGACGGCGGCAGCTTGAGCCCGGGCGCCGTGTTGGCCCTCTACGAAGACGGCCAGGGCCGGGTTTGGGTCGGATCGGATGAGCGCGGCCTCGACCATCTCGATCCCCGGACCGGCCGCTTCGAGCATTACCCGAGCGACCCGGGGAATCCCGCGACGATTTCCAATAACAGAGTCTACGCGATCCATCCCGACAGCGCCGATCGCGGCGTCCTCTGGATCGGAACCCACAACGGGCTGAATCGTCTCGACTTGCGCACGCGGCGGTTCACCCGCTATCTCCATAGCGAAGCCGACGCCGGCAGCCTGAGCAATAACATCGTTACGGCGATCCTCCAGGGCCGGTCCGGCTCGGTCTGGATCGGGACCCGGGGGGGGCTCAACCGCTTGGATGAGGGTGCGGGACAATTCGAGAGGCATATCGGAGACATCCGGGCGCCTTCCGGGACAGGTCCCAACGACAACATCATCAATTGCCTCCACGAGGACGGCGCGGGAATCCTCTGGGTGGGCACGAACAACGGACTTAATCGGTTCGACCCTACGACCGGCGCGTGGAGCTATTTCACCGCGAAGGACGGCCTGCCCGGCGGCGTCGTCTGCGGCATTCTCGAGGATGCGTCCGGCCTGTTATGGCTGAGCACGAACCGGGGGCTGGCCCGGTTCGACCCGCGCGGAGGATCATTCACGGTTTTCGGCCTCCAGGACGGGATCCAGGAAAACGAGTTCTTTCCGGGAGCTTGTTGGAGGAGCGCCGCGGGACGGATGTTTTTCGGCGGGGTCAACGGTTTCAACGCCTTCCGGCCGGAGGAGATCAAAGGGAATCCTTTTATCCCTCCCCTTGTTTGGACGGCATTCTACCGGAACGGCCAGGAAGTGAAAATCGGGGACCTTTTTTCGCGGCCGGAGGATTTGAAGCTTTCCTCTGGGCCCGACGTCTACGCTTTCGAATTCGCGGCTTTGTGTTTCAGCATGCCATCGTTCAACCAGTTTGCCTATAAACTGGAGCCCCGCGATCGGGAATGGATCCCGCTCGGGCCGGCCAGGACCGTCCCCCTCTCCCGTCTCAAGGCGGGAGAGTACAGCCTCCACGTCAAAGGCTCCAACCCGGACGGCGTCTGGAACGAAAACGGGTTAAAGATCGGGATCCGGCTCATTCCCCCGTTTTGGAGGACGAGTTGGTTCGTCGCGATAGTCCTGCTCTTCGTTGTTACCGGGATCGCGACCGTCGTCCGGATGTGGATGAAGCTCAAGTCCGCCTTCATGGTCGTCGGGGACAGGGCGGACAGCGTGATCGAAAGCTACGACCTGACGGCCCGGGAGCGGGAGATCCTCCGCCTGATCCTCCAGGGCGCCAGCAACAAGCAAATCGAACGGAAGCTTTTCGTTTCCGCCAGCACGGTCAGGAATCATATCTACAACATCTACCAGAAGCTCCATGTCCGGAACCGGCTCGAGCTCATCAACCTGATCGGCAAGGACGCCAAAAAAATATCCTCCAAATAGTACTTTTATCTACAGACAAAGGCCGGATTCCTATCTATATTGAACCCGCGGACGCAAACTCCGCAAAAGCAAAGATACGTTTTCCGACGAGAAGGAGCCGGCATGAAGCGACGTATTCGATTCTTCGTTGTGGCGTTGGCCGTGCTTTTCGGCATCCGGGGAACTTGCCGGCCGGACTCGCAGGCGCCGCCCGCCTGGGATTGGCCGGTCTCTACGCCCGAGGAGCAGGGGCTGGACGCCAAAGCCCTGGCTGAAACGGTGGATCTCATCCGGAAGGGCGAGCTCTGCCCGCGGCTCCACGGCCTTCTGGTCATCCGGCACGGCGTCTTGGCGCTCGAGGAATACTTCAACAACTGGGAGCGGCATCGGCTCCATACGCTGCAGTCGGTCTCCAAGAGCTTCACCTCGGCCCTGGTCGGAATCGCCATCGCCCGGGAGGAGTTCAAGGGCGTTGAGGAGAAGGTCCTCGATTTTTTCCCCGACATGAAGGATATCGCCAACATGGACGAGCGCAAGGCGTCCATCCGGCTCGAAGACCTCCTGACCATGCGCAGCGGCACCGACTACCACGAGCAGGGGCCGGATTCGCCCCATTTCCAGCTGAACCGCCTGGAGCGGGGCTGGGACAAATTCTATCTCGACCGCCCGATGCTCAGGCCGCCCGGAACTGTATTCCTCTACGACAGCGGCGGCGTCATCCTGCTATCCGCTATGCTCAAGAACCGCACGGGACTGCATGCCGCCAAGTACGCCGAAGAGCATCTCTTCAAACCGCTCGGAATCGAGAATTACTTCTGGCATGAGAACCTGGAGGGTCATTCGCACGCTGGCGGCGGCCTGAACCTGACGGCGCGCGACACCGCCAAGCTCGGACAGCTCTATCTGAACAACGGCCGTTGGGGAGACGCGCAGGTTGTGCCCGCGGACTGGGTCCGGGAGTCCTGCCGGACACATGTCGATCTGACGTCCCCCGGCCAGCCTCCCGGCGGATACGGCTATCTCTGGTGGATCGGCGCCCCCGACCCGCGCGGGAACGGCCGCCAATCCGTCACCATAGCCCGGGGGCGCTATGGCCAGCTGATCTTCGTCGTCCCAGAGCACGATATGGTCGTGGTCATGATCAGTATCGCCCAGGAGGGAGGCAACCCAGGCAATCTCATGTCGCTCTTCTACGACCGCATCCTCACCGCGGTCCGCCGCTGACCGGCCGGCTATGCCGCGGGAATCGAGCTGACCGTAGATCAGTTTTTGGAATAATCTATCGAAGCATCTAATATCCGGTTCGCCTCATGTAAATCGCAGCAAAGATACGAAAGCTGAAAACCGTCCGACGGTCAGAGGTCGAGGGGGTTGACTTCTCCAAAGAAGCGACTATATGATTCTCCTATGATCAGAGAGAGGGTTTTTCGTTTTATTCGGCGAATGAGCCCCCTAACCAAGCCCGGCGTTCCTTGATTTTTAGATCCGATAAAAAGGAGATTGACATGGCATTCCGGTCGTCTTTTTTCTCGCAATTTTCGAAATCCGTCCTACTTTTAGCGGCCCTATCCGTCCTGGTTCTCCCCGCGCTCTGCGGGCAGCAGGACATCGAGGGGGCCAAGGACCACCCCCTCATCTCGCGGCTGACCGATTTCTACATCGACGAATACGAGGAGTTCGAGTTCGACTCCGAAGAATTTTATGACGACAACGACAAAGAGTATATCATCGAAGGCCACAAGTGGGTCATCGGCTATGAGCTGAAGGACGGCATCCAGGCGCCCGGAGTGGCCAAGATCAGACAGAACTACATCAACGCCTTCAAGAAGATCGGGGCTGTGATGCTCCTGGCCAAAGGCACCTGGAAGTTCGTCAAAGACGGCAAGGAAGTCTGGGCCAACCTCTGGATCACCGGAGGCGGCGACGGCTACCGCTTGACGATCGTCGAAAAGACGGCCATGGAACAGGAGGTCGTGGCCGATCCCAAGGCCTGGCTCAACGACATCCGCGCGACGGGCCACGTGGCCGTCTACGGCATCCACTTCGACACCGACAGCGCGGTCATCAAGCCCGAATCCGAGGCGGCCATCAAGGCCATCGCCGACCTCCTCAAGACCGACAGCGGCCTGAAGCTCTATGTCGTCGGGCATACGGATATGGTCGGCAAGCTCGACTACAACATGGACCTCTCCGCCAAGCGCGCCCAGTCCGTCGTCGACGCCCTGGTCGGCAAACACGGGGTCGCCGCCGCGCGCCTCGTCGCCAAGGGCGTCGGACCGCTCTGTCCGGTCGGTACGAACTCAACCGAGGACGGCCGGAAGCTCAACCGCCGGGTCGAACTCGTGGCGATGGAGTCTGCCGGCCGTTAGGATTGATTCCTTTTCCCGGCTGGAATGCCTCCGCGGGAATATCCGGACTGCGCATAATCGTTCGGCCCGTCTCCCAACCAAGAGCAGCGCCGATGGCGCGGAACGGCCTCGTTTAATCATCGCCGAAAAAAACGGAAATTTGGATTTCGGAACGGCGCCTGCTTGGCAGAATGTCCTATTCCCCAAAATAGGACGTTTGTCTACAGACATCGGCCGGCCTCCTTGTTACATTGATCCCGTGGATCATGAATCCTGACCGAGAGGAGAATGCTTCAATGGCAAAAGCCAAACTCATCGCGCTGGTGATCGTCGGGCTCTCTCTCGCCGCGATCCCGGGCTGGTCGTCGCCCGCCCAAGAGCCCGCTGATAATATCGGCTTCCAATTTCTGGAGCGGCTGGTCGTCCTCGTGACCAAGTCCGTCGCGCCCGGCGGCGGCTCGGTGGATCTCGACAAGAGCGTCCTCGTCCTGGCCAGGGAGCTGAAGTCGGCGAGGGAGGCGAAGCGCGTGGATGACCTTTTCGCCGTCCGCTATTCGAGGCTCCTGAGCGCCGTCCGGCAATCGATCCTCCGGGATCCCGAGCTCCTCTATTGGCCGATGTACCGCTACAATATGGTCGATTTCATCGAGGAGCGGACCGGCCGGATACCCGATTGGAAAGACCTGCTGTTTGTCGTTAACGACCACGGCGGATCCGGCGTCGGCCTGGCCATGCTTGCGGAAACGATCATGTCCGAGGTCGTCAGCCTCCACATCCATCTCGAGAACCTGGCCAAACGGCCGGTGATCCTCCAGGGCTATATGGAAAGGGGCATGAAGGCCGCCGGAGCCAACAAGTAGGCGGAACCATGAGCATGCGGAACACGTTCTTCGCGATCGCGGCGCTGGGCGCCCTCACCCATGTCGTCAGCCTGGTCCTGATCATGGCGGCGCTCGACCGCCGCGGGCAGAAGACCAATCCCCTTCTGGTCCGCATCTACGCGTTCAAGTACCTGGCGGCCTACAAAGAGGCTACGATCAAGGAAACAGGAAAAGCGGGGGTCCTCTACCGGCTCTGTATCGTCGGGATCCTCGTGGCGCTCGTCGCGGCCGTCGCCGGCATCCTTGTCCCCCGGATATGAACTCAGACTCGGGGATTGACGTGGACGAAAAACACAGTATCCATCACGACAACAGCAAGAGAATTGCAAAAGGAGTTCTTATCATGAAAAAGAAACGGTTTTCGTTCGAACGGCTCGCCTTGGCCACCGGGATCGCCGTCATCCTTGCCCTGGCCGGATGCGCCGCTAAGACGGCAATCCCCCGCGCTGCGGAAGGACCGTCCCCATCGGCTCCGTCCGCCGGTCTCGTCCTCGAGTACAAGATGCCGGCCGGCCGGGTCCTTCGCTACAGCCAGACGGACGAGATCAAGGAAACCAGCGACAGAATGGGCCAGATCCTCGAAGGGACCATGACCGGAACCGGAAGGGATGCTTTCCGCTCCAAGGGCCTCAAGGACGGACATTTTCTGCTGGAGGTCACCATCGAAGATATGGCCTTGACCACGACCGGCCCCCGGGGCGAATCCAAGCTGGATGTGACGTCGGTCATCGGCAAGAGATTCGAGATGGTCCTGTCGTCCCTGGGCGCGGAGGTCGACGTCTCCGGCGCCGAGCCCATAACCTTCACTGCGCCGAACGGAACGCGCAGCGTCGCCTCCGCCTATAAAACCTTCTTCCCCGACCTCCCCGGGAGGCCCGTCAAAGTCGGGGACACCTGGCCTACGGACTACACCGTCGAGGACAAGTCCGGGCCGCTGGCCTTGCGGACGGACTTCCGGAGAGTCAACAGGCTCGAGGGCTTCGAAACCGTCGAAGGGATGGACTGCGCCCGGGTCGTAACGGCCGTCACCGGCCGCGTTTCCGGAGCGGGAAGCCAGCAGGGGACCGAGATCCGGGTCGAGGGAGACGTCAAGGGAACGACCGTCTGGCACTTCGCGCCCAAGGAAGGAATCTACGTCCAATCGACCTCCGACGTCGTGAACGAGATGACCGTCACGGTCACCCGCGGACAGACCATGACCATCCCGACGACGCAAAAGCAGACGACGCGCGTCAAATTGGCGGGGCGCTGAGGGTCTTGGGGAGACAAACAAGAATGGTGTCGGATGACGGATGAAGCCGTGGCCGCCAATATGACCGAGAGTCATTGAGGTCAAAAGGAGGCAGGATGAATAGCCCAGAAGAACGGACAAAGGACTTGGGGGGAACTTACCGCAAGCGTAAAAAGTTGGTCAGCCTTTCATCCGTCCCCTTCTTTGTCCTGGCCGCCGTCGCCTTGCTCTCCCGGATAACGTCGGGGCGTTTTTTAGGGATCCCGTTCTCGATCGCCGGGCCTGTCGCTTTCGTCACTTTTCTAGCGACCTTCATCGCCCATGTCCTTATCTGGCGCTGTCCCGCCTGCGGGGGCTATTTGGGTATCGTCGGCTCGTCCAAGTTCTGTCCGAAATGCGGAGCCCGACTCGGCGGCGACACCCCGGGAGAAAGCGGAGACAAGGGGCTAAAGGCGCCGGCCGATCCGGGGCTTGGATTTAAAATTTGGACTGTGCTTCTCTCCGTTTTCGTGGCCGTGCTGCTCTTCCCGAACATCGTCCACAAGCATGGCGTCAAGAAGTCGCTGTTGATTACGTTCCTGGCCGTCTGCGCGATCTGGCTTATGTACTTTATTGTCGGCGGGGTGATCGCCTGGGCCGTCTCGGAAGAGCTGAAACGCCGAGGGCGAAAACGGGGGGACGGCCCGAAGGACCCTACCGCCGGGGAAGACGCATGAAGGGCGGGCTGCGGGCGCTTTTCAAAGCTCTGGGACGGGCCGGCTGCCTTGTCTTGCTCGTTGCGACGGCACGGGCGGGAGATTCCGTCAGGAGTCCCGAGGGCTTCGCCGACGTCAGGGACAAGATCGTCCGCCTGGTCGAGGACCGGAAAATCCCCTCGCTGTCTCTCGCCGTGGTCCGCGAAGGCGCCATCGTCTGGGAAGAGGCCTTCGGCCTGGCCGACCTGAACAAGAAGGTCAAGGCAACGGAGGAGACTCTTTATCCGATCGCCTCGGTCACCAAGCCGTTCACGGCGACCGGACTGATGATTCTGGTCGAGCGGGGACTGGTGGATCTGGACAAATCCGCCGACGCCTATCTGGGGAAAGCGAAACTCAAGGCGATCGAAGGGGACGTCTCTGACGCCACGCTGCGGCGAATTCTGCGCCACACCGCGGGACTTCCCATGTACTGGAGCTTCGACTCCGGACCGACCTCCCGCCGCAGGCCCCTTCTCGAAACAACCCTCGAACGCTATGGCCGCCTCGTGGCCAGGCCGGGCGAAGGCTATAATTACTCCAACCTCGGCTATGCGGTTCTGGAATCCGTCATCGAGCAAGTCAGCGGGAAGCCCTGCCCGGAATTCATGGCGGCCGAAGTTTTCGTCCCCCTCGGCCTGAGACATACGGCGGTCCGTACGGCTCCGGCGCAGGACGCCGACGTCGCCGAAAAATACGGCCCAGAGCTCGCTCCCGTCCCGTTTTGTGACCACGACACGCGGGGGGCCGGCGCCATCTATTCCACGGCCCATGATCTCGCCCTTTTTTGCCTCCTGCACCTGGGCCGGCTTCAACCCGATCAAAGGGCCGTTCTCAAGCCCGAGTCGATCCGCGCCATGCGGACATCGCGAGATCCGGACGTCCGTACATCCTCCTATTGTCTGGGCTGGGAGACCGGACAAAGATGCGGTTACTCCGTCGTCACCCACGGCGGGATTATGGGCGGTTGCCGGGCCCATCTGGCCATGATTCCTTCAAAAGGGCTTGCTGCCGCCGTCCTGATCAACGGCGAAAACGTCCGCTCTATCGAGGTCTGCGACTGGATCTTCGCGGCTCTCCTGCCGGAGTACGCCCGGAATCTGAATGCCGCCCCGCCGGCCGCAGGCCCTCCTCCCCCGCCGCCGGCTTTCAGGCCGCCCGCGGCGCTGGTCGGGACTTGGACGGGCGTGATCAAAACGCACGAGGCGGAAATTCCCGTCCGTCTCGTCGTGGAGGCAGCGGGCCTGGTCGAGCTGGCCGCGCTCGACGCCGAGGGCGAGCCCGGCAAAGCCCTCGAGCCGCTGAAGACGCCCGTTGTGAACCGGGGCGTCTTTGTCGTCCACTTTCCCCAGGTCTTTTCGACTTCGGACGCGCCCTCGGCGGGCCATCGGACCGTCCTGGGCCTGACGATCAGGCAGTACCGGCTCAGCGGCGAGGCCAACCTGATCGCGTCCGATATGAGCTACAGCCTTCCGTCCTATATCGAACTCAAACGGGCTGACGAGGACCTAAAACGATGAGTGTCGTCGAAATCGAAAACGTCACCAAGACCTTCGGAGAGGTCAGGGCTGTGGACTCGTTGTTCCTCCAAGTCCCCGGGGGATCCATCTACGGATTCATCGGCCCCAACGGGTCGGGGAAAACGACGACCCTGCGCATGATCATGAATATTTTCTATCCGGACGCGGGAACGATCCGCGTTTTCGGGCAGGAACTCCAGGGAGCAAGCAGCGCTCGCATCGGCTATCTCCCCGAGGAGCGGGGCCTTTACAAGAAGATGAAGGTCCGCGACCTGCTCCGCTTCTACGGGGAGCTTAAAAGCGGCCGCCGCGTGAACAGGGAGGTGGATGACTGGCTCGAGCGGCTCGACCTCGGCGCCTGGGCGAACAAGAAAATCGAAACGCTCAGCAAGGGCATGGCCCAGAAAGTCCAATTCATCGCGACCGTGGTCTCCGAGCCGGAGCTGATCATCCTCGACGAGCCTTTCACCGGGTTGGATCCGCTCAACCTGGAAGTCCTCAAAAACGCCGTCCTCGACCTGCGCGGCCGGGGCGCCTCGGTCATCTTCAGCACGCATGACATGAACGTCGCCGAGAACATGTGCGATTTCATCTTCATGATCTTCAAGGGCCGCAAGGTCCTGGACGGAACGCTGGCCTCGATCCAGGATCGCTACGGCAGCGATACGCTCCGCCTCCGGGCCGAGGGCGGAATCGCCAGCCTGAAAAACCTGGCCGGCGTCGAGGCCATCGCGGATTTCGGCCGGCTCCAGGAGTTGCGCCTGCGGCCGGAATCGGATCCCCAGAAAATCCTGGCCGAGATCATGTCCAGAACCCGCCTGGACAGCTTCGAACGGACCAAGCCGACCCTCTACGATATTTTTCTGAGGATCGCCGGACGAGACTCCGGGGAGGCCCCCGATGCGTAAAATACTCAGGCTGGCGAAAAGGGAATACCTGGAATCCGTCAAGACCAAAGGATTCATCTTGATGCTCATCTTGATGCCCCTGGTGATGGGGGGCAGCGGTATCGCCATGCTTCTGTTCAAGGACCAGGTGGATACGGCGGATAAGCGCGTGGCCGTGCTCGATCACTCGAGGGGAATGATGAACATTCTGGAGAGGGCCGTCGAAGAACGAAACCGCGCGGCCGTTTATGACCCGAAAACCGGCAAGAAGGTCCAGCCGGCCTATGTCCTCGAATTCATCGAGCCTGACGAGAGGGATCCCCAAGGGCAAAGGCTGGCGCTTTCAGACCGCGTCCGCCGCGGCGACCTGAAGGCTTTTCTGGAGATCGGCTCCGCCGTCCTGCATCCGAGGGGCGACCCAAGCGCGAATCGCATCGCCTACCACGCGGAGAACGCGGCCGTCGACAACATCCGGTTCTGGCTGAACAATACGATCAACAATGACCTCCGCAAGCTCCGTTTGACGGAAGCGGGCCTCGACCCCGCCCGGGCCGACGAGATCCTCGCCTGGCTTCAGGTCGAGCCCTTGGGTTTGCTCTCCGCCGATAAGGCGACGGGGGAAGTCCGGGAGGCCCGGAAGAGCAGCGAGGCGGAAGCCGTCCTCGTGCCCCTCGTCCTGTTTTTCTTGATGTTCATGATGGTCATGATGGGATCCATTCCCCTTCTGAGCTCCACCCAGGAAGAAAAAACCCAGCGTATCGCCGAAGTCCTCCTCGGCTGTCTGAAGCCTCACGAATTCATGGCCGGCAAGGTCTTGGGCGGCCTGGCCGTGTCATTGACGGGCGCGATGGTCTATGTGACGGGAGGGATCATTCTGTTGAACGTCGCCGGCTTGGCCGCGTTTGTGCCCCTTCACGTGATCCCTTGGTTTTTCGCCTACCTTGTGTTGGAAATTGTCATGATCGGAACCTATCTGGCCGCCCTCGGATCGGCCTGCAACGATCCCAAAGACGCGCAAAACATGATGTTTCCGGCCCTGATTCCGGTCTTCCTGCCCATTTTCCTTGCCATGCCGACGCTTCAGGAGCCGACCAGCGCGTTTGCAACAGGCCTATCTCTTTTTCCGCTGTTCACTCCGTTATTGATGCTTCTCCGGAAGGCCTCGCCCGTCGGGATCCCGGCTTGGCAGCCTTGGGTCGGGTTGACCGGGGTCCTGCTTGCCACTGTTTTTTCGGTCTGGGCGGGAGGCCGGATTTTCCGCGTCGCGATCCTGATGCAGGGCGGCCCTCCCAAGCTTTCCAAAATTCTCCGCTGGGCCATCCGCGGCTAAAATGAAAGGACAATCACGGACATGATAAAACCCGTCCTGCCGGATTGTCCGGTCCGGGAAACCTACCAGGATTTTCTGGACGGGAGGGATGTCTTCAAGGACACGGCGTTAAGGCTCATCGAAAAGGAGAAGACTCTTCCATGAATGCGACACGTCAACCCCGATCCTGTCTTGGGCCGATCATCTCCGGTCTCCTCCTGGGACTCAGCCTTGTGTCCTTTTCTCCATCGCAACAGGCTGAGACATGGATCGACAAGCCGCAGAACGAATGGCCCTAAATCACGATGATCAACCGCATCGAATACGTCGACAAATCGTTCCCCATCGCAGCCCGTTCTTTTCTGTTGGACGCCGGGGGCGACATCTACGCCGTGACGGCCAAACACGTGTTGACGTACTTCAAATCCGACGCCATGGCGTCGGTGTCCTTTAAAAATACGCTGAAAAGCTGGGTCATGTTTCCCAAGAACAACCCGGCCGATACGGTCGTGATCGACGCCCTGCTCAACGAGGATTCCGCCGAACCGATCAACCGGGACATTCCCTCGGACGTCGATTGGCTCCTGTTTTCCATCAAGAGCAAGTCCGATCATATCCAGCCCTTGAGATTCAGAGAGGCCCCGCTGCGGCCCGGCGAAAAGGTCACCATCATCGGCTGGCGCTATTCGGACAAGGACTGTCCCCAAGTCGTCTATGAGGGAAATTATATCGAATCCATCGCCGGTTCGGTTATCATTTCGACAAAGGTACTTTCGGACAACAGGATGCCGGGATTGAGCGGCTCGCCCGTGGTCGATTCTGAAGGTTTCTTGATCGGAATCATGTCGCAAAAATACGGCCTGAGGGAGAAACTCGGTTCCGTTGATTATCCGAAACGGTTCATCGAAACCATCCGTCGAAAAGCCCGTAACGGGGCGATCTAGGAAGGAATATCGCAGAGACAGGAGGAAGCCGATCATGAAAGCCCGGTTGAGGCATTTAGCCTTTCTGACCCTCTTGGCCCTCGTCTTCACGATCGGCCTGACGTTCGCGTCCGTCGAGCTGCCCCGCTTGCTCGATGGGCTTCTCGCCAAGAGCATCGAGACGCTCGACGTCGCCACCGGCTCGAACGCCTTGAGCGATTATAAAACCGACCTCTATCTGCGCTCGACCCATCTCCGTCCGATCGGATACGTTTGCCTGGCCCTCATCTTGATCCTGATCGTCGTCGGATTCGCCACGGAAAAAACGGGTTGGACTTCCGCGGGAGCGCTTTTTCTTTTTCTCCCCGTCTTCGGCCACTTCGCGGCGACCATGTTTTTCCTGGGAGGGCTGGGATTCCTGCGCCTCGTCTGGCTGCCCTTCTTGGATGCGTCCTTCGGGCTTTTCCGGGTCGGGGACTTCGTCAACCTGCCTTATAAAGCCTTCCTGGACGGCTATTCCTTGACCGGCCTCGCCCGCCTGTTGCATCCGGCCGCCTTCATCACGGGCCTGGGTTTGCTCATCTTCTTCCTGGGAACGCTGACATGGTTCTATGCGAGATCTCAAAAGAAGAGCGTGGCGGACCTCTGGGTTTATCGCCTCTCCCGGCATCCGCAATATCTCGGCTGGATTATCTGGAGCTATGGGGTGATGTTTCTCCCGAGTTCGAACAATATCAAGCTCTGCTATGAGCTTTCGAACAGCCTTCCCTGGCTCCTTTCGACCATGATCATCATCGGCGTCGCCATGCTCGAAGAGGTCAAAATGAAGCGCGCTTTCGGCGATTCCTACGAGTCCTATCGCCGGCGAGCTCCATTCCTCGTTCCGTTGCCCCGTTTCATGGCCAAGGCTTCGGCTTGGCCGCTCCGCCTCATGTTCAAAAAGCCTTATCCTGAGCGAAAAAGGGAAATCGCGGCCGTGCTTGCCTTCTACACGGTTCTTTGCCTGGGGATTTCCGCTGGCTATGGAGGATGGATCTCCAAGCCGGCCGCCCGAGAGGTCGCGTCAATAGAACGGATCGAGGAACTCGTCCGCGTGCTGAAAGACGCCGCGGACCGGGGCGAGAAACGCAAGGCCGCCGGACTACTGGCTGAAATCGGAGAGCCGGCCGCGGATTCCCTCCTCGCCCTGTTGAAGGACGAAGATGCGAAGGTGAGAGCATATTCCGCCAGGGCTCTAGGGGACATGAAATCGGAACGGGCGGTGTCTCCTTTAATCGCGTTGTTGCGCGACGAAGATTCCTACGTCAGGAGGACCGCGGCCGAAGCGCTGGGAAGTACGGGTTCAAGCCAAGCCGTCCGGCCGCTGATCGAGGCACTCGAGGACCCGGCGAGAGACATGGCCAAAACCGCGGTCCGCGCCCTGGGATGGATCCAGCATCCGGATGTCGTTCCAATCCTCATCAAAGCGCTGCGGAATCCAGCCTGGAACGCCGCCGATGCCGCCGCGCAGGCCCTCGGCGATTTGGGAGCTAAGGAGGCAATCGAGCCGCTGATCCAATGCCTTGAGGAATCGCCTAATTGTCCTTATGACCGCGTCGGAACGGCGCTCTGGAAGCTGGGCTCGGACCGGGCGGCTGACGCCTGGATCACCGGCCTAAAGAAAGGATCGTGGTGGTATCCGCGGGCATTCTGCGCCTCCGAGCTCGGTAGGAACAAGCTCGAAAAGGGGCTGACGCCGCTTCAAGACGCGCTTAAGGACGAGAGCCCGGAGGTCCGGCGCGCCGCCGTGTTGGCGCTGGTGGAATTTCGATCGGAAAAAACGATCGAAGCTCTTCGGGAAGCATTGGCCGACAAGGACTTCGAGGTCCGCCTGTACGCGAAAGAAGCGCTGAAGACGATCGGTTCTCCCGAGAAGCGGGATCTCCGTTAGCCTTGTTAGTATTTCTGCCTTAAGGCTTGCTTTTCTATGTCGGACTTTGACATTATTCATATCGCTGCGTAGTTGAATGCGACCACATTCGGTGGTAGATTCCTTCGAGAAGAGGATTCCATGACAGCAAAAAATCGTCAGGATTATCAAATCGTCGACCTGCCGCCCGAACACGAAGACCTTTATTTCAAGTGCCTCGAGGACTGGTCGGATGAAGTGAAAGAAGCGGGTTCCCACAAGGAATCCTGGTATCGCCGGATGAAAGGCCGCGGCCTGGGGGTCAAGATCGCCCTCGACGCCGAGGGTCGAGTCGGCGGGATGATCCAGTATGCTCCGATCGAATATTCGGCGGCCTCCGGCAAGGACCTCTATATCATCCTATGTATTTGGGTCCACGGCCACAAAAAAGGGCGAGGGAACTTCCAGAAGCGCGGCATGGGACAGGCTCTTCTCCGTGCGGCCGAAGACGATGTCCGGAAGCGCGGCGCCAAGGGGCTGGCCGCCTGGGGGGTGCGCCTCCCCGTTTTCATGAGGGCGTCCTGGTTCAAGAAACAAGGCTATCTCCCCGTCGATAAAAATGGGATGATGATACTCCTCTGGAAGCCGTTCGCCGGCGACGCCGAGCCTCCCCGCTGGATCCGCGAGAAGAAACGCCCCGAGCTTGTCGAGGGCAAGATCGCGGTCACCGGCTTCCTCAACGGCTGGTGCCCGGCCATGAACATGACCTTCGAGCGCGCCAAGCGGGCCGCCGCCGAAATCGGGGACAAGGTCGTCTTTCGTTCGATCGACACCTTCGAGCGGTCGGCCGTGGACGAGTGGGGGATCCTGGACGCCCTGTTTATCGACGGGAAAGCGATGCGGACCGGCCCTCCCCCGTCCTACAAGAAAATCCATAAAACGATCGCCAAAAAAGCCCGTCGATAGTTCCCAAGCGCGCGCCGCAGCCGACATCTTCCGTAGCCAAGGAAGAACATCTATTACAAAATTCATTTGTCCCCGGAATTCCTTGTGTATAATGGTCTCTTCGACGCAACCCAACCAGGAGGTGTGATTGACCATGAAAAGATACGCCGCCGTCTTCTTCCTTCTCAGCCTATTCCTCGCCCCCGCGATGCGCTCCTCCCCCGCGCCTCGGCAAGCCGCGCTCCTCGCCCCCGACAATCCGTTCTTCAAACCCTATGGGACGCCCTTCAACGTCCCGCCTTTCGACTTCATTAAAAACGAGCACTTTCTGCCGGCCATCGAGGAAGGGATCAAGCGCGAACAAGCCGAAATCGACGCCATCGTCGCCAACCCCGAGCCGCCCACCTTCGAAAACACCATCGCTGCCCTCGACCACGCCGGGATCTTCCTTTCCGAGGTGACCGCCGTCTACGGCGCCCTCCAGGGCGCCAACACCAA
>Ga0299912_10002135_pt1 | contig 16179 bp, 9 predicted proteins | sample RVTome_2_FD_207667 | JGI IMG/M metagenome (GOLD analysis project Ga0299912, IMG submission 207667) | Soil microbial communities from uranium-contaminated site in the Upper Colorado River Basin, Wyoming, United States - RVT95D214 (version 2) ... | reverse complement strand
CAAAATACGGAGCGAGGACCCTGACTCCCAGTACCTCCAGTTCCATTATGAACCAGCCGCAAACGCACGTGATAAGGACGATGGCCAAAGCACGGGTGATGCCGGCGTTTGCGCACAGCGACTTTTTGGATGACTGCTGCTCCATCTAATCAGAATTCATCTTTCAATAATGGAAAAGCTCGATTGGGTTGTGCTACTATGGGCTGGTTTCGACAGGAATTTTTTTTGCCCGGCTTGATAGCCTTTTTGGTCCCTGCCTGGCTGTAGAAAATTGACTTATGTTCGTTGTTCACAAACTTTTTGCAGGCACCAAGACCAAAGTCACCTCAGGCATAGCCCTACTATATACCTATTTGTAGTTGATTTGCCGGCAGCTTCCGAGCTACGGGACGGGCTTGAACTGGACACGGTCAAGCTGAACATTCTTCTCGCCAAATCGCAGCGTGATATTGCAGGGGCCGTCAGCCTCCTGGGTTAAACTAATCGTATCCTGCGTCGGCAGGAGTTCGCCCGGGTTTTCCGGCCACCTTCGCTCTTCCGCCAGGTTACCCACAGTCAGGTAGAAGGCATCCTCATCGAAGGACGGCCCCAATGCATAGACAGTTACCTCATATTTGCCTTTGCCCAACTGGATTGTTTTCTCTGCCCGGCTGTAATCGTCCTTGAAGACAACGACCTTACCGCCGCCGGCGCCTTCGAGTTTCTGCACCTCCGCATTGGTCAGTTTGAAGTCTTCCACTTCGAGGGAGAACATATCCTTTCCGAGTATCTTGGTCTCCTTCGCTTTAGCCGGGCTGACCGGTTTTCCCTGTTCGCCACAGCCGGAAAACATCAAGGCGCTTGCAAAAACTGCCATCCACATTGCTCTCATAACTGTTTCTCCTTTCTCATAGACACATCAACAACCATATCAACCACCACGCGGCGGTTGATAAGACGCAGCGTGCAACTTGCCAAAAGCCGCGCAGAATTTCGTATCTATCATATTGGCTGGGAAATCGCAAGGATATTTTTCAGGATTTTGCCCCCCGATATTTGCCCATTATAGGGGTCATAGAAGCAGGTTTGCTCGGCAGAGTCCGCTGCCTAACGGTCGCGGCTCAGTTTGGGGGTAAAACTGTATAACCACTCCCTGACGGTCGTGGCTTTGTTTGAGGGAATCGCATATGACGTCTTATAACAAATTTATCTGCCGGGGCTGATTTGCGATTTTTGATTAGTATTTTGTTATTAAAAAGCCAAAACAAACTGGATTTTTTGAGTTTTTTTTGATATAATGGTTTAGTCTAAGCTCGTGGAGGCAGGTGATGAAAATGAGGTGGTTTTTACTGATTGCGACATTCATTTTGTGCGCAACGCAGGTTCGGGCGGGAACACTATACGTTCCATCCGAGTACCTCCATATCCAATCAGCAATTAACGATGCCAACGACGGTGATGTGGTTATCGTCAGCCCCGGAACATATCAGGAAAACATCAATCTTCTGGGTAAAGCAATAACCGTTCAGTCCGTTGACCCGAATGACGCAAACATCGTGGAAGCGACGATTATTGACGGTAATGCGCCGGCGGACAGCAACTTCGGCTCGGTGGTAACCTTCAACAGCGGCGAAGATAATGACTCGGTGCTGAGCGGATTTACAGTAAGAGGCGGGACGGGCTCGTGGCTATTGGTATCGTGGGAATATCAAGGACTACGATGGAATCGCTGCGGCGGCGGGGCGGTGTGCTACAATATGTCGGCACCAACTATCAGTAAGAATATTTTTATCGGTAATATCGCAGGTCAAGGCGGTGGAATTTATATCTACGGCGACCCCGTCAACCCAAATGACCCCCGTGACCCTGCGGTTCACATCAGCCCGCTTATTACGGCAAATAGCTTTATCAACAATTCCGCCATTATAGGGCACGGTTTTATACCTCCTGACAATAATTACCCAAATGGTGACCACGGTGATGGGGGAGTGATTGTTGCATTTCAGGGATGCGATGCTTTGATAATCGGCAATATTATAAAGAGTAACCACGCAGATTATTACGGCGGCGGATTACATCTGCGGCAGTGGAGCAACGGCCTGATCGAAGATAATCAGATAGTTGGCAATGATTCCAAACTCGGAGCAGGTATCCACATAACATACACCTCAAGCCCAACAGTTAGAGGCAACGTAATTTGCGATAATGTAGCGAGCAGTTTAGGCGGCGGAGGTATATATGTTTATTACCTTTCCGAACCTTTGATAGAACGGAACACCATTACAGAAAATACATCGAGTAACGGAGCGGGGATAGGGGTGTATTGGGAGAGCAGCCCAACTATTCGCAATAACCTGATTTATAAAAACATTGCCGGTGCAGGCATGCGCATCGTTGACTCGGACCCTGTAATTGCCCACAATACCATAACATATAATGCCAAAGGCGGAATAGATAGCGAATCCAATAGCAACCCTGCCATTGAGCATAACATCATCACCTCTAACGGAGAGGGATGGGGGATATGGGTTCACAGCGACGACATTCCACTTGTAATAAGATACAATAATATGTGGGGGAACGGCTTGGGGACGTGCGGGCCTGCGATACCGGACCAAACGGGAATTAACGGCAACATCTGCGTTTGGCCACAGTTTGTTAATCCAGATAGCAATGATTATCACTTAAACTATGATAGCAGGTGTATAAACGCAGGCGACCCGAATTTTTCCGTTGGTGATTTGACTGATTACGATGGTGAGGCGAGAAAGTTAGGGCAATTTATAGATATAGGTGCGGATGAGGCCTGGCCAATATGGAACATAACCAGCGGAGGTAGGTATGAAAAGATTCAGCAGGCGATTGATGACGCCAACGACTCAGATGTAATAATTGTTACTCTTGGAACTTACACCGGTCTGGGTAACAGAGACATAGATTTCAAGGGCAAGGCAATTGCCCTCCAAAGCTTTGACCCGAACACCTCTGATGTTGTTGCCTCTACAATAATCGACTGCCAGGGCAGCGTGCAGGAGTCTCATCGGGCATTTTATTTCCACAGCGGCGAAGATGCGAATTCTATTGTTAACGGCCTTACCGTTACCGGTGGGGGCGGCACTCTTTACGGTGCAATTTGCTGTATCTGGGGCAGCAGCCCAACAATCAAAAACTGCATCGTCACGAATAACTCTATGCACGACCTCGGCAGCGGTATTTACTGCGGCTACGGTAGTAGTCCAGTAATTACAAACTGCATAATCAGCTCGAATACTTTCACCACAGTTGGTTATGGCGGTGGAATATATTGCTATAAAGGCAACCCTATAATCACAAATTGCATAATTACTAATAATTCAGCCATGGGTCGCGGCCGGCATGGCGGGGGAATCTGCTGCTGGGGTGACGAAGAGGCCGGCAGCAATGCACTCGTCGCAAACTGCATCATCAGCGGCAATTCAGCAGGCCACCGAGGCGGCGGGCTGTATGCCTACTGGTCCAGCCCGACTTTTGTCAACTGCACGGTCATCGGAAATAAGGCGCTGGAAGGCGGCGGAATCGGCTCGTTCAGAGAAAGCAACCCGGAAGTTATCAATTGTATCGTCCGCGACAACAAGGCACCAGATGGGAGCCAGCTTGCCCTTATAAATGCGATACGGGTATGGGGCGTCAACGTACCTACGGAGATGACAGTTTCATATAGTAATATAGAAGGAGGACAAGAGGAAGCTTGCGTTGACCAAGACTGCATACTTCACTGGGGCAGCGGCAATATCGATATCGACCCGAATTTTACGGATGGCGGCTATTGGGACGACGCAAACACACCAACAGAGCCGAATGATGATTTCTTCGTTGTTGGTAACTACCATCTGATACCTATATCCGGCTGTGTCGATGTTGGTGATAACAATTCTGTCACTGCGACCAATGACATTGACGGTGAACAGCGGGTATTCAACAATATCGTTGATATGGGCGCCGACGAGGTTGTTACAAACCCAATCGATTTAAACAACGATGGAATCATCGATTATAGCGAGCTTGCTGTATTAGCAGATGAATGGCTTCAAGACAGCGATTTACAAACCGATTTTTATGAAGATGGCTTCATAGACTTTGCCGACTTTGCCGTCTTAGCCGAGCAGTGGTTCTGGCAAGGCGTCTGGTATCAATAGCCACTGAAACACAAAACCTTACAACGGGATTTAACATACCAATTTATATCTCTCGCTTTTTTTCGGCTGTTTACATCAAATCATAGTCTTATAACATCTTGCTGGAGTTAAGCATCGGATTATATAAGTCGATAAAAGAAAGAGATTATTCTGCGCGCTAACTGTGCGCTTGTTTGTAATGGATAATTATGCGTGGGAAAAATGAAAAGAGGATTCTCACTTGTTGAGCTGATGATAGTGGTAGCTGTATTGGGGATTCTTGCGGCTATAGTTGTGCCGCAGTTTCAGTTGCAGGCCACACAGGCGAAGGAAGCTACCGCCAAGAGCAATCTGCGGACACTGCGAGGTGCGATTGAGCTATATACTGCGCAGCATAATGGTGTTCCGCCAGGATACCCCAACGGCAACGTTACAGCGGCGCCGGCCGAACAAATCTTTATATGGCAGCTAACAACGGCTTCTAATAAGTCGGGCCAGACTGCTAATCCCGGCACCGCCGGATTTGATTTAGGGCCATACATTAAAACCTTTCCCAAGAACCCTTTTAACAACGCTGGTGCGGTGAGGATAATTGGCAATAGTGAAGAGTTCCCATCAGGTGCAGCAGGTAATTTTGGATATATATACCAGCCAGCAACAAAGACAATCAAGCTCAACTGGGCCAGAAATGATTCTGCTGGTGTTGCCTACTTCGATTATTGAAAATCCATTTGTTAGCAGTAAGGAAGTTTTATGTTCTCATCTCTGACAGAAAATCATAGTAAGCAAGGATAGATATGAGCAAATCAAGAAGTTTTCTTTCAATTCTTATCCCCAGCATTACGGTATTTATATCGAGCTTCTGTATTATGGTACTGGAGCTGGTTGCAAGTCGATTGATTGCCCGCCATCTTGGCTCATCTCTTTATACCTGGACAGCGGTCATCGGTGTGGTACTTGCAGGGATAACCATCGGCAATTACCTCGGAGGACGGCTTGCTGACCGATACGAGGCGAGAAAAACGTTAGCGGTGCTTTTCATCCTCTCTTCGGTTGCTTGCGTCATAACTGTTATCCTAAATAATACTGTTAGCCAGTGGATATGGTTATTGCGTCTTAGCTGGCCAGCCCGAACATTCGTTCATGTCTGCTTATTATTTCTTCTGCCTTCCATTTTGCTTGGGGCAATCAGCCCGGTAGTTGCGAAGATGGCTCTTGACCAAGGATTAGCAAAAGGTAGAACAGTCGGGGATATTTATGCCTGTGGCGCAGCAGGGAGCATCGCAGGGACATTTGCAGCCGGCTACTATCTAATTGCTACTCTGGGCACTATTGCCATCATCTGGGCAATTGCAGCCACCTTATTGTTAATGGGGCTGCTTTACTGGGTGCGCTTCTGGTTATTATATATATGGACGGTATTATTTGCATGTGCGGTAATTCTGGGAGTAGCACCGATGGAACGATGCCGGAGGGCAGGAGCAGCTCTTTTATTGCGAGAAAAACCTGACCCGAGGGTTCTTTACGAGGATGAAAGCCAGTATTGCCATATCGTCGTGCGAAAGCTATCCGACGAGACAGACACACGCGAATTTATTGAGGACAAACTCACGCATAGCGAAATAATAATGGGTAATATAAATGACCTGGGAGATCTCTATACCAAGATATTCGCTGGCCTGACACACGGATTAAGCAAAGGTAAGGATAAGCTTACCGTGCTGTCAATCGGCGGGGGAGGATATGTTTATCCCAGGTATATTGAAAAGAATTGGCCTGGTAGTCACAACGATGTGGCTGAAATTGATCCAGGAGTTACCGAGGCAGCGATGTCGGCATTCGGGCTAAATAGGAATACCACAATAAATACTATCACCCTGGATGCGCGAAATTACGTGGATGAGCTGCTGGAAAAGCAGCGTAAAGGCGAAGAGATACCGCAGTATGATTTCATTTACGGAGATGCCTTTAGCGATTTCTCGGTGCCGTTTCAATTGGTGACCAAAGAATTCAACGAAAAAATCGCCAAAATCTTGAAAGACGACGGCGTGTATATGGTAAATTTGATAGATAGTTATGACAGCGGCCAATTCCTCGGTGCGATGGTCAATACACTTAAGGAGACGTTTGACAATGTGTATGTTATTACCAGTTCCACTGTTTCGCCTTCGCTGCGGGATACCTTTGTTGTTACTGCTGCCAAATTTTCGTTTGACCCGCAAGCTATTTTCTCAAGTTATGACAAAAATTTTAAGATGTGGTATCTGAACGAATCTGAGATAGAATACCTAAGGAAAAAATCACGCGGAATTATACTAACCGACGATTACGCCCCGGTTGAAAATTTGCTTGCCCCTATTGTTCGTCAATATGCCAAAGAGATACTTGCCCGTAGGTATCTGCAGCAAGCAGAGGAACTTCGGAGCAAGCAACAATGGATTCAGGCCGGTATAAAATACGAAAAGGTGGCGGAGATTGACCCCTCGATGTCAATTTATGCCTACAATGAAATAGGTTTGATTGAGGTTAAGCAGGGCAACCCGGAAAAGGCAGTTCAGGCCTTCCAAAACGCTATCGATTACCGCAAAAAAACCGACTCTAAAGATACTAAAATCGCCAGTGTTTATTTCAATTTAGGCATGATTTTGCAAAGGATGAATAAATCCAAGCAGGCAAATCAACAATTTGTCGAAGCTGCCAAATGGTATCGCGTTGAACTGGCTGAAAAGCCGAATGAGGCAGTATTGTGGAACCGGCTGGGCAACGCCCTTGCTGTGATGGGCGATTTCGAAGCTGCATCTGGCGCATTTGAAAAGGCCCTGACGTTGGAACCTGAAAACCTCGCTTACTATGACGACCTGTCAAAAGCACTTGAGTTTCAAGGCAGATATGATGAAGCAATCGGGGTATTGAGAAAACAGATTCAATTGATGAAAAGATACGGTCTGCAAGAAGCTATCCAGAAAATTGAAAAGCATATTGATATCCTTGAACATAAAAAGTCAAAACAAGAAGAATAATTCTATTTGTTATTTTTCGATATTGTGAAGGGTCTCCATCTGTGCGATGCCGTAACTTGGGTCATCAATGCCGGCAAATACGGTCAATAAACTGAAAACTGTAAGAGCAATACAAGCAATTTTGGGTGGGTATATCAGCCGGCGACGGTAACAATCCGGCTTGATTGGCCTGGAACTGATAAAGGCGGAATCAAGTATTACGATTATTAAGCCCACGGGAGGAACTATTCAGCGTCGGTTTTAATAAAGACGAGCTTTTCGGGATTTGCTTCAATTACATTGGGGTCCGGCGGGGTGGCACCCTCAAGCCAGCCATAATTGCGCCAGGAAACCGTCCAGGTCTTTCCGTCCTCAGAAACCGGCCCATCGAAGTAATCTTCGCTTCTACCTTCAAGGTCGCCTGCGGGAAGCCGCATGTGAAATGCGTCGAGAAATATCTTCACACTTAATTGGCGGTTGGCGGGATTATATTTTGCCTTGCAGGGCCCTATAGCAAAATAAGCGAAAGTGTTTGGGTCAGGCCCTTCTTCATACACCCCACCTTCCGACAGGTTTATAGGCCCTGCCAGAAAGTGAATAATTTTCAAGATAGAGCCATCCGGTTCAAACTTGATGCCCCATTTACTAATTTCACTTACTTCAGCTTGCCATACCCCAACCATAACCTCAGGGAATTCGTTCTCCTGAGCTGCCGGCTGTGGCGGATTCGAGGATTTGAGGTTTTGCTTGTCGCAGCCGGCAGATAAAAATATTACGAACAGGCAGCTTATAAGAGATAATAGTTCTTTCATAATTTTGTTCTCCAGCTAACTGTTAAGCTAAGGGTGTATTTTAGAGGTAATAGAGTTATTTAGCAAGACAAAAAAAAGAGGCAAGTCAACAAGACTTGCCTCTTTAGTAACTAATCTGTTGGTTCAAGCGAGCGTCTTATTTACGACGACGCAGCAACAGACCTCCAAGGCCAAGCAACAGCATTGATGCCGGCTCAGGAATCTGATGGATCACTACCGTGTCAAGAAGTATAGGGTCACCACTAACTTCCCAAAGGCGGATTATCGCATCGCCAGCCCCTTCACAATGGAAGTTAATGAGATCGAATAGCGTGCTGCCGGCTGGAAATAGAGGTATCACACCTGTGGTGGAGACCAAGCCCCAGACGCCATTCTCGCCTTGTGGAACCGGAACGCCATTACCCACAGCATCATCCATGATCGCGAGACCCGGCTCCGTGGGGAATTGGCTGACGCCACCGGTAATCGTGCCCTTTACTATCAAGCAGGTCAATGCGAAGTAACCCTCATTAACACCTGCAGAAATATCAGCAGTTGTCCAGATATCCAGAGTGAGCATGCCACTCGGAACTTCGATTATGATCCACTCCGAATCAAGTGGTTCCTTATCGCCATTGACGGAAATCTGCAAAGTTGTAGCCAAGCCATTAGCAATGGAAGCCAATCCAAGAACCAACAATAAACTTAACAATTTTTTCATCACATTCTCCTTTCAAAAATACTCGAATGTTTCATTACACTCGTTATTCCCTCTTCCTATTTCAAACATTAAACACTCCTAAGTTTTTAAAGAACTCATTGAAGTCTTACACTTTGTCTCCTGACAGACTTATGGAACAGTCCAGAAGTTGTAGGGTCCTGTTATAACTGGTGCCAGGTCGCACTGCGGTACCGAACCCACTGCCTTGGTGTAGTATGTTCTGAGGATTGTTAAATCCTCCAAGCTGACCCTGATTTGAAATTTTGCCTTGTGGTCAGTGTCCGCACATATACCACCGGGAGGTATCAGGGCAGTCGCTTTGGCGTATGCAGTTCTGAGGATCACCAAATCCTCCAAGCTGACCCAGATGCCAAACTTCGCGAGCCCGTCGATATCAGCACGGCACTGCCTCTTATAGCACCAGCACTTAGGCCTTGCGAAGGCAAGCCAGTCTTTGTATTCCTGGTCGGGTGTAGTAACATAACCTAAGCAATAGTTGAAGGTGTAGCCAAGCGAATTGACATCAAAGGGTTCATCGGGGTTTGTTAAGACCACACCACCGCGTGCTACGTTCGGCTTAATAGTCATCTTACAGCCAGGGGTGACACCTTTCACGGTGACCCGCAGTAAATCGCCCGTTGTCGGCGGGGCGTTGGGAGAATTATCCTTAGTGGGATAATACAATGCGCCCATCTCGATAGTGATGCCATTGGTATCAATAAGTTTGCCATTTGCATCAACTCCGCCCAACGTATCCGACGGATAGTCACAGGGGTCAGCAAGTGGTGTATAATTTGGGTCTGCCCAGTTCGGATCTTCGGGGTCAATCTCATACTTGTCAAAGCTGCCTGGGAAGATACCATAGCCCTTATCACTCGGACCAACACTCTCACCGACCTTGTAGCCGCTGATGCTTTGAATCTTGGCGCCCTGGTTAACGTAAATATCCAGAGCAAAGGCCCTTACCAAATTCGGCTCACTGTTTACCTTGTAGCTGATAACGACCGTGTTGCCGTCCCACGCAAGCTCTCTGCACTTGATGTCAACGCTTCCTGCCCATACCGGGACAGCAAATAACAGAACAATCAGGAGCAAAATAATCTTTCTCATAGTACAACCTTCCTTTCTTCTGCAGAGCCACACACTCTACACATCTTGGTTAACCTTCCTGCTAAAAAACATAGATACGCTTTAGCTCAATTTTTTGGTACTTAAACACGTTACATTGTTTTTATTAGTCATCAAGCTAAGCGTCCCGGTCAGCAGGAATAACCGGAAAGACACAATATCGGTTACTTCTACGTCTCCTCCTTTCTCGCCAGATGGCGAAAAATGTGTGTCTTCATACAACCACAGACACAAAATAATGTTGGTGAAGATTAAACTTATGATAGCATAAATTCCTTTGTAAAGTCAAGAAAAATGTAAAAAAAGTGAAAATTTTTTTACATTTTTTTGAAACTCCGTCCTCCATCCTACTTTTTCTAATTTTCTAAGCACCGTTGAAAAAACAGGAAAAACGCATATATACGTTACTCCTGATACAGCTTGAGGTATGCTACCATCAATTTCTGCATAAATCAAGAAAGAAACTGAAAAAACAAGGATTTGGGGCATAATTTCACTATTTAGGCGTGAAAAAATGGGTAAAAGTTCGTTTTTGGGGGTTAATTTGGGTAAAAAATACGGGTTTGAAGCGTTTTTTCGGCTAATATCAATGGATTAGGAGCTGCTGATAAAAAATAATTTTTTTGATTTTATGGTTCGTATAGCAATTTTCACATCAGTATGTTATTTTTTGCGACATGCTCAACTTTCTGAAAGGCCGACTCTTATCCGTGAGAATATGCCTGCTTTTGGCTGTTTTAGGCCTGATAGCTATCGGGATAGGGACCATATATGCGGTTGGCCATCCTTCAGACCCCAGCCCAGCCAGCCAAACTGAGGGATTGGACAAATACTGGGAAAAACAGCTCATTTTTGCCGCAATTGGGGTAGTTGGCTTTATAGCGGCTAATCTAATTAACTATCGCCGTTTCGGAGGTGCAAGCTACTGGATATACGGCTTAGTGCTACTGCTACTGGGCGTGTTACTGGTCGGCAGATATGTTGTAAACCTTCCATTTGTTCCCGAGAGAAATGGAGCGCACAGGTGGATTATATTCAAAATGGGGGGCAGGACCCTGCCCGCCCTGCAGCCATCGGAAATTTGTAAGGTCGCATATATCCTGGCCCTGGCGTGGTACCTTCGCTACCGCAGCAATTACCGCAATTTCAAGGCGTTAATTGGGCCTTTTATTTTAACACTGCTGCCAATGGTTCTGATTTTGCACGAACCGGACCTGGGAACGGTACTATTAATGATGCCGATTTTGTTTACAGTGCTGTTTATGGCCGGGGCGAAGGTAAAACACCTGCTGATTGTAATACTGTTGACAATTCTGGTAAGCCCGATTCTCTGGTATAAGATGAGACCTTACCAGAAAAGCAGAATAAGCAGTGTGTTGTTACAAAGTAGCTGGATTCGCAGCAAAGCCGAGCAAAACGCGACTCTGGGCAAAATCCTCGTGGGCAGGAAATTCAGTTCAAAGCAGTGGAAGAACGACTGGGGCTACCACCTTATCCGTTCAAAATATGCCGTTGCCTCCGGCGGAACTAATTGCGCTAAAGGATATGGTTTTCGGCAGGGGCCATTTGTTAAATACAACTTTCTGCCTGAAAGACACAACGACTTTATATTCGCTATCATTGCCCACCAGTGGGGCATCTGGGGCTGTCTGGTGGTGCTGGGACTCTATGCCATTATAGTTTTTTGCGGGTTGGAGATAGCAGGCAACAACACAGACCCATTCGGCAGATTGCTTGCGGTCGGTATTGTTGCGATGTTTACAATTCATATTCTCATCAACGTCAGTATGACAGTGGGCCTGATGCCGATTACCGGCCTGACTTTACCACTGATAAGTTATGGGGGTTCGAGTTTGTTAGTCAGTATGTTTTCTATAGGATTATTAAATAATGTGGGGCGAGGCAGACCTTTCAGCGTAGCACGCCCCGTTAGAAGTCTATACTAAATAAGTGATAGTTGCCTTTGGCGCCTGTTTCTAACGGGGCAGGTAAAGCGTGAAGTTTATCTGATGAGAACTGGCTGCGAAATACGAAATATATTAACAAACGATGATAAAAGGATTTAGTCAAATTGCATTTCTGACGGCGATAAGCAGGGTTCTCGGTTTTGCCAGAGATACGGCCTATGCTATTGTCTTTGGGCCTGGTCCACTTCTGGATGCATGGTTTATTGCATTTAGGATTCCCAACCTTGGGCGGCGGTTATTTGGTGAAGGCGCTGCCTCTGCATCGCTGATACCTATATATAGTGAGCAATTGCATAACAATCCAGATAATGCCAAGCGTTTGGCCAATACGGTTATAACGGCGCTGTTTGTGGTGTTAGCGGGCCTTGTTCTTCTGGGTGAAGTTTTTATCTGGCTTTTGTATGAGTATTTCGGAAAGGCAACCGAAACCCATCTAATACTTTCGCTTACCGCAATAACACTACCTTATATGATATTGATTTGCCTTGTAGCGGTTATTGCCGGTGTTCTCAATGTTCACAGGCATTTTGCTGCGCCGGCGATGGCGCCAATTATTATGAACCTTTGCATTATCGCCGGGGCAACAACAGCAGCGTGGTTATTCCCTGTTCACATCAAAGACAAAATTAGCGGTATAAACCCGAATGTCATTTATAGTTTCGACCAACCGGCAGTAAGGCAGTTATTTGTAGTGGCAGTTTCGGTGATTGCAGCCGGTATTTTCGAGTTTGCTGTTCAGATTCCACCTCTTCACAAGGCGGGACTATCCCTGCAGATGTCCTGGGACATTTATTCCGAGCCGTTTAAGAAAGTCCTGCGTATGATGGGACCGATGATAATAGGACTTGCAGTAACGCAGATTAATACGCTGGCTGATGACCTTGTGGCGTGGTGGTTTTCGGGCTCCGTCGAAAAGGGACAGTTTTTCACGTTACTGGGGTACCAAATAAAGTATCCTCTGTGGAGAGGGTCGGTTTCTTACCTCGGTTTTGCACAGCATTTGTACCAATTGCCGTTAGGGATTTTCGGCATATCGCTTGCCACTGCTCTATTTCCTGTAATGAGCATGCGGGCGGCCCAGAAAGACTATGCAGGTTTATGTAAGATGGTTTCACTTGGCATCCGGAGCTCGATTTTTGTTGCGCTGCCGTGTTCTTTGGGGATGATACTTATAGCCAAGCCACTTATTTCCGTATGGCTTCGGCACGGCAACTTTCAAGCAAGTGACATACAAGGAGTTGTTAAGGCACTTGTCTTTTACTCTCTGGGAATCACCGGTTACTTTTTGCAGCAAATTATGGTCAGGACGTTTTATTCGATGCAGGATTCGAAAGCCCCCGTTCGGACCGGTCTGGTTGCGGTGGGAGTAAACTTTGTGTTAAACATAATACTTATATGGCTATTAGGCACCGGAGGTTTGGCAGCTTCGACGGCTTTTTGCTCGTATCTGCAGGTTGTAATTCTGGCTGTGATGCTTCGCAAACGATTAGGTAGTTCGATATTAGAGAATTTGATGGTTACACTGGTTAAGACAACTGTGGCAGTTAGTGTTATGTGGTTTGCCGGTAGAGGTGTTTTAACTATTATGGATGATTTGCCCGGCGAGTTCTGGTTTAATATGCTCAGACTTGCGGCGGTCATCCCATCGGCAGTAGCGGTGTATTTGCTGGCAGCAAAACTTTTACATATCAAAGAACTTGCCTTGTTGAGAGGGACCAGATTGAGCGAAGAACAACAAACATATGACGATTGATAAAAAAGACATTTTTTACGCAAATCGATAATTGACATCTAAAAACCGAAGTGATATAAGGACAGAGCATTGAAAAGGGCGGTTGGATTGACAAAAATAGGGAACTGCAGGCTATCATTTTATATCTAAAGCAACAAGGAATAATCGCCCGATAATATGTTAGAGAAAGACATTGTTCAGTTTTGCTGGAGAGAAAAATGCCTAACGGCAGGTTTTTTTTAGTTTTTTCGATACTTTTTTTCTGTTCTTCTCTTGGCTGGGGTCAAAAGATTGAAACATATTCTGCCGGAGACGAAATTCCCGCATGGGAGGATATAAACACCGCCACAACCACACAAGCGGCGACTCGTCTTGGCGACTCGTCTCTGCGAAGCGCTTCGCCGAAGCGGGAGGCGCCAAGCCGTAGCCAGATACGAGATACGCAAGCGGAGCAACTGTATTCACCATTGGTCAGCCAAGTATTTTATGAGATTGGTTATGAACTGGCCAATTCGAAAGATATTAGTCAATCCAAGATAGAACAGGCAATTGTATTCTTAACCGCAGCGATGAATCTGGACAGCAACGCCAGCTACATTCGCCCTTTGTTGATTAAGCTTGCGTGCCAGTCAACAAAAGTGGACTACTCCGAGATGGTATATTATGCGCTTGAGGACTACGTAGATAGGTCTGCCGACCTTGAGGTTGTAAGATGCGCAATACAGTTCTTGCTTGAACAATTAAACTCCCGTGAAGACCGAGAGGTGCTTCTTAAAGCGATGTTCAAGGACCTGGGTGAGAAGAACCTTGTTCTCCGTTCTGAATTGGCTACGTTGCTCGGGGTGTTGATGGCCGAAAAGCCGGACTTGAAAGCTGCTCAGTTTTACCTCGTGCAGGCCTATAGCGACAATAAGTACAATAAACTGGCGTTTGAAAAGCTGACAGAACTTATTCCCGCGCAAATTAGCCCGGAAGAGTATCTCGAACAAAAGAGATTAGCACTGCGCGAAAATCCACTGGATATCGAAGCAGCATTGACCTTTGCACAATACGCCGAACGGCTGGAACTTTACGAGACAGCCGCCGGTGCCTATGAGAACTGTGCTGATTTGTTCGGATATCTTTATCCGTCAGAACCTTTGCCCGCTCGCATTTACCTTCCTATGGCAATTAGCTACTACAACACTCGACAAAATCAGCGATGCCTTCAAATTGCCGCAGAGTTACGACAGAAGGGTCGATTTGACCTGCTTTTGGAAGCCATAGCCGGCAAAGCAGCTATGAAAGTCGGCGATACGGAACAAGCAAATCAAATATTCCGGACGGTAGAAGAAAAAGCACAACAGCTACTTGAACAGGGTCCGCAGGTCGGTGCAAAGCCATTGTGGGCCCTCGATGACAGTTCCACACTCGGTGTCAACGCAACACAATTTGCATGGTTCTATTGTTTTGTCGTCACGGATGAACGCAAAGCCCTGGACTGGGCTAACAAGGCCTACTCAACCGAACCTAATTCGCCGTCGGCAGCTGCGCTTCTGGCCTATTCACTTATGATGAATCAGCAGACAGAATGGGCAAAACCGCTTATAAACAATCTTAAGCAGAGCCAAATTGCAGATTTAACACTCGCTCAGATTCAACTAAAACAGGGACAAAAAGATTCGGCAATTAATGCCTTAAAATCCGCAGTTGCTAAGGACCCCGGCTCGTTTGAGGCAGAACATGCTAAAGAGCTTCTGGGCCAGCTCGGTGCAACGTATGCCCCGCCGTTTGAGCCAAATGCCATCCTGACAGCATTAACAACTTCTTTTGGCCAAACGTTCGTTCCGGCATTTAATAAGCCGGAGGAGATAATTTCGGTTCGGCTTAATGTTCGCGGCAACGAGTTTTCCTACGGCAGCGCAATCGATGGCACTGTGGTAATAACAAATAATTCCACTGAACCGCTCGTAATTAGTGATGACGGACTATTTAGAGGCAATATCAGGATTGATGCCGAGGTCGGCGGCGACATTAAAAAAGATATACCAAATCTGGTTTCATGCAAGATTGGCACTGCCTTGCTTATCGAGGCCGGTAGCAGTATTCTTGCTCCTGTTCGGCTTGTTACAGGTCAGCTCGGGCAGACATTGCTTGCGCATCCACAGGCATCTCTGGAGATAAAATTTACGATTTATATCGACCCAGTAACCACCGAACAGGGCAAAGTAACTAACAGACTCACATATATAGAACCGGCCAGATTGCTCATAAGACGTCCTGGCGTCGGACTTAGCGGTAAATATCTGATAAACCAGTTTAATTCAATCGCAACGGGACAAACCGGCCAAAAAATCAAGACGGCAGAACTTTTCATCGGTCTTTTGTTGGAACAACAGGCGATGGACAATCGTAAACCACTTTATAAATACCTCTATGCCGACTGGATGCCAACTATGTTAAAATCCGCACTGATACATGAATCGGGGCTATTACGCAACCCAACTGATGGCGAGTGGGTAGTTAAGACGCGAACCATGGCTGGTATGCTTTCTTTGTCATTGGACCACGAGATAACGCGTGCGGTGGCAGACAATCTGAATAATACTAAATGGCCGGTTCGTATGATGGCCCTTTACCTGCTGGCAAAAGACGCAGATAGCGAATTTGCCAAGGTTCTGGACTGGGCAGCGAAGAATGATTCAAACAAGCTTGTTCGCGATATTGCA
>Ga0299912_10002134_pt1 | contig 16182 bp, 12 predicted proteins | sample RVTome_2_FD_207667 | JGI IMG/M metagenome (GOLD analysis project Ga0299912, IMG submission 207667) | Soil microbial communities from uranium-contaminated site in the Upper Colorado River Basin, Wyoming, United States - RVT95D214 (version 2) ... | reverse complement strand
GCAACACACGCCCAATCTGCTCACAGGCCGAAGACAGGGACATGATTAACGCTGCAAGTCCTGTTCGAACTTGAGCATCTTTTCCGCGGTACGGCCCGCATCCATCTCGTAGCTGCCGCTGGCGATGGCCTGCTGAATCGTCTCCACCCGCTGGCTGTCCACCACCGGCAATTTGGCCAGACTGTTCTCCAGATCACGCAGGCGGGCAGCAGTATCGGTCAGGCTGACCGTATCCATCGTCGAGGGCCGCCCGGTCTGCTGCTGGGAGGCCGTCGGCTCCGAACGCGCGACCTGAACCTGCGACCCATCGGTGGCACGCTGGCTCTGGTTGCCTGGGAAACCGGTTATGTTGTTGATCGCCATGGTTACTCTCCTTTTCTCTACATCCCGTATCGGCTACCGGGAATGAAACTTTAGTCTCTATTGAGCAAAAATCGTCACAATCGTACCTGGACCACCCCGGGGCCGACCACCACTCCCTCGATCGCCCGCCCGGAAGACAGATTGCGCACCTGTATTATGTCCCCCTTGGCGCCGTCCGCCAGGGCCTGACCCTCCATGCGCACCTCGATCCCGCCTATCTGCCCCAGGATGGTCACACGCTCACCGCGCCGGATTGACACCGGATGCTGCACCAGCCCAGGGTGTAAAACGGCTCCGGCACTGACGGAACGACGCAACACCATTCCATCAACATCTTTCAAATCAGTAAGATAGCCCATGGTCAGGCGGGCAACATCCTTTTCAACCATGTCCACATCCGCCGCGCCGAGCACCGTTCCCCGCGGCAGGGGACGCCGCAGCACCAGTACCGGCTGCATCAAGGCGACCGTCGCCTGGACATATACCGTCCAGGGTGACGGCGCCTCGCACCTCACTCCCACGGTAGTCGTCCCAACCACCTTTTGCCCCGGGGGGATAAAGGCTCCGGGGGCGGTCCCGCACAGGCCCAGACGCAGGCGGGGATCAATGCGTCCCACCGTTACCCGCGGCGGGGTCGGGGCGCCGACATGCTGCTGCTCCAGAAAAACCATCGCCGCCCTTTCGATGGACTCCAAAGGTTGCAGTTCTTCCGCGTGGAGACCGGAGGCCTGCGCACCAGCGGCCGCGCACAGGACCAAGGCCAGGATGTGCCGGCAAATTGACGCCGGTTCGCGGCGGCAAAAACTGTAAAGCGGTCGAATGCCTGGAATCATTTCTGTACCAAAATTAATCAGTTAGCGTATATACTTTGGGCCATTCAGCAGAATGTGTGACACAATTGGCATCAGTCGGTTCTACCGGTATCCTTACTAAGGCAATTTATGTGCCGACTGCACTGGTCAAGCAATCGGGAACTCATGCCGATAACGGTCTTACCCTGGAATTATCAGAGCCAAGCGCGGAGATAACAAAATGGCGGGCGTACTAGACGGCGTAAACCAACGCACCCGACTGGCCGGTCATAACCGGCTTGAACTGTTGATGTTCCGCCTGGGCGACAAACAGCGTTTCGGCATCAATGTATTCAAGGTGCAGGAAGTCATTCAGTGCCCGCCGCTGACCAAGGTACCCCATGCACACCCCGTGGTGCGCGGCGTCGCCACCCTGCGCGGCAAGACCATCACCATCATGGATCTGGCCCAGGCCATCGGCCGCCGCCCTATTACCGACACCTCACAGGCCTACATCATCATCACCGAATATAACCGCGCCATCCAGGGCTTCCTGGTCAGCGGCGTCGATCGCATCGTCAACATGAACTGGGAAGAAATCCTGCCGCCGCCCAAAGGTTCCGGCCATAACTACATGACGGCGGTAACCCGCGTCGACAACGACCTGGTCGAAATCATCGACGTGGAAAAAGTGCTCGCGGAAGTCATTCATGTGGATGAAACCGTAAACAGCAGCATCATCGAGGACAACCGCGAAACCCTCGGCGAGCGTCCCCACCGCATCCTGGTGGCGGACGACTCCAGCGTTGCCCGCAACCAGATCAAGCGGACTCTCGATCAGATCGGTGTGGAAACCATCCTGGCCAAAGACGGCCGCGATGCGCTCAACATGCTGCGTACCATGGCGGACAGCGGCACGCCCATCACCGAGCAAATCAGCATGGTGATCTCCGACGTGGAGATGCCGGAAATGGACGGTTACACCCTGACCACCCAAATCCGCTCCGACAGCCGCCTCAAGGATCTATATGTGATACTGCACACCTCCTTGAGCGGAATTTTCAACAATTCCCTGGTCGAAAAAGTCGGCGCCAACAAATTCATCGCCAAGTTCAAGCCCGATGAACTGGCTGGCGCTGTCATCGAACGACTGAAGGCGATGAGCTGACCGTCTGCGCTTATCAGTCCCGGCATAAACAGAACGACAAGGCGACTCGCCCGATGACCGTTGCACGCGGAAGCAAGGACATTGCCGCAGCCTCATCCGAGAAACAACACGTGACAACAACCCACATCGCGGCCAACGAATACGAGGAATTCCGACGTTTCCTTGAAGATGCATGCGGCATCATGCTCGGTGACAACAAGCACTACCTCGTCACCAGCCGCCTCACCCGCCTGATGCGCGAATTTGATATCGGGACCTTCGCCGAACTGATGGTGCAATTGAAGCAGAAGCACCATACCAAATTGCGTGAGCGCATCGTCGATGCCATGACGACCAACGAAACTATGTGGTTTCGTGACCGTTATCCCTTTGACATCCTTACCAATATCATACTGCCGGAATATAGCAGCCTGCGTGCACGCCAGTTGCGGTTCTGGTCGGCAGCATGCTCGTCAGGCCAGGAGCCCTACTCCATCAGCATGGTGCTGCAGGAATACCTTGCCGCCAAGCCGGGCGCGCTGTCCGCCAACATACAGATAGTCGCCACCGACATTTCGCCGTCGATGCTGAAAGACGCCAGCACCGGCCTGTACGACAAGATGTCCATTACCCGCGGCATCGCAGAAGATCGGGTAAAGCGTTTCTTCCTGCAGAAGGGTGACCGCTGGGAAGTTAAACCCGAACTTCGCAGCCGGGTCACCTTTCGCGAGTTGAACCTGATGCAGAGCTATGCGTCCCTCGGCAAATTCGACATCGTGTTCTGCCGCAACGTACTCATCTATTTCTCCTCCGATCTGAAAAAGGACATTCTGACCCGCATCGCCCAGGGCATGAACCCGCGTGGCTACCTGTTCCTGGGCGGCTCCGAATCCCCCACCAGCTATGTCGATATGTTCGAAATGGTGCGCACCGCCTATGGCGTGGTCTATCGTCTCAAGGAAGGATTTCGCTGACCGGCGGCTTTGCCATGACGGCAGCGGTTTGTTATAAATAAAACGTGCTTCACGCCGGTACTGCTCCGGCCCTCAACGCGGTCAGCCAAAGACCGTACCTGCGGCAACACCAGGGTCTCCCGACCACATTTTGTCGCCATTGTTAAACGAATCATCCAGAGGATTCGCAACATGGCAAAAAATGAACCGCACACTCGCAACACGCGTCCGCTCGTCTTCGGCGAAGTGTTGTATGACAACTTCCCGGGCGGCGAACAGGTCCTCGGCGGCGCGCCATTCAATGTCGCCTGGCATCTGCAGGGGTTCGGTCTGTCCCCGCTCCTGCTCACCCGTATAGGCAGCGACGCCGCCGGGGATGCCATTCTCGATCGCATGACCGCGTGGGGGATGGACACCGCTGCGGTGCAGCACGACGCCGCGCACCCAACCGGAATCGTCGACATCACCCTGCACAACGACCAGCCCCGCTTCCATATCGTCGAGGCGCAGGCCTATGACTATATCGAGCAGGAACTCGCAGCTGACGTCCTGAAAAAGGAGAATATCGGCATTCTCTACCATGGTTCACTCGCGGCACGCAGTGAGGTCTCGCGCCGCACGCTGCTCTGGCTGCGCCGACGGATCGCACTACCCGCCTTTGTCGATATCAATCTACGACCGCCCTGGTGGCAACCTGAAGAGATTGCAGAATTGTTGTGCGACGCACGCTGGCTGAAACTCAACGGTGACGAATTACAGGAGATTCTTCCCGGCGCCCCTGACGCCGCCGGCGCCGCGGGCTCACTAAGCTCCCGCTATCAACTGGATGGAGTGATAGTCACCCTAGGTGCGCAGGGCGCCTTGCTGCTGCATGACCGGAAACGATATGACTGTGCGGCCGCGCCTGTCCCGCATCTGGTGGATACCGTGGGTGCCGGCGACGCCTTCAGCGCCGTCGTGCTCCTCGGATTGTCCCGGCGATGGCCGGTGGTACGAATGATGCGCCGTGCTGCGGAATTTGCTGCGGCAATTTGTGGCCAACGTGGCGCCACGGTGTTCGATGCGGGCTTCTATACTGGATTCATCGAACAGTGGGAGGATTGAACCATCAGCACGGAAAATGGAATCTACATAGCCCTGATCAGTGTTCATGGACTGCTGCGGGGGCACAACCTGGAGCTGGGGCGGGATGCCGACACCGGTGGCCAGACCAAGTACGTGGTCGAGCTGGCGCGGGCCCTGTCCGAGCATCCCGAAGTGTCCCGGGTTGACCTGCTCACGCGTCTGATCAGTGATCCCAAGGTCAGTCCGGACTATGCCGCACCGGTGGAACACATAGCTCCCAAGGCCTACATCGTGCGCCTGCCCTTCGGACCGCGGCGCTATCTGCGCAAGGAGGTGCTCTGGCCCCACCTGGACTCCATGGCCGACCAGGCATTGCAACACATCCGCGACATCGGCCGCATCCCCGACATTATTCACAGCCATTACGCCGACGCCGGCTACGTCGGCACCCGCCTCGCCAGTCTCCTTGGCGTGCCTCTGATACACACCGGACACTCCCTGGGCCGGGAAAAGAAGCGCCGCCTGCTTGATCAGGGGATTTCGTCCCACACCATCGAAACGCAATACAACATGACGCGGCGCATCGAGGCCGAGGAGGCCGCCATGGATGTCGCCAGTCAGGTCATCGCCAGTACGCGGCAGGAGGTGGATACGCAATACAGCCAGTACTCCAACTACCAACCCAGGAACATGCTGGTCATCCCGCCCGGAACGGATCTCAGCCGTTTTCATCCGCCGCGGGGACTGCTCAGTGACAGCCCCATCCGCCACGAGCTCCACCGCTTCTTGCGTGAACCGCGCAAACCCATGGTGCTGGCGGTTTCAAGGGCGGACGAGCGCAAAAACATCTCTACTCTGATACGCGCCTACGGCGAGAGCGAAGAACTGAAACGGCGTGCCAATCTCGTTGTAGTCGCTGGCAACCGGGATGACATCTCCATCATGGAAAAAGGACCACGTGCGGTGCTCGGCGAGTTGCTCATGCTGGTGGACAAATATGATCTCTACGGCCATGCCGCCTACCCCAAGGCCCATAACTCCAACGACATACCCGAACTGTATCGACTGGCGGCCCGCACCCGGGGAATATTCGTGAACCCCGCGCTGACCGAGCCGTTTGGCCTCACCCTGATTGAGGCCGCTGCCTGCGGCCTGCCCATTGTCGCCACCGAAGACGGCGGACCACAGGACATCATCCGCCATTGCAAGAACGGCCTGTTGATCGATCCGCTGGATGCTGACGCCATGGGTGCCGCACTGCTTGATGCCCTCAGCGACGACAAACGCTGGCGCGGCTGGGCCGCCAACGGCATCAGGGGAGCCAACCGCCAGTACTCCTGGCATGCCCACGTGGGCAGCTACATGAAAGCGGTACGGCGTCTGCTGGGTCAGCCTTCTCGCGCCCGCATCATCCGCCCGATCAAGAGCCGCCTGCCCACCATCGAACGCCTGGTGGTATGCGATATCGACAATACTCTGCTGGGCGACAACGAGGCACTGAATCAGCTGGTACAGCATATCAGCCGCGACTCCGCGCTCGGCTTCGGAGTTGCTACAGGGCGTCACCTGAGCAGCGCGCTCAAGGTGCTGAACGAAAACGGCGTCCCGGTTCCCGACGTGCTGGTAACCTCGGTAGGAACTGAAATCCATTACGGCCGGCAGTTGCAGCCGGACACCGCCTGGCAACGCCACATCGACTATCGCTGGGAGCGGGACCGCCTGCAACAGGCCCTCGCAGGCATCCCGGGCCTGCGCCTGCAACCGAAGGAAAACCAGCGCCAGCACAAAGTGAGCTATTTCATTGACCCGGACAAGTCGCCTCCCATCCGGGAACTGACGCGCCATCTGCGCAGCCTGAACCTGTCCGCTAATCTCATCTATTCCCATCAGGCCTACCTGGATTTGCTGCCGATACGCGCCTCCAAGGGACAGGCTGTACGTTACCTCGGCGCCAAGTGGGGAATCGCGCCGCAGCACATGCTGGTGGCAGGCGACTCCGGCAACGATACCGAGATGCTGCGGGGAGACACCCTGGGAGTGGTGGTCGGCAATTACAGTCCTGAGTTGCGCCACCTGCGCGGCGAGCCGCAAATCTATTTTGCCGCCGGCCACTATGCACGCGGCGTGCTCGAAGGACTGGAGCACTATGCATTTCTGTCCACCCGGACGCCGCCAGGCGAAGGAGACGAGACATGATCAGCTCACTGACCGAATATCTCGCCATGCACCGTGATGCTGTGCATGCCCTGCTTCGCCACTACATGGCGCTGGGACGGCCGTTTCTCCTGCGTTCCGAACTGCGCGACGAATTTGATCTGTTCTGCACCACCCATGGACACACCGAGCTGGCCCGCTCGGATCTGGCACGGCTCATCACCATCACGCAGGAGGCCGCCATCGCCAGTCCATGGATCTACCTCGCCGTGCGCACGCGCATCGCGCGCTGGAGCTACCTGCGCATCCACATAGAAACCATGCAGAATGAGACGGTGCATGCGGCGGAATTCCTTGCCTTCAAGGAGCACCTGCGCAACGGCGGCGATCGAATGCCGGGCTATGTCATGGAACTCGATTTCGGCCCGTTCAATCGTGAGTTCCCCAAGCTGCAGGAATCGCGCTCCATCGGTCGTGGAGTGGAGTTCCTCAACCGCCGCCTCTCCAGCCAGCTGTTCCAGGAACTGGGCAAGGGCGACAAGAGGCTGCTCGACTTCCTCAGCGTGCATCAGCATCAGGGACGACAGCTGATGCTCAACGACCGCATCCGTGACGTCTCCGGACTGCGCTCGGCACTGCGCCATGGCGACGACTACCTGTCCTCGCAGCCGGAGGATGCCACCTGGAGCGATGTAGGGCACGTGCTGCAACAACTCGGGTTCGAGCCCGGCTGGGGACGGACCAGCCGGCAAATCCGCGCCGCCTTCGATCTGCTGTCCGACATTCTGGAGGCCCCGTCGCCGGAGACCATCGAAAGATTCCTCGGCCGCATTCCGATGATTTTCAGCCTGGCAATCCTCTCGCCCCACGGCTATTTCGGCCAGTCCAACGTACTGGGACTGCCGGATACCGGCGGCCAGGTGGTCTACATACTCGACCAGGTGCGTGCCCTGGAGCGGGAGATGCGGCACCGCGCCCATGAACAGGGCCTGGACATCCAGCCGCAGATATTGATCATCACCCGGCTTATTCCCGAAGCGGGCAACACCAGCTGCAACGTCCCGCTGGAGCCGGTCACCGGAACCGAGGGCGCACGCATCGTACGCCTGCCGTTCCGCAACGAATCCGGCGAGGTCATTCCGCAATGGATTTCGCGTTTCGAGGTATGGCCCTACCTGGAACGCTTCGCCCAGGAAGCGGAGAAAGCCATACTTGCCGAACTGGGCAACCGCCCGGACCTGATCATCGGTAACTATTCCGACGGCAATCTCGTCGCCACCCTGCTGTCCCAGCAGCTGCACGTGACCCAGTGCGGCATTGCCCATGCCCTGGAGAAAACCAAATATCTGTACTCCGACCTGTACTGGAAGGAAAACGACCCCCAGTACCACTTCTCCTGCCAGTTCACCGCCGATCTGATCGCCATGAACTCCGCGGACTTCATCATCACCAGTACCTATCAGGAGATTGCCGGCACCGCCGACAGCGTGGGCCAGTATGAGAGCTACGGCGCATTCACCCTGCCGGAGCTGTATCGGGTGGTCAACGGCATCGACGTCTTCGATCCGAAGTTCAACATCGTTTCCCCCGGCGCCGACGCCGCGGTGTATTTCCCCTGCAGCGACACCGAGCAGCGCCTGCACAGCCTGCATCCGGAAATCGAGTCCATCCTGTTCGGACCGGCAGACGCCAGTTCCCGCGGCGAACTCGAAACACGGGACAAACCGCTGCTGTTCACCATGGCCCGCCTCGATCACATCAAGAACATCGCCGGACTGGTGGAGTGGTATGGCGCCAGCGACGAACTGCGCGACGCCGCCAACCTGCTGGTCATCGCCGGCCATACCGACCCCGCCCAGTCCGGCGACGTGGAGGAACAGCGCCAGATCGAACGCATGCACGCGCTGTTCGATCAATACGGCCTGGACGGCCAGGTACGCTGGCTCGGCATCCATCTGGACAAGCCCCTGGCCGGGGAGCTGTACCGTTATGTCGCCGACCGCCGGGGCGCCTTCGTGCAGCCCGCCCTGTTCGAGGCCTTCGGACTGACCGTCATCGAGGCGATGATTTCCGGCCTGCCTACCTTCGCCACCTGTTACGGCGGTCCTCTGGAAATAATCAAGGACGGGATTTCCGGCTTCCATATCGACCCCAATCACGGTGCCATCGCGGCCCAGCTCATGGCCGGGTTCTTTCACCGTTGCCGGGATGACGCCGGCTATTGGGACAGCATCTCCCGTGCCGGCATCGAGCGGGTGCGCAGCCGTTACACCTGGGAGATACACGCCGAGCGCATGCTGACCCTCTCCTGCATTTACGGCTTCTGGAAATACGTGACCAACCTGGAACGGGACGAAACCCGCCGCTATCTGGAAATGTTTTACGGCCTGCAATACCGCCCGCTGGCCGCGGCGGTGCCTTCGGCCTGACCGCGGCCATTGTATCCGCCGTGCGCTGCACGTAATGTATTGGCAACACGCCGGTCGGTAAGGGGCTGCCATGAAGGAACACGAAATCAACACCGCTGAAGATCTGCAGCAGGTGTTTGCAGAAACCCGCCCCCTGTCGGAAATGCACCTGGGCGAGATTCTGGTCAACGAACGGCATCTGCACGAAGACGTGCTCGACGATGCGCTGTTGGAACAACGCAAAGCCCCGGGGCGCCGCCTGGGCGATATCCTGATTGAACAGGGCTTGGTGGCCAAGGAGCACATCCACTCCGCCCTGGCCCACAAACTGGGCATCCCCTTCATCAAACTGGGGGAGTTCGATATTGAACCGGAAGTGCTCGCGCTGGTGCCGCCGGACATCGCCCTGCAATACGGCGTGCTGCCGCTCATGCTGCATGGTGGCCATCTGGTGGTGGCCATGGAAAACCCCATGGACTGGGAGGCGCTGGAAGTCCTGCGCTTCAATACCAACCACAGCGTCGAACCCGTCATCACCTCCGGCAAGGACATCAGCCAGGCGCTGAGCAAGCACTACCGCCTGCGCGAGGATCGCGAAATCAGCGACATGGCCGACGTCATCGACCTGAGCCCGGAACAGGACAAGAACGACGACATCGCGGTCCATCTCATCGAGCAGGAAGCACAGAAGAAACCCGTCGTCCGCCTGGTCAACGCCATCATCATGCAGGGCATACTGCACGGCGCCTCCGACATCAACATCAGGCCGGAGCGAAACCGGGTCAACATCTACTATCGCATCGACGGCAAGCTGCGCTTCTCCCGCTCGCTCAACAAAAGCCTGCTGGCGCCGCTGGTCAGCCGCATCAAGATCACCGGCCGCATGGACATCTCCGAACGGCGCCTGCCGCAGGACGGCCACGCCCGCCTCACCCGCGAGGGCAACTCCATCGATCTGCGCATCTCATGCATCCCGACTGTCAACGGCGAGAGCGTGGTGATACGCATCCTCGACAAGAAGGCAGGCCTCAAGCCACTGGATGGTCTGGGGCTGGGCGACTGGGAGCTGACGCAGATGCGCCGCATGTTGAGCCGCAGCTACGGCATGCTGCTGGTCACCGGCCCCACCGGTTCCGGCAAGAGCACCACCCTCTATGCCCTGCTCAACGAGGTGCGGGCACGCGACCCGCACATCATCACCGTCGAAGACCCGGTGGAGTACGACATGGAAGGGGTGGAGCAGATCCAGATCAACCCGGCCACCGGCTACACCTTCGCCGAGGCGCTGCGCCACATCCTGCGCCACGACCCGGATGTGGTGATGATCGGCGAGATCCGCGACCTGGAAACGGCGCGCATCGCCAACAAGGCCGCGCTCACCGGCCACTTGGTTCTGAGCACCCTGCACACCAACGACGCTGCCAGCACCATCACCCGCCTGCTCGACATGGGCATCGAACCCTACCTGCTCAGCTCGACCCTGCTGGGCGTCATGGCGCAGCGGCTGATCCGCCTGAACTGTCCCCAGTGCCTGCAGGAAGAGGCCGTCGATGAGGAAATGCGCAGCGCGCTGCAGATCGCGGCAGACGAAGTGTTTTACCGCGGCAGCGGTTGCAGCGCCTGCAACTACACGGGCTACCACGGTCGCGTCGCGGTCACGGAACTGCTGCCCATCACGCCGGAAATCACGGCGCTGGTCAACGGCGGCTGCAACACGCAGACCATCAAGGACGCCGCCGTGCAACAGGGCATGACCACCCTCACCCAAAACGCCATTGCCCTGGCGCGCGGCGGCAAGACCTCGCTGGAGGAAGTATTCAGCGTGCGCCTGGAATAGGCCGGCAGCCCCCGCCGTCACGGCGCACAAACAAAAAGGGCTCACCGGAGTGGTGAGCCCTTTTTGTTTAATGGGCGCGCGGAAGCTTATGCGCTTCCTCCGCGGGCCGGCCCGACGGCCAAGTTGTTTCGAACCTGCCATGTATATTTGTCGGCAGTTCGAATCCCTGGAAGGAATAAACAAATAAAAAAGCCCACCGCAAAGGGTGGGCTTTTTTTGTTTGGCGCGCCCGGAGAGATTCGAACTCCCGACCACCTGGTTCGTAGCCAGGTACTCTATCCAACTGAGCTACGGGCGCTTGAGGACGCGTATTATCTTGATACGACTGAAGGCTGTCAAGAAAACACTGTCATATGGCGGAGAGAGAGGGATTCGAACCCTCGATGGGCTTTTGACCCATACGCCCTTAGCAGGGGCGCGCCTTCGGCCACTCGGCCATCTCTCCTGAACTTCAGCAGGCGCTAAGGATACCTGCCCGGGCTATTTGCGTAAAGACGAAAAACGTCTTAAGCCTGATTGCCCGGCTCCTGCTTTTCACGCTGAATGCGCTCGTAGATCTCTTCGCGATGAACGGACACGTCCTTCGGCGCGTTGACGCCGATACGCACCTGATTACCCTTGATACCCAGCACGGTCACGCTCACCTCTTCACCAATCATGAGCGTTTCACCGACGCGGCGAGTTAGAATCAACATCTCTCCGTCTCCTCAAATTAATTCAGTAATGCCAACGCGGTCTTGGCCTGTCCCGGCCCGGGGCGCTGACTAATAATAGACCATCAGAAAATAACCAGCTTACCGCGTTCCCCTGTTCCGTCGGCAGACTGAACCAATAATACCGGTATCAGGCGGCGGGCGCCTGATCCAGCTTGAAGGCCGAGTGCAGGGCGCGTACGCCGAGCTCCAGGTACTTCTCATCCACTACCACGGAAATCTTGATTTCGGAGGTGGAGATCATGCGGATGTTGATCCCCTCCTTGGCCAGGGCCTCGAACATGGTGCTGGCGATCCCGGCATGGGATCGCATGCCGACGCCGACCAGCGACAGCTTGACGATCTTGCTGTCGCCCTTCACCTCGCGGGCACCCATGTCGCCGGCATGCTTCTGCAGCAGCGCCAGCGCCTTGTCAAAATCGTTGCGGTGCACGGTGAAGGTAAAATCGGTCGTGCTGCCGTCGGCGCTGATATTCTGCACGATCATGTCGACTTCGATATTGGCCTCGCCGACGGGGCCGAGTATGCGGTAGGCGACACCCGGCTGATCGGGCACGCCGCGCACCATAATCTGGGCTTCGTCCCGGTTGAAGGCGATACCGGAAATGAGCGCGTCTTCCATTCCTTCATCCTCGTAGGTAATCAGGGTGCCGGGACCATCCTGCATGGAGGACAGTACGCGCAGCGGAACGTTGTATTTGCCGGCGAATTCCACCGAGCGGATCTGCAAAACCTTGGAACCGAGGCTGGCCATTTCCAGCATTTCCTCGAAGGTGATGCGATCGAGGCGGCGCGCATCCGGAACCACGCGCGGGTCGGTGGTGTAGACGCCGTCCACATCGGTATAAATCTGGCATTCATCGGCCTTGAGCGCCGCCGCCAGGGCCACGCCCGTGGTATCGGAACCGCCGCGGCCCAGAGTGGTGATGTTGCCCTGCTCGTCCACACCCTGGAAGCCCGCCACCACAACCACGCGGCCCGCCGCCAGATCGCGGCGCATGTTCTCTTCGTCGATGCCCAGAATCCGTGCCTTGTTGAAGGCACTGTCGGTGAGGATGCGCACCTGGCCGCCGGTGTAGGAACGGGCGTCCTGGCCGCGCTTTTTCAGCGCCATGGCCAGCAACGCAATAGTCACCTGCTCGCCGGTGGCCACCAGCATGTCCAGCTCGCGCGGATCGGGCGGGCTCTGGATGGCCTTGGCCAGCTCGATCAGGCGATTGGTCTCCCCGCTCATGGCGGACAGCACCACCACCACGTCGTCGCCGCGTTCACGGAATGCGACCACCTTGTTGGCAACGTTCTCGATGCGCTCGATGCTGCCGACCGAAGTTCCGCCGTATTTTTGGACGATTAGAGCCATGATTGCCGAAGTAGTTACCCGGAAGGGTATAAAGGGCGCAGATTAAACACCAATTTGGCCGGAAATTAAAGGGGAGAGCGGCTTATGTACCCATTTCGCGCGCCACCCAGCCGCTCACGGCGGCCAGGGCCGCCGGCAGTTTGGCCGGCTCGGTGCCGCCGCCCTGGGCCATATCGGCCCGGCCGCCGCCCTTGCCGCCCACCTGCTGCGCCACTTCCTGCAGCAACTTGCCGGCCTGCAGCCGATCGGTCAGGTCCTTGGTGACGCCGGCCACCAGGCTGATCTTGTCCCCCTGCACCGCCGCCAGCACGATGGCCGCCGAACCCAGCTTGTTCTTCAGCTGATCCATGGTATCGCGCAGCGCCTTGGGGTCGACCCCTTCCAGGTTGGCCGCCAACACCTTGATACCGGCCACCTCCACTGCCTGCCCGGCCAGGTCGGAACCCTGGCTGGAGGCCAGCTTGGCCTTGAGCTGTTCCAACTCCTTTTCCAGCTTGCGCTGGCGCTCGAGCAGCTGGCGCACCTTGTCCACCACCACGTCGCGGCTGCCCTTTACGGCGCTGGCCACGGCCTCCAGGCTGTCCTCGGTGCCGTCGATCCACTCCAGGGCACGGCGTCCGGCCACCGCCTCGATGCGGCGCACACCGGCGGCCACGCCGCCCTCGCTCACAATCTTGAACAGGCCGATGTCGCCGGTACGGCCCACATGGGTGCCGCCGCACAGTTCGGTGGAGAACTCGCCCATGGACAGCACGCGCACCTTGTCGCCGTACTTCTCGCCGAACAGGGCCATGGCACCGGAGGCCTTGGCGTCCTCAATGCCCATGATGCGGGTCAGCACCTCGCTGTTGCCGCGTATCTGCTCGTTGACCAGTTGTTCGATGCGGCGCAGCTGCTCGCGGCTGACCGATTCGAAATGGGAAAAGTCGAAGCGCAGGCGGTCGGGATTCACCAGCGAGCCCTTCTGCTGCACGTGCTCGCCGAGCACGTGGCGCAGCGCGGCATGCAGCAGGTGGGTGGCGGAATGGTGCGCGGCGGTGGCGGCGCGGGCGGCGAAGTCCACCGCCGCATCGACGCTGTCGCCCACCGTCAGGCTGCCCTGCTGCACCACGCCGACGTGGCCGAAGGCCTCGCCCTGCTTCTGGGTGTCCTGCACCTCGAACATGGCGCCCGCCGTGCTGATCAGGCCCCGGTCGCCGGCCTGGCCGCCGGACTCGGCATAGAACGGGGTGTGATCGAGGATCACCATCCCCAACTCGCCCGCCGCCAGTTGCTGCACGGCATCGCTGCCCTTGTACAGGGCGATGATTTTGGCCTGGTCGGCCACGCGCTCGTAGCCGGTGAACTCGGTCTTGCCCTCGATCTCCAGCTTGTGGCCGTAGGCGGCACCGAAGGTGCTGGCGGCGCGGGCACGCTCGCGCTGCACCTCCATCTCGCGCTCGAAGCCGTCCATATCCAGCTCCAGGTTGCGCTCGCGGGCCACGTCGGCAGTCAGGTCCACCGGAAAGCCGTAGGTGTCGTAGAGCTTGAATATCGCCTCACCCGGGATGAAATGTGGGGCAAATGCCTTTTCGGCATCATGCGCTGGCTTCGTTAGTCTCTCGACTGCCTCTATAGCATCTTGTGCTGGCTTCGTTATCTTCTCTACAGCTTCTCTAATATCTCGTGCGGGCTTCGTTAGCCTCTCAACATCCTTTTGCATTTGTTGCATAGATGCAATGACACTTTCCAAGTGAGCCATGCCCTGGTCCAGCGTCTCGGCAAAGCGCTCTTCCTCCTGATTGAGGATGCGCGTTACCTGCGCTTCGGCCTTGGCCAGCTCCGGATAAGCCGCGCCCATCTCCTTCACCAGCGGCGCCACCAGCTGGTGGAAGAAGGGCTGGCGCAGGCCCAGCTTGTGGCCGTGGCGGATGGCGCGGCGGATGATGCGGCGCAGCACGTAGCCGCGGCCCTCGTTGGACGGCACCACGCCGTCGGTCACCAGGAAGGCGCAGGAGCGGATGTGGTCGGCGATGACCTTGAGCGACGGATTAGTCAAATCATTGGTGCCGGCCAGGGCCGCTACGGCCTTGATCAGGTTCTGGAACAGGTCGATGTCGTAGTTGCTGTGCACATGCTGCATCACAGCGGCCAGACGCTCCAGACCCATGCCGGTGTCCACCGAAGGCTTGGGCAACGGCGTCATGGTGCCGTCGGCGTCGCGGTTGAACTGCATGAACACCAGGTTCCAGATTTCGATGTAGCGATCGCCGTCTTCCTCCGGCGTGCCCGGAGGGCCGCCCCACACCTCGGCACCGTGGTCGTAGAAGATCTCGGTGCAGGGGCCGCAGGGGCCGGTGTCGCCCATGGACCAGAAGTTGGACTTCTCGCCCAGGCGTGTCACGCGCTCGGCCGGCACGCCGATTTCGTTGATCCAGATGGCCGCTGCTTCGTCGTCATCCTTGTATACGGTGACCCACAGCTTCTCGCGCGGCAGCTTGAGGGTCCCGGTGAGGAACTCCCAGGCATAGTGGATGGCATCGTGTTTGAAATAATCGCCGAAGCTGAAGTTGCCCAGCATCTCGAAGAAGGTGTGGTGACGTGCGGTATAGCCGACGTTTTCCAGATCGTTGTGCTTGCCGCCGGCGCGCACGCAGCGCTGCACCGAGGTGGCGCGGGTATAGCTGCGCTGATCCTGGCCGAGGAAGCAGTCCTTGAACTGCACCATGCCGGCATTGGTGAACAACAGCGTCGGGTCGTTGCCCGGCACCAGCGGACTGGAGGCCACCACCTCGTGGCCCTTGCTGCGGAAGAAATCCAGGAAGGCCTGGCGTAGCTCTGCGCTTTTCATCATCACCTGACTCAAGAAAACTGCTCCGACCGATAACTATTCATCGCCGCTGAACACGTTGCGGAAGTGTTCCGTGGCAAAACCGCGATACTGTAAAAAACGGGCCTGACGGGCCCGCTCCTGAAAATCCTTCGGCAACCTGCTGCCGAAGCGCTTGCGCCGCGCCTCTTCGGCCAACTCGCTCCATTGCCCGTCCATCTCGTCCAGCGGCGGCGCAATGAGCTCGTCGGCCACGCCGCGCTCGGCCAGTTCGGCGCGGATACGCAGCGGGCCGTACCCTTTGCCGCTGCGCATGTGCACATAGCTTTCGGCATAGCGCGCGTCGCTCTGCAGGCGCTCCTGTTGCAGCCGCGCGATGCAGTCTGCGACCCGTGCGCCGTCAAAACCCTTGTCGCGCAGCTTGCGTTCCAGCTCGCGCGCGGAATGTTCGCGCTGCGCCAGCAGCGCTATCGCGCGAGGATAGGGATCGTCCTGCTGTTGCATATCCTAATGTGGGTCGGACTTCAGTCCGACTAGCTTCGTTTAGCGCCGAGTATTGTCGGACTGAAGTCCGACCCACAA
>Ga0299912_10002133_pt1 | contig 16182 bp, 17 predicted proteins | sample RVTome_2_FD_207667 | JGI IMG/M metagenome (GOLD analysis project Ga0299912, IMG submission 207667) | Soil microbial communities from uranium-contaminated site in the Upper Colorado River Basin, Wyoming, United States - RVT95D214 (version 2) ... | reverse complement strand
TGGTAATGGGGCAGACGACGTCCCAATGATCGAGGAGGCTGGTTTGGGCATCTGTGTCTTAGGTAAAGAAGGAACCTTTTCAGAAGCCATAAAGAAAGCGGATGTGGTCTTTATGAATATTCTCGACGCCCTCGACTTTCTATTGAAACCCCTCCGCCAGAAGGCAACTTTACGCAAGTAAATACTCGAACCCCTGAACCCTCGAATCCTTAAACCCTTCACGGGGCGAGATTCTGAGACATAGAATCAGCTTTCTCTTCTAACAATTGTAATCTTTACTTCGCAGTTCGTCTCAGGCATCTTCTCCCCTCATTTCCTTACCCCCTCATCTCCTTATCCTTCCTTCTTTCTATCCCCCCATCACCGTTTCACTGCGTCACCCAATCTTTTTTATCTTATCTCCTATCGTCTTTTTGTTGGCAGGGCCAACCTCTTTATGGACGGCACGGTTTTAATCTGAAAATTGAGCCTTGACATAGCTCTGAATATCTGATATTCTGTAAAGCAGAGGTAATCGATGATGGAAGTAGAGACGACGAAAATCGGCAAACGCGGGGTGGTAGTCATTCCGGCTGGTCTCCGCCGTAAGTACGGGTTCGAAGAAGGGTCCCTGGTGGTGGCAGAAGCCCGGGAGGAAGGTGTCCTCTTGCGACCGGCAGTGACGTTGCCCCTGGAGAGATACACTCCTGAACGAAAGGCTGAATTTCTCCTGAATAATGTGGTCACTCCCGAAGACTATGCGTGGGCCCTTAGAGAGATTAAGAAGTTAGGGATTGATCCCAAAACCATTCCTCATGAGAAGCCCAAACCTCGATGACCGTTGACCGTATCTTTCTCGATGCAAACATCTTGTTCTCAGTTGCCTACGGAAGTCCTGGTCTAAATCTTTTGTGGAAATCTGCTCGCCAAAAACGATGCGTGCTATTTGCCTCTAATTTTGTGGTTGAGGAGGCAAAGCGCAACCTCTTTCATCCCGAACAAAAGAAAAGGCTGGAGGATTACTTGTTAGAGGTGCGGATCGTACCCGAAGTCGATCCTACTCTCCCCTGCCCTATTGAATTGCCAGAGAAAGATCGACCGGTGCTCATGGCTGCTATTTCAATTAAAGTGGATTATCTGATGACAGGCGACTCGACTCATTTTGGAAAATATTTTGGTCAAACTGTGAACGGCGTAAAGATTTGCCGCCCTCGAGATTATCTCGATATACCCCTTCGGAAGAAAAAATAAATACCCTACTTCCCTCCTGATAACAGTTATTACTGTTTTGATCTCAGCTTTGCCTGCCCGCCGAAGGTTGAGTTATACCGTAGGCAGGCCTGCCCGCCATAGCTTGAGCGTAGGCGAGAGCCTTGAGCCTTACGCCATGTGCCATGCCTTCCCTGCAAAACAGAGGGGAATAACTGTCAATTTTCGATTACGTTCCCGTGTCGGGATGACCCCGAATCTTTGAATAATTAGTTTGTATCTATTTGTTTCTTAAGATGAATATGAGAACCGGTCCCAATCTATCTCACCCTCCGCTATGATTCATGCCATTTTCAATCTTATTCATAGACCTTTGTCTCAATTCTGACGTGAGAGACATAAAAGAGTTCACAGGAGCCATTGCCTGTGTCCGTCCTGGACAAGCTTGTATTCCACGTGACCGTCTGGCCTTTAGACGTCCCTCTTATATTGACCAAGTAGCCTTTTAGAACGACCCGATTTTTTCTCTTTACCGTTTTGATCGCCCGGGAGATATTTCCGTTGGCCGGGATGATATGGTTATTGGAAGAGTGAGAGATGATGTAAGAAGGATCAACCGGGGCTCCCTCTTTCCATTTATAATGGTACCAGCGATTGCCCTGGCTGTACGTAATGTATCTCCCGTTTTCGGGGTCTGCCAGTTTTCCCCAGACAATGGCTAAATCCACCGGTGAGAGTTTACCTTCCCAACCCGAGGAATAGGTTTCCTTGCTGACCACCAGCCCTGATATTTTGTATTCGGCTGAAGGAATCATTGTAAATCGGCCACTCTTAAATTCCTTAATGATAGACTCATCGGATGTGCAGGATTCTTGGGTGGGATCTTGAGAGGTATCGATTTTATCAAGGCCTAATCCTGTAGGAGTTGGCCGGTTGCATCCGGACAAAAAATAGAGAAACACAATAGTTAAGAGAAGCAAAGAACAAGAGAATCTCTGAAGAGACCGGGTTTGCTCCATCAACCTATCCCCTAACGAAGGCTGACCCCAATTTTTTCTCGTCGCAAACTCAAGGAAAATGTTTAACCCTACTGATCCCGCCGGATCGTGGCCACTCTCCAACCTGACTGGTCTTCTTCTCTTTGAGGCTCATCTACGGCGCCTTCTTGCTTTTCTTTGTCTCTCTGCTATCTCTTTTCGCGATGCTTCAGCGCAAAGTGGAGGGGAATAAGTGTTAATCTTCACCTACGCCCATGTGTTTCAGGTATTTTGCAGAAATGCCACAACTGCGATTAAGACTAACCATATCACCGTGCCGAAAATAACCCTTTTGTACATAAATTTCACCCCATTCTTATTTGCCAGCTCTTTTGACATCCCCTTCATCCTTCAATCAATATGAGCTAACGGAAATTGGATAACAGCAAATAATGTGCCGGATTTTTAGATTTGTAATCAATCGAAATTTAATGAATTTCCCGTACTGAATTTTAAGGAACAAACATTTTAGTGGTAAATTCCTGACCAATTATCAAGATATGTAAGATGACTCCAGAACAGTTAGCTTGCAAGTGAACCGATCCAACCTACCTGTTTTTCTTCTCCTTCTTCAGCTTTCTCTTCTCTTTGAGGCTCATCTGCGGCGCCTTCTTGCTTTCCTTTACCCCTTTGCTTTTCTCTTTCATAACGCCCTCCTCTCCAATCTCTGTTTCTTCTCGTTACGCTCTATGCCCATAGTAGTGAAGGAAAAGTGCCAATTTTCAACTATGTCCCCCTGCCATGGTCGTCCCTGACAGGGTTCCCACACCCGAATGCCCTGTCGTATGAAGACGTGATCGGTGTCCCTCAAAACGCCCGCATCCACTCCGGCTTGAGCCCGATCTCCCCCCTCAGGGCCGCGTCGATCGTGTCCAGGGCATCCTGCTTCCCCTCTGGGAGCCACACCCTGATGGACAGGTAGTTGGACGCATGACTGGAAGAAAAGAGGCCGTGGCTCAGGTTGGTGTGGGCGATCATCTCCCTCATCTCCATCAGCAGACCCCGCTCATCAGGCATCTCGAAATCACCCCGCTCATATTCTTCCCACAGGGGGGTGCCGGGGATCAGGATCACCGTCAGGGCGCTGGCATAGTCCGGATCAATGGCGCTGATGAGCTCTCCCGTCGCCCGGGCATGGGCCAGGGACCCCGCCTTTCCTGCAATCCCCAGCAGTACAGTAACCGTAAGCTGCATCCCCGCATCCTTCACCCTCCTGCCCATCTCGAGGCACTGCTGCGCGCTTGAACCCTTATTGATCTTCCCGCGGACCTCATCATCCCCGGTCTCCACCCCGAGGTAGAGCATGCCGAGCCCCTTATCCCGCAGCTCGGCCAATTCCTGAGGGGTCTTCATGCTGATGCTCTTTGTATTGGCATAGGCCCCGACCCGTCTGACCCAGGGGAGATGCCCATGGATGCTCTCGAGGAGCCTGATCAGCCTTTTCTGGGGGATAATCAGGGCGTCCCCATCCATGAGGAAGAGCTGATCCTGGCTTTTCATATGCTGAGAGGCAAAGAGTATATCGCCCAGGATGACGTCATCTGCCTTGATCTGGAAGCGTTTATCCTTAAAGGTCCCGCAAAAGGTGCACTTGTTATGGGAGCACCCCAGGGTCACCTGGAGCAGGATGCTGGAGGCCTCGGGGGGGGGCCTGATGCAGGCCCCTTCATAATGCATCCCTTCTCTTGCCCTTATATTGTCCATAGAACCTTCTTTTTTCTGACAACCAACCTGCGTTAACAACCAGCTTTATCTAAATATTATATCTTGGCCTGTAAATGTCAACTGGTGATGAGCCTGGGGCTATCCATGGCCAGACCATGCAATCAGTTCGGAGCGCCTTACTAGAAAAATAAGGGGGCCACGTCTTGGATTGACCTTTGGAAATGGGATTGTCATCAGCTCAATTTTTCCTCTAAGGTCTATCTCGATACTCACCTAAATTTATAATTTTATGGACGCCCCCCAATTTATTTTCCCTGTGTCCAAAAGCAAAGTGTATGATATAGCTTTGACCCCAAAGTCCCACCAAAGTCCCAAAGTCCCTCTCCATTTGCATTATCTGCGATTGTGTGTTAAATAAAAAGTGTTCTCGTGTTTTCAATTTATTCCCGCCTCAATTACCTTCAATTGATTACGCGTAAACAGATCCACCAATGAAACCAAATATTTGAAAGGAAAATTATGCAAGCAGAGAAGTTTAATGCTCTCGCCATCTCTAAAGAATTGCGTAGAGCCATTCAGGATATAGGTTATGAAACCATGACGCCCATTCAGGCAAAGGCTATCCCTCTGATCCTACAGGGGAAAGATATTATCGGACAGGCACAGACAGGGACAGGAAAAACGCTCGCTTTCGGCCTCCCTCTGCTAAATTCGGTGCAACCCTTCAACAGGAAAACCCAGGCAATCGTTCTATGTCCCACCCGTGAGCTGGCTGTTCAGGTTGCAGACGAGATCAAAGGAGTTCTCATCCACAAGAGAGAAATTAAAATACTGCCTATTTACGGAGGACAGCCGATCGCACAGCAGATCCATGGACTCAGGGCCGGTGCCCATGTCATCATCGGAACACCCGGTCGCACCATAGACCATATCAACAGGGGCACGTTGAAACTCGATAAAGTGAAGATCGTTGTCCTGGACGAAGCGGACAAGATGCTCGCTATGGGTTTTGTTGACGATGTCGAGAAGATTCTTCGGAGAATCCCCGCGGAAAGACAGACCCTGCTCTTTTCGGCGACCATGCCCAAACCGATCCTCGACCTGACCCGGAAATATCAGCGGGAGCCGGAGTTTGTCAAGGTGGTCCAGAAACAATTGACCGTCCCTCATGTCGAGCAGTATTACCTTGGAGTCCAAGAGGGCATCAAGCTGGATGTCTTGTGCCGCCTTATCGATCTGCACAGCCTGAAGTCTTCCCTCGTTTTTTGCAACAGGAAAAGGAGCGTGGACGAAGTGGTCAGGAAGCTTGGGGCAAGAGGATATCCTGCTCAAGGTCTCCACGGAGACATGACCCAGCCTCAGCGGGTACGCGCCATGGACAGGTTCAAGAAGAATATCTCCGAGATCCTCGTGGCGACGGACGTTGCGGCAAGAGGCATCCATGTGCAGGACATTCAGGCCGTTTTTAATTACGACCTTCCCATGGACAAAGAATATTATGTTCACCGAATCGGCAGGACCGCGCGTGCAGGGAAAAAGGGTCATGCTTTTTCCTTCGTATTGGGGAGAGAAATCGGAAAGCTCCGGGCGATCGAAGCCTATGCCGCGACAAAAATTGCTTCCATGCCTGTCCCTTCCATTGCGAATGTGGATAAGGTAAGAACCATCCCTGCTCAAAAGGGTAAAGATATGGGTCGATACAGGCAACACCAAACGATATACACATGATATGGAGCAACTCCGATTGGAAGCGTTCTTTCTTGGTCTCAGGACGGAAAAGGGAATTTTTCTCCAAGATTTTAAGAACCGGTATCACTACGATCATTTCACCAAAAAAAAGAAAATGTTGGACAAAGTCCAGGAAGAGTGATTCGTCTCCATCCAGGTTGGCCACCTCTACCCTACCCCAACCGGCCTCGCTGTCGCTGACAGCCCATCGTTGGTTTAGAATTTGCAAAAAAACTACTACATCTTAGCGAATTGGAAAAAACTCTCTACCGATCGGAGATGAAAAAGAAAGGAATGGATACTTTCTATAGATATAAAAAGGCTGGTTGGATTGGAATAGAAGAAAGGTTTACTGTACTTATCTTAACACCATCGCCTCGATTTGATCCACCAATTCAAAATGTTTATCCCTTGTTAAAAGAGTTCCTCCCACTTCCATACAACATGCGGCAATCCAGACATCATGGATGGGTATCTTATTCCCCTTCTTCTGAAGTGATAAATAAATCATCGCACATTTCCTTGCAACATCTGTGTTCACGTCTATGACTTCTATTTTCAAACGACTCACAACCTGCCGCAATTTCTTCTCATTAAACTGCTGCCTACTACCTTTCATGAATCCAAAAAAGAGTTCACCGAGGACAGAGGTGCTGTGGCACGGAGGCGTAGTCTTTTGCGCAGGCGAATGAAATGGAAATAGGATTGTCATCAGCTCAATTTTTCCTCTAAGGTCTATCTCGATACTCACCTAAATTTATAATTTTATGGACGCCCCCCAATTTATTTTCCCTGTGTCCAAAAGCGAAGTGTATGATGGTGTTTTGACCCCAATGCCCACCTTTAGGGAAAACTTAAACGGTCTGGAAATACATTAGGCTGACCGTTATTTCAGTCCCCCATATTTCCTTGCCAGATCTTTGTTATAGTGGGCCTTTCTCCCTTCGCAGTTTTGTCGGGGGCATAATTGACAGCTATAAAATGTAACTTCGGTGGGGAAATAGATGCCGGAGACCGACTTTCTTGGAATCATGAGCAGAGACTCAGTAAGTCTCACCCCGATGGATACCTCCGCACCTTTTAAGATTGAAAATAAGGGCCGTTGCTCCTCAAGAGGCCAATCCTTCAAAGACCCTGGACTCATATACGATAGGCCGTCAAGGGCAAATCTTGAGCACAAATTTTCTTCTAAATAATTTCGAACCTCAGATAGGGCTATATTTCCAATTTTATCGAGATAGTACTTTTCTAACAAATCCGTGGATGCATCGGCCTTTTGTTCAAGTCTTGTTCCGATGGTGATGACATAGGGGAAAACTCGCCCCACCTTTTCCAGATTCTTCGTTAAGATGCGACTTCTTAAAGGAATCCCATCAATGATAACTGTATCTTCAAGCTTTTCCTCAATATAACAAACTTTATAAACTGCCTTGGCTGAAATCAAGGGTTTAGCAACCTCAAGAAGGGTTTGAATTTGCACCCAATCACCTGCCTGAAGTTTATCCTTTACCTCTTCAATGTCTAAACTCAGGGATATCTGTTCAAGCTTCTCCATCTATCGATAATAATCTCCTTCTAACTTTCTTTATTAAACGGTTACTATTTTAAGTTTGGAAATATGCTATGTTGTTTCCCCTATGCCAAAATCATTAAGCAGTCTATTTATTCAATCTGAAATTTGAAATTGGATTGGGGCAACTTTTTTGTGGATGACACCGAATATCAATTTCTCAAGCCTGATCCCAAAGTCAAAATATTTCCCTTGACTTAAAAATTAAGTCAGAAATGACTGCCTTGCTTTGGGCTTTGCCTGCTTGAGCTTAAGCAGAGGCGGGAGCCTTCAGCTTTGAGTTTAACCTTCTCTCAATGACTTAGTAACCTAATAACTCAATAGCCACTGAGTGACTCAATAACCCAATGACCCAATTCTTCATTCACTCATTCACGCATCAACTCATTAACTCATTTACTTAGTGAATGGGCCAGCTTTTTTATGGGTGAAACCTCTCTTGTTTTATGAAATGTGTGATTGCAAGACCTGGCCCCACAGTTTCTTAATCTCAATTTGCAATATTGCAAGCCTGACCAAAAAGTGTTTACCGCAGCCCTGACCCGCACTACTTTTTCATCAAAACCCATAATCCCCCTTCAGAGATAATTTTGATTTCCCCTTCTATACCCTCAATTTGGATATCTTGTCGTAATCTATCCTCCCTTATCTCAATCTTACCAATCTGAAGGTTAAGTTCCCGTGACCTCCTTCCAATGTCCTTAATGACGCTATTTGGGGTGAATTTACCAAATCCTCCTCCAATAAATGCCATCCCATTTGTTTTTAAAATTCGATAAATGACTGAAAAACTAATTTTAAACAGCGAAGGAAAGAAAAAAGCTCCTCTGAAAATAGCAAGGTCTATGTTGTTTTCTTCTATACCGGTTAAAGCTGGATCAGTTCCAATGACCCTGATCTTATCATTCACCTTTTGTTTCATTGCCTCTTCTTGAAAATAATTAGCCATTCCAGATGGGAAAGTTGCTATTAAGAAGGAACTGCCTATATTCCTTTTTTGTAAATTAAAAATGACGCCACTGAATGGCCCAATTTCCAGAATGTTTCCATCTTGGCGGTTATAAAGTTCGTGGATCTGTTGGCCTAAATAGGGGTAAACTGGTTCCCAGAGGTGATAAATTTCTTGGATGAGATTTAGATTTATAGGCTCCATAGGAAATAGTGACCGATCATTTTCTAGGACGTTTTCCGATTGTCTGACCGTCAAGTTCCACCATACAGATTACCGCGAATCTCAATTTTCAAGTCTGAATCCACTGGACCCCATAGAATTTGGTATCCCACATTTCCTCACGATGTCTCTCGTATTCTCGATGATCCCAATCTTCATGCCAGTTCCTCTCATCTTGGAATCCTCTTTTCAGACTCTTAAGGTCGACCATCATCCTGTCTAACTTAATCCATATTTCATTTGCCAAAAGTAAGAAATTGCCTTTCATACTTATCCTCCCCGGAAATCAGAGAAACCAGACAAACGAAAGGAACGAAAGAAACCCAAAAGCTCTGTCAATAGTGTGACACCCAAGCATGTTAAGCCTATTTAGGTGAGATGATATTAAAGAAAGGATGAGGGCCGCCATATTGCCCCGCCACTTCTTCAATCACACTGATATGCGTTAACAGTGTCTTTTCCCCCCACAGTTCCGTCCATAAATGGAGCATGATCGAAGGCGGTTCTAAGATAAAAGTTGAAGGCGCTTCCTCTCTGAGATCCAAATAGAGTTGCATCCCAATAGCTGGACAGGTAGTGGCAATAGTTCCTGCGAAACGTCGAAAGATAGGGCGATGCAAATGGCCGCACAGAATCCGTTCTACCTGTGGATGTTGTGAAATAAGAGATTGAAACTCTTTCCATCCATGGAATTCCTCTTTATCCATATGACCAATTGCTGAAGCGAAGGGTGGATGATGCATAAAGATAATGGTTGGAGAATCAGAGTCTGATTTTAAAATCCCTTTAAGCCATGCAGCCCTTTCTTGACCAAAACCTCCACCATGCTCCCCAGGAGTAACAGTATCAAGACCAATGAGACGGACAGGGAAATCCTTAAAGGTAAAACAGATATAATTTACACCCCCCTCTTCAATCGAACTATGCAAATAGCCGTGGTCAGGGAAAGTTCTTTGGAGACTCTCCTTATGATCATGGTTTCCCGGTATAATCAAAAAAGGTGGTTTTAGTGGTGATAATAAGTGTCTTAGAAGAATATAAGATTCGGGGGTCCCATCATCTACAAGGTCTCCTGTTAATAGTACAAGGTCCGGGATAGGGCTTAATTGATTAATATGCTCAACAGCTTTTTTGAGTGATGTCGCTGTATCCGCTACATCATAAGCTAAAACTTCTTCAAGTTTTAGATGAAAATCAGAAATCTGAGCGATTAACATTATTTTACACTTTCAATGTCAGCAAAGCAGTTGGATCAATTCGAATTTCCAACTCTTGTCCTTTTTTAAAAGATTGATACCCCTTGGCTTCGATTGTAAGATACTCTGTGTCTGCCCAATTGATTAGAAGTCGTGTATGGTCACCCATAAAGAAAGAGGCGGCAACGGTAGATCTCAGGTTACCTTGACCTTTTTCAACCACTTCAGCATTTTCTGGTCTAAAGAATATCTCAAGCTCCTCGTTCGCTTTGGCATGAACAAAAGTTGTACTTTTGAGAGGAATGTTTCCATTCGGTAAGATGAGATGGTCCTCCTTGACGAAGCACTTGATTCGATTAATGGTGCCGATGAAGTCGGCTACGAAACGATTTTGAGGTTTGAAATATATCTCACGGGGAGTTCCAATTTGTGCGACCTTTGCAATTTCCATAACCACGATGCGGTCACCCAATGCCATGGCCTCTGCCTGATCATGAGTTACATAGATAGCAGTAATCCCAAGAGAACGTAAAAGAGAGTCAATTTCAACACGCAGGGTATCGCGTAGTTTGGCATCTAACGCCGTTAAAGGTTCATCCATTAAGAGGAGGCGAGGCCGTACTGCAATAGCCCTCGCCAAAGCAACTCTCTGTTTCTGCCCGCCAGAGAGCTGTTCAATCCGTCGGTTCCTTAACTCGGTGATCTTCATCATCTCGAGCATTTCATTAACCCGGCTTTTCCTTTCAACACTACTAAATCCTCTTACCTTTAAACCATAAGCGATATTTTGAGCGATGTTCATATTTGGGAAAAGGGCATAGCTCTGGAAAACCATACCCACATTTCTTTTCTCGATCGGCAAGTCAGTAACATCCTCATCACCAAAGAACACTTTACCTGGAGGATCGGCTGACTCGAGTCCTGCTATGATGCGCAGCATTGTCGTCTTACCGCATCCGGAGGGTCCAAGGATAACGACTGTTTCTCCTGCATCGACCTTCAAGCTGAAAGGTTTAAGAGCTTGGGTTCCGTCTGTAAAGGTCTTGGAGCAATTTTCCAGATAGAGGGAGGTTCCAGAAAGGGAACGCCTCCCGTCATCCAGGTTGTTCAAGTTGGGTGATGAAACTGTTTTTTCCATATTCGATTCCTGTGATGAATTTTGAGGTGCAATTTTTTCTGCGACCCGTCTCTTTTGGTGTGGTTTGGCTACCCATTGCATAGCCACCAGTAATGGAATGATCATCAAAAAGAAAGCGATGGTGTAGGCTGAACCAATTTCAAGACGCATGGACGCATAACTGTCTGCAAGTCCTACCGGTAGCGTTTTGGTCAATGGCGTATGAAGCATCCAGGTGAGATTAAATTCGCCGATAGAAAGGGTGAAGACCATGAGGGAACCTGCCAATATCCCTGGCATGGCATTGGGTATGGCAATTTGGAAAAAGCGGTTCCAGAAACCCGCTCCGAGGCTGGCCGCACCCTCCTCAAATTGGTTCAGATTGATCGAGCTCATCACAGCAATGACTGAACGGACCATAAAAGGAAGGGTAAAGATTACGTGGCCCACCAAAATGAAGAACCAGCTCCTTCGAAAATTGGTAAAGCCACCGTAACTAATGATAAGCGCAAGGGCTATGGCAAGGCCAGGGATAGCGAGAGGAGTGACAAGGAATTCTTCAAAGAGGCGGGTAAACCGATTCTGCTTCTTCACCATGGTATAGGCTGCAGGGATTCCCAAGACAAGGGTACAGCCTAAACAGGCAAGGCCGATCATGATTGACCGGAAGATGGTGTCGCGATAGAGTTCCCAGACTTTTCCAAACCATTGTAGCGTGAAACCGCTTTTGATTCCTACAATAAAATTGGTTGTGAGACCTGCTGTGACCGACAGAATCACCGGGACGATTAAAAAAGCACAGACAAGAAGGGTCAGACAGAGCTGAATATAAAAGAATTTTGATCTTTTCTTCATTTTTTTAAGTTAAGGTTCAGACTCGATCGTTTGCTCAATTTTTGAAAGTCCTCTCTGGCCGTTTTTCGTTATCCCGCCGCAGCTACTGTGGTTCCAGAAATGGTCCGGGCTACGGAAAGGGCTACCCAGGTGATGAACCCGAGCACAATCGATAGGGCTGCGGCGGTGGAGATATTTGCCATTAGCGTAAACTCCGTATAGATCACGATGGGTAAAACATCGATATCCGTAGCCAGGGTAAAGGCTGTTCCAAAAGCTCCCATAGAGGTTGCGAAACAGATGGCTCCTGAAGAAATCAAACCGGGAACAAGGGCTGGAATGAGAACATCCTTGATGACTAGTAAAGGCGAAGCCCCCAGAGACCGGGCTGCCTCCTCGAGGCTATTATCGATTTTTTCCGCTGCAGCCATGATGGTAAGGATGACCCGTGGGATTGAAAAATAAAGATAGCCTAAAAAGAGGCCCATCATGGAATAGGCGAAGACTACCTTTTCACCCACCAACCATTTTGTGATATCGCCGATCAATCCCTGCCGGCCTACCAGAAGGATGATCATGAACCCAACGACAACACCTGGAAAGGCCAAAGGAAAGGTGAGCAGGGAGACGATGAAACTTTTCCCGTGGAATTGATTCCGGGTGAGAAAGACACCGGAGAAACTCGAAATGATTAGAGTCGCCAGCGTCACGGCTATAGAAAGAATCACCGTGTTCATGAGCGTTGCAAAGTAACGGGGATTCGTCAGAGAGAGAAGATAAATCTTGACTCCCGAAGGTCCAGCTGCGGAGCTGATGGCCAACCGGGCAAGGGGTAAAAGAAAAAACGCCCCAAATACAGCTAGAGCAGGGGCGATCAAAAAGAGAAGGTATGGATTAATGCGATGGTGCATGATTTGACCTTAAATAAGAAAACGATGATTGGGTAGGGGAACTTTAGTAACATTTTTAAAAGATCGGCTAAAGCCCCCTACCCGGGAAAAATCCTTCATAAGGAGAAGCTACCTTACCTCATTTTGATACCTTTCATTAAAAGATTTCTGGATATCGGCCATCTTCTTATAATCCACAAATTTGGCGCGGGCGTACTCCGAGGCCGGCAAAAATTTGGCCGCGGCTTCGGGTGACATGGCGCTAGGTCGTACCGGCCGCAAGAAGGCATTAGCCCAGACAGCCTGTCCTTTATCGGATAATGTAAAATCGAGGATCTTCTTTCCGTTGCTGGGTTTTGGAGAGTTCTTTACCAAAGTCATGACATAAGGGGCCATGATGGTACCTTCTGCCGGGATTACAAACTCGATATTTGCTTTATCTTTATACTTTCCCCGGTAAGCGTTGAAGTCGTAGTCAAAGAGAATCGGAATCTCTCCCGAGATGACTCGCGCATAGGAGGTCTGTTTTGGAACGATGGGCTGATTGACCTTCAGCTTTTTAAAGTAGTCGATGACCGGTGTCAGGTTGTCAAGGGTGCCGCCCAGGGCGATATTAATTCCAATCGATGATGTGTAGCCTACCGCCGCTGAAGTCGGGTCGAGATAACCCACCATGCCTTTATAGATGGGCTTCAGCAGATCGGCCCATGACCTGGGGATGGGTTTTCCTCCCAGAGCATCTTTATTGATAAACAGACCTACCGTACCCGAATGAATGGTGAACCAGTATCCTTCAGGATCCTTTAGACCGGCAGGAATCTCTGCCCATTTTGTAGGTTTGTAAGGAGCAACGACGCCAGCTTCTTTAGCCAGGATACCAAAGGTTACTCCAAAATAGGCCACATCGGCTACAGGATTGTTCTTCTCGGCAATCAGCGTAGAAAGGGTTTGTCCGGAATTCTTGTTGTCGTGAGGAACATCAATGCCCAGATTCTCTTTAATCGCCTTCAGCTGACTCGCCCAGTCAGCCCACTCAGGCGGTCAGTTATAACAGATAGCTGTTTCAGCGCTATAGCCAGTACCAACGAAAGTGAAAAGTAATAAGAAAGCAAACAAGAACGACATTGCAATAGACTTTTTCATCATACACCTCCTCGTATTGTTGTAGTAATAAAATTTGATTAAAGAAAAAGCACTTTAACCGTTAAAAAACATCACCTCCTTTTGACTCATATTATTGATTCACAGGACCGGTTGAATTTCTTATGACTAGTTCATGTTCAAGAATAATGTGTTGAGGATCCTTTATATCTCCCGATGAAATTTTGAATAATAATTCTGCCCCTTTTAACCCCATTTCATAAGCCGGTTGATGGATGGTAGTCAGCTCAGGAGAAAAATAAGAAGCCATCTCAATATCGTCAAACCCTACGATGGAGATATCCTCAGGGATTCTCAACCCTTTCTCTCGTATGCTTTTCATAGCCCCCATTGCCATGAAATCGTTAGAACAGAAGATTCCGGTCAAAGGAGGGGTGATGTCAAGCAACATCTCCATAGCTTTTTTGCCACCCTCAAAGCTTAAGTTTGTCTCAATGAAATAAATGGGCTGATCCGGTATACCATGGTCTTTCAAACAGGCCTTAAAGGCTTGAAACCGAGCAAGGCTCCGGTCGGACATATCGAATCTCCCGGCGATCATACCGATCCTTCGATGCCCTAATTTTACGAGATGCTCAACGATTTCATAAGCTGCTTTATAATTGTCAATGGTCACAAAGTTCAGTGTTTTATCAAAAGGAGTGTTATAGAGTAGAACGAAAGGAAGGTTAAACTGTTTTAGCCTTTGGATATATTCATGATGAATATTTGAACAGGTCAAGATAATCCCCTCAACTCTCTTTTCTTTAAAGACTTCAATGAGCCGGTCTTCTACATCTGATGAATAGTCAGAGGTTCCAAGGATGATAGAATATCCATAAGGGTTTGAAAAATCTTGAGCCCCTCTGGTTGATTGTGCAAAAACAGGATTGGTAATAGCAGGAACAATTACGCCGATTGTAACAGATTTTCTTGTAGATAAACTTCTGGCAATTGCATTGTATGTAAAGCCACATTCTTTAATAGCTTTGAGGACTTTCTGGCGGGTATCCTCCTTCACAGTAGCAGATTGATTGAGAACGCGAGAAACCGTTGCCACTGAAACTTGAGCGGTTTTTGCTACGTCTCGTATCGTTACAGGCATAATGTAACCGTTTACAGTAAACGGTTACATATCATAATTGGAATTTCGTGTCAAGAAAAAAAGAAGATATTTTACGCATTAATGATTAATTGTTGAGCCTTGGATTATCTGAGCATTAGCAGGTGCGAGAAGGGTTATCTTGACGCTGTCCGTCAACTCAAATTCTGGTCAGGCCACTTGATTACTCAATAACTTAATAACCCAATAACTTATTCATTCGTTTTTCTGTTAACCCCGCAATCCGAATTGGAAGCATCTTTCTCTCTGGATGTTTTCAATCTGACCGGAACGTGCCCCGCAAGCCCCACATTGCCTGCCTGCGGTAGGCGGGTAGGCTGGGCTAAGGGGCACAATATGAATGATATTACAATGCCGGGAAGCCCCGTCCTGACGGGGTGGGTGGAGAGCTTCAAATCTGCAATCTGAAATTTAAAATTTTCAGTTATCTCCGCGTCTCCCCATCTGATCTTGCTTCACCCCTTCTCCCCATCCCCGCATCTCCCCATCTTTCTTTTAATGTCTCCCTATCCTCGTCTGCCCCCAGGCTGTAGCTCTTGAGGGAAAAGAAAAAGGGAGTTAAAATATTTTAAGAGGATCTGAATGAAAAGAAAAGGGAAGGGAGGAGTTTGCATCTCTCTCTGTTTGTTTCTATTGATCGTTTTCTCTGTCATGGGTTGTGCCCAGTCGGGTGGAAGTGGTTTTCTTAGAAAAGAATTCTTAAAATACGAAAACATTGCAGTCCTTCCCTTTGAAGGAGATGATACTGGCGAAGTGGCTAAGGCCTTTGCCCGGAATTTTCACAAGAGATTCCCACAGATTTCAATTTTGGGCGGGCGGCAGTTCTTGGACAACCCTCAAGAAGAGAAATTCAATCTTAACCAACTGGATGATGCGACGAGATTAAAGATTGGCAGGAGGGTAGGTGCTCAGGCCCTGATTACGGGAATGATTTACTCTCCAAGCCTTTTGAGTTGGTACCTTCAGGTGAAGATCATCGATACCGAAACGGGTCAGGTATTGGGCCGTTCGATGGTTGAGATGGATTCCTTATTCTCAACAGATATAGAAAAAGCCGCTCGTTTGGCAGTAGAGAAGCTTTCCTTGTGGTAAGTGGATTTAAGAATTGGTACCCTGCAGATCAGGCCCTTTATATTATAAGGACACCGATCCGATTCTGTTTGACTTAAAAATTAAGTCAGGGAGGGAAAAGTCATTGATGCATTTCTTTATTCAAATCTGCAATCTGAAATTTGAAATTGAACCAGGGTAACTTTAACGAATGCTTTATTCTCCCTATCTCCCTATCACCTTATCTCCTCATCTGCTCCTGCATCACCCCATCCCCGCGTCTCCCTGTCTCCCCATCTCCCTATCTTTCTTTTGGAATGGCCAACTTTTTTATGGGTGACACCATCTTTTAATTATTCGAATTTTGAAGGTTTTGACCCAAAGTCTGTTTCCTAATACATGGACGAAATTCACTGTTGACACGACTTGCTTGATCGATTAAGAATAATGTATTCAATTCCGCAAAGGGGGTA
>Ga0299912_10002132_pt1 | contig 16194 bp, 16 predicted proteins | sample RVTome_2_FD_207667 | JGI IMG/M metagenome (GOLD analysis project Ga0299912, IMG submission 207667) | Soil microbial communities from uranium-contaminated site in the Upper Colorado River Basin, Wyoming, United States - RVT95D214 (version 2) ... | reverse complement strand
TATTTCTTTATCCATGGGCAATTGTCTTTGACAAGATCGGACTTTATGCATTCATAGAAATGGTTATTTTTATAGTCATACTTATGGCGGGATATATCTACGCCTGGAAAAAGGAGGCATTTGTATGGGACTGATCACCACCAGCACTCCTTCCCTCCCGCTTGTTGAAGTCGAGGAAGGCACCAAAATACTGGCGCCGAACATCATCATCACCTCGATAGACAAGCTTGTAAACTGGGGAAGACTCTCATCCTTGTGGCCAGTGACTTTCGGGCTTGCCTGATGCGCCATTGAAATGATGACGACGGGATCGTCACACTATGACCTGGACAGGATGGGTATCATCTTCAGGGGTTCTCCGAGACAGGCGGATTTTATGATTGTTGCAGGAACAGTTACAAAAAAGATGTCCGAGATCGTACGAAGGGTCTATGACCAGATGCCTGAGCCGCGTTATGTGCTGTCCATGGGAAGCTGCGCCTGCAGCGGAGGCATATTTGATACATACAGCGTTGTGCAGGGCTGCGATACTTTTGTCCCTGTGGATGTATATATACCGGGCTGCCCTCCAAGGCCCGAGGCGCTTCTTGACGGGATCATAAAGCTGCAGGAAAAAATAAAAAGGGAGCAGTTCAGATGGAGCAGGTGGAGATGAAGAACAAGCTGACAGCTGACAGCTCATGGCTTATAGCACGAACCACGAACTACGAACTACGAACTGCGGGCAGGACATGGAACCCTTAAATATTGCAGAAAAAATAAAAGAGATTTTTCCTGATGAGGTCCTTGAGATAAAGGAGTTCAGGGGACAGATAGCTGTTACCCTCAGGAAAAACAGGATCCTCGATATAGCACGGTATCTTCACGACGACCCTGAACTTTATTTCGATTATCTCATAGACGTCTGCGGCGTGGACTACCTTGGGAAAAAGGAGAAACGTTTTGAGATCGTCTATCAGCTTTATTCGATCAGGCACCGTTGCGCCCTGCGCTTAAAAGCAGAGGTGTCGGAGGAAGATCCCTCGATCGATTCTGTTACTTCTGTCTGGATCGGCGCCAACTGGCATGAACGGGAGGCCTTTGACCTCTACGGCATAAAGTTTAACGGCCATCCTGACCTTCGGAGAATACTCATGCCTGAGGATTGGGAAGGACATCCGCTGAGAAAGGACTACCCGCTCAAGGGGCCTGCAAAGGAATGGCGCGGTTTCGAAGAGGTGCTCGAAAGGTCAAAGCGTTTTGAAAAGTATGAGTGGCATGGTTAACCACCCCTTAAGCCCCTCCTTACCAAGGCGGGGAATGGGGAGGTCGAGAAAAGATAAGAAACAGGAAATATGGAAGATATAGAAAAAGCATTCGAGACAAGAGAACTGACTATAAGCATGGGGCCGCAGCATCCGGCGACCCATGGAGTCCTGAGGCTTTCGCTTAACCTCCAGGGCGAAAATGTCGTTAAATGCACGCCTTATGTGGGTTATCTCCACAGGGGCATAGAGAAGCTGGGAGAAAACAGGACTTACTTCTCCGCGCTCCCCCTGAGCGACCGGCTTGATTACATTTCCTCGATGAATAACAACGTGGGATACGTAAACGCTGTAGAGAAGCTCTTCGGCATCGAGGCCCCTGAAAGGGCGAAGTTCATCAGGACCATGGTCGCAGAGATGGGAAGAATATCCAGTCATATCATTTGGCTGGGAACGCATGTCCTCGATATCGGGGCGACTACCCCATTTCTGTATGCATTCAGGGAAAGAGAAGTAATCATGGACCTCTTTGAGATGCTCTGCGGGGCGAGGCTCACTGTAAGCTACCCGAGGGTCGGAGGTGTGCGCAACGATATATCCCAGGAATTTCTCGATAAGCTCTATGCCTTTGTGCTGGACTTCCCTTCGAAGATGGATGACTATGAGACCCTTGTTACTGAAAACAGGGTGTGGAAGGACAGGACTGTAGACATAGGCATTATTTCAGCAGAAGAGGCGGTAAACTGGGGCCTTACAGGCGGCATGCTTAGAGGTTCCGGGGTTGATTATGACGTAAGGAAGTACGCCCCTTATGACGCATATGATAAAGTCGAGTTCGATATCCCGATAGGCAAAAAAGGCGACTGCTATGACAGGTATCTCGTAAGGATGGAAGAGATGAGGCAGGCAAACAGGATCATCAAACAGTGCATTGAGAAACTTCCTGCCGGGGCAGTCATGGCTGATGCGCCGAAGTTCACGCTTCCGCCGAAGGACATGGTATTGAAGGACATGGAACACCTAATACATCAGTTCATATTGATCACAAAAGGCCCGACTGTTGCTGAAGGGGAGATCTATATGGGCACTGAGGTCCCTAAGGGAGAGCTCGGATTCTATTTTGTGAGCGACGGAAGCGGCAGGCCATACAGGATGAGGGTCAGGGCCCCCTCTTATGTGCATGCTTCGGTGCTGCCGAGGCTGTGTGAAGGCGGGATGATAGCAGACGTTATAGCTAATATCGGAACTATTGATATCGTGCTCGGTGAGTGCGACCGGTAAAACAGCAGAACAGGCAGAGGTTAAAAACAAATAATATGTTCAGTGAAGCAGCGATAAAGGAACTGGAAGAGCTCAGGGCCAAATACCCCTCGGCAAGGGGCGCTCTTTTGCCTGCCATATATGTTGCCCAGAGGGAATTTGGGCATCTGAGTTCTGAGGCTTATGAGGCGGTCTCCGCTGCCTTGGGAGTTCCCAAAGCAACAGTGAGGGGTGTGGCGACCTTCTATGCAATGTATAAGCATAAGCCGATGGGCAGACATGTTGTGCAGCTCTGCACGAATGTCTCCTGCATGATACTAGGGGCAGAGAAGCTCGTTGATTTCCTCAAAAACAAGTACGGGCTTGAGCCTGGCGGAATGACTTCTGACGGCCGGTTTTCTCTGGTAATCATGGAATGCATAGGAGCCTGCGGCACCGCGCCGGCGATGCTCGTCAATGATGATTTTTATGAAAACCTCACGGAAAAATACGTCGAAGAGATTCTGGGGAAATATACTTAGATAATTTATGGAAAAGATACTCCTGAAAAATATAGAAAACTCCAAGTCTGCGGACATAAGCGAATACAGGAAGGTGGGAGGTTACAGCAGCCTTTTGAAGGCCCTTGCGATGCAGCCCAAGGAGATCGTCGAGGAGGTCAAAAAGGCCGGTCTGCGCGGCCGGGGCGGAGCAGGCTTTCCTGTTGCGATGAAATGGACCTTTGCCTCCGCAGACCCTAAGTTTCCGAAATACCTGCTTTGCAATGCTGATGAGGGAGAGCCCGGCACTTTCAAGGACAGGCCTATACTTGAAAAGAACCCGCATCTCCTCATAGAAGGTATGGTCATCTCAGGCCATGCCCTTATGGCTGAGTACGGATTCATATATCTCAGGGGCGAATATCCGGAGGCAAAGAATATACTCAACAGGGCGATCGCCCAGGCATATGAAAACAACATGCTCGGCGACAATATCGCAGGCAAGGGCGTAAAGTTCCACCTGGCGGTACATCAGGGCGCAGGCGCCTATATATGCGGCGAAGAGACTGCGCTGATAGAGTCTCTTGAAGGAGACAAGGGCCAGCCGAGGATCAAGCCTCCTTTCCCTGTCAATGTCGGCGTATGGTCAAAACCAACAGTAGTCAATAATGTCGAGACATTGTCGAACCTTCCCTTTATTATCGAGGCAGGCGGTGAGGCCTATGCAAAGATCGGCACACCTGACTGTCCGGGCCCAAAGCTCTACAGTATCAGCGGACATGTGGAAAAACCAGGTGTGTATGAACTGCCTATGGGTACAAGCCTCCGCGACATAATCTATACCCACTGCGGAGGCATAAAAGGCGGCAAGACCCTGAAGGCTGTAATACCCGGGGGTATATCCACTCCTGTGCTTCCTCCTGAGAAGATAGACTGCCCCATGGACTTTGTAAATATGCCAAAGCATGGCAGCATGCTCGGCTCAGGCGCTGTGATAGTAATGGACGAGAGTGTCTGTCTCGTGAAGGTCTGCTACAGGGCTTTGAAATTCTTCGAGCATGAATCATGCGGGAAATGCACCCCATGCCGTGAAGGGACCGGATGGCTCAGGAGCATACTGGGCAGGATAGAAAGCGGGCAGGGTGATGAAGGCGATATAGACCTTCTGATGGCGGTCTCAGGAAATATTATGGGCAAGACCTTCTGTCCGCTTGGCGACGGAGCCGCATCTGTGGTACAGAACTTCATCAAACATTTCAGGCCCGAATTTGAAGCACATATAAAGACAAAGGCGTGTCAGGTTAAGGCATAAAAAAGCTAAAAATGATAACAGTAACTATAAACAACAAGGAAATAAAACTCGAAAAGCCAGTGACAATCCTTGAGGCCGCGCGCTCTGCAGGGATAAAGATACCGACCCTCTGCTACCATGAGCAGCTCGAAAAATACGGCGGCTGCAGGCTCTGTCTTGTTGAGGTCGAAAAGATGCCGAGGCTTCAGACAGCCTGTACACTGATGGTAACTGACGGCATGATAGTAAGGACCGAGACTGAGGGAATAGCTGAGGTAAGACGAGGCATACTCGAATTCCTTCTCATCAACCACCCGCTTGACTGCCCGTATTGCGACAAGGCAGGCGAATGCGAACTCCAGGACCTTGTGGAAAAGTATGGCCCTGCAAAGGGCAGGTATAAGGAGCAAAAGAGAAGAGTGACTGAAAGCCTCGAAGACCCGGTCATTGTGCGCAATATGGAAAGATGCATCGTTTGTACCCGGTGTGTCAGGATGTGCGAAGGGGTGCAGGGTGCTTCAGCGATAGATGTCATAAACAGGGGCGGGCATTCACATGTAGAGCCGTTCTCAGGAGGCAGATATGACTGTGAGTACTGCGGCAACTGTGTATCGGTATGCCCTGTCGGAGCGATCATGTCAAGGCTCCACAGGCACAGCTACCGGCCCTGGCAGGTCAAGGAAGAGATCGAGACTGTCTGCCCGTATTGCGCTGTTGGCTGTACAGTCGTTGCCCAGGTGCGCGATGATGTTATCCTGAGGGTTGTGCCTAAGATAGGTTCAGCGGTCAACAACGGGATGCTCTGTTCGCGTGGCAGGTTCGGCTATGAATTCGTGGGCAGCAAGGAAAGACTGACCACTCCTCTGATAAGAAAAAACGGCGTGCTTGAACCAGCCACATGGGAAGAGGCCATCAGTCTTGTGGCAAATAAACTCACTGATATAAAGGCCAAATCAGGCGGTGACGCCATAGCAGGCATTGCCTCTCCAAGGTGCACCAATGAAGACAACTATGTCTTCCAGAAGTTCATGAGGACCACGATCGGCACTAACAACATCGACAGCACCGCGCGCATGGGATTTGCAGGCGCCCAGACGTTCATAGAAAATATATTCGGACAGGGCGCTACCGCAAATATCATCTCAGGTCTTGCAAATTCAGATACAGTGCTCGTTGCAGGCGGTGACCCTACAACCATAAACCCGATCCTCGGACTTCAGGTCAGGGCATGTTCACGCAAGGGCGGAAACATACTTACTGTCGGAAATGTGAAGGGGCTGGAATACTTCAACCCTGTGAAGGTCGATCCACTCCTCTATACTGAAGAGGTCCTGCTTGAAGGTATTGTCACGCTGCTTAAGTCAAAGAAAGGCCTCTCAGGTGCAAACCCTGCCCTTGAGGCAAAGATAAGGGACATCAACACATCTGCTGACAACGTAGAGAAGAAGTGCGGGGTTGCCTCAGGAGACCTTACAGGCTTTGTCGAAATACTTGCGGCCTCAGCAACTCCCGCACTGCTTATCGGCAAGGAGATCGTCCAAAGCAGCGGGGCAAGCTACAAACTGCTCCTTCTTTCAGCTATCAACTATCTTGCCAACGGCAGGATATACCTGCTTTCGGAGCGTTCAAATGAGCAGGGTCTGCTTGATATGGGCTGTGCACCTGATCTTCTGCCTGGCTACAGGCCTGTCGCATTTGCGGAATTCAGAAAGAGATATGAAAACAACTGGAATACTGAGATAAATGACAAACCTGGTCTAACAATATTCGGGATGATGGAGGCTGCAGCCAATGGCTCCCTTAAGGCCTTGTATGTGATGGGAGAAAACCCGGTTTTTAACCTGCCGGACTCCAATAAGGTCGCGGCATCGCTAAGGAACCTTGAGTTTCTTGTTGTACAGGACATATTTATGACTGAGACCGCCAAACTCGCGGATGTTGTTTTGCCTTCACTGAGCTGGGCAGAGAAAGAAGGCACATTTACAAATATGGAAAGAAGGCTCCAGCGTGTCAGAAAGGCAGTGGACAGGGTTGGCATGGAAGACTGGAAGATAATAGCAGAGGTCTCCGGGAACATGGGGGGCAAGCTCAATTATCCTGATACAGAAAGCGTTTTCCGCGAAATTGCGGACGTCTCCCCACTTCATCGGAACCTGACCTACGCAGACATGAAGGACGGGCATGCCATCTATCCTTACAAGGGCGAACCACTGAGGGACGTTATGGAAGATATCCAGATATCCAAGGGCAAGGATATTAGTATCAGGGATAAGGTATACCTGCGCATCGAAAGGCCGCTGTTTCATTCAGGGACGCTCAGCACAAAGGCCCCTGCGCTGGTGAAGATCTATCCAGGGGCAGTCGCGAGGCTTAATGCTGATACCGCTGCATTGCTTTCGCTTAGCGATGGCGACATCGCCAGGATATCTACCAAGGCCGGGGCTCTGGAACTGCCGGTATCCATAGACAAGGCGGTTGGTCCTTCAGTTGTTATGCTTACGAACAATTTTGAGGGCAGAGGTGTTTACAGCCTTATGGAGTATGCGCTTGAGCCTGTACTTAAGACACCATGTCTGGACGGCATAGAAATTAAAGTGGAAAAGGTGAGGAAATGAACAGTTTAATAGCCGGTATAATTGGCGGCATCCTGGGAGGTATACTCTCTCCGGAATCCATAGATATTATATCGAATATTATCTGGATATTGATCAAGATCGCCATTGTCATGGGTATCGGACTTCTTCATGTCGCCTACGCAACCTACTGGGAGCGGAAGGTGATCGCGCATATGCAGGTGCGGCTTGGGCCAAGGGAAGTCGGGCCATACGGCCTTTTCCAACCTTTTGCCGACGGCGTCAAGCTATTCTTTAAGGAAGATATCATCCCTTCGGAATCAGACAAGCCGATATTCTACCTTGCCCCTGTCATTTTCTTTGTTGCAGCACTTACATCTTTGTCTGTGATTCCGTTTTTTGACGGGTTTTGGATAGCGGACATCAATATAGGAATGCTCTTCCTGTTTGCGATGTCGTCGCTTGCTGCTTATGGCATTGTAATGTCCGGCTGGTCCTCAGGTTCTAAATACGCTTTCCTTGGCGGGCTCAGGTCAGCCTCACAGGTCATCAGCTATGAAATAGCGATGGGGCTCAGCCTTGTTGGCGTAATGATAATGGCAGGCTCCCTGAACCTTACTGAAATTGTAAGGGCACAGCAGGCGTATCCTACAGGCATGTATGCCATACCCCAGTTTATCGGGTTTTTTGTCTTTATTCTGGCAGCCTTTGCAGAGACCAACAGACTGCCTTTTGACCTGCCTGAGGCTGAAAGCGAGCTTGTTGCAGGCTACTTTACTGAATACAGCGGCTTCCGTTTTGCTCTTTTCTTCCTCGGAGAATACACAGGCATGCTTGTGATGTCCTCTATCGCCTCGATCTGTTTCCTGGGTGGCTGGGGGTTGCCGGCGTTCATTACATCAAATCTGCCTGTCTTTGTCTGGAAGGCACTTGGGCTTGGAATGTTTTTAGTGAAGGTCTATGCCTTCATGTTCCTTTATTACTGGGTCAGGGCAACGTTGCCGAGGTACAGGTATGACCAGCTCATGGCGATTGGCTGGAAGCTGCTGATACCTCTGGCCCTTGCAAACATCGTGATAACCGCGCTGATAAAAATCTGGATAAAAGGGATGCTATGAGAGTACCCAAACTAATAAAAACGATATTTTTTGTCGAGATCGCAAAAGGCATGGCCCTGACCTTCAAGACATTGTTTACGAAGCCTGTAACACGGCGCTATCCTCTTGTTAAGCGGCCGGTGATGCCGGGGTTTCGGGGGCTGCACGCACTTGCTAAAAACGAAGAAGGGAAGCTCAAATGCGTTGGCTGCGGACTTTGCGGGGCATACTGCCCTTCGCAGTGCATACACATATATACTACCGAGGGCGAGGACCACAACAAGGTTGTCGACAGGTACGAAATAGAGGTGCTTCGGTGTGTATACTGCGGGTTCTGTGTCGAGGCGTGTCCGTTTGGGGCAATATCCCTTAGTGAGCATTACGAATACTCCGGCTACACCAGGGAGGAGTTTTATATGACCAAGGAAAAACTGCTCGACAACTGGGACAAATATTTCACAGCTGAAAAGGGTGAACGTTACTACAGGGATTTCTGGCGGCCCAAGTCAGAGGACTTTGTCGCCCATGAAGGCCAGGCAATGTTTAAGAAAGTGAAGAGTGAAAAGTGAAAATATTGATGTTTATAAAAACATATAAAAATCCCCCTTCATCCCCCTTTTACAAAGGGGGAGATTCCCCTCTTTGGCAAAGAGGGGTTAAGGGAGATTTTCGGAGCAATGATTTAAACCCTGTTATTACCTCTGCAAGGAGCTTGTATGCTGCCTAAACTGTTTTTTGGATACTACGCAGTAGTGATAGTCTTTCTGTCGATGCTTGTTGTCACACGGAAGAACCCTGTGCACAGCGTAATGTGGATGCTCCTTCTGTTTTTTCATATAGCAGGACTTTATCTGTTTTTAAACGCGGAGTTTATAGCAGCGATACAGATCATAGTTTATGCAGGCGCAATACTGGTGCTCTTCCTTTTCGTTGTGCTTTTGCTTAACCTCAAGGAAGAGCTCAAAATTGATATGCTCATCAGTTCCTGGCCTGCTGCCTTTGTTATATCGTCCGCTTTTTTTGTGATAGTCAGTATCGCACTGAAGTCCCTTGTGATCGCGCCGCCCGGGAAATATTCAATAGATTTCATCCAGCAGGCAACTCATACAAAGGCCCTCGGACAGCTCTTATATACGGAATTCCTGTTTCCCTTTGAGATTGCTTCGCTGATATTGCTCGTGGCCGTGATAGGCTCGATAGTCCTTGCAAAAAGAAAGCTGAGGAGTTAGAAAATGGTGCCTTTAAACTGGTATTTGTATCTGAGCGCCGCGGTCTTCATGATCGGCATGTTCGGGTTCCTCACGAGAAAAAACATAATAATTATGTTCATGTCTGTTGAGCTGATGCTCAACGCAGTCAATATAAGCCTTATCTCCTTCAGCCATTATCTGCAGGACATGAGGGGGCACATACTCGTTTTTTTTGTTATCACCGTGGCTGCTGCTGAGGCGGCTATAGGTCTTGCGATAATCATAGCTCTGTTTAGAAACAAGCAGACGGCGCATGCCAATGAGATGAACGAGATGAAGGGATGATGATTAAGCGCGGAAGTCGGAAGCCGGAAGTCGGAAGGCCGGAAATGGAAGTCAAAACACAGAGAGGAGAAACATGCAGAATTATCTCTTAATACCGTTTTTGCCGCTTGCTGCATTTTTAATAAACATCCTCTTTGGCAGAAACTTTATAAAGGACAAGGCCCACTGGGTCTCGACCCTTGCAGTAGGCGGCTCTTGGGTAGTGGCAGTCATGACCCTTATGGATGTCCTTGGCGGTCATACCATCAACGAGGATCTCTACACCTGGATCACGTCAGGCACCTTTAAGGTGTCTGTGGGTTTTCTCATAGACCAGCTGACGGCAGTAATGCTCATCGTGGTCACTACCTGCAGCATGCTTATCCATATCTACTCTATCGGTTACATGCACGGTGACAAAGGCTATTACCGTTTCTTTGCGTATCTGAGCCTTTTTACATTTTCGATGCTGATGCTGGTGATGGCCAACAACTTCATGCAGCTTTATTTCGGCTGGGAAGGAGTGGGACTTTGCTCCTATTTCCTAATCGGCTATTACTTTGACAAAAAGTCCGCATCTGACGCAGGCAAGAAGGCCTTTATCGTCAACAGGTTTGGAGACTTCGGATTTGGCCTTGGCATTATTGTAATATTCCTTACTTTCGGCAGTGTTTATTACGAGCCGGTATTTGGGCAGGCAGCTTCCTTTGCAACCCAGAGCATAAACTTCCTGGGCTATGACGTACATTTGATGACCCTTATCGCACTTCTGCTTTTCTGCGGCGCTATCGGCAAGTCCGCGCAGATGCCTCTACATGTCTGGCTGCCTGATGCCATGGAGGGGCCTACTCCTGTCAGCGCGCTCATCCATGCAGCTACAATGGTCACTGCCGGCGTGTTCCTTATCGCGCGCTGCAGTCCCATATTCAACCTTTCCCCAACAGCCCTTATGGTTGTTGCCCTGACCGGCGCGATAACCTCGCTTTTTGCAGCTACCATAGGTCTGGTGCAAAACGATATAAAAAGGATCATAGCCTACTCAACAATAAGTCAGCTTGGCTACATGTTCCTAGCCTGCGGGGTAGGTGCTTACACTGCAGGTGTTTTCCACCTATATACCCACGCATTTTTCAAGGCCCTCCTGTTCCTCTGCGCGGGAAGCGTCATGCACGCCATGGCAGGAGAACTCAATCTTCAGAAAATGGGCGGACTGAAAAAATATATGCCTGTGACATACTGGACTATGTTTTTTGCATCTTTAAGCATCGCTGGAGTTCCGGGTTTTGCAGGCTTTTTCAGCAAGGACGAGATCCTCTGGCTTGCGTATTCAGGCCCGAGTCCCGTGGGCAAGTTAGTCTGGGCAATAGGCACACTCGTGGCGTTCCTTACAGCGTTTTACTCCTTCAGGCTCATATTCCTCACCTTCCACGGCAAGTTCCGGGGCACGCACGAGCAGGAGCATCACCTTCATGAATCCCCCAAGAGCATGACAGTACCGCTTATGCTCCTTTGCATAGGCGCAGTGGGCGCAGGCTGGGTGGGCATACCGCATCTGCTTGGCGGCGGCGCGCATTTCACTGAATTCATGATGCCGGTGCTGGGACACCCGGAAGGGCACGGAACGCATACAGAGGAATGGATAGTAATGGCCATCTCGGTCGTTGCCGGTTTCTCGGGCATTGGGCTTGCCGCATTTTTCTACCTGCTTAATCCTGATATCCCGGGGAAACTCCTCCAGCAGTTCAGTGCTGTGCATAAAGTTCTTTTCAACAAATATTATATCGACGAACTCTACAGCTTTATACTGATCAGGCCGACTATCTGGGTGGCCAAAAACATACTCATAGGCATTACTGACATGCGTATAATAGAGGCCATTGTAAACGGCGTGCCGGAAACGATCGGGGCGTTCAGCCAGCTGCTTAGGAAGATGCAGACAGGCTTGTTACAGCATTACGCGACAATTATGGCAACGGGCGCAGTGATTATAGTGGGCCTGATGCTGCTTAGGTAGGGAGAGGATGGAACAGGTAATGAATAACAGTTTGGGATTTCCGATACTCAGCACCCTTATATTCCTGCCAATTGCAGGGGCGGCCCTGCTTCTTCTTATAAACAGGAGCAAGGAGGACCTTACAAAATGGGTAAGCCTCGGTATAAGCATTATTACATTCATGGCCTCGCTGCTGCTCTTTACCAACTTTGACAAGACAACGCACCTTATGCAGTTTACTGAAAAGCTCGCCTGGATACCGCAATGGAACATGAATTATTCACTCGGCCTTGACGGCATAAGCGTGCTCTTTGTGCTGCTTTCGACCCTGATAACAATATTATGCATCCTCATATCCTGGAACTCGATAAAAATGAAGGTAAAGGAGTTTTACATATCCCTGCTATTTTTGGAAGGGGCGATGATAGGCGTATTTTGCTCCCTTGATTTCATGCTCTTTTACATCTTCTGGGAGGCGATGCTCATTCCGATGTATCTGCTTATCGGCGTATGGGGAGGTCCAAACAGGATCTATGCAGCAGTAAAGTTTTTCCTCTATACGCTTGTTGGAAGCGTACTGATGCTGGTTGGAATCATCGTGCTTTACTATTATGCAGGCAGGACATTTGACATACTTGAACTCATGACTAAACCGTATCCGTACCAGATGCAGCTGGTGCTCTTCTGGGCGTTCTTTGCGGCCTTTGCAGTGAAGGTCCCGATGTTCCCTGTGCATACCTGGCTGCCTGACGCCCATACAGAGGCCCCTACTGCAGGCAGCGTTGTACTTGCCGCAGTGCTGATCAAGATGGGAGCATACGGGTTCCTGAGGTTTTCAATGCCTATACTTCCAGAGGCCTCAAAGGCCATGACACCTGTGATGATAGGCCTTTCCGTGATTGCCATAATATACGGCGGTATTATCTGCCTTGCGCAGACTGACCTTAAAAGGCTGATTGCCTACAGCTCTGTAAGTCATATGGGCTTTGTGACCCTGGGCATTTTTGCCCTAAATACACAGGGCATGGAAGGCGGCATACTCCAGATGATCAACCACGGTATTGTAACCGGCGCGCTTTTCCTTAGTGTTGGCGCGATTTACGACAGGACCCATACGCGGCAGATTGCTGATTACGGCGGTGTAGCATCAGTTATGCCTGTATTTGCGACCATGTTCATGGTCTTTACCTTTGCCGCAATAGGGCTGCCTGCAACAAATGGTTTTATCGGCGAGTTCCTGATCATCCTGGGCGGCTTTGCAGCCAGTCAGCTCGCAGGAGTGCTCGCTACAACAGGCATTATCATAGGCGCAGGATACATGCTCTGGCTCTACCAGAGGGTATTTTTCATGGAGACGAACCCGAAGGTCAGCGGGCTTAAGGACATAGATGCCAGGGAGATTATGGCGCTTCTGCCTATGGTCATACTGATATTCTGGATAGGCGTATATCCTGATACCTTCCTCGGCTATATGCACGCCTCAGTGAGCCATCTTCTGGAGCGCGTAAATACAGGAAGCGGTCCTGCAATCGCAGCTGCCGGGAATGTTGTGGAGATACTGAAATGAGAAGATCGGAGGATTTCTGATGCAGTTTGTGATGCCTGACCTTAGCCCTGTAATGCCTGAAATCGTGCTGACACTGCTTGCCCTCTTTATCCTTATGGCAGACCTTGTAATCAAGCGGAAAGAGACGATAGCGCTGATGAGCATCATAAGCGTTGGTATAGTGGCGTATCTGCTGTCCGGGTCCCTGGGGACAACATTTAACGGCATGTACGTATCCGACGGCTACAGCACATTTTTCAAATTGATATTTATCGTAAATGTGATACTCACTGTCCTGATCTCTGTTAAATATATCGAAGTTGAAAAGGTAAATTTCGGAGAATACTACAGTCTGATACTTTTTTCAACACTTGGCATGATGCTCATGGCATCTGCAGGCGACCTGATAGTCCTTTATCTTGGGCTTGAGCTTATGGCCCTGAGCACCTATGTGCTTGCAGGATTCATTCGTTATGATGTCAGGTCGAACGAGGCAGCCATGAAGTATTTACTTCTGGGAGCCTTTGCCTCAGCCTTCCTGCTTTATGGCACCTCCATGATTTACGGTCTTACCGGGACCACTGACATCAGGGCCATATCAGACTATATCGTGAAAAACGGGCTTGCCTCAAACCCTGTCCTGACGCTTTCCATAATGCTCTTTGCGGTTGCCTTTTCTTTTAAGATAGCTGCAGTGCCTTTCCATATGTGGGCCCCTGATGTATATGAAGGCGCTCCAACATCTATTACAGCATTCATGTCAGTTGGCCCCAAGGCCGCTGGTTTTGCTGTCCTTGGAAGGGTCTTCATGGTCGCCTTCGGCTCTGTCAAGGTAGAGTGGGCTGCAGTTTTGGTCCCCATCGCAATACTCACAATGGGTGTCGGCAATATCGTGGCTCTTTCGCAGACCAACATCAAAAGAATGCTCGCCTACTCATCGATAGCACATGCAGGCTATATGCTGCTTGGCATCATTGCAGGCACTACTGACGGTATGGCCAGTGTACTTAACTATATGCTTATCTACGGGTTTATGAATATGGGCGCCTTTGCTGTTGTTATAATGCTTCGCTCAGAAGGGTTTAAAGGTGACCAGATATCAGACTATGAGGGCCTTTCAAAGACGCATCCCATGGCAGCTGCGCTGATGCTGGTATTTATGTTCTCCCTTACAGGAATTCCGCCTACAGCAGGTTTCATGGGCAAGTTCTATATCTTCATGAGCGCCATCAACGCAGGCTATACCTGGCTTGTTATCATCGCGGTCATCTTCAGCGCGATATCCGCGTATTTCTATCTCAGGATCGTTATGTACATGTATATGAAGGAACCCAAGGAGACCGTGCAGCTTTCCACATCCAATGGCTTAAGTTTAGCCTTGGCCATAGCCGTGATCGCAGTCCTGGCCATCGGAGTGCTGCCTGCATCAGTAGTGAACTTCGCCAGGATAGCGGTAGCAGGATTCTGAACTAACATTTTAGGTGTTTAGGCTGAAGACTGAAAGTTCCTCTGTGCAGTCATGTACATAAGGCTGAATTTTTTTACAGGTGAACTTCCACTAATCACGATTCCCAATTAACCATTCACGTTATTTAAACTCCGCGCTATCCCACTGAAATGCTCCTTATGGTATAATTTGTCAGTAGGAGGTGCGGAAATGCCCAGGACAGTCTCATATGAAAAAATTGAAAAAGAGATCGAAGGTCTCTCGACTCAGGAACAGTTGAGGTTGGTCGAAAAGCTTGCTCACCAATTACGAAAGACCGGGAGTACGATTAAAAAGGACCTTGATTGGAAAGGACTATACGGCCTTGGAAAGGGATTATGGAAGGATGAGGATGCCCAGGGATATGTTGACCGCCTCAGAAAAGACCGTGTATGACCCTTTCCGAAGAACTCGCTCAAGTCAACAGTATTTTTATTGATACAGCTCCGATTATATATTTCATTGAAGCACACCCGCAGTTTGGTCCCCTTGCTAAAGAAGTAATTACGGCCTTTCAGTCGGGCAGACTGATCGCTTTTTCTTCAGTTATTACACTCACAGAAGTTTTGCCGAAGCCAGTGGAACAGGGAGATGAAAAACTCACCCGTAAATTTTCAGAATTTCTTAAGCACGGGAAAAATCTTACCATGATCGAGATATCGGAAAACATCGGCGAGGCAGCGGGACGGTTGCGGGGGCGATATCCATTTCTTAAAACTGTTGATGCTATTCAGGCGGCAGCGCTTGAGGTAGGGGCCGAGGCATTTATAACGAATGACTTAAAGCTTAAGCAAATAACCGAGAGCAGAATTTTGATCTTGAAGGATTATTTATAGGACTCTAACCCGAGTCCAAAACACTTTCCCCTCTTCAGCTCTCTCACTTTTCACTACTCACTACTCAGTTTTTTTTCTTACCTTTCACGATTCACCATTCACAGTTTTTTGCATTTTTCCATTGCACTTTCGCACTGTTTTGCTTATGATATTGCAATTTGTTTGACGGGGCCTTGAAGCAGCAAATAAGAACTGTCAGGATAAAAAAATTCCGGCAGAAAAAAACTGGAAGGGGAGTAATGACGAGGGATTCGGATTGCACCTGCCTTAAAGATAACGAAAATTCTCGAAGAGAATGCAAAGGGTCGCGTGCGTTGACTCACTTAAGCACTTCTCTTTTTCTCAGTTACAATTCACTATTCACTGTTTTTGATCTTTCGATATTATGAGCGCGGGGTATTAGACAGTAAACTCGCTAGCACCCCAATTGGAATGTTAGTCAACAGGACTAATGCAATGAATACAAGGACTTACGATAGTATCGTATTTCTTGTCGCTTTAATAAAGATTGAATATTCCGGTTTTGAGCAGTTAACTGCTCAATAACTGGTTATTATATCCTTGAATCTGGGTTTTTTTTAAATTTAATGGTAAAGTAAACAAATTAAATTCATCCATTATTGTCATTTTATTATTTTTAAATTATGGCTGACTACGAGCATCATATTTTTATAAGCTATAGACGATCAGACGCCGACTGGGTGCCCTCTGTGTCAATATAGTTGAGACACCTCCCCTATAATCAATCAGAGTAGAGGGCGGGGAGGAGAAAATAGAATGATAGCTGAAAAGAGCAACACAGAACGTAATATTGAAGGAGCCAGTTTGGATACGGAGAAGCCCTTGATTAGGCACACAAAAGAGAAGGGCAGGAA
>Ga0299912_10002131_pt1 | contig 16195 bp, 14 predicted proteins | sample RVTome_2_FD_207667 | JGI IMG/M metagenome (GOLD analysis project Ga0299912, IMG submission 207667) | Soil microbial communities from uranium-contaminated site in the Upper Colorado River Basin, Wyoming, United States - RVT95D214 (version 2) ... | reverse complement strand
CACAAATAAAGTTGCTCCTCTACCTAGCCTGCTTTCAGCCCATATTCTGCCTTTATGTTCGGTTATTATCCCATGGCAGAGGTTCAAGCCGAGCCCTGTCCCTTGGCCTACCTCTCTGGTGGTAAAGAAGGGATTAAATATCTTTTCCAAATTCTCTTTAGCTATACCCGGGCCGTTGTCTTTAAACGATATACGCATGATCTTATCTATATGCTCTATCTTAATAGACAACTTGCCTTTGCCATGGGCCAACTTCATCTCCGTCTCGGCATTTATGATTAAATTGAGAAACACTTGCTGAAGCTGACCGGGGTCGACAACGGTCATAGGTAAGTCGCGAGCCGGTTGGAAATCCACCTTTATATTATTGGAAGCCAATTCATAGGCTCGCAGGTCTAGCGTGGTGCTTATAATTTCGTTAATGTTGACGAGCTTTTGTTCCGGTTTGTGCTGCCTGGCGAAGGTGAGCAGCTTTTTTACGATACCAGCCACACGCTGACCTCCTTCACTTATTATCTCCAGGTCGTGTTTGATGTCCTCCGGTATGTCATTTCTGTCTAACAGCAAATGGGCATAGCCGATAACCCCGGTCAATGGATTATTTATCTCGTGGGCGACACCCGAAGCCAACTCGCCGACGCTAGCCAATCTACTGGCTAGCTGGGCCTTTTGCTCCATTTGCTTTCTTTCTTCTTCTGCTTGCATGCGTCCGGTAATATCACGGACTATTCCCCGGAAGCCGATTATCTCGCCACTCTCGTTACGTAACGGGAAAGCCGAGTTTTCGGCGAATATTCGCACTCCGTCCTTTCTAATCCGTTCTGTACGGAACCCTGTGTTTGGCTTTCCTGTCCGATAGACCTGGTTGAACGCCCTATACATGCGCTGCACATCATCTTTGGGCGTGTAAACCCGATAGTTCATTCCCATCAACTCTTCTCTGGAATATCCCAACTGGCGGCACATTGCGTTGTTGAAAAAAGTGAAGTTGCCGGCTATATCCACCTCATAGTATGCCTCTTTCATTTGCTCTAAAACAGACCGATATCGCTCCTCTGACTGCCTTAGGGCTCTCTCCATCTGTAATCGTTTGGTAATATCACGGCCGACTCCCCGGAAGCCGATTATCTCACCTTCCTCGTTTCGCAGAGGAAAAATCGCGGCTTCGGCAAATCCCTCTCCTATACCTTTTCGAACGATTTTCCAGATAAGGCCATGGATTGGTTTGCCCGTCCGATAGACCTTGTTGAAAGCCTTATACACAGCCTCAGCATCCTCAGCAGCTGTGAAGTCCTTATAGTTCAGCCCAATCAGTTTCTTCCTAGAGTATCTCAGATGGCGGCATGTCGCATCGTTAGCAAAAGTCAGGTTTCCAGCAAGATTTACCTCGAAATAGCTATCCTCTATATCCTCTAGTATAGTCCGATATCGCTCCTCTGACTGCTTTAAGGCTTCGAGCATCTGCATGCGTTCGGTAACATCACGGGCGATTCCTCGAAAGCCGATTATTTCGCCCCTGTCGTTTCGTAAGGGAAAGATCGAGGATTCAACAGATAATCGCGTTCCGTCCTTTCTAATCCGTCCAATGGAAACCGATGTAAATAGCTTACCTGTACGATATGCCTGATTGTAGGTACTAAACACCTTTTTGATATTCTCAGGAGGTGTGATGGCCCGATAGTTCATTCCCGTCAGCTCTTCTCTGGAATACCCCAACTGGCGGCACATTGCATCGTTGCAAAAAGTAAAGTTGCCGGCAATGTCCACCTCGTAGTAGGATTCCTCCATTTCCTCGAGAACAGTTCGATATCTCTCCTCCGATTGTCTCAGGGCTTCCTCGGTCTGCTTGCGTTCGGTAATATTCTTGCTAATCTCAAGACAGGCGACAATCCTTCCCTCAACATCCCTAATAGGACTAGCCGTATTCTCCCAGAAGATGACCTCCCCTGATGGGAGTACCGTCTTCCTCTCAGATATGTGTGACTTACCGTCCCTGAATGCCTTTTCTGCAGGACACCCATCGCATATCTTTCCTCTATCTTCAATAGCTCGGTAACATTTCTCCCCTGCATGGTCACCAGAAGCCATCTTCGACGTCTTATTCTGATAAGTAAGGTTGTAGTCTTTATCTCTTATGGTGAGGCCATCTTCCATGGCACCTATTAGTGATTGCAGCTTATTCCTCTCGGTTTGCAGTGCATCCTCTGCCTGTATGCGCTCGGTAACATCACGGCTAGCTCCACGGAATCCGATTATCTCTCCCTTATCATTTCGCCTTGGAAAAACTGAGCTTTCGGCAAATCTTCTGCTCCCATCCTTTAGGCTAACAGAGAAAAACATATTTGCGGTTGGTTTACCTGTTCGGTAAACTTTATTGAAAGCTTTGTATATTTTCTCTGTGTCTTCAGCAGTGGTGAAGTCCCGATAGTTCATTCCCAGAAGCTTTTTTTTGGAGTATCCCAGCAGGCGGCATATTGAATCATTGAAGAATATCAAATTGCCGGCAAGGTCTATTTCCCAATAACCCTCTTTTATGTCCTCCAGTATGGTTCGGTACTTATCTTCCGACTGTCCTGGAGCTTCTCCGGCTATATCGGAAACCACCTGCTTTCCAGCTGATTTCTTTAGTACAGCGTCATTGGTCTTTATATTCGTATTCGACCCCATCTTGCTTTTCTTTCGCTCCTATGTTTAGAATTGGATGAGCGCGGTCACAGTTTTCTTTTTTTCAGGAGCTTCAGGAAGGTATCGACAATAACCGGGTCAAATTGTTTACCTTTACCCTTCTCTAGTTCAGCGCAGGCGGCTTCGGATGTCATTGCCGGCCGGTATGGACGGTCCGAGGTCATGGCATCATAGGCATCGGCTACAGCTAAAGACATGGCTCCTGGTGATGCTATGGCATCGTAGACTTCAGCAACTGCCATGATACTGGCACCTTGTGTTATTTGCCTGCCTGATAATCCATCGGGATAGCCGGTGCCATCGTAGCGTTCGTGGTGATGTCTGACCATCTCCAGGATTTCTTTATCTTCGACTATAGGCGTTAAGATGCGCTCTCCTATTTCGCAGTGTGACTTTACTATTTCGAATTCCTCGCTGGTGAGCTTGCCCGGTTTATTTAAAATTGTTTCACTCACTCCAATCTTGCCGACGTCGTGCAGTAAGCCGGCAAGCTCTATCTTTTCTATTACGTCTTTGGGGATATTCAGTTTCTTAGCTATAGCAACAGCTATTTTCGTAACTCTCTGCGAATGTCCGTGGGTATATTGGTCCTTGGCTTCCAGAGCATAGACCAGAGAAGTGATGGAGTTTAGAAATGACTGACGTACCTTTTTGGTCTGTTCTTTGACCTTCTGTTCTAGATGAGATTGGTAGTCCCTGTTCTCAATTATCAGCCGTCTTTTTTCCAGGGCTCTGCTCAGGCTAACCAGTAGTACATTTAGCTCGACTGGCTTGATGATATAGTCATAGGCCCCTGCCTTCATCAGACCTATGGCTGTCTGGACATCAGCTATGGCAGTTACCATAATAATGGCGGTATCCGGATACAAGGCTTTAATTTCTTTTAGCACCTCTGTGCCTGGTTTACCCGGCATCATAATGTCCAGCAGAACCAGGTCAACCGAGTCAGTTTTCAGCATTTTCAAAGCGTTGTTACCATTGGGTGCTGTGAGGCAGTGATAACCATCGTCGACTAACTTTCGAGAAAGAATTTCTCTTACCCGCGCCTCATCATCTACGATTAAAATTTTTGTTCCATTATTACTACCATCGGTCATTTTCTGCTTATACCTCACATTGAAGTTTTTGATTAGATACGGTCTTGTGTTGCTCTTATCTTTAATTATCGACTGTTTGACTGTCTGCTAAAGGTATAGACTGCTTGTAGTATCTCGTCATCAGTAAAGGGCTTAATCATAATGATAAAAGGACCTTGCTTCTTAGCGTTTATGAGCAATTCGCTATCCGGATAGCCAGTGATAATGGCTATTGGTACCTGCTTGTCTATTTTCCTGATACGGTGGAAAAGCTCACTGCCGTCAATTTCTGGCATAATCAGGTCGAGGAAGATCAAATCGAACTGCTGCTTGGCGGCTAGTTCTAATGCCTCGGAACTACTCAATGCGGTTGTTACCTTGTAGCCGTTTGTTTCCAGACTATCTCTGAAGAGTTGTCCGATGACAGGTTCATCGTCGACTACTAGGATGTGGGCTGGTCTGCCCACTGTCTGGTGGAGCAGCCATTTATCGATTTGATCTCTATCGAACCGAAACTGCTTCCCGATTTTAATGGCTGGTATCTCGCCCTTTTTAGCCTTGCGTGTAACTGTAGCCGAGTTTAATTGGAGCATCTCGGCTAATTCCTGTGGAGTGAGTAATGTCTGCATTTTGGCCCCTCTTTTTAATGACAGAGCGCCTATACTACACGTTTTTTTGATGATTGTCAAGTATTTTTGCGTATTTTAGTGACAAAAATTGATTTATTGATATTATAATGATTATAAGTGTTGCTCATCACGGGTTGAGTTTAAAGAGTAGGTTTTGTATTTCGTTGAAGATTTGGGTTTAGAATTCCGGAAATAAGGCAATACTGTTGTTAAGCTATTGAATTCACTAATGCAGGTGGATAGTATTGAATGCGTTTGCGGAGCTAAGCGCCGAGTTCGCTTCGGACGCTAATGAAGGAAAGCAAGTTGTCGCGGGCGATCATGCCAACTATGTTGCCATCTTTGACTACCGGTAGCTGATTGATATTCTGTTCTGTCAATATTTTTAGAACGGTAGCCAGGTCTTCATCGGGACTCACCGACTTCAGATTGGCGAAGTGTGTCATGACTTCTTCTGCTGTCTTGGTATGCCATTGCTCGCGTGGTACCCCTTTGATATCATGTATAGTGATTAAGCCAAGGACGCGGTCGTTTTGGACTACAGGGAAGCAGCGGCGACCTGAAGTCAGGATTTGTTCGTTTACCAGTTGCTGGATGGTGAGCTGTGGAGATATGGTAGGACAGTCTCGAATCATCACTTCGCTGACGCGGTGGCCCTTTAATATATCCTGAAGGGCTATCTGGCGATAGCTGCTGGAAGCGGCGTTTTCCAGAAACCAACCTATGAAAGCAAGCCACAGCCCGTTGATCCAGTTGCCAAAGAAGATAAGCGCTATTCCGATGAGGATGAGCAAGAAGCCTATGGCACGGCCGACGTTGGAGGCTATCCGGGTGGCCCTGCGCAGGTCCTGGCTTTGCCACCATATTAGTGAGCGTAGCACGCGGCCACCATCAAGGGGAAAGCCGGGGACGAGGTTGAAGGCAGCAAGAGCGATGTTTATCCATCCGAGCCAGAAGCTTATTGCTTTTATGAATTCAGACAAATCTCCTAGCCAGTACCAGATTGCCAGGAATATGCCACCCAGTACCAGGCTGGTCAGCGGGCCAGCCAGAGCCATACGGAACTCAACCTGTGGCTTTTTGGGTTCTTCGACCATCTGGGATACGCCACCGAAAATGAATAGAGTTATGGAGTGAATCGGGATGCCAGCTGCTTGGGCTACTATGCTGTGTAATAGCTCATGGGCTAATACAGAACCGAAGAATAACAAGCTTGTTACTACGCCGGCAACTATTGAAATGACCAGACCCCAGTGTGAGTACATTTGCAAAAAGTTGTAAGCCAGTGACCAGGTTATAAGCACAAAGACGATGAACCAGGAGTAATGCAATCTCAGGGGTATACCAAACGCCTTCCCTATGGGTATACCTTCTGTCAGCATATCAGCCTTCGCCTTTTATCATCGGATATCATAGTTCTGGCTAACCTAGCCTGGAATTTTTTCTGGATGGTTTTAAATATCATTACAAGTCTATCACTTGAAGATTTGTTCCCATATCGATATTCCATCTTTGTTTACAATAGTTCTTTGCTTTTCTACCTGCACAGGTACCTCCCGGTATTTAGTAATTTCATTGTACTTTGTTACTTGCTGTGTCTCAGTCCATTTCACTGCCAGGTAGATATAGCAATCCTCCCCCCACATAACACTTTCTTGAAATCTTGCCTGGTATTGTCCCGGTGGAATCAGAAGGTTAATATCGCCTCGTGAGCCGTACGTTTCAAAAATTATACGTCTCGGGGCGGTAATGATTATAAAGCTGCCTGAAATTGGATTTTCGAATTTGGCAACTAATTCTGCATCAGGTTTATCAATGTTGAAAGGAATCGTGATTCCGCTGGGTAAAACCTTATAAAACCCATCAGCGAAAACGTCGATTTTTTCCTGGACCTCTTCGGTTAGATAAGGTTCACTTACAGTATAGGCTTCCTGTTTCGTTTCGATGACGTAATAGGTTTCTGTAGTCTCGGTGGAAATAATTTTGAGGGGCAGGGCAAAGACAATGGCAATCAGAACAAAAGCAGCAATGATACCGGCAACGAACAGTTTCCACTTATCTGACGTATCTTCCCAAAATTTCATAGTAACCTCTTAGAGGTTGTTTTGTGCTTGTGCTGCTGGTGATGAGAGATAATGATTTTAGTTTTATTCCGTGTTGATTATAGCTTACATCAGACGTTTCTGAAAGACAAGTTTGTCATCGCCGGGCGCGTAGAAGTCGGCGATACGGCATACTATTTCGTAGCCTTGTGCTTGATGGAAGCGTCTTGTTGCCTCATATTCCGGCGTGGAAGATGTCTCTATGATAGACAGCCTGCCTTTCGTTTCTTTGATGTTGACCTCGGCGAAATTTAGCAAGGCTTTTCCTATGCCTTGGTTTTGTTTATCCCGAGCTACTGCCAGCCAGTATATGTCCCAGGTACCTTCAGTCAGTGGTGTGGGACCATAGCAAATATATCCCGCGATTGACGAGCCGTCTTCTGCCACGAAGATGTGGTAACCCGACCGAATCGAATCGCCCAGATAGCTATCTATAACCTCCTCGGCTATATCTACCTCAGCCGGCTTGAATTCCGGAATATTCCGTAACATTAGAATTACGGCTGGTTTGTCGTTGCGGGTCATCGGCCTGATTTTCGGTCTCATTTTCATTTTCCTTCGAGAACCAGGTTCACAATCTGTTCGATAAACTGATTGTAGGTCATCCCGGCAGCCTGAGCTTGAAGAGCTGCGCCAGCATCAGGTGATATATCAGGATTGGGATTTACTTCGATGACTTTCAGTTGCTGCTTGGTATCCAGTCGAAAATCAATCCTGGCATAACCGCGAGAGCCCAGCAGCCTGAAGGCGAGAACAGCGGTGTGAATGATATGCTCTCGCAGCTCGGCATCTATTTCTGCCGGGCAAACTGCCTTGGTACGCTCGAAGTAGATGCTTTGAGGGTCCCATTTTGCGGAGAAACTCAGGACCCTGGGTATCCCGGGTGGCAGGGAATAGACTATTTCGGAGGGAGGCAGGGCTTTGGGTTCGTTGGCTCCCAGCACTGTGATGTTGAATTCGCGTCCGTCGACGAACTCTTCGACCAGTGCCTCTCTGCCGAAAAGATTGCTTACCGTTGTCACTTGCTTTTCAAGTGAGGCAAAGTCGTTTACTACGCTTTCTTCTGTTATACCGTTACTTCCATCCTCTGCGCATGGTTTGACAATGCATGGATAGTTCAGATGAAACAGAGATAGGGTTTTGGGGCCCAGTAACTGGTATCTGGGCGTGTCTATCCCTATTGCTTCCAGGTATGCTTTTGTCTTTGCTTTATCCAGCCCTAAAGACAGTGCATTTCCCGGGCAGCCGGTGTAGATTAATTCCAGTTCGGCAAGAAAGTTGGCTACAGCTGCCTCCGTTTCGGGGCAGCCATCAAAGCCTTCGAAGAGGTTGAAGACTAAATCTGTCTCTAAGCGCTTTAGGCTTTCTTTAGCTGACTCGAGTGGTGGTAGCAAGGGCAAGCGCGAAACAGAGTATCCGGATTCAGTCAGAGCTTGGTGAACCGCCTCCACTCCGTCGTTGATAGCTAGCGATGCCTTCTTTTCTACAATGGTGCTATAGAGGTCTGGGTTAGGTGCGTTATAGATAATCGTTATCCTCTGACGCACTGTGGGTACCTTTGTAGAGCGGCATTTAGTATAGCTGTAATTAGAGCTTGATATGTCCAGCCCAGTTTGTATGCCATGATAGACAGGTCGCTGCTCTTCGGATTGAGCCCTGCCAGCGGATTTATTTCCAGGAAGTAGGGCGTCCCTTCGGGGCTGAGTTTGAAGTCAAGCCTGGCGAAGTCACGGCAACCTAAGACCTCGAAAACCTTTAGACTTGAAATTGAAATTTCATCCACTATGTCTGTCTCCAGCAGAGCGGGGCATTCGTAGTCCACTAGTTGTTCCCACTCCCGTTTTATTTCAAGCGAATAGATAAAATGTGGGCTCCTTTTCTTGGCTACTACACGCATTATGCCTAAAACCTTCGCTGGCGAATTACCTACTATGCCCACCGTTACTTCGTCGCCGGCAATGAATTCCTCTACTATTACCGGTTGCCTGTAGTGCTCAAGAAGTTCTGCTGCTGCTTCGGTTATTTGTGCCTCAGTCTCAATCCGGGAGCCGAGGCGAATGCCCTTGCTTGAACCTTCATAGGCTGGCTTTACAAAAGCGGGCAGTGGGAAACGATTGCGTGGTATTTCTTTTAACTGTCCGTAATCCGTAATCAACTGCCATTTTGGGGTGCGAATTCCTGCACTTGCCACCAATCTCTTAGTTAATGCTTTATCCAGACATATTGCCAGACATTGTGGGTCTGAACCCGAATAGGGTATATCGAGCATTTCCAAGATGGCGGGTATCTGAGCCTCTCGGCTTCGCTGCTTGCCCAGACCTTCGGAGATGTTGAAGACGAAATCGACGTTATTCTGGAGAATGTTGGCAATGAATTCTCTGCCGCCACCCAGCTTGACTACCGAGTGCCCCAGCGTCTCTAATACGCTTACCAGGGCTTCCACTGTTTCGGGCGAGTCATATTCCTCTAGAGCATCTTCCGGGCAGCCTGATGTAGAGATAACCGATTCTTTAAGGTCGTATGCGAGACCTATTTTCATTTCTTACTCTCACCGGTTGAAGCTGACGCTCTGCGTGGGCAGGTATCTCAGCAAGCGGATTTTTGGCCGGTGTTGCTTTGCTGCCCGGTTCGGAATCGACTTTGCCTTTAGGGTTCCGGTACCATATGAAGCGGCCCTGATAATTCCTTAATACCAGGTTTTCCTTTGTTTGCGTCAGCACGTAGTTCGGCTGGAGAGGGACTTTACCACCACCTTCCGGCAGGTCTATAACGAAGGTGGGGATTGCCAGTCCTGAGGTGTGGCCACGCATACCTTCTATTATCTTGATTCCGATTTCTACTGGTGTGCGCAGGTGTTCTGTCCCCTGAACCTCATCGCATTGGAAGAGATAGTAGGGGCGTACTTTTATCTTGAGTAGTTCATGACAGAGTTTTGTCTGTGTTGCCACATTATCGTTTATGCCACGAAGGAGCACAGATTGATTATTTACCGGGATTCCAGCCCGCAAGAGTCGGTCACAGGCTGCCGCTGATTCAGGTGTTATCTCACGTGGGTGGTTGAACTGGGTGTTAAGCCATATCGGCCCGTACTTGGATAGCATGCTGCACAACTCGTCATCTATGCGTTGCGGCAGCACGACGGGGAATCTGGTGCCAATGCGGATTATCTCGACATGGTCTATCTGTCTCAATTTGGAGATGACATCTTCCAATCGTTGCGTGGAAAGCGTTAAGGGGTCGCCACCGGAGAGAATAACATCTCTGATGGACTTGTGTCTGCGTATATAGTCAAGCATTGACTTGATTTCACCCGGGGTGCGTACCCAGCCGCCATTGTGCCATTCTCTTTTCCTTGTGCAGTGGCGGCAAAGCATGGGGCAAATGTCCGTAAGCACCATCAATAGCCTGTCCGGATAGCGGTGGACAAGACCCGGGACCACCGAGTCTCTTTTTTCTCCAAGCGGATCTTCGAAACCCATACCGCTGAGCGTTATCTCTTCAAAAGAGGGTATGGCTTGTTTCCTGATGGGGTCGTCGGGGTCGTACAGGTTTACAAGAGAAAGATAATAGGGGCTTACTGAAAGCGGGTATTTTGCAGTTACCAGTTTGAGCTGAGCTTTTTCTTTGGCTGAAAGAGGGATGAATGTTGCTAGCTTTTCAACAGAAGTAATGCGGTTGCGGAATTGCCATTTCCAGTCGTCCCAGTTTTCTTTTGAAATATGGAAGAGGGATTTTTCCCTATTTATAACGGCCGTACCATCGGTAACGGCCGTATTACCTGGAGGTTCTTCTTCCTCAACCACCAGTTCATTTCTAGTTGTGGTTATGCCTGGAGGTTCTTCCTCCTCGGCTTGGTTTTTTATCACCGTTAATTCCGTCATCTGTTATTGATTCTCCTCAATTCATTATACTACAATGTTAAGTAAATAATGAAACATTATAAATGAAATGTTTTTCATTAACACGCTAACATACTTTTTTCTTTTTGTCAATATTTTTTGGGAGATTTAGTTTTAAATTTTTAAAAAGTGCGAAATAAAAGTTTGACAAAAAAGGGAATAGGCTTTAAGATTTTTTATCTGTGCTGGACCCCGTCTAAAAAGGCATATTGAGGGAGGTTTAGGTGAATAAAAATTTTCGGCTTTTATCTTTGATTGTTATAGTTTTGATTTTAGTCACTGTTTTGCTAATAGGTTGTGGGGAAAAGTACACCGTAGAGGACGGTGTTATAAGCGAAGTTACCATGGCTGCAGCCGTGGACAGCGAGGGCCGACCGCTCCAGCCTACCGATGTTTTTCCTGTCGACACTCTGTCGTTTTACTGCTCGGTTAAGTTATCTCATTTTCCGCCTGGTACTCAGATAAAGGCGGAGTGGATAATTATGGCGGGTCAGGCGATGATTGGAGTCAGTGATAACACCGTATTACAGATGAGCAGGGGAATTGTTGAGGGTGACGGTTACACTGCTGTAGAGTTGACGCGTCCTGATTATGAGGGGGTTAAATGGCCGTTGGGAGACTATGTGGTGATTTTTTATGTCGAGGATGTGGAAAAGGCACGTACGTCTTTCAGGGTGGAATAGTGAACTTTGTTCTACCCGTGGTTAATCATTTGACGTGAAAGTAGTAACATGACAAGAGAAGCCAGTATTGTTTATTTCGATTCCCCCGGCGCCGAGCATACCGGAGAGACATTTAGGCTGGCTAAAGTCAGAGCTGAAGAGCTTGGCATAGAAACAATCGTGGTGGCTTCGACTACAGGTGACACCGGAGTGAAAGCTGCCGGTGAGTTCAAGGGTTATAAAGTTGTTGTGGTAACCCACGCTGCCGGTTTCAAGGTTCCGGGTGCACAGGAGCTTACATCGGAAAACAAACAAAAAATAGAAAAGCTGGGGGCGGAGGTTTTTACCGGCACTCATGCCTTCGGTGGTATAGCGCACGCTGTTAGGAGAACTTTTAACACCCATGTATTAGGTGATTTCATGGCTAATACATTGAGAGTGTTCGGTCAGGGGATGAAGGTGGCCATTGAGATAAGCCTCATGGCTGCCGATGCTGGTCTTGTAAACACTGATAAAGAGGTCATAGCCATAGGCGGGACGGCAAGGGGAGCCGATACAGCTATCGTGGTTAGACCGGCACATGCCCATGATGCCTTCTCACTCAGGGTGAAGGAGATAATCTGCAAGCCTAGACTATAACTATTTATTTTTCTGCTATTAATGAATGCAACCCCGATTATGCTTCTGTTTATTCTAAAAATAGGGATAGACTTTCAGGTCAGTCAATTGCGGACAGGTCTTTAGACCTGTACGCATGTCTATTTAAAGAGCAGGTGGTGATGCCTTTGCCCCTGGCTGCTGAAGTAGTAAAATAGGGGGCGGGTGGAATATGCCGATAACTCCTCTCAGACGGCAGTATCTAAAAATCAAGCAGCGCTATCCACAAACCGTAGTCTTTTTCCGGCTGGGCGATTTCTACGAGACCTTCGACGACGATGCCAGGACTACGGCGCGGGAGCTGGAAATCACCTTGACTTCCCGGGAGATGGGGAAGGCGCAGCGGGTGCCCATGGCGGGAATTCCCTACCACGCTCTGGATAACTATCTGTCTAAGCTCATTAATAAAGGCTATAAAGTGGCTATATGCGAGCAGATGACACCGCCGGGTAAGGGACTTGTGGAGCGTGAGGTTATCCGCGTGGTAACGCCGGGGACAGTGGTTGAGCCCGGGCTTCTTTCGGATAAAAACAATAACTATCTGGTCAGCCTGGTGACCGATGGCGAAGAGGCAGGCATCTCTTATGTGGATATAACCACCGGCGAGTTTGCCACCGCTCAACTTCCGGTCAGCCAGGTTTCCGATGAACTGGAGCGACTTCACCCGGCTGAGCTTCTCATATCTGATAATCTGGATGCTGGCGGTTTAGCACTGCCGGCTTCGGTAACCCGGCTCGACGATTACTGGTTCGACTTGGAGGCTGCAGAGCAAGTTTTAATCGACCATTTCGGCGTGGCTTCCCTCGAAGGCTATGGCTGTGCCCATCTGCCTCTGGCTGTCAGGGCTGCCGGCGCAGTTATACACTATCTTCAAGAGAACCAGAAGGCGGCGCTGGGGCAGTTGGACCATCTGACTACATATTCGACTCAGTCGTTCATGGTCCTCGATGCTCATACCCGGCATAACCTGGAGCTTTTCGCTTCCGCTCGCTGGGGAGCCAGCTCCGGCTCTGTGCTCTCAGTAATCGATTTAACCGAAACGGCAATGGGTGGCAGGCTGCTCAAAAAATGGCTGGGTCAGCCGCTGCTTGACATAAAGCAACTGGTTAGCCGGCAAGAGGCTGTAGCCTGGTTCTGTCGGAACACGCTGGTCCGGCATAAGGTCATGTCGCTCCTCGGAGATATTGCCGACCTGGAGCGGCTGGTCAATCGCATAAGAGGCGGTATAGCCACCCCCAGGGACGTGGTGGCGCTACGTTTCAGCCTGGGGAAGCTATCTGAGGTAAAGATAGAGATAGAAGAAGCTGAAGGTTTCCCGGCTTTTTTGAGTGCTGAATTGAAGCCGTGCCCTGATGTGGTGAACTTAATCGAGCAGGCGGTTGTCGATGAGCCTGCTGCTACTCTGGAACGAGGCGGAGTCATAAGGGCTGGTTTTTCTCACGAGCTTGACGAAATTAGACAAGCGGCAACGGAGGCGAAACGCTATCTGACAAACCTGGAGCGACAGGAGCGGGAGCGTACCGGCATTAAGAACTTAAAGGTGGGGTATAACCGGGTGTTCGGCTATTATATCGAGGTGTCAAAGTCCAACCTCGACCTGGTGCCGGAAAGCTATATTCGAAAACAGACATTGACCGGTGGGGAGCGGTTCTTTACCCCGGAGCTTAAGGAGTACGAGTCGGTAATACTCAATGCCCAGGACAGGATAGTGGAGCTTGAAACGGCTATTTTCCGGCAGGTCTGCCAGCAAATAGCCGGCGTCGGCGAGCAGATATTATCTTCAGCCAGGACTCTGGCTGAGATTGACGTCTTTGCCGCTCTGGCTGAGGCAGCGGTCAGGTACGGGTATGTCAGGCCGGAACTGACTGCCGATGATGCGGTAACCATTAAAGGTGGGCGTCATCCGGTGGTGGAAAGAAGCCTGGGCAGCGACGGTTTTATACCTAACGATACCTATCTGTGCAACAAGGATACGCAGCTCATTATACTTACCGGTCCTAATATGTCGGGGAAGTCCACCTATTTGAAGCAGGTGGCGCTGATTGTTTTGCTGGCTCAAATCGGCAGCTTTGTTCCTGCCGATTCAGCGAGTATCGGTGTCGTTGACCGCATTTTCACCAGGATAGGCGCTCAAGAAGATTTAGCTGCCGGACAGTCGACGTTTATGGTGGAGATGGTGGAATCGGCCAATATACTCAACAATGCCACGCCGAAGTCGCTGATTATACTGGATGAAATCGGACGGGGGACGAGCACCTATGACGGGCTTTCCATTGCCTGGGCGGTAGCCGAGTTTATACACAACCATCCCAAGCTCAGGGCGAAGACGCTTTTCGCCACCCACTATCACGAGCTGGTGGAGCTGGCAAGCTTACTGCCTAGGGTCAAGAATTTCAACGTGGCGGTGACAGAGGATGAGGACAAAGTCATTTTCTTGCGTAAGGTAGTCCCCGGTGGTGCCGATAAAAGCTACGGCATTCATGTGGCTCAACTGGCGGGCTTGCCGGCATCGGTGGTGCACCGGGCTGAAGAGGTTCTGGCAGGGCTGGAAAACGGCCAGACTCAACAAAAGCAGGCTAAAACCGTGCGACCCAGAAAGGAATCGCCTCCGCAGCTCCCGCTGTTCGGAGATAAGTCACCGCTTATAGAAGAAATTAGCCAGCTCGACATTGACTCGATGTCGCCCCTCGAAGCTATAACAAGACTTTATGAACTGAAGCGGAAGGCGAGGGAAGCAGGTTCGCAGCCATAATAGTTTTGTTTTGCTTGCCCGTTATGATACATTTCGCCTTTCTGTAAAAGAGGAATAAGAGACGATCAAGCGGTCACTCTATCCGAAGGGACTTGACAAGGGTTATGCTATATGCTATAATTTCCTGTAACAAGAGATTATAGGAGGTTTAGCATGCCGGTAGTAAGAATCAGTGAGGAATTATTCAAGGAGGTTCAGAAGTATGCAGAACCTTTGGTTGATAGCTTTGAAACGGCACTCTGGAAAGCTTTAGGTTCGCATAGGGGTTTGGCTCCAGTGAAATCCGGCAAATTTAGCTCGCGTAGAACAGGGGAGTTAACGCCATCACGTGCACTTTGGAGGCCAATATTAGAAGCGCTCGTTGGAAGTGGTGGACAGGCATCCAGGCCAGAAGTGCACAAGTCTGTCGAAAAGAAGATGAAGGAACAGCTAAGGCCAGGAGACTGGAAGTCGAATCTGGATGGTACTACTAAATGGAGCAAACATGTTGATTACCAACGATTGGCGATGGTTCACGAAGGATTACTTGCAGATAACTCACCGCGTGGTATTTGGGCAATAACAGACAAAGGAAGAAAATGGCTGTCTGAACACAGGTGAAATGGTTTAAACTGTTTAACTCCTCCTCGCCTGTTTTTTCAATGATTTGTAACAAGAAATATAAGGCAGTTGATTATGTCTCGGATTTCGGGAAAATGGCTTCAATCTAAATCGTGGTTTATTCATAGCTGTCCACTGTTCACAAAGTTAAAGAAGGGATTTCTTGATTGCATAGATTCTTCTATTAGGATTATTTTGACAAAATGGCATCAATTTAAAACGTGGCTTCTTGATAACCGGCAATCGTTTGTGAGTTTAAAACAAGGGTTTCTTGTATGTATGGATCACTCTATTCGAGTTATGGGTTTTTTGACTCTTGTTGTAGGAGCATTCATCTTTTGGGATGTTTTTGTCTTAAATAACAAAATTGAGAATTGGTCAGTTGTTGATATATCTTTGCCAGTATTCGGAGCAATTACTTTCTTTACTGTTTTTGTTGTTTTTATTATATACAGAATGATTCCAGCTTCAATTAATGTCAGACATTTTACGGCTTTAGTTTTTTTCTTATGTGTTTTCTTTAGTGTTGACTATACGAAGATTCATCTCCTTCCTATATGGGTAGATGGTGCAATTATTTTCTTACTTTTTCTTATTTTTATTATTGTGTATAAAGTCAATATTCCACTCAGTACGAAAAATTGGATATTTGCTATACTCGTCACAAGTGTATTAATTTTTCTAGTGAGCTATGTAATTATCAGCAAACAATCGATAACTTTACCCAATACTTCTCCTGCGATTACCCCTACTTCTGAAAATAGTTCAAATATCCAGAACTCCTTGCATCTTCTATATTGAGAATTTCCCGTAGGCGGGTGACACGTATGAACTATTTTTGATTTCCAGGCTCACTTTGTAACATTCCGCCCATGCTCCTCCAGCCACTTTATAACCTCGTTCCAGGACTTGGCCTTTGCTTTTTGGGGAGCCTTCGACTTACGCCACCTTATCCCACCCTTGCCCACGAGGAATGTCCCAATGTTCTTGTTACTGCCATCATTGACCTCAAATCTAACCATCTTAGTTCCCTGTAGTTCCTGGTTTTCCATGCAGATTTTTACTCTCATGGTTACCTCCTGTTTATATATTTGCTCTTACGAATGCGACCTGTGTCTACGATTATACATCCA
>Ga0299912_10002130_pt1 | contig 16197 bp, 16 predicted proteins | sample RVTome_2_FD_207667 | JGI IMG/M metagenome (GOLD analysis project Ga0299912, IMG submission 207667) | Soil microbial communities from uranium-contaminated site in the Upper Colorado River Basin, Wyoming, United States - RVT95D214 (version 2) ... | reverse complement strand
GGTGTGACGCCCTTGTAGGGAACATGCTCTATGTTGATGCCGGTCATGCTTTTCAGGATCTCGGCGGACAGATGCGGCGGCGAGCCCGAGCCGCCGGAACCGTACCGGAGTTCGCCCGGCTTCGACTTGGCGAGCGCGATCAATTCCCTGACCGAGGTCGCCGCGACTGCGGGATTGACTGCGAGGATGAACGGGGTCGAGCCAATCAGGCTGATCGGCGAAAAATCCCTGACGAGGCTGTAAGGCAGCTTGTCGTACATCACGGAGACGATGGTGGCCTGGGACGTGATGATGACGAGCGTATAGCCGTCGGGCGCCGCCTTGGCCGCGATCTCCGCGCCGATGATGCCACTCGCGCCCGGACGGGTGTCCACGATCACCTGCTGGCCCATCGCCTCGGTAAACCTCGCCCCGAGCAGACGCCCTACCACATCGGGACCCGAGCCTGGGGAACTCAGCGCGATGAGGCGGATCGGCTTCGCCGGATACCCTCCTTCCGCCGATCCCTGCGCGTGCGCCGCGCACGCGGGCAGCATCACTGCCGCTGCCGCCGCGGCGATCCATCCGTTGCGTTTCACTGCGCTCATGGCCACCCTCCTTTTTATAAGCTTGTGGCGACGGGATGCAAGTTACCGCTTCAGCCCGCGCCGCCCGATGCCTTTCGCCCGGTACAGCCCGCCGTCGCCTGCCGTGACATACAGGCTTCCCAAGTCCGCATCGCCGAACGCGCAGCGCATCGGCATGTCGGCGGGCGCCGGGTGCGTCTCCAGTATCGTGCCCCCCGGCGAGACCACGATGATCGCCGGGCCGGAACCGCTTTTCTTCCAGCCCAGACAGGCGATGATGTTGCCGTCGCTGGCCAAGCACATCCCTTCGATCCCGCGCTCGACTGCCGCGAACGTGAGCAGCGTCCTGCAATGTCCCGCGCTGCCGTGCGCGTTGAGCGGATAGGCGAAAAGCTGGCACACGTCGCCGCGCTCCACGTCGCCGTCCGCGACATACAGCGTCTTCTCGTCCGCGGACAGCAGCACCGCGCGCGGCCCGAGCGTGTCATGCGTAATCCGTGCCAGACGCCACATGCGGGGCCCCACGTCGTCCATCCGGAGCACCGACGCGTGCGGCAAAAACGGATAGGCCGGCGGGCCGAACGGTGGCTGGGAGTTGTACGGATCCGCGATCCACACGCGCCCCCTGCTGTCGACCACGACGTCGACGGGCTGGTTGTGGTGCGCGCCGTCGAGCAGTTCCTGCGTCGGCGCGGTCGAGCCGTCGGCGAGGAAGTGGATCACGCGGCGCCCGCCTTCCTGCGCACCGAAAACGGTGCCGTCCTTCGCAATGGCGATGCCGTTCGTGCGGCCGCTCCACTTGCGGAACACCTCCGTCTTCCCGGATGCCGGGTCATAACGCAGGATGCGCTCTTCCGCGACCGCGCTGAAGAGCATCCCCTTGCCGTCCCACGCGAGACCCCCGGTCCGGCCTTTGAACGGGCCGGCAACGAGTTCGAAATTCCAGGCCATTCTGTTCTCCTGTTCCAGCAGCAGCCTGTCGGACTTGGCCTCATTCACCAGATCGCATAGCGTTAACGGATCGCTGTTGACCGACGCTTTGGCGACAGACTGCTTAATAAAGAAACGCTGCATATCGAAACCCTATGCTAACTGGATCAAACGTCACTTACATGGCGTTCTTTTCGCCTCGTTGTTCAGTTTTTTTATTTTAGGAGTTTGTCGAACCCAAGGCCGGCAAACTCCTAGCGCGAGGGCACGCCGGCGATATTGATTCGCGTGCGCACCACCGAGCCGATCATCGTGATGTAAAGCGACTTCCAGTCGTCACCGCCGAACGCGATGTTGGTCGGGTGATGCCCTTCGGTCTTGATGCGGACGATCACCTTGCCCAAGGGATCGTGCACCCAGATGCCGCCGGGCGCCGTGCACCACACGTTGCCCGCCACGTCGCATTTGAGTCCGTCCGGCACGCCGCGCTCGGGACCGGTGTACTGATGGAACACGCGCGCCTTGCCGACGCCGCCGTCCGCCTTCACGTCATAGGCGCGGATCACGCGCTCGCGGCTGCAGTTCACGTAGAGGATTTTCTCGTCGGGCGAAAAGCAGAGCCCGTTGGGGTAGACGTTGTCCTCGGTGACGGCCGTCATATCCTTGCCGTCGGGCGAAATCCGGAAGACGGGTTGCGTCTCGAGATACCGCTGCAAATCGTGGCCGACCATGCCTACATTAAGCAGCCCTCCCGGCGGATCGGTGAACCAGACGGAGCCGTCCGATTTCACGACGATGTCGTTCGGGCTGTTGAGTTTCTTGCCCTGCCACTTGTCGGCAAGCGTCGTCCAGGTGCCATCTTTTTCCCGCCGGAAAACAGTGCGCCCGCCCCAGCCGGCGACGATCAGCCGGTTCTCGAGATCAAGGCAGGTGCCGTTCGCCTTGACCGAAGGGGCAAGCACCACCTCCTGCCCGACGCCCGGCTTCCACTTCCAGATCGTGTCGCCGATGATGTCGGTGAAGAAGAGCTGCTTGTTCCTGGCGTCCCAGGTCGGCCCTTCGCCAAAAATGATGTCCCGCGCGATGATGTCGACAGGCGGACCCGGGTCGATGATGCGCTCCCAGCCGGGCGCGCACAGGTCGACTTCCACCTTCAGGGTTTCAAGCGATCCATGCATCGGTTGCTCCTTGTCTTACGGTCTCAATGTCCATCAGCAGCGCCGCCGGTCCAGGTCTTGGGCGAAAACGCCCGGTGGTCCGTCACGGCGTCGATGACCACGGGCTTGCCGGCCGCGAGCGCGCGCTCGAGCGCCTTCGGCAGGTCCGCGGGTTTCTCCACGCGGATCCCGACGCAGCCAAGCGACTCCGCGACCTTCGCGAAATTCACGTTGCTGAAGCCCCACATTTCGCGGCCGCGCTCGTCGGGATCACCGCCGTACGACTTGTCGAAATGGGGAATCTCCTGATTGAGCGCGCTGTTGTTGTTGACGACCACCACGAGGTTGATGCCGTAGCGCGCGGCGGTCTCCAATTCGGCGAGGTGATAATAAAAACCGCCATCGCCGGAAAAGCACACTACCGGCGTATCGGGCAGCGCACACTTGACGCCGAGCGCGCCCGGAAATCCCCACCCGAGCGAACCGGCGCAGCGTATGAGCCGCTGGCCCGGGCGCGTGAATTCGACCATGGCGCCGGCCCAGATGCCGGAGTGCCCGGTGTCGCACACCAGGACCGCGCACTCCGGCAGCGCGCGCGTGATCTCGCGGCACACGCGTTCAGGACGCATGGGCACGGCGTCTGAATTCAGATTGGCCGCGACCGCAGCGCGCCATTCCCCGACGAACCCGCGTACTGTCGCGAGCCACGGCGCGTGCTTCGCACCGCCGCCCTCCGCCGCGGCCAGCATCTGCCGCAGCACGGTCTTCGCGTCGCCAAGCAGCGCGAGCTGCACCGGATAATTGCGGCCGATCTCGCGCGCGTCGATATCGAGGTGAATGACAGGCTGGCCCGGCTTCGGCACCTGCCAGCGCGCGGTCACCTGCCCGCCGGTGTGGCTGCCTATGTAGAACACGAGATCGGATTCGCCCACGGTGCGGTTGGCGCACGCGCGGGAGTAGGTTCCCACCACGCCGACCGCGAGCGGGTGCGTGTCGGATATCGTGCCCTTGGCATTGAGTGATGTGGCGACCGGGATCTGCAGGTTTTCGGCGAGCGCCACTACCTCGTCTTGCGCACCCGACCACGCCACGCCGCCGCCTGCGACGATCACCGGGCGCTCGGCCGCATCGAGCAGACGCAGCGCTTGCGTAACCTGCACTTCGTCCGCCGCGGGACGGTACGCCGGTACCCGCCTGAACCGGTCCTCCACCAGCAGCCCGAGCTCCGCCTCGGTCATGATGGACTCCGCATGGTGGCCACCGATCTGCAAATGCACCGGCCCGGGCGAACCCGTGGTGGCCTCGCGAAACGCCTGGCGCAACATGTCGGGCAGGCGCGCGATGTTGTCGACGTGCGCGTTGAACTTGGTGGTGTGCTCGAACTGCGTGAAGTCCTCCAGTTCCTGGTAAGCGTGACGGTGGCGCGCCAGCGGCGCCGGCCCGCCGGTCAGCGCGATCACCGGCGAGCACGCGAGATACGCGTCCTTCAATCCCGCTGCGAGGTTGGAGGCGCCCACGTGCTGCGCCATGCACACGCCCGGCTTGCCGCTCGCGCGCGCGTAGCCGTCCGCCATGTAAGCGGCGGCCTTCTCGCCGTGGGTCATGACGCGGCGTATGCCCATGCCTTCCATCGAGGTGAGCGTCTCCAGCAGCATCTGCGGCACAAAAAAAATGTGCGTGACGCCGTAGCCGCGCAGCGCCTCGGCCACGAAACGCGGACCGCTGATCTTCTGCATTATTAATCCCTTAAAAACAAATTTATTGCTTTTTTTGGATGTTACCGCTGGCCAAGCATGAAAAAAAAGAATATTTTGTTATTCCTCCATAACCATCAGCTATAGTTGTACGTCATGAATCTGCGCCAGCTGCGTTACCTGTGCCAAGTCGCCGATTCCGGCTTCAATATCACCGGCGCCGCACGCACGCTCCATACCTCCCAACCCGGCATCAGCAAACAGCTTTCAGTACTCGAACGCGAGCTGAACGTGGATATTCTGGCGCGCCGCGGCAACCGGATAGTGGGCGTCACCGAACCAGGGAAAGCGATCCTGCAGGTTGCGCGGCGCATGCTCGCCGACGCCCATAATCTGCAGCGCATCAGCGAGGAATTCAGAACCCAGGATGCCGGGCGCTTCGTGGTGGGAACGACACACGCGCATGCCCGCTACGTCCTGCCGGACGTCATCCAGCGCTTCACAGAGCGCTATCCGAAAGTTCAACTCGTCATCCGGCAGGAAAACGAGAGCCGCATCGCCGGGATGGTATCGGCCGGCGAAGCGGATATCGGGATAGCCGCCGAACCACCCGAGCCGCACGGCGAGCTGCTGACGCTGCCGTGCTACAAGCTGCCGCGCAGCGTCATCACGCAACCGCGCCATCCCCTGCTGCGCGAGAAGCAGCTCAGTCTAGAGCACATCGCGCGTTATCCCATCATCACTCTCGATGCCTCGTTCGCGGGCGGCCGCAAGGTGCTTCAGGCATTCGCCGCGGCGGGGCTGAAACCCACGGTGGTGATGAGCGCGATCGATGCCGACGTGATCAAATCCTACGTGGAACTCGGACTGGGCGTTGCCATACTGCCCACTATTGCCTTCGTGCCGGAGCGCGACCACCGCCTGCGCGCGAAAGACGCGAGCCACCTGTTCGACCCCACCGTCGCATGCATCCAGCTCCGCCGGAACCAATACCTGCTGCCCTACATGCTGAATTTCATCCAGTTGCTCGCGCCGCAGTGGACTTCCCAGGCGCTGAATCGGGCATTGGACACGGGTCAGGTTCCAGATCGACCCATCACCGAATTGCTCGGCATGGCCAAGGCGCCGTTACGCACGCGACAACAGAAAACTGCTGCCCGGATTCGACGCTGACTCCTGCGCCTACGATTTCTGGTAGGTGCCGATCAGCTCAGCGTGGCCGAGAATGTGCCCTTTCATGGCCTGCTCAAGCGCCGCCTTGTTCGGCCGCTTGAGGTCGGGCAGCACGGTGTCGAGCGCATAAAGCTTGTGGAAATAGCGATGGCGCCCGATTGGCGGACACGGCCCGCCATAGCCGGTGCGCTTCCAGTCGTTCACTCCTTCCTGCGTACCTGGTGGCAGCGCGCTCGGCTTTACCGCCTCCTTGAGGCCGGACGCAGTGGGTGGAATGTCATAAAGCACCCAGTGCACCCAGGTCATCTTCGGCGCCGCGGGATCGGGCGCGTCCGGATCGTCGACGATCAGGGCCAGGCTTTTCGTGCCTGCCGGCAGTCCGCTCCATTCCAGCGGCGGCGATTCATCCGCGCCCTGGCAGGTGTAGTGCCGGGGAATCGCGCCGTTATGCGCAAACGCAGAGGATTTCAGAATCAACGCCATGGTGACTTCCTGTCTAGTGCGCTTTGACGAAGACAATAGTATAGCTTGAGGCAAGCGGCAAAAGGATGCGCTAGAATCACTCCGTCCTGCGTGCAGCCACTCCATCAAAACAGGTTCCCGTCCGTGCCTATCAATTACGAAAAACTCATCAGCTGGAAAATCCCGGAAGTCGAGCAGAAATTCACCCGGCGCGACACCATGCTCTATGCGCTCGGCGTCGGGCTCGGCGCCGATCCCTGCGACCCCGACCAGCTCAAATTCGTCTACGAGGAAAAACTGCAGGCGCTGCCGACCATGGCCATCACCCTCGGCTATCCCGGCCCCTGGTATACGAGTTCCGACGCCGGCATCACGCGCAGCCATGTGGTGCATGGCGAACAGGGCTTCACCATCCATCAGCCGCTGCCGGTCGAGGGCACGATCGTAGGCCGCACCACGATTACCGGTGTGGTCGACAAGGGCAAAGACAAGGGTGCGCTGGTGATGACCGCATGCGACGTGCGCGGCAAGGACAGCGGGGAACTCCTTTGCACGCTTACGTCGACCACGTTCTGCCGCGCCGATGGCGGCTTCGGCGGCCCCGCCGGGCCCGTGAAAAACCCACACTCCATCCCCGATACGCCGCCGCATCAGGTGTGCGACCTGACTACGCTGCCGCAGGCGGCGCTGATCTACCGTCTCTCCGGCGATTACAATCCGCTGCATGCCGATCCCGCCTATGCGCAGAAAGCCGGATTCAAAATGCCGATCCTGCATGGACGCTGCACTTTCAGCATCGCGGGGCACGCCCTCCTCAAGACCTGCTGCGGCTATGACCCGGCGCGCTTCAAGAGCATGGAAGGCCGCTTCTCCGCGCCGGTCTATCCGGGAGAGACCATACGCACTGAAATATGGCGGGACGGGACTGTCGTCTCGTTCCGCTCCACCGTGCCGGCGCGCGGCGTGACGGTGATCAACAACGGCCGCGCAGAAATTTCTTGAAAACAAAAACATTAGCCACAGAGGTCACAGAGATCACAGAGATCACAGAGAAAAACCAAAAGCATGAATACAAAGGCAAGGCCCTAAGCGAACATCAGTATTTCTTCGTTACTGAGAAGGCCGCCAAATAGTGCGTGGTTGTAGGTCGGCAACCCTTTGCCGACATCCCGGCGCCCCCTTCGGGGACTTGCTTCACGGCGGGAAGGGATTCCCGCCCTACGGCCCATGCACTATTTCGTGACCGGATCAGTAATTGGCGTTCAGCGTGCCGGCGATTTAGAGTTATTTCTCTGTGCCCTCTGTGGCAAAGTGTTTAAAGGGGAGCAGCAATGACACAAGACAAGATGGTTGAAGGCAAAGTAGTCGTCGTCACCGGCGCCGGCCGCGGCATCGGCCGCGCCATCGCGATGCTGATGGCGCAGCACGGCGCCAAGGTCGTGGTCAACGATATCGGCGTTGCGCTCGACGGCAGCGGCCCCGATGCGACTCCGGCGCAGGAAGTCGTCGATGAAATCAAACGGGCCGGCGGTGAAGCCGCGCCTAACCGCGACAGCGTGGCCGAATTCGGCAGCGCCGCGAAAATCGTGCAGTGCGCGCTCGACCACTTCGGCCGCATCGATTGCGTGGTGAACAACGCCGGCATCCTGCGCGACGTGATTTTCCACAAAATGACCGAGGCCGACTGGGATGCGGTGCTCAACGTCATGCTCAAAGGCGCATTCAACATGAGCCGCCACGCCGCCGATCATTTCCGCAAGCAGGAAAGCGGCAGCTTCGTCCACATGACCTCATCCTCGGGACTGATAGGCGCGATGGGCCAGGCCAACTATTCCGCGGCGAAGCTGGGCATGGTGGCCCTGTCCAAGTCGATCGCGGTCGACATGGCGCGCTTCAACGTGCGCTCCAACTGCATCGCGCCCGTGGCGTGGACCCGCATGACGGCTTCGATTCCGCCCAAGGATCCGGCGGCCGCCAAACGCATAGCGCAACGCCAGCAAGTCACCGCCGAGCACAACGCACCGCTGGCGGTGTTCCTCGCCAGCGACGCGGCAAAAGAAGTCAACGGCCAGATTTTCTCGGTGCGCAAGAACGAGATTTTCCTGATGAGCCAGTCGCGGCCCCTGCGCGGCATCCACCGCGCCGAAGGCTGGACGCCCGAGACCTGCGCCGGACACATGCTGCCTGCGCTGAAGAGCGGGTTCTATGCGCTCGACCGCACTGCCGACGTCTTCAGCTGGGACTCCATTTGAACGGTGACGCCTCGTGGCTGGCCTGGCTGTGCCTGAGCCGCGCCAGCTTCGCGCTCATTTTCACCGCCTACTCGGCGGCCATCCCGCTGCTGACCCCCGAATGGGGCATGAGCGCCGGCCAGACCGGGCTCATCCAGTCGGCGTGGCACGCCGGCTATCTCGTCTCGCTGTTCACGGTCGGCTTCCTCGCCGACCGTTACGGCGCCAAGCGCGTGTTCCTGGTCTCGAGCATCGCGGCGAGCGTGAGCGCGATGATATTCGCGCTGTTCGCCGGCAGCTTCCTTTCCGGGGCCCTGCTCTACGGCCTGACCGGCCTTTTTTCCGGCGGCTCCTACACGCCGGGCCTCACCCTGATTGCGGAGCGCGTTGCACCCACCAAGCGCGGGCGCGCGATGGGCTTCTACCTCGCTGCGGCTTCGTTCGGCTATGCCGTGGCGCTGATGCTGACGGGCGCGCTCACGCCGTGGATAGGCTGGCGCGGCGCTTTCATCGTGAATGCCAGCGGGCCCATGGTCGGCACGCTGCTCGCGCTGTACGCGCTGCGCGCAACGCCCAACATCATTCATCCCGCCCCGGCGGGACAGCCCGCGGCCAACCCACTGCCGGTGGTGCTCGGAAACAAGCCGGCGATGCTGGCGACCTGGGCGTACACCTTTCACTCCTGGGAAATGCTCGGCATGAAAGCCTGGCTGCCGCAAGAAAAGCCGGCAGCCAGCCTCGGCGCGGGACTGACGGCGATCGCCTATATCGGCAGCATGGCGGGCAGCGTCGCCGGCGGCGCGCTGTCGGACCGCATGGGGCGCACCTGGACCATGCTCGTGATGTCGTTCGCCAGCATCGCGTGCTCGCTGTCGCTGGGCTGGCTGGTCGGCCTGCCGCTGTGGCTGCTGGTCGTGATCGCCGCCTTCTACAGCTTCGCCGCCATCGGCGATTCCTCGGTCTATTCCACGGCGATCACCGAACTGGTGCCGCCGCGCTACATCGGCGCTGCGTACTCGGTGCGCTCGGCGCTGGGCTTCGGCGCCGGCGCTTTCAGCCCGTGGGTCTTCGGCGTGGTGCTCGACGTAACGCGCGCGGCGGAAGCATCACCGGCATGGTCGTGGGGACTCGCATGGTGCTCGATCGGCATCGGCGCCCTGCTCGGCCCGCTCGCGGCGCTGCGGCTGCGGCGCATGCCGGAGAGCGCGCAGATGGCGGGCGGCAAGCGCTAAGGGCCGTGAAGGGTGAAGGGTGAAGGGTGAATCACTATAACATATTGTTTTTATTACTATTTTATTTCAGCTCTCCGAACGCGATAGCCGGCTGAGCCTGGCCGGAATAGATGTAACTCATGGCGCGCGGTCCTTCTGCATACTCCATTTTCAGTTCCACCATCCGGAAGCCGGAAGCCTGGATCAGTTCGTCCATTTTCCGGTTCAGGTTGCATCCTCCGGCGAACCTGCTCCACAGTGGATTAAGCCACTGCTGCCAGCGTTGGACTCGCGTCTCTGGGGCAAGACCATGTTCGGCAAAAAGCAGCATTCCGCCGGGCTTGAGCACCCGCCTCATTTCTCTCAAAGCCTTTGCCGGATCGGGGATGGTGCACAAGGTCCAGGTCGTCACGACAGTATCGATGCAACCATTGTCCAACGGAATTTCTTCGCCCGGATGCGCAAGGAAATCGATGGGGAAGTCGATGGCGCCAGCTTTCTTCCTGGCCATTACCAGCAATTCCTCCGAAGGATCGAGTCCGTAGAGCTGCTCGACGCCGGTGCCATAAAAAGGCAGGTTAAGTCCCGAGCCGACGCCGATTTCAAGGACCGTGCCGCGTGCTTGCGGCACGATCTGCGAACGATAACGCGTCGCTTCCTTGCTCCGCATCGTGACGTCCACCAATCGCGGCAATATCCATTTTTCGTAAAAGCTCATGGGTGTCAAAACCGGCTCCAGAGCCAGTATTTCTCGAACGCGATCTTGCTCCAGTGTCTGAGTATGCCCGGCGGCTTGAGCGCGATTTGCGGCGCCGGATCAGCGTAGAAATTGCCCCTTCCAAACCCGGCCCTGCCGTCGCCGGTTTCGACGAAACACTCGCCCTCGCCCGAAAACCGCCGCACCTCCCCCTTGCCCGCGATGGCACGGGCAATGTTGTGCGCGACCACCTCCGCTTCGTTGTGCGCCAGCACGCCTGCCTTCGGCAGCGGTTTGCCGATCGACGTAAGCATGATCCCCGCCACATCGCCGATTGCGTAAACGCCCGGGAACCTGGTTTCGAGCGTGCCCCGGTCGACGGGTATCCAGCCGCTTTCGCCGCACAGGCCGGAGTCCCGCACGACTTCGGGCGCGCGATGCGGAGGAATATACGCGAGCAAATCGAATTCGGCTTCAGCCCCGTTCGCGAAAACAAGACGGCGCCTGGCCGGATCAACGCCCGTCACGGCGCAGCCGGGATGATAGCCGATGCCTTTCGCTTCGATCATCTGCCGCAACGCCGCGGATACCGCGGGTCCGGCGACGGGCATCGGCCCGGGTTCCGCCGTGTACAGATCGACCTGGACCCGTTGCCGGATGCCGCTTCTGCGGCACGCGTACTCGATGAGCATCGCGGCCTCGTTGGGCGCAGCCGGACACTTGAACGGCATAGCCGCGACCAGGACAACGATGCGGCCTTGCTTGAACCTGGCCAGCGCCGCGCGCAACGACTCGGCGCCGGCAAGCGAGTAGAAATTGTGTCCGCTCTCGGCAAGTCCCGGAACCAGTTCCGGCGCGAGGTCCGCGCCCAGCGCGATGACCATATGGTCGCCCGTGATGTCCCTGCCGTTTACGCGTATCGTCCGCGCTGCCGGATCGATGCGCTCGATCCGGCCCCGGATCAGTTCGATCCCGCGCCTGGCGAGCGCTGCCAGCGGCCGGGAGATCTGGGCGGCGTTGCGTTCCCCGATCATCAGCCAGAGAAACGAAGGCGCAAAGACGTGATCGGCCTCCTTCTCCACCAGCACCACGCGGTGCTCGGGAGCAAGCAAACGCCGCAGCCGTGTCGCGGCGACGATGCCGCCCACGCCGCCACCCAGAATCAAAACGGTTTTGCCGGCTGCCATAACAGTCTCAGAACACCAGCACTTTGTCGGCCCACTGCGTCCAGGAGGTCAGCTCCGCGAGCGTGCTTTTCTGCGTGCCCTCGGCCAGCTCGGTCTCGGAGATTCCGCGCGCATCCATGCAGGTTCCGCACACGCCCACCTTGCCCCCGCTTCGCGTCACGCGATTCACCATGAGCTGAATATTATAAAAGCCTTCCGGCACCTTCTGGCCCGACTTCGCGCACGATGCCGCGTCGCCGAGCAGGAACATCCGCACCTCTTCGCCTTCGGCTTTGCCCAGCGAGCCCGCGAGCCGCAGCGCGTTGTAACTGCGTTCGGTGCCGTAAGGCGGGTCATTGAGGACAAACAGGGTTTTGCTCATTTAAATCTCCTTTTGTTCGTCAGAAAAAAGGGTTATCAGTTCTCTACCGGTTCACGGCGAAGCGCAGCCGGTTCCACTGTTCCATGCCGCCTTCGAGCACTTCGATTCCCCGGAAGCCCGCCCTGGCCAGCAGCTCGGCCGCTTGGGCCGAACGCTTGTCGGTCCGGCAGACGAGGACGATGCCCTGGTCCCGGTACGGTTCCAGCCGGGGCAAGGCTGCGGCAAGTTCGGCCAGCGGAATGTTCAGCGAGCCGGGAATATGTCCGAGTTCGCCGCGATACTCGTCCACACCGCGCACGTCCACGATCACCGGGATTTCATTCTGGCCTGCCCGCTGACTTACCGAAGCCGCGTCGGTCCTGCCTGCCGGCGGGCGACGCAGCCGCATCACGAGCTTGGGCAGGAAAGCGGCCGTAGCGAGCAATGCAAGCGCGATCAAGCCCTTCTGCAGCAGCCCCTCTCCGCCGGTCGCAGCCTCGCGCCCCGCAAAACCGAGATAAGCATACGCAAGCGCCCCGGGCAGCATGCAGAGGTACGAAGCGAGCACGTATTGAACGAGCGGTATGCGAGTCAGTCCGAGCGCGTAATTAACGAGATTGAATGGAAACAGCGGCACCAGACGCACAAATGCGACAAACCGCCAGCCCTCGGCTTCGACGCCCTGCACGAAATCCCGCAGCCTCCCGCCGGCCTTGCGCGCCACCCATTCTCCTGCAAGGAACCGCGCGATGAGGAAGGCAAGCGTGGCCCCGAGCGTTGCGCCGGTCAGGCTGTAGAACGCGCCCGCAACCGGCCCGAACAAGGCCCCTGCGGCAAGCGTCAGCACGGAACCCGGTATGAAAAAAATCGTGGCGACGGCATAGCCGAGGACGAAAAGGAGCGGCGCGATGGCGCCTGCCGAGGCGACCAGGCGCTCGACCGCGGCGGCATTGAGCGCGCCCCCGCGGCTGGCGGCCACCGCAACCCCGGCGAGGATGGCAATGAGCAGGAGCCCCCGCAGCAGCTTAGCGGTTTTCATGGCGCGGGTTCAGATCGACCGGGATATCGCCTGCCTCGCCCCGGAAAGGCAGCGCCAGCATTCCAGTAAGCGTGGCGCACTGCGCGGGATCGCGAAATTCGGGAATGCCGATGACCATCGCCTCCTGCCCGGCGATCGGATCGGGACGGTAGGTTCCGAGGAGCCGGTCCCACAAAGTCAGGTTGAAGCCGAAGTTGCTGTCGGTCTCGCACCGCACGACAGAGTGGTGTATCCGGTGCATGTCGGGCGTGACGATGAGCCATCGCAGCGCGCGGTCGGCGGATAACGGGATGCGAACATTGCTGTGGTTGAACATGGCCGCCGCGTTCAGAAACACTTCGAACAGCAGCACGGCCACCGCCGGCGCGCCCAGCAGGACGATCGCCGCGAACTTGATGACCATGGAAAGCGCGATTTCGATCGGATGGAAGCGCGCGCCGGTCGTCACATCGAAATCCAGGTCCGCGTGGTGCACCCGGTGCAGCCGCCACAGTGCCGGCACTGCGTGGAACATCACATGCTGGAGATAGATGACGAGATCCAGCGCCACGATGGACAGCACAAATGCGAGCCAGAAAGGAAGCTCGACGGTATTGAACACTCCCCAGCCGCGCGCGGAAGCCAGCGCGGCGAAACTGACGGCGGCCAGCGGAAAAAGCAGCCGCGCCACGATGCTGTTCAGCACCACCAGCGCCAGGTTGTTCGGCCAGCGCACCCGGCGCGGCAACGATCGCATCCGGCGCGGCGCCACGATCTCCCACACAGCCATCAGGGCGAAGACGCCGGCAAAGGCGGCGAGCCTGATGGCGGGCTCGTATGCCAAAGCAAATTCATTGAATGTCACCGCGCCGTTCCTTACACTGTGGCCTTGGCTTCGGCCAAGACACTGGGTTATAATTCAACTATTCAACCAAACAGTTGAATACTAGGAGCCTCGATCAACAATGTCAACCGCCAACTTCAAACAGGATGTCTATGCGCAGCTGGCGCGCGTGGGCAAAGCGCTGTCCAGCGGCAACCGGCTGGAACTGCTGGAATTCGTGGCGCAGGGACCGCGCAGCGTGGAGGAATTGGCAGGCATGACGCGCCTTTCAGTTGCGAACGCGTCCAAACACCTCCAGGAACTGCGCCGCTCGGGCCTGGTGCAGGCCCGAAAAGAGGGGCTGCGTGTCTACTACGAGGTAGCCGGCGCCGACGTGGTTGCCCTCATTGCGGCATTGGGGCACGTAGCCGAAACGCGACTTGCCGAATTGGAACAGATCCTGCGTACTTACATAGTCGCTCGCGACGATCTCGAGCCGGTTCCCGCGGCCGAGTTAATGGAGCGGGTAAGACTCGGATTAGTGACGGTCCTCGACGTGCGACCGCCCGAAGAATTTTCCGCCGGCCATTTACCAGGTGCTGTGAACGTCCCGGTAGACGATCTGGCCCGCCGCCTGAAGAAGCTGCCTAAAACCCGTGAAGTTATCGCCTATTGTCGCGGCCCCTACTGCCTGCTCTCGGTGGATGCGGTGGCGCTGCTGCGCAAGAAAGGCTACAAGGCACGGCGATTGGAAGACGGGTTTCCGGAATGGAAGGCCGCGGGGCTTCCGGTGGAAGCTTAAAACGATCAAGAGGTCGTGGGAAGCCGGAGCCATTTGGGCCCCTTTTACCTGCTTTCCCGCCGCGCCATGGATTTCCGCGCGTCTACCGCCGCTGAGTATCGTTCAGCGCGTCGTCGACCAGCTTCTTCAACTGCTCGTAACCGAAGCTCGGCAGCGGCCTGCCGTTGACGAAGAACTCCGGCGTCTGGGTAACACTCAGGGTGCGGGCGTCCGCAAGATCCTGCGCGATCAGGTTGGCGATTACCGGGGCGGTCATGTCGGCCCGCATCTGTTCAAGATTCAGCCCAAGACCTTCAAGATGCTTCCAGACCAGCCCCACCTGCGGCGTGTGGTGCGGCGCCCAGTCGGCCTGCGCGGCCAGCACGGCTTCCAGCGCCGGCCAGAACTTGCCCTGTTTGCGCGCCGCCTCCAGCACCGCCACCACTTTATCCGAGCCGTCGTGGAACGGCGCGTAGCGCAGCACCAGACGGATCCGGCCGGGATTGGCCGCCATCATTTGCTTGACCAGCGGATAGAACGCCCGGCAGGTCTCGCAGGCGGGATCGAGAAATTCAACGATCACGACCGGCGCATCGGCATTGCCGAGCGTCGGCGAGTGCATGCGAACGAGCGCTGCACGTTGCGTATCGGGCAGCTGCGCCGGCTGATTCTCTTTCTGAGCGGTATAGAGCAGCGTGCCACCGATGAATGCAAACAGCAGGCTCACCACGGCAATGATGAAAAGGGTCTTTTGCTTCATTTGGAACTCCGAAAATGCGCCGCGATCAGCAACGCAATGATGGTTGAAAAAGCCACGACCGACAGCAGCGGAATCGTCACGAAGCCGAACCACTCGATCACCTTTTCCGAGCACGGCACGCCCTGGGTGCAGGGCTTGATGCTCTCGGGGATCACCCCGGCGATCAGGAGCACGTGGAACACGGCGAACGGCCAGCCGAGCACTGCCAGCGGCAGCGCGTAGCGGACCACTTTCCGGTCGAAGGGAAACAGTCCGATCGGCAGGATCAGCACCAGCGGAAACATGCAGATGCGCTGGTACCAGCAAAGCACGCACGGCGGCAGTTTCATGACTTCGCCAAAGAACAGCGCGCCGAGCGTCGAGACGGCGGCGACCAGCCAGGCGCCGAAAATCAGCGTCCACGCCGTCGTTTCGTTGCGCATGCGTGCAGAGGGTTCCGTCATATTCATTGATAAGTAAACAAGATCAACCTCCAACAGCTTTAACCACGGAGCGCACTGAGAACACTGAGAGCACCAAGAAAAACAACGGGATGATTTACAATAACATATTGATAATAAATAATTTATTATCCTAAGGTCCTTGCAGTGAAATCCAACTCCGTGATTCTAGTCTTTTGGCGGGATGATCGGCAGCAGGAGATACGGCTCACGCCCGCCTCCTGCGTGCAGCGTGACACGCCCGCCGAAGCGGCCGGCCGGGCGGTCGTCGGCGTCGTTGTGCGTCATGCCGCCGGTGCCCCGCGTCCCGTAATGGAACTTCTTTCCGAACTCGGAGAGTTCACCGTCGTACTCGTAGTCCTTGCCGCGGATAGTCAGGGCGACCTGCCAGCCGGCCGGCACGACGATGCAGCTCGTCACGATCTCGACGTCGCACTCATAAACCTGGCCGGGGATGAGCGGCTCGGCGCGGTCATGCGGGTGATACGGCCGGTAGGGCTTGCTTTTCTCCGGGTCGAGGCGGCGATGCGAGGCGCGCAGCCAGCCGTTGGCGATCGGCGTGTTGGGGTCGGTGGAGCCCATGAACGTGAGTTCCTTGCCCGCCGGATCGAAGACGCGGACGATCACGAAGAGGTCGGCATCCGCGGTCGTCGATGAAATGAAAAGCCGGGCCGCCATCGGCCCCGTAATCTCGGTGTCTGCAGCCAGCGGCGGCGTCCGGAACGTC
>Ga0299912_10002129_pt1 | contig 16199 bp, 10 predicted proteins | sample RVTome_2_FD_207667 | JGI IMG/M metagenome (GOLD analysis project Ga0299912, IMG submission 207667) | Soil microbial communities from uranium-contaminated site in the Upper Colorado River Basin, Wyoming, United States - RVT95D214 (version 2) ... | reverse complement strand
GCTTGGCCCGCGCGGCCTGATGCCCAACCCGCGCGTCGGCACGGTGACGATGGACGTCGTCAACGCCGTCAAGGGCGCCAAGGGCGGCTCGGTGGAGTTCCGCGTCGAGAAGGCCGGCATCGTGCACGCCGGCGTCGGCAAGGCGAGCTTCACGGCAACGGCCCTGGCCGAGAACATCAAGGCGTTCGTCGACGCAGTGATGAAGGCCAAGCCGGCCGGCGCCAAGGGGACGTACGTCAAGAAAGTTTCGATCAGCTCCACGATGGGACCGGGCGTCAAGATCGACGCCGCCGCCCTCACGGGAGTGCAGGCTCAGGCTTAGCCCGAGCCGTCAGGCTCAAGCCTAGCTTGAGCCGTCAGCAGAATTCGGGTGCGCGCCTTGCAAGAGGCGCCGCTCGATGTCCGGGACTAGGGCCGCTCGCGGCTTTCGTTCCGGGAACTGTCCGAGACTGTGGGTGCCGGTCGGGTCCTTCGTGGACCTCATCGGCTTAAGCCTCGAAAGGGGGCCCTCATGAGACAGGAGACAACCCGGATCGATCGCCTGTTTGGCAGGCGCCAGAGCCGGTTTGAACCTGGGTCAGCACCGTGCCGCCTTTCGGGGTGCGCGGTTGGACAGACAAGCGTCGCCCGAGGCGGGAATTCCCGCGGACGGCGGCAGGGTGCAACCCGCGGATCCGCTCGATGGGAGCGGCTCCGTAAACTGGAGTGAGCAGGTGGATAGAGCCGCGAAAAGTGAGCTCGTGACGTCGCTCAACGCCGTGTTGAAAGACACGGGGTTGGTGGTCGTCGCCCACTATGCCGGCATGACGGTCGCCCAACTGACTGACTATCGCCAGCGCGTGAAAGACGCTGGCGGCAAGGTCAAGGTGGCCAAAAACCGGCTAGCGAAGCTCGCGTTGAAGGACACCTCGTTCGAAGCGATTTCCGATCTCTTCAAGGGCCCGACGTGCGTGGCCTACTCGAAGGATCCGATCGCGGCGGCGAAGGCGTCGGTCGCATACGCCAAGGGGAATGAGAAGCTTGTCATTCTCGGCGGCGCGATGGGCGCGACTGTTCTCGACGCGAAGGCCGTCAAAGCTCTCGCCGAACTGCCATCGCTGGACGAGCTCAGAGCCAAGCTGATCGGCCTTCTCAATGCGCCGGCGACGAAGATCGCCCGCACCGTGAAGGAGCCGGGAGCCCAGCTCGCGCGCGTCATTCAGGCGAAGGCAGCGCAAAGCGAAGCCGCATGACGACAACGGGCGGCGCTTAACCGCGCCACGAAACGAACAGCGCAGTTCATGACTGCATCAGTCGACTAGGTTCAAACCGAAGGAAGTAACACCATGGCCGATCTTTCGAAGATCGTAGACGACCTCTCGAGCCTCACCGTTCTGCAGGCCGCCGAGCTGGCCAAGATGCTGGAAGAGAAGTGGGGCGTTTCGGCGGCCGCCGCCGTCGCCGTTTCCGCAGCTCCCGGTGCTGCCGCTGCGGCAGTCGAGGAGCAGACGGAGTTCACCGTCATTCTCAAGGCCGGCGGCGAGAAGAAGATCAACGTCATCAAAGAGGTTCGCGCCATCACCGGGCTCGGCCTCAAGGAAGCCAAGGACCTCGTCGAGGCCGGCGGCAAGGCCGTGAAGGAAGGCGTGACCAAGGACGAGGCTGCCAAGCTGAAGAAGCAGCTCGAGGACCAGGGCGCGACCGTCGAAGTGAAGTGAAGCAAGGCAGTAGGCAGTGAGGCAGTAGGCAGTCAGAGCAGCGCTTTTCACCACTGCCCACTGCCCTACTGCCCGCTGCCAACCAAACGTTTCTCCGGAGGGTCTTTTGAGGGCGATGCAACCCTCAAAGGGACCTTCCGGTGAGCCGTTTAAGAGGCAAGCAGGGGTTGGCGGCCCTTGCCACGCAGGAAGCATAGCGCGGGCTCGTCCCTCGCGCGATTTAAAAGGAGCGGACATGGCTGAGACGTTCAACGGCCGCAAGCGCATCCGGAAGAAATTCGGATCCATCAAAGAAGTCGCGGAGATGCCGAACCTCATCGAGGTTCAGAAGAGCTCCTATGACGACTTCCTCATGGTGAAGGAGCCACCGGGCGGCCGTTCCGACGATCACGGACTGCAGTCCGTATTCAAGTCGGTGTTCCCGATCTCGGATTTCTCCGGGCGGGCGACGCTCGAGTTTGTGCGCTACGAGTTCGAGCCGCCGAAGTACGACGTCGACGAGTGCATGCAGCGCGACATGACCTACTCGGCTCCGCTGAAGGTCAAGCTGCGTCTCATCGTGTTCGATGTGAACGAGGAGACGGGCTCGAAGTCCATCAAGGACGTGAAGGAGCAGGACGTCTACATGGGTGACATGCCGCTCATGACCTCGAACGGCACCTTCGTCATCAACGGCACCGAGCGCGTCATCGTCAGCCAGATGCACCGCTCGCCGGGCGTGTTCTTCGACCACGACCGCGGGCGCACGCACGCCTCGGGCAAGCTGCTGTTCGCCGCGCGCATCATTCCCTATCGCGGCTCCTGGCTCGACTTCGAGTTCGACGCCAAGGACATCGTCTACGTGCGCATCGACCGTCGTCGCAAGCTGCCGGTGACGACGCTGCTGTATTCGCTGGGCCTCAACGACGAGGAAATCCTCAGCACCTTCTACAAGCACATCCTTATCAAGGAATCGAAGCGCGGCTGGAAGATGCCGTTCGTGGCCGACAAGATGCGCGGCATGACGCCGACTGCCGATCTGGCCGACGCCAAGACCGGTGAGGTCGTCATCAAGGCGGGCGAGAAGCTCACCGCACGCAAGGCGCGCGAGCTGGCCGAGAGCGGCTTGAAGGAGGTGCTCGTTTCCTCCGAGGATCTCGCCGGCCGCTACATCGCCGAAGACATCGTCGACGTGGCGACGGGCACCATCTATGCCGAGGCGGGCGATGAGCTCGATGCGGATCTGCTGGCCGAGCTGAAGGATCAGAAGGTCAAGGAATTCCCGATTCTCGACATCGATCACGTCAACATCGGACCGTTCATCCGCAACACCTTGCACATCGACAAGAACGCCAATCAGCAAGAAGCGCTGATGGACGTTTACCGGGTCATGCGGCCCGGCGAGCCGCCGACCATCGAGGCGGCCACCAACCTGTTCCACTCGCTGTTCTTCGACAGTGAGCGCTACGACCTGTCCGCAGTCGGCCGGGTGAAGATGAACATGCGCCTCGAGCTCGACGCGCCCGACACCGTGCGCGTGCTGCGCCGCGAGGACATCCTCTCGGTCATCAAGACGCTCGTCGACCTGCGCGACGGCAAGGGCGATATCGACGACATCGATCATCTCGGCAACCGGCGCGTGCGCTCGGTCGGCGAGCTGATGGAGAACCAGTATCGCGTCGGCCTCTTGCGCATGGAGCGCGCCATCAAGGAGCGCATGTCGTCGGTCGATATCGACACGGTGATGCCGCAGGACCTGATCAACGCCAAGCCGGCGGCCGCCGCGGTGCGCGAGTTCTTCGGCTCCTCGCAGCTGTCGCAGTTCATGGACCAGACAAACCCGCTGTCGGAGATCACCCACAAGCGTCGCCTATCGGCGCTTGGCCCGGGCGGTCTTACCCGTGAACGAGCGGGCTTCGAGGTGCGCGACGTGCATCCGACGCACTACGGCCGCATCTGTCCGATTGAGACGCCGGAAGGTCCCAACATCGGCCTCATCAACTCGCTGGCCACGTTCGCGCGGGTCAACAAGTACGGCTTCATCGAGAGCCCGTACCGTAAGGTCCTGCACAGCAAGCTCACCGATCAGGTCGTCTACCTGTCGGCCATGGAGGAGATGCGCCACCACGTCGCCCAGGCCAACGCCGAGATCGACGCCAAGGGCAAGCTGACGGGTGATCTCATCACCTGCCGTTTCGCGGGCGACGTCGTGCTCGTGTCGCCCGACAAGGTCGACTACATCGACGTGTCGCCGAAGCAGCTCGTCTCGGTCGCCGCCGCTCTCATCCCGTTCCTTGAGAACGACGACGCCAACCGCGCGCTCATGGGCTCCAACATGCAGCGGCAGGCTGTGCCGCTGATCAAGGCCGAGGCGCCGCTCGTCGGCACCGGCATGGAAGAGGTCGTCGCGCGCGACTCCGGCGCAGCGATTGCCGCCCGGCGTACGGGCGTCGTCGATCAGGTCGATGCTACCCGTATCGTCATCCGCGCTACCGAGGAGACCGATCCCTCCAAGCCGGGCGTCGACATTTACCGGCTGCGCAAGTTCCAGCGCTCTAACCAGAACACCTGCATCAACCAGCGTCCGCTGGTGCATGTCGGTGACGCGGTTGGGGCCGGCGAGATCATCGCCGACGGCCCGTCGACCGACCTCGGCGATCTGGCGCTGGGCAAGAACGTGCTCGTCGCCTTCATGCCGTGGATGGGCTACAACTTCGAGGACTCCATCCTCCTCTCCGAGCGCGTCGTGTCAGACGATGTGTTCACCTCGATCCACATCGAAGAGTTCGAGGTGATGGCGCGCGACACCAAGCTCGGGCCCGAGGAAATCACTCGCGACATTCCCAACGTCTCCGAAGAGGCGCTGAAGAATCTCGACGAGGCAGGCATCGTCTACATCGGCGCCGAGGTGAATCCCGGCGACATCCTCGTCGGCAAGATCACACCGAAGGGCGAAAGCCCGATGACGCCGGAGGAGAAGCTCCTGCGCGCCATCTTCGGCGAGAAGGCGTCCGACGTGCGAGATACCTCCCTGCGGCTGCCGCCCGGCGTGTCGGGCACGGTCGTCGAGGTGCGCGTGTTCAATCGTCACGGCGTCGAGAAGGACGAGCGTGCGATGGCCATCGAGCGCGAGGAGATCGAGCGTCTCGCCAAGGACCGCGACGACGAGATGCAGATCCTCGACCGCAACGTCTATGCGCGGCTCAAGGAAGCGCTGATCGGCAAAGAGGTCGCCAAGGGCCCCAAGACGGCGCGCAAGGGCACGCACATCGCCGAGGACACCCTCGAGGAGATCCCCCGCAGCCACTGGTGGGAGTTCGGCCTCAAGGATGAGAAGGCGCAAGGCGAGATCGAGGCGATCAACAAGCAGTACGAAGACGCCAAGAAGAGCCTGGAGCGCCGCTTCGTCGACAAGGTCGACAAGCTGCAGCGCGGCGACGAGCTGCCTCCCGGCGTGATGAAGATGGTCAAGGTCTTCGTGGCCGTGAAGCGCAAGATCCAGCCGGGCGACAAGATGGCCGGCCGCCACGGAAACAAGGGCGTCGTGTCGATGATCGTGCCCGTCGAGGACATGCCGTTCCTCGAGGACGGCACCTACGTCGACGTGGTGCTCAACCCGCTGGGCGTGCCAAGCCGCATGAACGTCGGGCAGATTCTCGAGACGCACCTTGGCTGGGCTTGTCGTGGCCTCGGCCGCATCATCGACGAGGCACTGCAGAAGTTCCACGAGAGCGGGCAGAGCAAGCAGCTGCGCGAGGTGATGCAGGGGATCTACGCCAACAACGAGATCAAGGCGAACGTCAAGGACGACGAGCTCGTCGAGATCGCCGACAAGCTGACGAAGGGTGTGCCAATTGCGACGCCGGTGTTCGACGGCGCCAAGGAGCCCGATATCGTCGAGATGCTCAAATCGGCGGGCTTTGATTCCTCGGGCCAGGTGACGCTGTTCGACGGACGCAGCGGCGAGCCGTTCGATCGCAAGGTGACGGTCGGCTACAAGTACCTGTTGAAGCTGCATCACCTCGTCGACGACAAGATCCACGCCCGCTCGATCGGTCCCTACAGCCTCGTCACCCAGCAGCCGCTGGGCGGCAAGGCGCAGTTCGGCGGCCAGCGCTTCGGCGAAATGGAGGTATGGGCGCTCGAAGCCTATGGCGCCGCCTATACGCTGCAGGAGATGCTGACCGTGAAGTCGGACGACGTGGCCGGCCGCACCAAGGTGTACGAAGCCATTGTGCGCGGCGACGACACGTTCGAGGCCGGTGTGCCCGAAAGCTTCAACGTGCTCGTCAAGGAGATGCGCGCGCTGGGGCTCAACGTGGAGCTCGAAAATTCCGACGTGGCTGCCATCGCGCCACCAGAGGAGGAGCGGCCGCAGACCCAGCAGCCACAGCTCCCGCCAGCAGCCGAATGACCTTTTAGGACTCAAACCCGGGGCCCAGCGGCCCCGGGCGACGGGCGCACCGAGCGCCGAAAGTATCTAGGGCTCACCGACGCCGGAGCCCGTTTCTTCGAGGATCGCCGCCATCGGCTCCTCGCCATCTTGATACGGGGCGATCGCCGCCGCGCCCCGAATGGAGAGACTGGATGAACGAGATTACCAACCTGTTCAAGACGCAAGCGCCGCTCCCGACCTTCGACCAGATCAAGATCTCCATCGCGAGTCCTGACGACATTCTGTCGTGGTCGTTCGGCGAGATTAAGAAGCCCGAGACGATCAACTACCGCACGTTCAAGCCCGAGCGCGACGGCCTCTTCTGCGCGCGCATCTTCGGTCCGATCAAGGACTACGAGTGCTTGTGCGGCAAATACAAGCGCATGAAGTACAAGGGCCTTATCTGCGAGAAGTGCGGCGTCGAGGTGACGCTCGCCAAGGTTCGGCGCGAGCGCATGGGCCATATCGAGCTCGCAGCTCCCGTCGCCCATATCTGGTTCCTGAAGTCGCTCCCTTCGCGCATCGGGCTGCTGCTCGACATGCCGCTGAAGGATCTCGAGCGCGTGCTTTATTTCGAGTACTACATCGTCATTGAGCCCGGCATCACGGCCTTCCGCGAGAAGCAGCTCCTCAGCGAGGAGGAGTACAATCGCGCGCTCGATGAGCACGGCCCCGACAGCTTCACGGCCGGCATCGGCGCGGAGGCCATCCGCGAGATGCTGTCGGCGATGGATCTGCCGAAGATCCGCGACGAGCTTCGCCAGGAGATCGCCGAGGCGACGACCGAGCTGAAGCCCAAGAAGCTCGGCAAGCGTCTGAAGGTGATCGAGGCGTTCCTCGAGTCGGGTAACCGGCCCGAGTGGATGATCCTCACCGTCGTGCCGGTGATCCCGCCCGAGCTGCGCCCGCTGGTGCCGCTCGACGGCGGCCGCTTCGCGACCTCGGACCTCAACGACCTCTACCGGCGCGTCATCAACCGCAACAACCGTCTGAAGCGCCTGATGGAGCTCAGGGCGCCCGACATCATCATCCGCAACGAGAAGCGGATGCTGCAGGAGGCGGTCGACGCCCTGTTCGACAACGGGCGGCGCGGCCGCGTCATCACGGGCGCCAATAAGCGTCCGCTGAAGTCGCTCGCCGATATGCTCAAGGGCAAGCAGGGCCGTTTCCGGCAGAACCTGCTCGGCAAGCGCGTCGACTACTCGGGCCGCTCCGTGATCGTCGTCGGCCCCGAGCTCAAGCTGCACCAGTGCGGCTTGCCCAAGAAGATGGCGCTCGAGCTGTTCAAGCCGTTCATCTACGCGCGTCTGCAGGCGCTAGGTCAGGCGGCGACCGTGAAGCAGGCAAAGAAGCTCGTCGAGAAGGAGAAGTCGGAGGTTTGGGACATCCTCGATGAGGTGATCCGCGAACACCCGATTCTCTTGAACCGCGCGCCGACGCTGCACCGTCTGGGCATTCAGGCCTTCGAGCCGACCCTCATCGAGGGCAAGGCGATCCAGCTGCATCCGCTCGTCTGCGCGGCCTTCAACGCCGACTTCGACGGCGACCAGATGGCCGTGCACGTGCCGCTGTCATTGGAGGCGCAGCTCGAAGCGCGCGTCTTGATGATGTCGACGAACAACATCCTGCATCCGGCCAACGGCTCGCCCATCATCGTGCCGAGCCAGGACATCGTGCTGGGCCTCTACTACTTGTCGATTATGCGCGAGAAGGAGCTCGGCGAAGGCATGATGTTCGGCTCGGTCTCCGAGGTCCGGCACGCGCTCGAGGCGGGCGTCGTGAGCCTGCATGCCAAGGTGAAGGGACGCTTTACCACTGTCGATGACAGCGGCACGCCGGTTCTCGAAGTTCTTGAGACTTCGCCCGGCCGCATGATCCTCGCCGAGCTGCTGCCGAGGAAACCGGGCATCACGCCTGCGCTCGTCAATCAGCTTCTGACGAAGAAGGCCATCTCCGGCATGATCGACGCCGTCTACCGCAACTGCGGTCAGAAGGAGACGGTGATCTTCTGCGACCAGATCATGGCGCTTGGCTTCAAGCATGCCTTCAAGGCCGGCATCTCGTTCGGCAAGGACGACATGCAGATTCCCGACAGCAAGGCCAAAATCGTCGGCCAGACGACCGAGTTGGTGCGCGAGTTCGAGCAGCAGTACAACGACGGCCTCATCACCCAGCTCGAAAAGTACAACAAGGTGGTGGACGCCTGGTCGAAGTGCACCGATCAGATCGCCAAGGAAATGATGGAGCGCATCTCGGCCGTCCACAAGGACAAGAGCGGTCGCGAGAAGCCGATCAACTCCATCTACATGATGAGCCACTCCGGCGCCCGCGGCAGCCCTGCGCAGATGAAGCAGCTTGCCGGTATGCGTGGTCTCATGACCAAGCCGTCCGGTGAGATCATCGAGACGCCGATCATCTCCAACTTCAAGGAGGGATTGTCGGTGCTCGAGTACTTCAACTCGACGCACGGTGCCCGCAAGGGTCTCGCCGATACCGCGCTCAAGACCGCGAACTCCGGCTATCTGACGCGCCGTCTCGTCGACGTGGCGCAGGACAGCATCATTTATGAGGACGATTGCGGCACCGAAGCCGGCATCAGCGTGCAGGCGGTTGTCGATGCGGGCCAGGTCATCGTCTCGCTGGCCAACCGTATCTTGGGCCGCACGGCAGCCGAGGACATCGTCGATCCCGCCAACCGCAAATCGGTGCTTGTCAAGACCGGCGAGCTCATCGAGGAGCGCCACGCGGAATTGATCGAGAAGGCGCAGGTGCAGGAAGCTCGCATCCGCTCGGTGCTCACCTGCGATACGGTCACCGGCGTTTGCGCCAAATGCTACGGACGTGACCTCGCACGCGGCACGCCGGTCAACATCGGCGAGGCGGTGGGTGTTATCGCCGCACAGTCGATTGGCGAGCCGGGTACGCAGCTCACCATGCGCACCTTCCACATCGGCGGCACGGCCAACCTCGTCGATCAGTCCTTCATCGAGTCGAACTTCAACGGCAAGGTGAAGATCAAGAACCCGGCGGTCATGAAGGACAGCCAGGGCCGCGTCATTTCCATGACCCGCACGATGTCGATCGTCATCGTCGACCAGAGCGGCAAGGAACTCGCCAACCACAAGGTGCCCTACGGCGCCCGCGTGCACGTCGAGGACGGCGATACCGTGAAGCGTGGCACCAAGCTCGCCCAGTGGGATCCTTACACCCGGCCGATCCTCACCGAGGTCAACGGCAAGGTCGATTTCGAGGATCTCATCGACGGCGCCTCGGTGCGCGAGCAGACCGACGAGATGAAGGGCACGACCAACCGCGTCATCGTCGACTGGCGGGCGTCCCCGCGCACGTCGGACCTGAAGCCGGCCATCGTCGTCAAAGACAGCAAAGGCAAGCCGATCAAGGTCGCGCGCGGCGGCGATGCCCGTTATCTGCTGTCGGTCGACGCCATTCTGTCGGTGGAACCGGGTTCTGAGGTGAAGGCGGGCGACGTGCTGGCGCGTATTCCGATGTCCTCGGCGCGTTCGGGCGACATCACCGGCGGTCTGCCGCGGGTGGCGGAGCTGTTCGAGGCACGCAGGCCGAAGGACCACGCCATCATCGCGGAAATCTCCGGCACCATCGAGTTCGGCAAAGACTACAAGAACAAGCAGCGCATCACGATCAAGCCGGACGATGCCAACGCGGAGGCGGTCGAATACCTCATCCCGCGCGGCAAGAGCTTGGCGGTGCAACACGGCGATCGCATCGAACGTGGCGAATTCGTCTACGACGGCCACCCCGCGCCGCATGACATCCTGGCGATCAAGGGCGTTGAGGAGCTCGCGAACTACCTCATCAACGAGATCCAGGACGTCTACCGGCTGCAGGGCGTGACCATCAACGACAAGCACATCGAAGTGATCGTCCGTCAGATGCTGCAGAAGGTCGAGATCACCGATACGGGTGATACCGACCTCATCAAGGGCGAGCAGCTCGACCGTGTCGAGCTCGACGAGCTCAACGCGATCACGGAGAAGGCCGGGAAGAAGCCGGCTGCGTCGGTGCCGGTGCTGCTCGGCATCACCAAGGCCTCGCTGCAGACCCGCTCGTTCATCTCGGCGGCCTCGTTCCAGGAGACGACGAGGGTGCTCACCGACGCTGCCGTCAACGGCAAGATCGACACCCTGGAAGGCCTCAAGGAGAACGTGATCGTCGGCCGGCTCATCCCCGCCGGCACGGGCGGCGCCCTGCGGCGTCTGCGCAAGATCGCCGCCAAGCGCGACGAGCTCATCGCGCGCGAGCAGGCCAAGGTCGATGCTGAAAAGGCTCTGGCTGGGCCTGGGGCCGGCCCGGTGCGGCGTCGGCGCCGCACGGCAGAAGAGGCCGTTGAATAGGGCACTTCCGAGATGACCGGGTGCGGCTGCTTTTGCGGTCGCACCTGGGTCCATCGCCGATTTTTCGGAGGGGCGATGACGGCCGGTGCGACAGCCGGTATGAAAAAATGTCGCCGCGGCTCCCGGCAGGTGTTGACCGGATTCTGCGGTCTGTATATAGCTCTCGCACTCTCACGGTAGGTGGTAGGCCATTTCGCATCCTTCGGGACGCCCCTTGACCTAAACGCTGCCGTCGCAAAGCAGAGGAACAATTCGGACCAAGATCTGCGGCTCGCAGGAGCACGCCGATCCTCTGGTTTTTTCGTGCCGGGCGCACCGCAGGTGTGGCTCGCTCGGCAGGTTCGGTTTGGCGCACGCGCGAAACCGACAAGCATGGACGTAAGAGGCGCATGCCGACGATTCAGCAATTGGTTCGGAACCCCCGGACGAAAAAGACCTACCGCGAGAAGTCGCGGCACATGGAATCGTGCCCGCAGAAGCGCGGCGTGTGCACGCGCGTCTATACGACGACGCCGAAGAAGCCGAACTCGGCGCTGCGCAAGGTTGCCAAGATCCGCCTCACCAATGGCTTCGAGGTCATCGGCTACATTCCCGGTGAAGGCCACAATCTGCAGGAGCACTCCGTCGTGCTCATCCGCGGCGGCCGCGTCAAAGACCTTCCCGGCGTCCGCTACCACATCATCCGCGGTGTGCTCGATACGCAAGGCGTCGCCGATCGCCGCCAGCGCCGCTCCAAGTACGGGGCCAAACGACCGAAGTGATCGCCTGCGGGCGGTCTTTCCCGCGTCAGCGGGATCCATGGGCCGGTAAGTCGGCCCATTGTCATTGAGAGATTGAAGCGAAGGGCTTGAAGAGAGATGTCCCGTCGTCACAGTGCCGGCAAGCGCGAGGTCAACCCCGATCCGAAGTTCGGCGAGGTTGTCATTACCAAGTTCATGAACGCGGTGATGAAGCAGGGCAAGAAGTCGGCTGCCGAGCGCATCGTCTATGGCGCGTTCGAGCGCATGGAAACGAAGGCGAAGTCTGATCCTGTGCAGCTCTTCCGCACAGCGCTCGATAACGTCATGCCTGCGGTCGAGGTGCGCTCGCGGCGCGTCGGCGGCGCCACCTACCAGGTGCCGGTCGAAGTGCGCCCCGAGCGGCGCCAGGCGCTGGCCATTCGTTGGCTCATCACGGCGGCGCGCGCGCGCAACGAGAATACGATGGTCGATCGGCTGTCGGGCGAGCTGTTGGACGCCGCCAACAACCGGGGCACGGCGGTCAAGAAGCGGGAAGACACGCATAAGATGGCAGAGGCCAACCGCGCCTTCTCCCATTACCGCTGGTGATCGGGGAGCGCTGACAGAATGGCCCGCGAATACGACATCAAGGACTACCGCAATTTCGGCATCATGGCCCACATCGATGCCGGGAAGACGACGACGACTGAGCGGATCCTTTATTACACCGGCAAGTCCTACAAGATCGGCGAGGTGCACGACGGCGCCGCAACCATGGATTTCATGGAGCAGGAAGCCGAGCGCGGTATCACCATCACGTCGGCTGCGACGACGTGCTTCTGGCCGGGTCGCGACGGCCGCATGCGGCGCCTGAACATCATCGATACCCCAGGCCACGTCGACTTCACGATCGAGGTCGAGCGCTCCTTGCGCGTTCTCGACGGCGCGGTGTGCGTGCTCGATTCCAACCAAGGCGTCGAGCCGCAGACGGAGACCGTCTGGCGTCAGGGCGACAAATACGGCGTGCCGCGCATCATCTTCGCCAACAAGATGGATAAGACCGGCGCCGACTTCTACATGTGCGTCAACGACATCAAAGAGAAGCTCGGCGCGCGTCCCGTTCCCATCCAGCTGCCGATCGGCGCGGAGGCCAACTTCGCCGGCGTCGTCGACCTCATCCGGATGAAGGCCTACGTCTGGGACGGCGACGGCAAGGACGCCAAGATGCTCGTCCAGGAGATTCCCGACGACCTCAAGGAGCGCGCTGCCGAGTACCGCGCCGCGATGATCGAGGCGGCGGTCGACATGGAAGACGAAGCCATGGAGGCCTACCTCGAAGGCAAGGAGCCCGATGAGGACACGCTGCGACGCCTTATCCGTAAGGCCACCGTCAAGGCTGCCTTCTATCCCATGATGTGCGGCTCGGCCTTCAAGAACAAAGGCGTGCAGCCGCTGCTCGACGCCGTCGTCGACTTCCTGCCATCGCCGGCCGATCGCGAGGCGTTCAAGGGCATCGATCCCAAGTCGGGCGAGGCGGTGCTGCGCAAGCCGATCGACGAAGAGCCGCTGTCGCTGCTGGCCTTCAAGATCATGAGCTTCGAGCACGTCGGCTCGATCACCTTCTGTCGCATCTACTCCGGCAAGATCAACAGCGGCATGGCGCTGACCAACACCACGCGCGACAAGAAAGAGCGCGTGGGGCGCATGTACCTGATGCATGCCGCCGACCGCGAGGAAATCAAGGAGGCCTTTGCCGGCGACATCGTCGCGCTGTCGGGCCTCAAGGATACGCGCACGGGCGAGACGCTCTGTGATCCGCAGAAGCCGGTTCTGCTGGAGAAGATGGACTTCCCGAACCCCGTCATCGAGATGAAGATCGAGCCCAAGACCAAGGCCGATCAGGAGAAGATGTCGATGGCGCTGTCGACCATGGCGCTCGAGGATCCCTCCTTCCGCGTCTCGGTCGATCAGGAGTCGGGCGAAACGATCCTCAAGGGCATGGGCGAGCTTCACCTCGACATCAAGGTCGACATCCTGAAGCGCACCTATGGCGTCGAGGCCAATGTGGGCGCACCGCAGGTGGCCTATCGCGAGACGCTGGCCCGCGCGACCGAGGTCGATTACACGCACAAGAAGCAGACCGGCGGCACGGGCCAGTTTGCCCGCGTCAAGATCCGCCTCGAGCCGAACGAGACGGGCAAGGGCAACGAGTTCGAATCCGAGATCGTAGGCGGCGCGGTGCCCAAGGAATACATTCCCGGCGTCGAGAAGGGCATCAACTCGGTGTGGGACAGCGGTGTGCTCATCGGCTTCCCGATGGTCGACACCAAGGTCACCCTTTATGACGGCGGCTTCCACGAAGTGGACTCCTCCGCCATCGCCTTCGAAATCGCGTCGCGCTCCGCCATGCGCGAAGGCTGCGACAAGGCCGGCGTCAAGCTGCTCGAGCCGATCATGGATGTCGAAGTGGTGACGCCCGAGGCGTTCGTCGGCGGCGTAATCGGCGACATCAACAGCCGGCGCGGGCAGATCCGGTCCCAGGAGATGCGCGGCAACGCCAACGTGATCCGCGCTTACGTGCCGCTCGCCAATATGTTCGGCTACGTGAGCCAGCTCAGGTCCATGAGCCAAGGTCGCGCTTCCTACACCATGCAGTTCGCTCACTACGCGGATGTGCCGCGCAACGTGGCGGACGAGGTGAAGGCCAAATACGCCTAACGGCGGCATACAGAATGAGGCACGCCGTGAGGCGGGTCTTGGAAACAGAGAGACCGGTTCCTCACGGGAACATAACTGAGGTGGAGAGCCAAAGATGGCCAAGGCAAAATTCGAGCGGACCAAGCCGCACTGCAACATCGGCACGATCGGCCACGTCGATCACGGCAAGACGTCGCTGACGGCTGCGATCACCAAGATCCTCGCCGAGTCGGGCAAGGCGCAGTACACCGCTTACGATCAGATCGACAAGGCTCCCGAGGAGCGTGAGCGCGGCATCACCATCTCGACGGCGCACGTCGAGTACGAGACCGACGCGCGCCACTACGCCCACGTCGACTGCCCCGGCCACGCCGACTACGTGAAGAACATGATCACGGGTGCGGCGCAGATGGACGGCGCCATCCTCGTCGTCTCCGCCGCCGACGGCCCCATGCCGCAGACGCGCGAGCATATTCTGTTGGCCTATCAGGTCGGCGTGCCGGCGCTTGTCGTCTTCCTCAACAAGGTCGACATGGTCGACGACCCGGAGCTCATCGAGCTCGTCGAGATGGAAGTGCGCGAGCTTCTGACCTCCTACAAGTTCGACGGCGACAAGATCCCGATCATCCGCGGCTCGGCGCTGTGCGCGCTCGAGGACAAGAGGCCCGAGCTCGGCAGGGACGCTATTCTCGCGCTGATGAAGGCAGTCGACGAGTCGATACCTCAGCCGGAACGTCCGATCGACAAGCCGTTCCTGATGCCGATCGAGGACGTGTTCTCGATCTCCGGCCGCGGCACCGTGGTGACGGGCCGCATCGAGCGCGGCATCATCAAGGTCGGCGAGGAAGTCGAGATCGTCGGCATCCGCGACACGCAGAAGTCGATCGTCACGGGCGTCGAGATGTTCCGCAAGCTGCTCGACCAGGGCCAGGCCGGCGACAACGTCGGCTGCCTGCTGCGCGGCATCGACAAGGAAGCCGTCGAGCGCGGCCAGGTGCTGTGCAAGCCCGGCTCCGTGAAGCCGCACAAGAAGTTCAAGGCGGAGGCCTACATCCTCACTAAGGAAGAGGGTGGCCGGCACACGCCGTTCTTCACCAACTACCGTCCGCAGTTCTATTTCCGCACCACCGATGTGACGGGCGTCGTGACGCTCCCCTCGGGCACGGAAATGGTCATGCCGGGCGACAACGTGACGATGGACGTCGAGCTCATCACGCCGATCGCCATGGAGGAGAAGCTGCGCTTCGCCATCCGTGAGGGCGGTCGCACGGTGGGCGCCGGCGTCGTCGCCAAGATTGTTGAATAGGGCAAGGAAGCGAAAAAGCGCCCGGGGTTCGGGCGCTTCTTTCTTTTTGGAAGAGTGCGGGACATGAACGGCCAAAATATTCGCATCCGGCTCAAGGCATTCGATCATCGAATCCTCGATGCCTCGACGCGAGAGATCGTCAACACGGCGAAGCGCACCGGAGCGGAGGTGCGCGGGCCCATTCCGTTGCCGACCCGCTTTGAGCGGTTCACGGTCAACCGTTCGCCGCACATCGACAAGAAGAGCCGCGAGCAGTTCGAGATGCGCACTCACAAGCGCCTTTTGGACATCGTCGATCCCACTCCGCAAACGGTCGACGCGCTGATGAAGCTCGACCTGGCGGCGGGCGTCGACGTCGAGATCAAGCTCTAGGGGTAATTCCGGGCTAGGCGGCGATCGCCTAGGACCCAGATCGAAGAAGGAAGGAATGCTCTGATGCGTTCCGGAGTGATTGCACTGAAGGTGGGCATGACCCGCATCTTCACGGACGCCGGGGAGCACATCCCGGTGACCGTGCTGAAGCTCGACAACTGTCAGGTTGTCGGTCATCGCACCAACGACAAGAACGGCTACACCGCGCTGCAGCTCGGAGCCGGCACGCGCAAACCTTCGCGCCTCACCAAGGCCGCGCGGCAGAACTTCGCCGTGGCCAAGGTGGAGCCCAAGCGCAAGCTCGTGGAGTTCCGGGTCACCCCTGAGAACGTCATCGAGGTGGGCGCTGAGATCACCGCCGACCACTTTGTCCCTGGGCAGTTCGTCGACGTGACGGGCACCAATCAGGGCAAGGGGTTCCAGGGCGCCATGAAGCGCTGGAACTTCGGCGGCTTGCGCGCCACCCACGGCGTCTCGCTGAGCCACCGCAGTCTCGGTTCGACCGGTCAGCGCCAGGACCCCGGCAAGGTGTTCAAGGGCAAGAAGATGGCCGGCCATCTCGGTCAGGAGCGCGTCACCACTCAGAACGTCAAGGTCGTCAAGACCGACGTCGAGCGCGGC
>Ga0299912_10002128_pt1 | contig 16201 bp, 10 predicted proteins | sample RVTome_2_FD_207667 | JGI IMG/M metagenome (GOLD analysis project Ga0299912, IMG submission 207667) | Soil microbial communities from uranium-contaminated site in the Upper Colorado River Basin, Wyoming, United States - RVT95D214 (version 2) ... | reverse complement strand
CGCGCCGCTGCTATGGAATATGATTTTCGCCGTGGCCTGTATTTTTTTCATTTTTTACTTTCTGAACCGTCACATTTCAAAATGGTGGCTTGTACTGCCGATTCTGTCATTATTTATCTTCGTTACCCCGTTGCCCGCGATGATTTTTTGCGGCCAGGAACATCTACTGCACGCCCTCTTAACAATGACCTTTGTTGTATCGGCTGCTTCGATTTTGAGCGATGATAATATCGCCCACCAAAAAATGCCGCTCGGCAAATTTATTAAAATTCTGGCGCTGGCATTTCTTGTTTCAACCGTTCGTTATGAAGGGGCATTTTTGGTTTTCATAGTCGCGCTTTTGTTTGCCCTCCGCCGGCGAATTACGAAAGCGATCTTGCTGGTGGTGGCCGGCGCTTTGCCGATTTCGATCATGGGCTTGATATCGATGGCCCACGGCTGGCTCTTCCTGCCGAATTCGGTCCTGCTGAAAGGCAGAATGCCGGATTTCTTTTCCCTATCCGGATTGGTTAAATTAATTATCCGCCCGCTTAATCTGCTCGTCGGCCAACCAGCCCTTTTAATCGCGGTGCTGGCGGCCCTGGGATATTATTTAATTCGCCATATCAGGAGCAAAAATCCATGGGGTGAAATGACGATCATGGCAATTATTTTCCTATCGGTCACATGGCTTCATTTGTCATTTGCGCAGGTCGGCTGGTTTTTCCGCTACGAGGCATATCTTTTGGCTCTTGCCCTGCTATTTTTGCCATTGGCCTGGGCAAATCATTTTATAAAAGATGCGCCGTTGAGCGGTATCAGGCTGGGGCCGACCGGCGTTATCGTCGTTGCGGTTATGGGTGCAGTTGTGTTGGCTCCGTTCATCGCAAGAGGGGCCATTTCGCTGGGGAATATCCCGCGAGCCTGCTCGAATATTTACAACCAGCAATACCAGATGGGACGCTTTCTTGCAAGATATTATGCCGGCGAAGCGGTAGTGCTCAACGATATCGGAGCAACCGATTTTCTCGTCGATATCAAACCGGTGGACGCCTGGGGATTGGCTAATATGGCAATCGCCAGGGCGATCAAAAACCATCAAGATGTCAGATCGGTTTTGGAATATGAGGCTCAGGCCAATAATGCCATACTCGCGATAATTTACGACAATTTCAGCGGCGCTGATGACCGAGGCGGCGTGCCCGAAAGCTGGGTTAAAATCGGCGAATGGAAAACGCTGAACAATCTTGTCTGCTATAGTGACGTCGTTTCGTTTTATGCAATCGAACCTGAAACTGCCCCGCAATTAAAAGTTGAATTAGCCGAATTTTCCAAATCTTTGCCTGATGAGATGACGAGCAAGATTGAGCATAACGAATCTGAGCCGCCTCCACAAAAATAACGTAGGGGCCGATCACTGATCGGCCCGCAATTAAAATCGCAGGCCGAAACCTTTATGGTTTTGAAGTTTTTCTATTCGGCAGGGTCGGGCGACCCTGCCGCACATTACCGGGTGCCCTAACTGCCCGCCAAACATTTTCTTGCGGTTACAATAAATTGTGACATGCAAGATAATTTATCCTCTGTTTTAATAGGCCGGACATGAACAAAGAACTTCGTTCACCTGTCCGGCAGCGGGATTGGAAAATCCCGCCTGTTATTTTGTGCTTTATTTACATGTCAGGGCTTGCCCTAACTGCCCCCCCGAACATTCCATTGGACTTGAAAAGCACGGCTTTATATATTCGGGCGTTATTTTCAAAAGGGGATAAACCGCAGATTTATATTGGGAAATGAGCATCCGCCCTGGCGGCGAGGACGACAACCAGCCCGAGGAGGAACTTGTGAAATACATACCGGAGCCCTTCAGAATCAAGACCGTTGAACCTATCAAAATGACCACCAAAGATTTTCGGCAGCAAGCAATCGAGGAGGCTGGTTATAATACCTTTTTATTGCGCAGCGAGGACGTCTACATCGACCTGTTGACCGACAGCGGCACCAGCGCCATGAGCGACGCGCAGTGGGCCGCCCTCCAGATGGGGGACGAGGCCTACGCTGGCAGCCGCAATTTCTACGAGCTCGAACGGACGGTCCAGGAGGTCTTCGGCTATAAATATTTCGTGCCGACTCATCAGGGGCGCGCGGCCGAACATATCATGTCGAAACTGTTGATCAAAAAGGGCGATTTCGTTCCGGGTAATATGTATTTTACGACAACACGCCTTCACCAGGAACTGGCCGGCGGCAAGTTCGTCGATGTCATTATCGACGAGGCGCACGACCCGGCCAACCCGCATCCGTTCAAAGGCAACGTCGATATCGCCAAAATGCAGGCTCTGGTTGATAAGGTAGGCGCCGCTAAAATCCCCTATATCAGCTATGAAACCTGCGTCAACATGGCCGGCGGCCAACCGATCTCGATCGCCAACCTCAAAGAGCTGCGCAAATTCTGCGATAAATACGGCATCAAGATCATGCTCGATAACACCCGCACCGTCGAAAACGCCTACTTCATCAAGACCCGCGAAAAAGGGTATGCCGATAAATCGATCAAAGAGATCGTCAAGGAGATCTGTTCCTATACCGATGGCTGCACCTGTTCGGCCAAAAAAGACGGCCTGGTCAATATCGGCGGTTTTCTGGCGATGAACGATGAGGATTTCTTCATCGAGTCCAAGGCTCAGGTGGTGATCTACGAGGGGCTGCACACCTATGGCGGCATGAGCGGCCGCGATATGGCGGCGCTGGCGCAGGGGATCCGCGAATCGGTGGCCAACGATGATTACATCAGATACCGCGTCGAACAGACCAATTATTTCGGGGACGTCTTAACGCAGGCGAAAATCCCGCATGTTATTCCGCATGGCGGCCACGCTATTTTCCTCGACGCCAAAAGGTTCTTGCCGCATATCGATCAGGAACGGTTCCCGGCGCAGGCGCTGGCGGCGGAAATCTACGTCGAAACGGGGGTGCGGGCGATGGAACGCGGCAACGTGTCGGCCGGGCGCAACGCCGAAACCGGCGAAAACTACCGCCCCAGGCTGGAACTCGTGCGCCTGACGATCCCCCGGCGCGTCTATACTCAGAGCCATCTCGATTACGCGGCCGAGGGGATAATCAACCTTTACCAGCGGCGCGATAAGATCCGCGGCCTGGAGTTTGTCTTCGAACCGAAACAGCTCCGCTTCTTCCAGGCGCGGTTTAAGAAGGTGTAGGGGGGAAGCTATTTGAAAGGGTGCCCCACCCCCGCCTTAAGCGGGGTGGGTTACGCTCGAAATCCAGAAAAATGCCTGAGGTTAGTAGTAAGGGTGCCCCACCCCCGCCTTAAGCGGGGTGGGTTCCTTGCCAGCATGACCAAATTAAAACACTTTGATAACGACCCCACCATAAGATTTATAACCTTCAGTTGCTGCCGCAGGCAGCCATATTTGAATTTAATCAACGCCAGAGAAATACTCATTGACCAGATAGACTCGGCCAGGAATAAGAACTTTTTCAAATTGCTTGGTTATGTTATTATGCCGGAACATGTGCATTTGGTTATTTATCCTTTACCGAATACGAGAGTTGGCTATTTAATAGGGGGAATAAAATCACATATGGCAAAGAAATATTTTATTTCAGCGAATATCGGCTCAGGGGATATTCCACGAGTGTTCTGGCAGAAACGATGTTATGATCATAATTGTCGTACGGTTTCATCAGTCCGCGAAAAGATTAATTACTGTCATGACAATCCAGTGAAACGCGGATTGGTTGATTCTCCCGGAGATTGGCGGTGGTCAAGCTATAATTGGTATTGCGGGAAGCGGGATGTTCCGCTATGGATCGATAGTTATGAATTGTAAAATTTGGTAGGTGATATGATGATAACCCACCCCCGCCTGGGCGGGGGATGGGACACCCAGGCCTCTGCGGGAATCTGCGCATGGCGCCAGGAAAGGATTCCTGACGGGGCAGGAATCAATTATTTTTATGGGCAATAAAATTATAAAGCTTTACACAAAGAGACTGCGCTTCTTTTGATAGGTCGTTAATACTTTTTATTTGAGAAATAGCCGTTTTGGCAAATTTGGTTTTAATGCTCCCATGCAAAGAACCTGATTTCGTGGCATATTTTCTTTTAGCATTTCCCTCTAAGATATTTTCTTCAATGAAGGAACCAATAGGCTTCAATTTATAATCATCGTATTTTAAATTTGAGGCCATGATACCAGTATCATTAGCACAATTCTCAAAAATACTTATTGTTTTAAGTAAAATATCTTTCGATAATAAATTCTCTATTTCTCTACATTTTAAACGATAATATCTATCTTTCAATTTAGCCTTTAATCTTCTATGACGTTCTCTTTTTGCTTCGCTCCCCTCATTATCGCGATCGGCGATTAGAAAGAGAGCAGCGCATAACTTTTCTGCGTTCATACCTTTTTCTATTTCATCCTCATTATTAAAATCCAAAAAAGACCAATGAGTAATGTTATTCCCCGAATATTCAACGAAGGAATAATGCTTATCCTCTTCATATATCTTTGCGTTATTATCGATTTCATTAAGATGCTTTTGGTAAATTTCCAAATATTTCCTTAAATATATCCTATCAGTTATGCCCTCAACCCAAATAGTGCAGTTGGTTAACATTACAGATGAGTTTTTAACTCCAAGGCATTCTAAAATATTCAAGTCTTCATTACTCGTATTTTCAACTTTAAACCCCATAATGCTTTTATTATTATCCGCGGAATTAATAGGTTTAAAAAATTTATATACAGAAATTTTATCGAAATCTAACACCATATCCAAAAAATTATTTGAATGTGTTGTTATAAATGTTTGTAAATTACCGAATTCGGCACTTGTAAGCAAATTAAGCAAAGTTCTTTGTAAACCAGGATGGAGATACAATTCAGGCTCCTCAATAAAGGCCAAGATGTCTTGGGACTTATTGATAAATAAGGGGAATGTGATTATAATTAAATGCTGAATTCCGTCACCTAAATTATATATAGGATATTCTTTATCTTCTCCCAACTTGCAATAAATAACATCCTTGCTAATTCTTGGTGTCAGTTCTACTGGGCTTCCTTCAAAAAAATATTTGCTTATAAGATTTTCATATTCCTTTTTTAAAAGCCTCTCATTTTCGTCGCCTTTGTGCAACCTTTCGATCTCTTGGTACATGCTCAATCCCGTAAAAATATTGATTTTCTTTGGTTGTCCGAAGTAATCATTTAAGGTTCTTTCATCATAAAAAAGAGGGTGCTGGTTGCTTGGCCGCAATCCTCTTAATGTAGGTATGTAAAGCTTATAAAATTTATATTCGTCCCTGAATTTAGATTTAAACCCCTTTAATATATCAATATATTCTTCTAATGATCCTCTATGTTGATCAATGTAACTATATACCAAACCCTTGATATTTCCAACGGGCTCAGGATTAAAATTAAGCTTTTTTATCTCTTCTAATGTAAATAAAAATGTATCTATGTTTACGGCATGTTGCTTATTTGTTTCTAAATAGGAACTGGGAATTAGGCTGTCATTAAAAACATTCGAAAAAATCTCTTCGATTTCTCCTGTTGGACTCATATCCATCAGCTTTTTAAATAAAGCTCTCACCTCATGCATTGTATTTAATAGCTCATCCTGATTATATCCTGTTGGTGAAATCATTTCTTTTTCTAAGTTCGCTAATCCCCTCATAAACATGCTTTTGCCCGAATTATTGGGACCGATAAAGATATTTACTTTTGATAAATTATCCAAAACTTCGACATCATAAATCCCCCGTAAAGTATGAGGCACGAGCCATTTTCTTATTAAAAAGTCCATTATAAAGTCCTTTTGAGATTAATATATATTGATTATGTCTTTTATAAGCAAGATAATTGGCATATTGAGTCGTATTTGTTTATTTTGGCGCCGTCAGGAATCCTTTCCTGGCGGCCTTTTCCCCACCCTCCACAACTTGGCCCGGCCGGGGCCTTTGGTCCGGCCACGTGGGGACCTACGGTCGCAACCCGATATCTTTTTCCATTTGATGTATCCAGGTCTGACATGCCGTGTTGTACGGCAGGTCGAGCCGTGATTTTAATTGGGCCCAAGTTAAACCTCTGGGATTGCGCTTGAGCTCTCTCAAAATCTTGTCTCTAAAATCGATGTATCGCATAAAATCGTGCGCCTATCCGTAGGGGCGTATGCGATATCCCGACAGGGATGCCTTGCGGCACGCCCCTACGCGCAGACTCCGGTTGATACCGTTCTTTACATGCTCGGCCAGAGCCAGCCGAAGGTGCCGGCGGTGACCAGCGCATAGATCAGGCCGTCGAACATCGATTTGAGAGTGGTGCACCAGTTGCGCTTATACCAGATCGAATTCTGCAACAGCGCCAGCGAATACCCCGCGAACGCCGTCACGCCGACAAAACGAAAAACCGCGAGATAATAATCACCGGCCGCTACCGCGCGCGTGGCAACATAGGCGGCGAAAATCCCGATTATGACGCTATAGAGAAACCACATGACCAGGATGCCGCCCATAGCGGGCTTGCCGCTTTTCATCATGGTCATCGTCAGCACCGGGCCCTTCTCCATCTTGGCGATAAATTCCGGATTTTTCATCGCCTGAGCATTACCGCCACAGGGGATCATGTAATCACCCGGCGCGATATTTAACTTGCGCAGCGCGTCCATGGCCTCGTCCTCATTCGCGACCTTCTTAAAATCGCTGTGATGATAGGGCAACAACATGTGGATAATCGAGCTGACGATAAAAACGAACACCGACGACAGCAAGATCGGCAGCCATAACGACGGAATCGTGACCATTTTCCCTCCTTGGCGGGATTACCGATAAGGTTAGAAATTTAAGAAACTGTCATAAATTCAATACCCCGGTTGCGGGATAACAGTTTAATTAATTTGCGAACCGCGGTCAACACAATTTTCGCCGTTGCGGCATCAGCCTTGTAGGTTGACAATTGCTTAAAACCCCCAAGAAAATGTGCCGGAAAATAATCATTCATCGGGAATATTCATAAAGCGGTTCCACTGCCGGGTATAAAGCTCCTCATCGGGGTCCTCGTCAATCGCCTGATCGATTATTTTGACAGCGCCGGGGGTGTCGCCGCGGACAAAGCGGATTTCCGCGAGCGTATTCAGGACCCGCGCTTTGAATTTGCCGGCTGAGGCCATCGCGGCGGCTTTGCGCGCGAAAGTCTCCGCTTCATCGAGATCGATTTTTCTTTCCAGGCACCACTTAGCGAACTGGTAGAATTTGTCGGGGTTGTTTTCCCAGCCATCGCCCAGGCTGGCTTTGGTAATTTGCAGCGCCTTCAGCGTGTCGTTTTCAATATAAAGAGCATAATCGGCTTTAAACAGCGAATTAGCCTCGATAAGCTTTTTCTCGGCACTGCCCGCCGTGGCCGCAATGCCGGCATTGAGGTATTTGCCGATTCTATTTGTCATGCCTGTGTCTCTGGCCAACCGCGTGATATTCGTGCCCACCAGGACGATGCTCCTTTGATCCAGCGGTCGATATTCCAGAACGGCATCGGCCGCCGGCAGGACGTCGTCGAAATCCGCAGAATCGGCCCACACGGCATTGGCTAAGCTTTCGAAAATTTTATAATTAATATGAACGTCCGGGGAAAAAGAAAGCTGCCTGGCCTGGCGGTAATATTCTACCGCCTTTAAATATGACCTCGCAGCCGAATAATATTCCGCCAGCAGACGCGCCTCGTCATACGTCGGCTTCGCGGCGAATCTTGATTCCCTCTGGCTGACTGTGGTCAAATCCGCCAGAGCTGTATTTAAGGCATTGATGAATTTGCCGGCCCCCGTGTACCCTTCCCATCTGGCGATCGGTTCACCGGCACTGTCGGTTAAAATAAACACCGGATAATAAATGCCCACCCTGTACTCTTTAGCTAACTGTGCCCCTTCATCCTCCTTAGCGTTCAGGGACATGAATACCACCTTTGTTAGCGCGCTTTTTATCGATTCATCGGTGGCCGCTTCACGAGCGACCTGGGCGCAATAGCGTCAGCCTTCACGGTAAAATTCTATCAGCAGCGGTTTTTCCTGCGCGGCCGATAGTCTTTTGCCCTCCGAAAATGACTCACTTCGCGCGGCAGGAGCTGCCGGGATGAAAGCTGACGCGCATATTAAAATAAAAATCGCTTCTCGCATGGCATTTCGATTCATTAATTATCCGATTCCCGCATCCGCCCAGCCTTCTGACCATTGTGCAGCCGCATGAAGCTAACAAATCGTGGCGCCGGAGCCTATTAAAATTTGCCGGCGATCAAAGACAAGTTTGGCGAATTTCCGGATATTTAAGACCGGACAGCTCATTTTTGCTTGCCAAATATTACCGACTTTTAATATAATAATATTCCAAGATGGCAATTAGCCGATCTCGCGGTAACCGATTCGGTTCCCGGCGACCAGGTAAATAAAAGGCATCGATATCTGATGCCATATTATCAGACTTTCGTTCTTTAACATACGACTATAGGTCAAAACCGCCAGTTTTAGCAGCATTGATAAGCATTCGCAGAGGGAGGAGGCAAACAGTGAACGATAGGCCTAAGTTAAAATCTGAGTTGATCAGCGAGCTGACGAAGCTCTGCAAAAAAGTCACCCGGCTCGAACGCGCCTTAGCCAAACATAAATCGACCGAAAAGCTGCTGAGCGAAAGCGAAGAAAAATTCCGAGCCCTTTTCGAATCATCTCCGCAAGTGATCATAGCGGCCGATGAAAGCGGCAAAATCGTCCTTGTCAACGACCGAATTACCGAGATGTTCGGTTATTCCAAAGATGAGCTTCTCGGCCAACAAATCGAAATTTTGATCCCCGAAGACCTGCGGGCTTTGCATGCGACGCATCGGCGGGAATATATGCGCCAGCCCAGAACGAGGAACATGGGCGAAAACCTGGATTTGGTGGCGTTGCGCAAGGATGGTAGCCGCTTTCCGGTCGAAATCGGGCTCAGCCATATTAAAGGCCAAAGCGGCGAAACTCTGGCCCTGGCCTTTCTCGCGGATATCACCGGGCGCAAACAAGCCGAAAACGAACTGAAACAGGCCAAGGATGAGGCCCGGGAGTATCTCGATATCGCCGGCGTAATTCTCGTGGTCATCGATGCCAATAAAAACGTCAAGCTAATCAATAAACGGGGCTGCGAAATACTCGGCTATACGCAAGAGGAAATCATCGGCTCCAACTGGTTCGCTAATTATCTCCCCTCCCGGATCAGTTCTGACATCGAAAAGGTCTTTGAACGCCTTATCGCCGGGGAACTCCGGCCTGCCGAATATTACGAAAATCCTGTCCTGACCAGAGACGGCCGGGAAAAGTTGATCGCCTGGCACAATACGGTAATCACCGATAATAAGAACATGTTAATCGGTACGCTAAGCTCAGGCGAGGATATAACCGAACGAAAACTCGCCGAAGCGGACCTGCAAAAATCGGAGCAGCGCTACCAGGAGCTGTTCAATTCAATTATAGAGGGCGTGGGGGTTGTCAATGCAGATGAGACGATTTCGTTTTGCAATCCCGCTTATGCCGCTATTCTTGAGGAAGATTCGATCGAGAAGATAATTGGAAAAAGTTTCCTCGATTATGTGCCGTCACATCAATTGGATACGTTCCAAACCGAAACTCAAAAACGCAAAATGGGGCTGAATTCGCAATACGAGCTGGAAATAGTCACCGCCAAACAGCGCCGAAAGAATATTTTGCTTTCGGTATCTCCACGTTTTAATGGCAATAACAATTATATGGGCTCATTCAGCGCGATAATCGATATAACCGAGACCAAAAAACTCCAGGGATTTATCGCGCGCGCCCAGCGATTGGAAGCGGCTGGCCAGCTAGCCGGCCAGGTTGCCCATGATCTTAATAACCTCCTCGGCCCGCTGGTAATTTATCCGGAGGCCATAAAAAGGGAGCTGCCCCCCGGTCATTCCGCCTTGACCATGCTTGAAGACGCGCGAAAGGCCGCCGAACAGATGGCGGAAATAAGCCAGCAGCTACTGACACTCGGTCGGCGCGGTCATTACCAGATTCAGCCGCTGAACCTGAATGAATTAATCAATCAATCCCTCAGCCAGCTGGCGCCGATCCCGCCGACGCTATCGGTCGACCTGAATTTGGCCCAAGATATCTTGACCATCAAGGGCGGCCGCGCCCAGATACAGCGGGTCGTGATGAATTTGCTCAACAACGCCCGCGATGCCATGAACAATACTGGGAAGCTGTCCATCAGGACCGAAAATTTCCATTTGCATAAGCTATCCGGAATTTACAGCCACGTTCCGAGCGGCGAATATGTAAAGCTGACTATATCCGATACCGGTCACGGCATCGATAAAGAGATTATCGACAGAATATTCGAACCTTTTTTCACCACGAAAACCGCCGACAGGAAGCGCGGCACCGGCCTGGGACTCAGCATAGTCCACTCGGTTCTCCAGGATCACAATGGGTACATAGACCTAAAAAGCGAACCGGGCAAAGGCACCAGTTTCTACGTCTATTTCCCGATCGACCGAGATTATTCGAACCCGGCGATGACCGATAATAGCGCCGCTGGTTCTTAACGGGCCTGAATCAGATCAGGGCATAGACAAGCACTGCCCCTAACTGTGCTGCGTCGCAGGAACTCAGATTTCTTCAGCCTTCGACGGGCACATTTCAATATCCTTGTGGCAAAATTAAAATCCAATTATTTTATAGAAATATGGCCAGAATTATCGAAAATATGACCGGATGATGGAAAAAGATATTATCGCCAGGATAAGGGAACTCACGGGCTGGCCGAACATCAAAAGCCCGAAGATCATTACCGACACCACCGACTGGATGAGGATTGGACGCGGCGATATCGTCAGGCTGGGCGGCGAAGACTTCGTCATTAAGGGCAATCGCTACGAAACCAGGTTCGGCATCGGCGAACAACCAAAATATTGGGTTTTTGGCGCTATCGACCTGCATTCCGGCGCCCAGAAGATAATCAAAATGGTTTTCCATGAAGAATTCAACGTCCAGATCGGTGTCTTCAAAATGCATTGCTACCGCAGCCCCGAAAAAGAGGCGAGGGTGCTCGAACTGGTGGCCGGCGATAGGCGGTTCATGCAAGGTTATACGGTCGCCGATGAAGTGGGTAACCAGATCCGGGTAATCGATTATATTCGTGGCGAAAACCTGCTGCAGTACGTGCACGAAAATCCCAAAAGCCATGAACAATATTTTCACGAGGACCTGCCGGCGATTTTGAAGAACTTAACCGACTGCCTGCAGGCAATCCAGCTTCTGCACATGAATCATACCTGCCACGGGGATATTCGCAACGATCATATCATAATTGAATCCGAAACCGGTCAATATCGCTGGATAGATTTCGATCTCAATCAGCACGTGCCGGATTTCGATATCTGGAGCATGGGCAATATAATTAACTATGCCGTCGGTAAAGGCATCAATTCATTTAGCACGATCCTCAAAAGCGATAAATTCCCCGAACGGGTCAAGCGGAGCCTGACCATCGAAGATGCGTCGGCTTTTTATGAATACAGAATCATGAATTTAAAAAAACTTTATCCTTATATCCCCGAAAGGCTCAATGATATTCTATTGCACTTCGTCAGCCGACCTAAGGTATATTATACCAACATGAGAGGCTTGCTCAGAGAATATCGGCAAATGCTGCAAGCAGAATTTCCTTGAGGGGAAGCGCAATGGCCGATGAAATGCGATCGATATCGCAGACGATATTAATAGCATGAAAACTGCAATCATTGGCGGCGGGCGCGGCTGCCGGGCGATCATTGAGCTGGCCCTGGGCAGTTTTCTGAAAGAACTGGTGCTTGAAATAGCCATCGTCGTCGATCCCGATCACCTGGCACCTGGTATGGTCTTCGCTCGCCAGAAAGGTATCCCGACCACCTCGGATATGGGCCAGGTCCTGGAGATTCCCGGGATCGAGCTTATAATCGAACTTACCGGGCAGGATCACGTCCTGGAGAATATTTATAAAATCATTCCGCCGGGCATAAAAGTCATAGACCATACCTTTGCCCGTATCTTCTGGGACCTGGTAAATGCTCAGGATGATCAGGCCCGTCAATTGCGCGAAATAACCGAGCTCGAACGGAAAATCGAAAATGAACGGCGCTTTTTACAGAGCCTTTTCGATACCATACCGCAGCGCGTGGCCGTCATGGATAAAAATAAGAAAATTATCAAAATCAACGCCCGCTTCGGCAAGTTCGTGGGGATTACGCCTGATGAAGCAATCGGCAAAACGTGCATGGAGCTTTTGGCCAACACCGTGCTCGATGAAAATTGCCGCCAGACCGCCCATCTGGTGGATGAGGTCATCGAAGACGGCCAGCAGCGGACCCTGATCTGGCGATTGCCCCCGCCCGATGAAACATTCTGGGAACTCACGCACACGCCGATTCTATCGAAATCAGGCGAGATTGACGCCGTCCTCAGCACCTGGCACCGGATTACCGATCAGGTCATGCTGCAACGAAAATTCGAAAGCGCCGAATTGCGGTTTCAGAGCTTCATCGATTCCGCTCACGACTGGATCTCCGTCAAGGACCTGGAGGGCCGATACCTGATCGTGAACAAGATTATCGCCCAATCGCTGCATCTCAAGCAGGAAGATTTTATCGGCAAAAAACCGGAGGAAATCCTGCCCTCGGAACTGGCTTCAACGATACACGATCACGATCAGGAGGTACTCCAGGACGACTGCTATCGGACTTATGAAGAAATAATCCTGATAGATGAACGGGCACATCATTTCCAGACCGTGCGGTTCCCCTTGAAAGACTACAAAGGCAGCACTATTGGCACCTGCACGATCATGCGTGATGTCACTTCCGAAAAAGAGCTTCGCGAGCAGTTAATCCAGGCGGGCAAACTGGCGGCCGTGGGCAAACTGGCCGCCGGCGTTGCTCACGAAATCAACAATCCGCTGACCGGAGTCCTTGCCTATGCGGAGGATATGGTCGATGACCTGCCCGCGGATGAGCCGCATCAAGCCGACCTGAAAGTAATAATCAGAGAGACGCTGCGCTGCCGCGACATAGTCAGAAACCTGCTCGATTTCGCTCGCCAGGAGATCCCCAGATTCGAAAGCCTCGATCTCGATAGCGTGGTGGATCAATCGCTTTCTCTGGTGGAAAGGCTGCCGCAATTTCGCAATGTTTCCATCGAAAAGGTAAAAGCCAGAAATATGCCGCAAATTAAGGGCGACCCGCATCAACTGCAGCAGGTTTTGTTGAACCTCATGATGAATGCCGCTGAGGCGATGAGAGAAAAAGGCTCGATCAAAATCATTACGCATTTTGATCGCCGCCACGATAAATGCACCATAGCGGTTGAAGATACCGGACCGGGGATTCCGGAGAATCTGAAGGATAAGATCTTCGAGCCTTTTTTTTCGACCAAGGGCACCAACGGCCTGGGCCTGGCGGTAAGCTGGGGGATAATCGAAAGACATCGCGGCATTATCGAGGTCGAAAGGGCTAAAGGCGGCGGCGCGCTATTTAAAATTTCGCTGCCGGCCAGCAGCCCTAAAAAGTAACGGATTTCGGAAATTGTTCTGAGTCGAGGAGATATCTTATGGAACCAAAAATCAATATCCTGGTCGTTGACGATGAGCAGATTATCCTCGATAGCGTGCAAAAACATTTAAGAAAAGATGATTATGCCGTACATTGCGCGCTGAACGTCGATGAGGGCCTCGCTATCATGGATCGGGTCAATATCGATATAGTCTTAACCGATCTTATGATGCCGATAGTCGACGGCCTGGAATTCATGAAAATGATTAAAAAGTCACGCCCCGGGCTGCCGGTAATCATGATCACCGGCTACGCCACGATAAATACGGCTTTGCAGGCCACCCGGCTGGGAGCGTTCGATTATATCGCCAAGCCCTTTTCCAAGGCCGAATTAATCGGCGTGATCAAACGAGCCGCTGAATTGGTAACTGCCGCCAATTCCGCCGCCAGCGATAAAGCTGCAGAAACAGTCGCCAGCGGCGAAATCAAAGCGCAAACGACCGCCCTAAAAACTATCGGCGATCAGTCCTGGCTAAGGCGCGAAAAAAACGGCCAGGTTCTATTGGGAGTCGAACGCTCTTACTTGCGCACGATCGGCCGAATCCAGGCCATTTTTCTCCCCTCGGTCGGCGACGAACTACGCCAGGGCAGCGTCTATCTCCAGATATTTTCTTCCGACCTGCGCTCGCATACCGTCATGTCGCCTTTATCGGGCACGGTCGTCGAAATTAACAACCGAGCCGTCGGCGACCCGGAGATTATTTCCAACGATCCGCATGGCGAGGGCTGGCTCGTCAAAATCACTCCCTCGAAGTACGACTATGAGATAAAGCACCTGGGTTTGTAGTTATTTTAATTGTATTCGGTGCTCTGGGACCCACTAAGGAATTCGACGATTTCCCCACGCCGTTTTGAAGCAGGCAAAAAGTATTAGAGAGGAACTGATCCCATGACTAAAAAAGCGATTGTCATTTTGACGGACGGTTTCGAGGATATGGAGGCTGTCGTGCCGATCGATATCCTGACGCGGGCGGGCATAGAAGTTACGATTGCCTCACTGCGAGAGGGACCGGTTCGAGCTGCTTACGGCACGACTATCCTGCCCACGACTACAATCGACCGCGTAGCGGTATTATATGATGCGATTGTCTTTCCGGGAGGCGGCAAAAACGCACAGGCGCTGGCTGCGGACCCGGGCGTCATTGATCTTCTAAAGAGACACCGCGTGGCGGGTAAATTGGTGGCCGCCATTTGTGCTTCACCGGGTCATGTGCTGGCGGAGGCAGCCGGTCTGCTCAAAGGCAAGCGAGCCACCGGCGATCCGGCATTCAACGACAAGCTGGCTGCCGGCGGTGCGATAATTACTAATGAGCTGGTCACGGTCGATGGCGATATTATCACCGGCATGGGACCGGGCGCGGCCATGCTATTTGGCCTTCAGATCGCCGAATATTTATCAGGCAAAGATACCGCGGACGCGCTTGCCCGCAAATGGCGCGTTAAAAGATAATCAAAAACCGCCGGTTTTACTGCCGGCGGCTTTTTACTATGCTGATATCAAAATTGTAGGTCAACCAGCCTGCCGCATTTGCCGCATCTGGGCCCATTAGGGGGCCCGTTAGGGAGGGTTGACTATTTGTTATATATCAATGAAAATCATCCCATTCTATAAATCCGGGACGCACGTCCGCCATGCAGTTGACGATCAGCTCTACCAAACCACCATACAGCAGATGTATCCTTTCGAATGCGCCGTAATGAGTAATCAGGTCACGGATCTGGCCCTTGCAGTTCGAGCAGGGAGCGCAGACATATTTGTTGACTTTCGGTTCCAGCTCTTCTCTCGAGAAGGCATTAAGGATTTGCGCGAATTTTTTGCGGCCGGCGATGGCATTTCGCCAGTTGGGGAAGTTGTTTGACTGCATGATAGCGAAGCCCGAGCCGCCGCCGCAGCAGTAGTTATGCACGCCGTGCGGCGTCATCTCCCGGAATTGCGGGCAGATTTTCCTGATAACTTTCCTCTGAGGTTCGATTATGCCCATCGAGCGCGTCACATTACAGGGATCGTGCAAGGTAACCGGGAAATCGTTGCGGCTGGGGTCGAGTTTAATCCGGTCGTTCACGACTATATCCGCCAGCGTCACGAAACTTGATTCCCTTGGAATGTTATTTTCGCCCAGCCAGATCCTGTCGCCGACCGCCATCATCGCCTTGTGAGCATGGCCACACTCGCCGACCACAACTTTTTTCACGCCGAGATTTTTCGCCGCCTCGGCATGTTTTAGCCCGACCTTGGCCAACTGGGCGTCATCATAAAAAAGCCCGTAGTTGACGGAATCGTAGCCGACCTCCTGGGCCGTTAAGGTCCAGTTCAAGCCGGCAAAATCGAAAATGATCGCAAAGGCTTCGACATTCTCGGGCCAGGATAGAAATTCGCCGGCGTTGTGAATCAGGAGGATGTCGGCGCCGGGCTTATCGACAGGAATTTTGATTTTCAAGCCGGTGCGATCGGTGATATCCTCCTCAAGAAATTCTATAATATCAAGGAAAGCGGTTTTGGTGATGCCGGTGGAGGAGCCCGTTTGGAGCTGTTTGACCGTGCCATCTTTGTGGAGTTCGGATGGGTAGATCCC
>Ga0299912_10002127_pt1 | contig 16206 bp, 12 predicted proteins | sample RVTome_2_FD_207667 | JGI IMG/M metagenome (GOLD analysis project Ga0299912, IMG submission 207667) | Soil microbial communities from uranium-contaminated site in the Upper Colorado River Basin, Wyoming, United States - RVT95D214 (version 2) ... | reverse complement strand
CCTCACCGGATAAGCCGGCGGCGGTCAAACAGATTCGACCTGTCAGGTCATATTGCCCATATTCTCCGGGAAGATTGAGACGTCCCCCGATAGTAACATGACTGGCCGGTTCAAATTCTATATCCTCAGGCATAAAATAATCGCCGATCAGTTCCTGTGTGATATCGCCGGGATTGAGATTGCCGGAGAAACCACCGGATATAAAAGTTGGTATCCCTTCGAACGTTTTTTCGATAGCCAGATCATTCACCGTTACGCTAACCGAAGTTTGAATATCGCCCGGAAAAATAAGCAGTAAATCGGTCGAACCGTCGAAAATATAGCTTATTTGATTTTCGGTCACTGTTAAATTATCCAAGCCAACCAGAAATACTGCGCTTGACTCAATGACCAGAGTGTCAAACGGTAAATCTTCAACTATTTCACCTTCGCCTTGACCATAATTAAACGCCCAGATTTCGCTTCGGCCCTGATTCGATGTTGGCGCGAAACCATTTTGATCGGTAGCCGTTATCCGCCAGACATATTCTTTGCCATCCTCGAAAGGCAAAGCGCTGAATGGATAGTTAAAAGATGTGAAACGGCTTATCGTTACCTCGAAATGAGGATAATTCGCTTCAATGGCTCGCTGCAGCGTTTGCCCCGGAAGGCGTTCGACAATTAGTAAGTTATAATCAATCTGATAATCTCGCGGGGCGACTACTGGCGTCCATTGAAAAGTCGGATAAGGCGTTTGCACAATTTCGCCGTCGGCGGGAAGCATTAATTGTGGCGGATCCGGGTATATTATGTAAAACGGCGCGTTATCGGAAGCCAACAAATGATGCGCTAAGTCATATATCTTGACTGTCAGAAGATATTCACCTTCGGGAAATCGGCCGGATCGAATAACTTGATCTCTATAAGTTTCATTATAATCAACATCTCGCCATTCCAGAAATTCAGTTGAATAAAACGTTCGCCGGAATGGCCGATTTATCGTCATAGTTTGACTTTCGGCGGTTAGCAGTCTGCCGGCCCGGAGAAATCTTTTATCGATAGTTACTTCAAAATAAAAAGTGGTTTCAAGATTGCCTTGATAGACAACATACAACGCGCCTATCGATGGATCGCGTTCCCAATCACTGAAATACGGGCTGGGGTAACTGTTAATATTCAGGTTGGTAAACCAATCCGAACCACTGATCTGGGCTGAAGATGCTACGGCCAAGACCGTGATTATTACAAAGCATAAAAATAATAACTTATTGAATCTCATGGTAAACCCCTTCGCCTAAAGATGGGATAAACAGAATAGTATCTCAATTTATGTACTAAACAATTTTCCAACTTAGTCCATTCGCCCTAAATTTTCAGCAATATCATTTAAAAATAACTAATATTAAAAGTCATCATGATAGCAATTAACTGATAATAATATTTATCATCGATCATGAGCATTCCTTGACTATAGCCCAAAGCCCACGCCCACGTACGATTAGAATAGGGCAACTACCTGACTAAATAGTATAGATTCAAAATGTAGTCAAGATATTTTTAGGGATGAATGCATAATTATATATAGACTATTTTGGTCTATTAATTCTTAAATATTTTTAATAACGTGATTCGGTCAGTGTCCGAATCACGTTTTTTAAAATTGCAACTTGATGTTTAAGTTACCATGCTAACCTGCTGAGCCAACTGATATCGTTTATAGAGTTTGGCATAATGACCGTCTTCGCGCATCAATTCCTGATGCGATCCTGATTTGGCTATTCGGCCGTCCTCCATAAACAATATGTTGTCGGCGTTTTCGAGCATATCCGGGCGATGCGTGATCATGATCACCGTCATATCAGGCATCACCTCTTTTAGATTTCCCCATAAAGCCGCTTCAGTGCGTGAATCAAGCGCCGAGGTACAATCATCCAAAATAAGTATCCGGGGATTACCGACTAACGCTCTGGCCAACGCCAGCCGCTGTTTCTGACCGCCTGATAATGACACTCCCCTGGCGCCGATTTGCGTATCAAGTCCCATCGGGAAATGGCTGATTTCATTCTTTAGCTGACTGACTTCGATAGCCCAATCGATGCTCTCATCATTGATACCTGAACGGCCAAAGATTACGTTATTGCGAATCGAATCCGTAAACAATACCGGTTCTTGAGGCACGAAACCGATAAGATGACGTAAATCATCGAGTCTGTAATTCCGCAGATTTTCCCCATCGAGTTTGATCGCGCCATCGGTCGGGTCGACCAGTCGGGGAATCATGTTCACCAACCAGCTTTTGCCCGCGCCAACTTTGCCCACAACAGCTATAGACTGTCCGGCTTTTATTTCCAGCGAGACATTATCGATAATCTTACGGCTTGAACCGTCGAAACTAAAACTAACGTTCTCGAATTTCAGATTGCCTTTAACATCGCCGTTGCAAGGAATGGTACCCATGTCGTTCACCATCGGCGGCAGTTCACCTAATTCGACCAAACGATCGATTGACACCGCGGATTGCCGGGATTTCACCAGAAATTGACCAATGTTAAACATCGGAAATACCATGTAAACAACGTAATAAACGAACGCCACTAATTTGCCCAAAGACAAATTGGCGTTGATAGCCATATAGCCGCCGGCCAGCAAAACTATAACAATGCCAAATTGCCAGATGTACAAATACAGCGAATCGACAATCGTAACAGCTTTGACCACCGAAATCTCGGCATCGCGCCTGTCATGCACGACTCCGTCGAATTTATCGCGTTGAGCTTTTTCTTTGACATAGGCTTTCACAACTCGTATTCCTGAAAAACATGCTTCCATTATCGCGTTAAACCGGGAAATCCTGGTCTGCAGATGATCATAACGTTTATCCAGAACAGTCGCGCTTCTGAAAAATATCAAAATCAAAAAAGGCAACGGGCATACTGTCCAGAGAGTTAAAACAGGATCGATCAGAATCATCATAGTCAAACTGAAAGCGATCATCAATAACGCCTCATAGAGCCGAAAGATACCCGAACAGGCAAACCAGGAAAGCTTCTCGGCTACATCGTCTGTCAGACGGGTGACAATATCGCCGGTACGAAACTTAAGAAAGAAATCCGGACCTTTGCCGGTAAGCTTATTAAAAGCTTCCTGACGGAACAGCCATTCCAGCTTGAAATTCATCCAGGCTCTATGCGATTGAATGAAAGCGTACAACAGTGACGCGTTCAAACCCAGAGAGATAATCGTCAGCCCGAAAATCACCACCACGGGCAAACCAGTATAGCCGCCCAGATTATTCAGCCAGATCGCCGCCTGATTACCGGAAACTTGCCCTGTTTTCACGTAATCAACAGTGAACTCGATTAACCTGGGTATGGAAACTCTGAAAGCTGTTTGCACCGGCGTTAGTAGTATCAGCACCAACAGCACGTATTTATAGTTTCGATAATAATGCCAAAACCATTTTATTTTATCCAGCATTTGCGCTCACTCCATTTTTAAACTGCAGATGGAACAACTTGGAATAATATCCATCCTGTAAAATCAAATCAGTATGTGTTCCCCGTTCGATAATTTCCCCGCGCCGGAGAACCAGTATCTCATCGGCTTCAAGAATCGTTGTCAGGCGATGAGCTATTACCAGCGATGTCCGCCCGGCCATCAGTCTTTTCATGGAAACCTGAATCACTCTTTCAGTCTGGGGATCAACCGAACTGGTCGCTTCATCCAGCATCAACACCTCAGGGTTAGCCGCCAACGCTCTGGCGAAAGACAGAAGTTGCCTTTCGCCCCGGCTGAAATTGGCTCCTTTTTCGGACACCTCGGTACTGTATTTCTCCGGCAGCTTCTGGATGAAATCATCGGCATCGGCTGTCCGCGCGGCGTCTATTACCGCCGCCTCTGATATTTCCTCGGAATCTAAAGCGATATTGGATTTAATATCCCCGGGAAACAGGTAGATATCCTGCAAGACCAGGGCAAAACGTCTACGCAAATCCGCCAATCGCATATCTCTGATATCGATACCATCAACCGTAATTCTACCTTGTTGCGGATCGTACAGCCGCAGAAGCAGCGAAATAATCGTCGATTTGCCGCCTCCCGTAACACCGGCCAAGGCGATTTGCTTGCCTAACGGTATTTCAAAATTTATATCCCTTAGCACATAGTTATCATCACCGGTGTACGAAAACCAGACATGTTCGAACCTGATCGATTCGGCAAGCCTATTCCAGGCGATTGGCTTGTCACTCTCCGGCAATTTATCATCATTAGCCAGAAGTTCGAATATCCGCCTTGCGCCCGCGATTGCTTTCTGGATATTCGACAGCTGTTCCGATGAGCGATAAATCGGCTCGAAAGAGCGCCAGATCAGGATTATAAACATGCTTATCGTACCGACAGTCAACGCGCCTGATTCTATCCATAGCGCGCCAAATATTAAGACTAAAGCCACCATCACCGTTTCGAAAAAGTAAACCGAATTGAAATACAGACACATCGCGATATGAACGTATGATTCATCCTTGAATTTCGCTCTGTTGGCTTCATTCAATCTTCTTTTCACGTATTCGCCGCGCTGAAATATCTGGATAATCGACATGCCCTGAATGAATTCGGTCAAAGTCGAGGTTATCTCCGCCATCTTCTTCCGAACATCCAGAAACCGCGGATTGGTCTTCTTTTGAAATATGTATGTCAAAACAATCACGATTGGGACTATTGCCAACAGAATTAAAGTCAGCCGCCAGCTATAGTAAAACATGATACCATATACTCCGATAATCAGGATCAAATCGCCTATCAGCATGACCACCGTATGTGTAAACAGCATTCTTAATGATTCCGTATCGGATTCGACCCGAGCCATCAATCGCCCGACCGGATTCTTGTCGAAAAATGACACATTCAAAGACAGGATATGATTGAACAGTTTGCGCTTTAGCTCGACCATCACACTCTGCCCGATAGTTTCCAGTTTTATTGCCTGCACATATTGAAATATCAAGGTCGCGATCTGAATAGCCGCGATTGCCAAAACCGTGTACAAAAGTCCGCTGAAATCTTTATTGGCGATATTGACATCTACCGCCCGCTTCAGTAAAATTGGCCAGGCAAGCGACATCAGTGTTGCGCCTACCAGAAGCATCAAACATACCAGCAAATTGACTTTATGCCGGGAAAGAAGCGGCAATAATTTTGCTAAAGCCTGTCGGGAGCCAAGATTTTGCTCTGAAGGTTTTATTTTTTCGTTTTCGTAGAAAATACTTGTCATTTCAGTTACCCTCTTTTTTGGCTAATGCCTCTGGTTAAAAGTTACAAATATAAAAAAACCCGCCGGACCAAGATTGTCGCGGCGGGTAATATTTTCAAATAGTAGTTACTTTAAATCATAAGCGCACTACTCCCGCCGCGGAATACCCCGGTAATTACCGGACAATTAACTCGTAAAAATTGAATCATTATCATTTCTACCTTTCCGTTGCGGTTTCGATCTCTACATTGCTAAAATACGAGATTTTCTCGTACAAGTTTTGAAAATATACTATTTATTTTAAATTCGTCAAGAAAAATATTTACTTTTTTTTAAAAATTTTTAAGCCGTTTACAGGGACGTAATTTTCAGTCGGTAGCTTCAAGATCACCAATCGCCGCCGGCGGGATAGTGTCTTCGCTGTTTTGAACAGTCACAATGATAGCCTCATTAGTGGAATAAAAACCCGAACTTCCGCCTAAAAAAGCCGTGGTGTGAAACGGCAATTGATATTCACCGATATTGCCGCAATGCAAACGCAATTCAAATACCAGAGATTGCCCCGGATTAATAATATTCTCCGGATTGCCATCGGGGTCATCTACGACCCACTCATATGTAGCAAATCCAGCAACAATTGAGGGCGCGATATTCGCCGCGAACTGATTGCTTATATTATTGCCGTTTAAGCGGATGCTGTAGCCAACCAGAGAATATTCGGGCGGCAGGTTATCCGAAAAATACAAGCCGGAAAGCGCGAATGATTCATTATTCTGCACGGTCCGCGTAATTATTAATGTATCAGTAATCGTAATAGCATAATCTGACAGATAATATTGGCTAATTATATTATAGCCGGAAGGGTACAGCGTTTCGGCCGCAAATGTAAAATTAACCGGAATCAACATTGTTAGCATTATTATCAGCGCTGTTCGTTTCATAATTATTATTATCGGCAATTGCATAATTATAATTGAATGAGCCTGAACTATTTTTTAGAGGCAATAATCTCTATCAGCGGAATTTTCGTTATCAGGCAACTTAGATGGTTCGTGCATTACAATAACTGCATGTGTGACAACACAATAAAACTAACCGAATTTTTCTTGGCCGCTTTAATATATCGTTTTATTCAGCCTAACATTCCATGTTGTTTTTCGTAAACAATGCAGCTATAATGATGAATAATGTTTAACCTTAAACGTATTCCATCAGGATTACGGAGGTAATAAAATTGGCTGAAAGAGTTTGTCCCTGGTATCTCGGTTATATACTTGCCAATCCGCTCAGAAACCTGTTCCACAAACCCGAAAAAATCCTGCGCGATTATGTCAAACCCGGTATGACCGTTTTGGATATCGGCAGCGCGATGGGCTTTTTCAGTTTGGGCATGGCCCGGATGGTCGGGCCGGATGGCCGGGTCGTCTGTGTTGATCTTCAGGATATAATGATTAACAACCTTAAGCGCCGAGCCAACCGCGCCGGGCTGATAGACAGGCTTGACCCCCGGGTATGTTCGAAACATAGCCTCCAAATAGATGACCTGGCCGGCCAAATCGATTTCGCGCTGGCTTTCTATGTTGTGCATGAGGTACCCGATATTCACAATCTTATGACTGAAATCTATCGCTCGTTAAAACCGGGAGGCAAATTGTACGTTGTTGAACCCAAAGGGCACGCCTCGGCGGAGGATTATAAGCATACCGAAAATGAAGCCGAAAAGGCCGGCTTTTCTATAGTAGATCACCCTAAAATGAGGGGAAGCTGGACGACTGTTTTTGCAAAGAGGCGGGTGTAGGTTAGTGGTCTTGACGTTTAATTTATCAAAACCTATAGCTTTTATCGCGACTCCTTATTTACTGATAAATTTGATTTTGTTTGAACTTACATCCAAATACTCAGTAGAATTTTTTATATCAAACAACCAGGATGAAAGGCAATTATGCTGGGATATACATTTTGACTTTTGATCTAAAATAAATAGCATTGTACGGTGAGGAATTCCCTTTTTAGCAACCCTATCAAAACCTATATACCTATGAATAAAATATTTGCCATCATATGAGAGTTCTCCAAAATCCGAAATATATTCACCTGATGGGAAGATGTATGCCTGGCTGGTAATTAATGAACCGTCAATGCTATTAATTCTACAATAAATGTCACCTGAATTTGGATCGTAAAGGATTAAACCTATTGTGGCAGCTTCTTTGTCTATATCAACGCGCATTATATCTAAATCATAGTGCGATCTCGATACTTCTATTAGATTCTTATCGAGAATTGATAAATCATTATCTGACCACATCATTGAATATTTAGTACTTGTTGAATATGCAAAATTGAAAAAAAAGCCTGCGATAATTCCCTCTAAAATTTCTTCATTTTGTTTAATATCGAACAATCTGATAGACACATCATTAAATATTAACAAAGTAGAATCATCAATTGCCTCTATATGTACTTCGGGATCCGTTACAATTCCTGAATTGAACAAGAAATCTCCTTTGTTATCAAGAAATAATATATCGTGCGGGCCTTCGAACCCAGGCTTTGAGAAATAGTATTTTCCATTAGGTGAGCTGTAAAAAATATAACCGGGCAATGGGGCAGCAAATAAGAGCCCGCCATTTTGATCATAAACCTCGGTCACGCTTTCCAATTCACCTGCTTCCTTATTAGGACCACGCCAGATTAATACTCTATTGCCTTTTTGAGAAATATTGATCCAATAAATATCGTAATCAAAATTAGAAATTGACCAAAGTAAATGTCCTTCCATATCGTAATGTCTATATGAAACCTCGGTTCGAGGTCTATAGAGTGGCGTAGCTATACCAAAATATTCATCGCCTATATATACTTTATATTTATAACAATTATCATCAACTTCCATTTTTACGTTAGTGAAAACCTCTTCAACTGAAGTGAGATTTTGGCTGAAACTCACTTGAAATGATATTAGACAAAGTAATAATATACTCAGCTTTTTCATCTATTGATCCTTTTACCCCGATGTCAGTAGTCTCTTACTTACAGATTGCAGCCCAGTTTCGGTTTATTATTTCAGCACGCCCACAAACAAATACCCCTGCCGCTTGTCTTCATGTACCGGATAATCTTTGGCTTCAAAACTAAAACCGGCTTCCTCGATAAGTCTCTGCCAGGTTGCTTTCGGAAACAGGCCCAGTACATGATGATCTTGTTCGACCCTGACCTTGCCTTTTTCATTAATTATATAAATCAGTAAACATTCATATATTGTGTCATCCGGGTTGTTGTCGTAATCATATTCAAAGTAAGCGAAATTGATATTGCCGGATTTGGAACTGTTATGACTTATATTGGGACCGTCAAAGTTCTCTGCTATATAATCCGGCGCGGTGATAAATACGCCTCCGGGCTTGAGATGCGCCGCGGCTGTCGCGAAAGTAGCTTTCAAATCGGCTTCGGTAGTCATGTAAGCAATAGCATCGTGAATAATAACCGCGTCGAATTTACGGTTCAAGCGAACCGTTCGCATATCGCCGATTAAATGTTCGACATCGGGATTGAGCTTTCTCGAGTGTTTGAGCATCCCCTCGGATAGGTCCACCGCCGTCGCCTTGAAATCGCCGGTGAGATGCGACAGATTATTGCCGCCGCCGACACCGAGTTCTAAAATATGATGCCTGCCCGGCCCAAGTTTCTCGCGCAAAGCATCACGCCAAAAAGCCGCCTCTTTGGCGTAATGGGCGGGATCGCTGACCAACGGCCAGAGCCAGGCCAGATCGTTATATAATCTGTTTTGTTTGATTTTTGACATTATGCTCTCAATATAAATCTTCTACTCATCCAATCTCAAACCCGCTAATTTAACCGCGCCGCGATGGTAACCATCGGGAAACAGCGTTTTAAATTCATCGATATCAAGTTTATTGTCCTGGCAAACGGCCGCGAATGTCGGGATCACTCTGGCTACCGCGAATTTCTGGCGTAGATAGGCCAGCAATTGCCAGTGACGGCCGGTTAATAGTTGAGGCATCTTCAGTTCAAACGCCTTATTCAAAGCGAAATTCTCATCCCACTGCGAGGGATCAACCAAAAATCCCTGAGCATCTATGCCGTAGATTTTGAGCTTGTAGTCATCCTTGATCTGGGTCAGATTGTTCTCCAGCCGGTTTTTCTGGAAATACTCCTGACGGTAAGAGATGCCGGCCAGCCGGCAAGCGCCCCGATGGTAGCCGGTGGGAAACAGCCGATTCAAATCTCCCAGCCCCAGGTTTTTTTCCTGACAGGCTACGTAAACCAGCGGGCAGACATTCATTTTATCGAATGAATTCCTGATGAAATGAATGACTTGCCAATGCTCTTTGGTCAGGCCGCCCATAATTCTCACTTTCGGCGCCATGCCCTCGGCAAAGTTATCATCCCATTGTTTCGGATCGATTAAGTAACCGTGCTCATCAACTTTATATTTCTTTTTGTTGTGGATAAAATTTTTCATGTCTTAAATTTGATTCTTTCCGTTCTGCTTTCTATGTACAAAACAAGTTGCCTGATTTTTCGCTTGAATGGATTTTTGTGGGTACCGAGCATACTGGGGCTGTCCCACAAGTTGATATTAACAGCTAATCGGCGCGCTACTTGATAGAAACAGATTGCTTCGCCTTTGGCTCGCAATGACTTCGCAAATGCGTCATTGCGAGGAGCGAAGCGACGCGGCAATCTGTCAGCTTTTTGGGACAACCTCTCCTCGTTTGGACTAAACAACTATCCCCCGTTTATCAACCGCCGCCTGAGCATCTCTGCCACCGGCTTATCAACGAATAAATCGATATTGCCGCCGAACCTGGCTACATCTTTTATCAAGGTCGATGACAGGTAAGCGTATTTGCCGCGCGGCATTAAAAATACAGTTTCCACTTCCGGCACCAAACGACGGTTCATCAATGCCATCTGAAATTCATATTCGAAATCCGAAACCGCCCGCAGCCCCCGGATTATCGCCGCTACGTTTCGCTCTTTGGCGTAATGCGCGGTCAAGCCATTGAATTCAACGATTTCAATTTCGGATCTGTTGCCTATAACGGCCCGAAGCATATCCTGTCTTTCCTGTACGGTAAAGGTCGTATTCTTCGACGTATTATTCGCCACCGCCACGATCAGGCGATCGAAGAGCGCCAGCGCGCGATCAATAATATCTGAATGGCCGTGTGTCACCGGGTCGAATGAACCCGGATAGAGAGCTGTTCTCATCTTAGTCCTCTTTTATATAAAAATCAACTTCTGTTTGTCCAAACGTCAATTTCTTGACAAGTTTAAATCCAATCATTATGGGTGAGTCTTTTTTATATCGCTCCAGGATAAATATGCCGCTTTTTTTTAAAATGCTATACTTTAAAAAACATTCGCATAATTGACAGCCATACATTTTATCATAAGGCGGATCGGCAAAGACAATATCGTGAAAGAAACCGGCGGAATTTTCGCAATATTTGAAAGCATCCATCAGAACAAAACTCGACATCTGCCCTATACCTAATGATTCGACATTTGCGCGGGCGATACTTAATACCTGTTTATCTTTATCGACAAATGTCGCATGCCTGGCGCCTCTCGACAAAGCCTCGATACCTAAAGAACCGCTGCCGCAAAAAAGGTCAAGTACGCCGCTATTCATCACATCCGCGCTTAACACATTAAAAATCGATTCTTTGACACGATCCAGGGTTGGCCGAAACTGCTCGCCTTTCGGGCCGGTTATTTTTCTGCCCCGATATATTCCGGAAATCACTCTCAAGGCTGATCAACATTTCTAAGGTTCAATCCGGCGGCTACGACAAATTCGCCGGGATTGCTGACCCCATATTTCGCGGACAAACCCAGGGTTTCGGGCAATTCGAGAGTATCCGCCCAATCGATAACGCCCAGATTCGCAAGATAAGCCAAATCACCGCATATCAACATTTTTGGCCGGCTATCTACCGACGAATGAGCCATTATATAATACATTATTTCCTCGCCTAAAGAGATATTATCCCCGGCGATAAATTTACCGGCGATGAAATCACCATCTTGAGTAATTATCACTGCCGCGCCATTTTGTTCAAGCGATACAGCCGCGCAAAACCCCTGTCTGTCCGAGGCCAAGTCGATAACTTTAAAAAGGCCAAGCGCTTCTGATTCAATAACCAATTCCGGCCCGGCCTCTGATAATACGAATTTTGAAAGCACGTCTATGAAATCACTGGTTGAAGCGTAAAACAGGTATTTTAGATTTTTTCGATCAAAACTTGACCGCAGTTTGTAAAAGCCGGTTCTGAATTCCCCGAGTTCGCCGGGCAATTGCTGAGAGGCTTCCCAATTTAAATATTCATCGCCATAAGTTTCTATCGCCGCCAGATCGATAGAAACCGCCTTAATCATCGAAAACCTCAAGGGAACCGTGAGCACAATTATTTCTACTTTATTGTATAAATCAGCGATTGGCTGCCCTCCCAAACCCATTAAGCCTAATTCAGAATGCGCGTCATCGCCGTTGGCGTCACCAAATTGGCTCTCATCAAAATCAAACTTATAATAGCCAGGTTCACAATCGCCGCCTAAAGCTAATATAGCGTAGCCATCTTTTATATCTACTACCAGCTGTTTCAAAATATTAAAAATGGCTCCATTTGTGTAAGTTTCTTCTCGCCTATTCCGGGGACTTCTAATAAATCTTCCGGTTTATTAAAATGGCCTATTGAATCTCGATAATCAACTATTCTTTGAGCCAAAACCGGCCCGATTCCCGGTAAGTTCTGTATCTGGCCAATATCAGCCGTGTTAATGTTAACTTCTGCAGCCGGTTCTATCACCTGACTATCGCCTATTTCTATATCTTTCGGCTGAATCAGGACATTTGATGATACTTCGACATGAGGCTTTGTTGTGTCTATTTCAGCGGTGTATTTATAACCGTCAAGAAAACCTTTGATATCGAATTGTATGGCTTGACGCTCTCTATCAACCAGTTTAAGGCTTAAACCTACCAAGATAATCGCGACCAAAGCCAGAAGAATCCGCCTTTGATATGGCGCCATAGACTGCATAGCTATAACTTATAGTTACAAGCTGGAATTGTCAAGGATGCTTATATCTATAGGATACAATCAAATATCTTGTCTTCGCTTTGGAGGAGTTCCATGTACCAATCGATTCCTTTGGCATTTTCAATAATAGATTCAGGGTATTTATTGACGGTAACCACAGAGATAATTATTCGTAGATTAAAATATTGACTAATCTGTTATTATTAAAGCACTTAAGTTTAATTAAGCAATTTTCGAACACTTAATTGGCATTTCGCAGCCGATACTATAGTTACAAATATATATACACTTTGGCAAGTTATTCAACTTGACAAACTTGTACAAAAACATATATTAAAAAGCATGACAAAACGGGCAAAAAGCAATGAGGTTTCCAAACTGCTTATTCGCAGTATTTTATGGCGGATTTATCTTAAAGGCCAGCTTTAGTTATTTGCCTTCCACTGTCACAATACAGCATTGATTTTTCATATAAACGAAAGGAGTGATTATGACTGACATAAGCACAATAAATAAAAATATATTTGGCTACTGCCAGGTTCCCGATAGCGACATCATAGGTTATGAAAACGCCTTTGGGGCCCATCATTATGGCCGACTTAAAATGATTGTCCGCCAGGCCAAAGGCTGTTGGCTGAAAAGCCTCGATGGTACCGAGCATCTCGATTGCCTGGCCGCGTATTCGGCGGCCAATCAGGGACACCATCACCCCCGAATCGTCCGGGCCCTGGTGGAAGCTCTTCAAGGAAATTACGCTTCGGTGATATCAAACGTGGTTTACACCGATTCCCTGGGCGAATTTCTTAAAAAATCGGCAACGATATTACCTCAACTTGGCCCTCGTTTCGGAACCAATGGCAACAAAGTGCTGCCTAAAAATGGGGGCGTTGAATCGGTTGAAACGGCGATTAAAATGGCCCGGTATTATGGCTACAAGGCCAAAGGCATTCCCGATGGCAAACAGGAGATAATCGTATTCAATAATAATTTTCATGGCCGGATGATCACGATCGTATCATTTTCTACGACGCCGAAATATAAAGAAGGCTTTGGGCCGCTTACTCCAGGTTTCGTTTCGGTCGATTTCGGCGATTTGGCGGCGGTGGAAAAAGCGATCAACAAAAACACTTGCGGAATACTCGTTGAACCCATGCAGGGCGAGGGCGGCATGTATCAGCCTCCGGATGGCTTCCTGAAAGGTCTACGCGAGTTGGCCGATAAAAACGACTTGTTGCTGCTATTCGATGAGATTCAGGTTGGGCTTGGCAGGACCGGCAAAATGTTCTGTTTTGAACATGAGGATGTTATCCCGGATGGGATTATCCTTGGCAAAGCAATCTCCGGCGGTTTGGTTCCGTTATCGATATTCGTAACGAACTCACAAATAATGGATATGGCCTTTCAGCCCGGCAAAGACGGTTCCACCTATGGCGGCTACCCGCTGGCTTGCGTGGCCGGCAATGTCGCTCTCGACGTGATAATCGAGGAGAAATTAACCAAACGTTCAGCCCAGATGGGCAAAATCCTGATGGCCAAGATCAAGGATATTGCCAGCCGGTCTGAACATGTTAAAGAGGTCAGGGGACGCGGTTTGTTCATTGGTATCGAAGTGAAAAACGGCAACGCTATGGATTACTGCAAAAAGCTTCTTGATCTGGGAGTACTAGCCAATGATAGCCATGGTCACACAATCAGGATTTCTCCGCCATTAGTAATTAACGAACAAGAGATTGATTACCTGGCTGAACGGCTGGAAAAAGTTCTCGTTGATTAATTTCGGAACTGCATAATTGGTGTTGGCTATAAAAGGCGCTTCAAGGCGCCTTTTTATATTTATAGAAATAAAATCTTTAAACCATCACCGAAATTAAAAAAATTTTGGCAATTCAGAAGTTTAATTACAAACTAGTCAAGACAAATAAAGAAAGCGGCATTAGCACTCCCCCCGGGTGCTAACTGCCGCCTTTGAAATAGTTTAAAAGTTAAGCCAAAACCACGATCTCGTAGTACTCCTTTTATGTGTGAAATATTAAGAATTTATACTTATTTTGTCAACACGGGAATATTACTTAATGAATGCTTATATGTTTATACGCATTATTACCCTTTAAGATACGTCATTAAATTGACATTTTTATTTGTAATACCAAGTTTTCGGCGTATACTTTCTCGATGTTTTTGGACAGTGGCCAGGCTAATATGTAGCATCTTGGCTAATTCCTTAGAACTAATGCCCGTCTTAATTATATTGCAAATCTCTATTTCTCTTGGAGATAGCCTTGAAAAAATATGTCTAGTACCTGCTGATGAAGCCAAGGCTTGAAGTCCATGTTCCAAAATATTATAACATGTTTTGTTTACGGTGCCATCTTTTTTAACCAGTTTTTTCATAACCGGCAATAAGGAATTTTCAATTTCTCCGGCTACCTGGTTTTTAATTTCCATTTTTTCTTCTTCAATATGAGCCAATACTTCACGCAGAGTTATATTTTTTTCCTGAAGAACCAATCTTTCTTCCTGAAGAGTTTCAAAAGATTGAATTTTATGCACTGTTTTGACTATTATATCGGCAATCTCTTCTAAAAAAACCGCTTCACCTTTTGTCGGCCATTTGCCATCTACAGGAGAATCAACGATCAACCATCCTTCAGGCTTGTTCTTTTCGCCCATCAAAGGAATAAAAAACTGATCATACGCTTGCCATGATTGTTCGCTATGAGGCGCGGCATATTCAAGGTTATCCAATTTGTCAGTATTAGCTTTTGATACGTTGTTTTTACACGTTAGAAAATAAGAATGGCTAAGTTTTAAACCATTCTGGATATTAGTTTGAAATGATATTCTACCTGATTGCCAGGCTGAAATAATATCTATAGTACCCGGTTTTGAGAATCCAGCATGATTATATTGTGTTATGTCGCCATCTGTATTTAGCAGAATAATGACGGCTCGTTTATATAACTGGGTATTCAAGATAGCTTGACATCCAAGTTGGAGACATTCTGTGAGTTTTATGGTGTGACGAAGGTCATCCAGCAACTCCGCTTTGGCTTTATCGCGAGTTTCCAACCGCTTTCGCTGAGTAATATCATTGGCAATAAGCAGCGCTGAATTAATCCTGCCATCGGAATCGACTATCGGCTGGATGCTGATAATATACCATATAATTTGTCCATTAACGATCGTCTTATTCTCATCAATAATTTTCTTACCGGAATCTATAGCTTGTTGCACTTTTTCTATCTGATATTCGGCAATTTTTTTAGGGAATAAATCTTTCATCGAATTTCCGATAAAATCTTCAGGTTGGCCGCCAAGGTATGCCGCCGCGGTGCTGTTTAACGTTAAAAACACGCCGTCGCGACTCATAGAAAAAATAGGCTGACCAGCGTTTTCAAAAAGCAGGCGAAACTTTGTTTCGGTATCTTGCAGAGCTTCCTTGGCTTTTTTAATTTCGGTGATATCCATAGATATGCCGATAAGCCCGATTACTTCACTGTCCGGGCCGAATTGACGTTCTAATCGAGATTCATAGGTTTTATTATTGTAAACATTATAAAGGTGAGTAAATTTCCCTTTTAAGACGCCATCGAATAATATTCTTGTTTCAGCCGTGTCATAGATGTCAAAAATTGATTTGCCCACTATATCCCTGGAATCCAGGCCGTCTATAGCCAGCAGTTTACCATCGATAAAAGTGATAATTCCTTCCAGATTTACAGCATAAATATATAAGGGCGCGGCATTCAGGATCGTCCGGTAACGGGCTTCGCTATTGCGAAGGGCATCATCTATTCGCTTGCGTTCCGTTATATCCATAATGACCCCGCGCAGGCCGGCGGCTTTATTTTCTTGATAAACCGGGCATGAATGAATCAGCAGGTTGATACTGCTGCCGTCGCT
>Ga0299912_10002126_pt1 | contig 16212 bp, 17 predicted proteins | sample RVTome_2_FD_207667 | JGI IMG/M metagenome (GOLD analysis project Ga0299912, IMG submission 207667) | Soil microbial communities from uranium-contaminated site in the Upper Colorado River Basin, Wyoming, United States - RVT95D214 (version 2) ... | reverse complement strand
TTGTGACGTTAGGCTATCCGGCGGAGGCTCCCGAGCCACCTCCGAGGTTTGAGTTGTCCAAGATGGCGTTCGAAGAGCGATATGGAAAGGAGTGGAAACCATGAGCCAGCGTATGGTAGTGTCCGAAGAGGGACTCTATGAAGCCCTTGCCTTTCTGTTCTCTAGCGCCCACATCCTGGTCAACGAACCACACCTCTACGGCACCTTTCGCCTCATCGACGGTGCCAGCAGGCTCATGGGGTTCGCCCTCGAAAGCGGGCAGTTGGAAGACGACCAGTTCTTGCGTGAGCTGAAGGACGATGTAGATGGGAAGAAGTTCCTGATGATGACCGATGAGAAGACCTATTTCGAGCTTCTGGAGCGCGCGACCCGTGCCATGGCCAGGGAGATGAAGAAGAGGGCCAGCGCGGAGACGACTGGCTCCTGATCCCTCGCGCCCGGCACCATTGGTCAGACCCACCGACCAAGAGGAAGGAGACAAGGTCATGAGAATTGGCGTTGACGTGGGAGGCACCAACACCGACGCCGTTTTGATGGATGGAAACACCGTAGTGGGGTGGCACAAGACTCCCACAACCCCAGACGTCACCAGCGGCATCACCTCCGCTATGAGGACTGTGCTCCAAGAGACAAAGGTGCCGGCGACCCAGATCAAGGCGGTAATGATCGGCACGACTCACTTCACCAACGCCGTGGTAGAGCGCAAGCGGCTCGTGGAGACCGCTGCCGTCAGGCTGGGCCTCCCAGCGACCGAGGCTCTGCCCCCGATGGTTGATTGGCCCTCTGACTTGCGGGACACCATCGGTAACCACAAGTACCTGGTGCACGGCGGTCATGAGTTTGACGGCAGGGAGATCTCACCGCTGGACGAGAAGGAAGTCCGCGCCGTGGCCCATGATATCAAGTCCAAGGGCATCCGAGCGGTAGCCATCTCTGCGGTCTTCTCCCCGGTCAATAGCTCCTTTGAAGACCGAGCAGCGGAGATCGTTCGGGACCAAATACCCGATGTGTCTATCAGTCTCTCCAGTGAGATAGGGAGCATGGGGCTATTGGAGCGCGAGAATGCGGCCATCCTCAACGCCTGCCTGGGGGACCTGGCCAAAGCCATCGTGGAGTCTTTCAGGAAGGCGCTCAAGGACATGAAGATAGATGCGCCTTTCTATCTCAGCCAGAACGACGGCACCTTGATGGGTGCCGACTTCGCGGAGAAGTATCCAGTTCTGACCTTCGCCTCCGGGCCGACCAACAGCATGCGCGGAGCAGCCTTCTTGTCGGGAGCCAAGGATGCCATGGTCGTGGATCTGGGAGGGACAACGTCGGACGTGGGCATGTTGCTGCGTGGCTTCCCCCGCGAGGCGTCTGTCGCCGTCGAGATCAGCGGCGTGCGCACCAATTTCAGGATGCCCGACGTGTACTCCTTCGGACTGGGCGGTGGCAGTATCGTCTCTGAAGAACCAGTGAAGATCGGCCCTCAAAGCGTCGGCTACGAGCTCACTACCAAGGGTCTGGTGTTTGGTGGGTCAGTGCTTACCGCTACGGACCTCGCTGTCGCTGGCGGTCTGGCTGATATCGGCGACCCGGCCGCTGTCAAGCATCTAGATTCCGCCTTTGTCCAGGCAGCACTGGATGAAATACAGACCATGGTGGAGACCGCCGTGGACAAGATGAAGACTAGCGCTGAACCTGTACCGGTCATCCTTGTCGGTGGTGGGACCATCCTGGTCTCCAGGAAGGTCCAAGGCGCTTCCAAGATGATACAGCCCGACCACTATCCAGTGGCCAACGCCATTGGTGCCGCCATCGCTCAGGTTGGTGGCGAGACTGATCGGGTCTTCGCCCTGGCGGAAATGGGGCGGGACGAGGCTCTGCGGCAGGCCAGGCAGGAGGCCACAGACAAGGCCGTAGCTGCTGGCGCCAAGGAGGAGACGATCACGATTGTCGATGTCGAGGAAGTCCCACTGGCCTACTTACCCAGCAACGCCGTCAAGATCCGCGTGAAGGCAGTCGGGGACCTAGCCCTGTGACGGTTGACAGAAAGGACCAATCGAAATGAGATTGTTACACCCCGAGAACGTCGAGGACATCGCCCTGGGAGCAGCAGTGCTGGGCACTGGCGGGGGCGGGGATCCCTACATCGGCAAGCTGATGGGGACTCAGGCCATAAGAGAGTTCGGACCGGTCACTCTGCTTTCCTTGGATGAGATAGATGATGACGCCCTGATCGTGCCCACCGCCATGATGGGCGCACCGACGGTCATCGTGGAGAAGCTGCCCAAGGGAGATGAGGTCATCAAAGCCTATCGTGCCCTGGAGAGCTACCTGGGCCAGGAGATCGCGGCTACGATGTCTATCGAGGCGGGTGGGTTGAACTCCGTCACCCCTCTGACCGTCGCGGCTCGCCTCCGCATCCCCATGGTGGATTGCGACGGCATGGGCAGAGCCTTCCCTGAACTACAGATGGTAACCGCCACCATGTATGGCGTCTCGTCCACACCCTTTGCCATGGGAGATGAGAAAGGGAACAGCGCCATCCTCAATACCATCAACAACCGCTGGACGGAAACCTTCTCCCGGACTATCACCATAGACATGGGCTGCACAGCGATGATCGCCTGCTACGCGACGACGGGGAAGGAGCTCAAGCAGTGGGCGGTGCCTGGCACGATGAGTCTTGTGGAGGAGATTGGGCGCACTATCCGCGAGGCCCGGGCCTCCAAGGCGAACGTAGTCGAGGCAGTGAGAGAGGCGGTGGGCGGCTTTGAGGTTTTCAAGGGCAAGATCGTAGATGTGCGACGGCGCACCGAGAAAGGCTTCGCCAGGGGCGAGGCGATGATAGAGGGCGTTGACAAGTACAGGTCTCAGACCCTGGAGCTCAACTTTCAGAATGAGAACCTGGTAGCCAAGGTGGACGGCGAGATTATGGTCTCTGTGCCCGATCTGATTACCGTCCTGGATACAGAGACCGGCGAGCCGATTACCACCGAGACACTGCGCTATGGGTTCCGTGTAACGGTATTGGGCATACCGTGCAATGAGAAGTGGCGCACCCCGGAGGGGCTTGAGCTCGTCGGGCCGAGGTACTTCGGCTACGACACAGACTGGGTGCCCGTGGAACAGAGGTACGCGAAGTAGTCTGGTCGTCTACCAGGGCTCGACCACCCCAGCAGGGCATCTTGGAGAGCTAGCCTGGCTAGCCTAGCTCTCCACATTTGTCGGTTTCCGCCAAGGGTCCTTGCGGATTTCACCTCAGACCGGCGGGCTGGAGGTGCCGGATTGTTTGCCCTTGACGACTAGAAGAGGGTATACTTGGCGTCCTTGATTATCTCTTCGGTCGTCCCGTCCTCGTACTCAAGCACCAGGCTGGCGACATTCACCGAACCACCCTTCGGGTACACGATGTCCTGATGCACAACGTGTTTGGGATCGCCGAACCCAGCAGGGCCTGTCACTCCACCAATGTGTTGGCTGAGGCCATACGCCCAGTGCATCCCGAGCACCTTCTCGTCCTCCAGGACACTCCCGGAAATGACCGCCTCATCGTTACAGCCCAGGCCTAACTCAGCAATGTTGCGGCGAGCCTCGTCCACGGCGAAGTAGTCCCGCATTTCGCCAGCTTTGGGGCCGTCGCCGATGATCTCAGCGATGCGATTCTCTCGCACCCTGTAGAGGACCAGTTCTCCGTCGTAATCAGCGGGGATCATGCCCTCCGTCTTACTGGGGTGGCCTTCCAGTTCCCCCTCGTACGGGGCAATGCAAGCCTCACCGCTCGGCAGGTTGATGAGGCGCACACCCGTCTTATCCGCGTGAAGTTGTCCGTCGTCGGCCTCGGCCTTGCGATGTCTGAGGTCGAAATACACCCGATGCCCCGTGGAGAACTTCACCTTCGCGCCCACGGCCTTGCCCAGAGCGTCGGCCAGGATATGGCTCTTCCGTGCCACCTCCGTGTAGTCGGCCGAGAGCGCGGTCCCCTCCATCTGCCTACTGATGCCTGGCATGCTGGCGGCTCTAAGACCGGGGCGCGTGTTCATGAAGCCGATCAGCGGGGCCGTGGCCGAGTACTCCGTCAGAGCGACGGCTATGTTCGTGGCGGAGAGGATATCCGCCAGGCGGGTGCTCTCGCCACCCATCTCCCCTTCATCAGGCAAGGGTGCGCCATGAGCCCCCGTGGCTCTGTAGCTCAGTAGGGGATGGACGCTGAAGCCGATTCTTGAGCCAAGCCCTTGGAAGGCCGATTGCCACTCGGCGGCCATCGCCCGCCGGTCGGCCCACGCCCTGCTATCGCGCAGGTCCCCGTGAGGCAGATCGGCCATCACCAGTACCCGCTCGCCCGGCCGGGGGGCGAACACATCCACCAGCAGCTTCTCTAGGTCGAATCTCTTTGTCATGTCCATCCTCCCAACTTACCAGTAGCAGAGCGTCTGGCACGCGCCTGGGCAGCCAGCGCTTCAGAGGCGGTCGATGTTCGGGAGCGGCTTCTATGGCCTCCGGCAGTTACAGGACCGGGATGTAGTCGCCCCCATACCCGAGTTTTGTAAGGATGTGCCTGAAGGAATCGAAGCCCATTGGACTCTTGAACCAGTTGGCCGGAGCAGTTGCTCCGAAGACCGCTACACTTTGGCCCTCTTGGGTGTCTGCGTTGGTCAAGGGCGACATGGTCTCCAGGTCAACCAGAGTGATCAAATCTGGAATGGTCGCCACGACCTTCTTCGACTGATCACGAAGCAGCATGTTCTCGTTCTTGAAATCGATGCTCATGGACTTGCCGGCCCACGCGCCGGTTCCACTGAGATGGGTGGTCCCGAAGTCGAAGCCGCCCTCCGTCTTGAGCTCAATCCTGGAAATCTTTCCGGCGAAGAGCCGCTTGGCGCCAGCGTCCTGCTCCAGGGACCTGGCCAGTTCATCGATCCCACTCGCTTCTCGAAAGGCCTTTCCCACAGCCATACATCGAGTAATGCTTCCCGGCGCCAGCTTGTCCACGATCATCTCGCGGTTGACCACCCAGGTAGAGAACGCCGCCACCTGACCATACGCCATGCAGATGTGCCGGGCGATACTCTCCGCCGACTGGTGGTCCAGGTGGTTCTTGAGGTGTATGACCACCGTGTCTCCGTTCCTGGCAGCCATGGTCATGGGGGACTCGGGGATCCCTCCCGCCGGATACAACCCCGTCGCCAGCTCGGGAACTGCCCGGCCGTTTCCATCTGCATCGACGAAGGGTATGCCCTCCAGCGCAGCGACGTACAGCGGCACCATGGTGTTGCCACCCCCAAGTTCACCGGCCATGAGGTAGGTGATATTCCTACCTGCCCTGGCAGCCTCCGCCTGCATGGCCTTGAAAGCCGTGACCGCTTCTGGAAAGCTCGTAGCGTCCAACATGGCCCGTGGCGCCCCGATGATGGCCACCATCACCGCCCAGGTGTCTTCTGCCATCTCGTCCGGGTCCAGTAGAGTCACCTTTGCCTTCTTGAGCGACTTAAGTTCGTCCAGCAACATGAGGCCCTGGCTGGGTGCTCCGCCACCGCCTCCGGCGAGGAAGGCAGCACCTGTGATGATATCTGCTAGCTCTTGCTCTCCAATGATCCTTGACACTTCGTCGCCTCCTTTAGTCTGGCTACTGTACACTCTATCGGTTCATGCTTGCCCGGTCCTGGGACGTAAGCCCTCGCCGGGGTCAACTCCAAGGGGTAGGTCCCGTAGTCTACGCTGGCGAAGCGGAGATGTAACCCGGACGGGAAGACCGGGACCTGGGGCTCCGCTCAGCCGTGTCGCCAATCTTGAACTCCTTGAGGCCGCGCCGTCGTTGATGCACCACTCCTCGCGACCGCCGCGCAGACCGCCATGCGGTTGGGAGCGGCCGGATCAGCCTGTCAGTACGACGACCCTGTCGGCTTCCCACCCCAGGTCGATCATGTCGCCAATATCAAACAGATCGGTCTCGGCCGTCTGGCTCGAGTCGGCGAAGACATGTTGAAGACTGGTGAGCTCTATTTCGTACCGCACCGTCGTTCCTTGATATGTCTGGTGGAGCACGGTGCCTCTGCACTTGTTGCAGTCCAGCCCAGCGGCGTGAGGTCCCAGCACTACATTCTCCGGGCGCACCATGACCGACACCCGCTGGCCAGGCTGTACGTCCTCCCCGGTATGTGCGGCCCGCACCTGAAAGCCTTCCACGCTCAATTCCGTGTCGGGGCGAACCACGGGAGACAGCTCCCGCAGAGTCATGTCCTCGAACGCCTTGGTTGTGAGCGGTACTACTACTTGGATCTTCATCGCCTGCTTCCTGCTTTCTCCCTTCTCCCCATCCGTCATGGGCACATCTCGTACTTTAGTAGCCAATGATCTCCTTTTCTGGCGGAGCGGGATAGGTCCTCTTGCTGTGCGAAAGCCCCATATCCGCCAGCGCCTCAGCAATCTTCAGCGCCAGTATGGCAGGGTCGATCACCGGCACGTCGTTTATGCCGTCTTTCTTCAGACCCTCTTCCACATCCTTGGCCAGACCGGCCATGCCCGTACAGCCAAAGATGATCACGTGAGCCCCGTCCTCTCTCACCGCCTTGACAGATTCCCTCACCAGTGCCTTGAGCAGCCTGGCGTGATCATCCAGCTCCAAAACCGGAATATTCACTGACCTCACCGACGCGAGTTGCCCCAGGGTGCCCGTCCTCAGGGCACGCTGGTGGAAACCGGGGGCCATTCTGTCGAGGACCGTGATCACGGCGTACCTGTGCCCCAACATGGCTGCGACGTGCATGGACGTCTCGGCGGGCCCAATCACCGGAATGGAGACCGTCTCCCGGGCCTCTTCGACGCCGGGGTCCCCCATACAATCGGAGATCACCGCGTCCATGCCATCTTCCTCAGCCTGCACGATCTTGACCACAACATCGGGCACTGCTAGTGCTTCATCATAGGCCGATTCGATCGAGGCTGGGCCCTTGTCCAGCGAAACCACACTCAACTCCACGTCCGGACGAGCGGCAGCCGAGAACTCCTCAAGGGTCATCTGCTCGAACTCTTTCGTGATCACTGGCACGATAACTCGAATCTTCACGATTCCCTCCTTCGCAGCTCATAACAGACGATCTCCTTCTCGGGTGGAACGGGATACGTCCTCTTGCTGTGGGAGAGTCCCACCTCCGCCAACGCCTCGGCGATGTTCAGGGCGAGAACCGCCCGATCGAGGACGGGCACGTCACCGATGCCGTTCTCCCTCACGCCGTCTTCCACTTGCTGAGCCAGACCCGCCATGCCCGTGCAACCGAAGATGATCAGATGCGCCCCATCCTCCCCAACAGCCTTGACCGATTCGCCTATCAGAGCCTTCAGCAACCTGGGGCGGTCATCAAGTTCCAGGACCGGTATGCCCAGCGTTCTGAAGGTGGTAGGGTACCCGCAACGCAGAAATCGCCCACGACGGCGCACTGAGTGATCCCACTCCAAGGCGAGAGACGGGCGTCGCACCAAAGAGGGGCTCGCCTCGCTAGTGGTCGCCTCGGTGTACGCGGCCACACCCAAGTGCGCGAGTCCACAACCTTCCCCCTGGGAGCGTATCATAGTGAGTCGAGCTACCTCTGTATCCCCTCCTGAGGTGAGCGCGACACCAGGCTTTCCAGCTCTTCGCGGGTAGTGATCGCCAGATCGCCCGGGATGGAGTATTTGATGGCTGAGAGGGCTCGCGCGTAGCGCAGGCACTGGGGCAGATCCTTGCCCTCCAGGTAGCCGAAGAGGAAGCCCGAGGCAAAGGCATCGCCCGCGCCCACTCTGTCCACCTCGACCACTGCTGGATAGGGCCACTCGCCATACACAGCCTTCTCATCTATGCAGATGGATCCACCGTCGACCATAGTGAGCGCGATGATCCTGGCGCCGAAGTTCTCTCTCAGCTCCGTCACTATCTGCTCTGGCCCATTGCTGGGTTCGCCCATCATCTGGCAGACTGCGTTGGCGAAGAACGTACGTCTCGGGAACCCACGGTGCCATGCTGGTGGCAGCAGACAGGACATGCGCTGGGGCCACAAGAGCCGTGTGGCGGCAGGCTGTGGCCCCTTGTAACCGAAGTCGTCCGACGGCACGTCTATTCCAGGTGGAATGCGCTGCCTAGGCTGTCCACAGAATGTGGACCAAGTTACCGGCCGGATCTGGTTGCTTCAGGAATGCCGCTTTTACCCCCGCTTTGGCCTTAGGCTGCTCCAGCTCAATGCCCCGCTCTTTCAGAGTCTCCACCGCGGCCTCAAAGTCGGAGACCCGGATGGCTACGTGAGCCCGGTCGGTCACCCTCTCCTTCACAACCTCGATTCTACCTACGCCGCCATCAGGGCCGACCATGAAGGAGGAGCGCCCCTCATTCACCGAGAAACCGAAGACGTGGCAGTACCAACTGGCGATCTGCTCCGCGGTGGCCTTCTCAGTGGGGTATAGGCCAGGGTGGTCCACCCCGTAGAAAAGGGGCTTGCCACGGGCCTTGCGGATGAGGGCCAAGGTACGCCTAACGTTGGCTGTGATGCCCTCATAGTCCTCAGCAGCGACCGATTCCTTGGTGATGAGGTTGGAGCCCATGCCAATGCAGGCTACGCCTGCCTGAAACCAAGCGCCAATACTCTCCTCCGTCGGCGACACCCCCCCAGTGGGCATAATGCGGGACCATGGACAGGGACCAAGGAGCGCCTTGACGAAGGCTGGCCCGCCGACCGTACCACCGGGGAAGATCTTACAGATTTCCGCACCAAGTTCTTCCGCTTCAGACACTTCTGAGGCAGTGCCACAACCAGGAGAATACGGTACCTTGCGGCGATTGCATGTCCTGGCAACCTCCGGGTTGAGCACCGGCCCTACGACGAAGTTGGCGCCGCTTGAGATATAGAGAGCAGCGGTGCCGGCATCGACCACTGACCCCACTCCCAGGATGACGTTGGGCTCGGCCTGCTCGAAATGCTCGACCAACTCGCAGAAGACTCTGTAGGCCAGATCTCCGCGATTGGTGAACTCCACCACACGCGCGCCCCCCGCAGCGCAGGCAGACGCTATCTTCTTCGCTGCCTCCGGATCCTTGTTGTAGAACACCGGCACCAAGCCGATGTCGATCATGGTGTTCAGCACTTCCAGACGACTGAAGCGCGCCATTCTCACCCTCCTATCGTATTGTCGAACACACGCGGTAGCTCAACGTGATACCCGTCCAGAAACATCCCCACCCATCAGTTTTTCGACTTCGGATACTGTACTCAGATCGAAATCACCCATGATTGAGTGTTTCAGGCAGGAAGCAGCCACCGCAAAGTCGAGAGCCTTCTGTCTGTCGTCGCCATAGGTCCTGAGTCCGTAGATCAAGCCTCCTGCGAACGCATCGCCGCCGCCAACACGGTCCACAACATGCGTGATGTCGTAAACGGGGGCCACATATACCTTTCCCCCATCCCACAGGATACCAGACCACGTGTTGTGACTGGCAGATAGGGAGCCTCGCAGGGTGATAGCAATGGTCCCCAGGTTCGGAAAACGCTTCGCCAGCTCCTCGCACACGAAGCGGTACTTGTCAGCCTCAACCCGTCCAGCAGTGACATCCGCCCCCGGGGCTTGGATGCCAAAGACCTTCTGAGCGTCCTCTTCGTTACCTACTGCAACGTCGCAAGACTTCACCAATTCCGGCATGACCTCCGATGCCGGCTTGCCCCACTTCCAGAGCTTGGATCGGTAGTTAAGATCGCACGATACGGTCAGCCCGTTGGCCTTCGCAGCGCGCACGGCCTCCAGGCACGCCGATGCCGCGCCTTCCGAGATCGCTGGCGTGATACCCGTCCAATGGAACCACCCGGCGTCTGCAAAGACTGCTTGCCAGTCTATCATTCCTGGCTCGATTGCAGCCATGGCGGAGCCGGCTCGGTCGTATACTACTTTGCTCGGCCGCTGAGTGGCGCCTGTCTCCAGGAAATAGATACCTAGCCTGTTGCCGCCGCGGACGATCTTGGCCACGCCGACCCCAAACTGGCGGATGAACTGGACGCAAGCATCGCCGATGTCACCCGGCGGCAGCCTCGTCACGAAATCGACCGGAATTCCGTGATTGGCCAAAGACACTGCCACGTTAACCTCACCCCCTCCGTAGACCACTTCGAAGGAACGCGCCTGAACGAAACGGAGGTGGTCGGGCGGGGAGAGACGCATCATCACCTCGCCAAAGGTCACAACCTTCTTGCCGTTCATCTTGTCTCCTTTCTGCCAAGAAGTTGGGTCTCGGAAAGACCTCCGCGGAGGCTACGCCCGCGTTGCTCTCTGCCCACGAATGACTGCCCTGGCAGACTCCACCACACAAAGGGCAGCAGTACTGCGGCTAGCACGACGCCTCGCTAGGGATCTGAAGAGAGCCTGTGTGGGCCCAGTCCGGCCCTTACGACTCTGCGGATGGTGGAGATCCCCAGCATGTCGCCAAGAAGCTTTGCCCTCTGGAGTGCCCGAGCCGACGAGATATCTCTTCGGCCGCTGATGTCAATGGCTCGACCAACTCTTGAATTCGTTGCCGAGTCAGGCGAAAGGCAGGGCCTGAAATGCTCATCGCAGCGACGGGATTGCCGGTGTGGTCGAGAATCGGTGCCCCCGCACGGCGGATGCTTTCCTCGTTCTCGATGGCATCGATGGCGTAACCGAGTTTTCGAACCCGCTCGAGTTCCTTCCGCGGCTGGCCTTTGTCGATGATCGTATCGAGGACCAAAGCGGGCAGCCCGTGCGCGTCGATGATACCTTCGACCTCGCTGTCGCAGAGGAAGGCGAGCATGGCCTTGCCGACGGCTGCGGAATGCATGAAGCCACTACGCCCAAGAGCGACTGCATCCTGGGCCCGCTCGATCTTGACGGCCGGCACCACGCCGAGACGTCCCAGTTCCTGAAGCAAATCTGTCACTATTCTCCTCCATAACACTACGTGACAATATTAGGATCGCGGATATGCGCAAGGTTATGAGAAAACCACCATCGGCGACGCAAGCTCGGTGCAGGTGGATGCGAGAAAGGCATCCCTTGCCGGCGTACCTCAAGGATCAGTTCGATCTCTTGGTTCCCGGATAGACATCTCCGTGCCGCGTTGTGCAGGAGAAAGGCAGGCTCTGCGCCCACCGGCTGTCACACGGGGATAGGAAAGTATAACTTCAGTGCAGCCCCCGACCCTTTCGTACCTCCTCCACAAAAGCAGCCGCCCGTCGCGTCAGCTCATCCAGATCGCCCGAATCCAGCAGCTTCTGACTCACCAGGCTGCTGCCCACACCGAGAGCAACCGCTCCCTTTCTGATGAAATCAGCAGCGGTGTCGAGATCGACGCCGCCTACGGGGACGATCTGGACTTGTGGCAAGGGGGCAAGCAGGGCCTTGACCAGATCGGGGCCCCCAACGCTGGCGGGGAACAGCTTTATCAGATCAGCCCCGGCTTCCCAGCCCGTAATGATTTCGGTAGGGGAGTAACATCCAGGCATGGTCGCGACGCCGTACCGGTTACAGAGCTCAATCAATCCCAGGTTGAGGATGGGAGAAACGACGAAGTCGGCCCCCGCCAGGATCGCGGCTCGCCCCGTTTCCGGGTCCAGGACGCTCCCGGCTCCGAATACGACGCCTGACCCGTATCTCTCCTTGGCTGTGGCGATCACATCCAATGCGCCGGGAGTGGTCATGGTCACTTCGATGACCGAAACACCACCTTTCTTGATGGCGTCAGCAGCAGCAATCAGCTGCTCGGACGATTGCGCCCGCATGATGGCGATCACGCCCGTCTCGCGAATGGTGTTGAGTACTTCCACCTTGCTCATGGTCTCCTCCTCGACTGCGTTACACTATCAACAGTGGTCAAACGGCTCGGTCGACTAGCGAGACGTTCTCTTGCCTCCACCGAACACCTCTGCCTTCATCAGAGCCTCGATCTCGGCCTTGTCGACGATGGGCAGGTCAAACATGAGGGTTTGCTTCAAGCGCGTCGCCGCATCCCCAACCAGAACCCCTTTGGCCACCCCCTTACTCCCCGTGCCCTCTGTCAGAAGACCATAGTAGAAGCCGGCGTTCCACGTGTCCCCTCCGCCTAACCGATCCCAGAGCGTGATAGGCCTAGGGGCCGGCGAGCGAAACAGAGTGCCTTCGGCATCCATGGCCGCCGACTCCCACCTTTGCTGTTCGAAGGAGTCGGGATAGCGAATGGTTATGGCCACGATCTCTACCTGAAGAAGCATACGGACGCGCTGCGCGAATTCCCGGATGTCATCGTCCTCAATGGGTCCCAGATCGCCGTCAACGACCTGTTTTGCAGTGTACCGGCCACACGCGATGTCATACAGTTTGGCCATGTCTTCGATGGTGGTGATCAGCACATCGACGTGATCGCTCACGATTGGGGTCAATACTTCCCGGGCCAGTTCCGGGGACCATAGCGTGCCTCGATAGTTAAAATCCATGCCCACCATGCAGCCCTCGGGCTTGTTCGCGATGGCCTCCATATAGGCCTCGTAGCAGTGATTGCGCTCGTATTTGCTGTGCGCCGCCAGCCCAAAGGTGATGCCTGAACTATGGAACAGTCTGGCGTCTCGTAGCGCAGCTCCCCAATCGACCATCCCTGCGCCCAGCCTGGAGGCCGCCGAGAACATGCGCTGATATACCCCGATGTCCTGCCTCGGGGTACGGCCAATCTCGTAGATGAAGCGCCCAATCGGCTCTGTCCTTGGCGCCCACACAATGTGCTCGACGTTCACCCCCTGCTCCCGCGCGATGTTTCGGACAGCCCGGCCATAGGCGTTGTCAGGCACGCGGGTGATAAAAGCCGACGGAATCCCGAGGCGGCTCAGACCCATCGCCAGCGTATACTCACTGCCTGCCATCGACAGATGGACCAACCGCGTCCGCTCTGGACGTTCCATATCCGCGGGGGTATCACGAACCATCACCTCACCGAATGTCACAAACGCTGGTCCTCGGTTGGCAAACCCGGTAAGATCATCGCGAGTGATTTCGTAGTGCCCTATCTCGTTCATGCTACTGCTCCATTATTGCCTCTGTGGTAGCGACCGCGCCTATTCGGCCACCATCAACGGTCAAGATTGGTCGGACCAAAGAAACGAATCATGGTCTCACCCAACGCACGAATATGCTGTCTTAGCCTTGCCTCACCACAGGCTCGAGGCAGCCGCCGGTTGTCGGCAGCCGCAACTCTGCTCCCCGAGGCTGAACACGGCTCACTATCCGCTGTGCGCTGGCCTTGACACGCATAGCGAACCTAGAGACTACCGACAAATGAGGCCAGCCTGGTGAGCCCCTCACGGATTTCCTCTGCCGTGGGAGCAAGCGACACCCTCACGTATCCGTCAGCGCTGGGTCCGAAAGTGCCTCCCGGCGCCACGGCGACTCCTGTTTCCTGCAAGAGTCTCTTCGCAAAGGTATAGGAGTCCATTCCGAAGGGAGAGATGTCGACCATCACGTAGAATGTGCCCAAAGGTCTGACGAAGCCAAGACCAGCACCCGCCAGGAGGTCAGTGGCCAGGTCTCGATGCTCTTCGTACTCTGTTCGCATCTCTGCCACACAATCCTGGGAGCCTGCAAGGGCCGCCTCGGCCGCCTTCTGGGAGATCGAAGAAGCACTGGAGAAGAAAGGTTCCTGAAGCTTCGCTATCAATGCGGCGACTTCCTGCGAAGCGACTGCGTAGCCCACTCGCCAACCGGTCATGGCGTACGTCTTAGAGAAACTGTGAACCCCAACCACCCTACCGTCAGGATCGAACCGGGCCGGGCTCACGTGCTCGGCCTCGAACACCAGTTGCTCATAGACCTCGTCCGCGATGAGATAGAGATCGTGTCGAACGGCGAAGTCCACCAGGCCTTCGATCAACTCGACAGAGAAGACGGCTCCCGTGGGATTGCTCGGGCTGTTGATGATCATGGCCTTGGATCTGGCACTGACACAATCCTCTAAGGCCTCGATCCTGGGCCAGAACCCGTCCTGAGGGGACAGAGGATACAATCTGGGCACGGCGTGCGAGCAGGTGACCATCATCTCGAAGTTCGGCCAGCCAGGGTCAGGTATGAGGACTTCCTCTCCTGGCTCCGCAACGGCCATCACTGCCGTTGCCAGACCACCCACGGCGCCCGTGGTCACCACCACATTATCTATGCCCACGTCCAGGCCGTTGACCGTCCTCAATTTGGAGACTATCTGGTCCCGTAGGGAGCGCAAGCCTGCGTTGGGGGTGTATTTGGTGAACCCCTGCTCCATCGCTTCCCGCGCAGCCCGAACGATGTGCTCAGGTGTGGCGAAGCCTGGCTCCCCCACCTCCAGGTGGACTACATCGGGCATCCCTTGAGAGAGATCCATGATCTCTCTGATGCCCGATCGGCGCATGTTCTTCACCGCACTGCTTAGGGGTCGCATCACTCCTCACTCATTTCACAGTGGCTCCGGCGAAGACTCCCCTGGCCGCCTCGAGGCCCGCGCCTGCCGGAACATCGTACCCTAGCTTCCGCATGGTCAACTCCAAAGCTGAGATGGTGGGCAAGATACACCTGGGGTCGGCCGCGGAACCCATGTTCCCAATCCTGAATCCCGCTGCAAGTGCGATGCCATGCTCCTCCAGCATGGTGCTGGCTAACTCGGTCCAATCCACCTCCCGGGGGAACTCAATGCACGTGCAGACGGGAGCCGCTACCGCCTCGTCAGCCTTCACCTTCAGCCCCATGGCGCGAATCGCTTCACGCACTGCGCGCGCAGCCAATTCGTGTCTGGCGAAGACCTTCCCTTCCCCCTCGTCCAGAATCGCCTCCACCGCCGCCTTGAGGCCGGCCACCAACACATACGATGGTGAAGGCCCATGTATGGCCTTCTGGGTGGCATAGGAGATGTCCGTCCATTGCCCCGACTCGCACGCCTCCCTCACGCCGTCATGGTAGGCTCTCCACACCGTGAGATCCAGGCATAGAGAATTGATGGATGTGCTTCGTCCCTCGATGGTGTGCCAGGCCCTGTCGCTGACCGACACAATCGCTAAACCTTGTGGACCGTTCACGCACTTCTGAGGGCTCGTGCAGCACACATCTACCCCCCACTCGTCCACCCGTAGCTCGATGGCCCCCAGAGCGGAGACGGCATCCACCATGAAGAGTACGTCGGGAAACTCCGTCAGCACCGCACCGATCTCTGCGATGGGGTTCATCGTTCCCATGCTCGTATCACAATGTACAACGGCCACCATGACCACGTCTGGTTCCTTCAAGAGTGCGTTTCTGATCTGCTCTGGGGTTACAGCTTTGCCCTCCTCGATCCTGATCTCGATGGGCTCGGCTCCCGTGATGTTCACCAGCTCCGTAAGCACCTGGCCGTACACGCCCGAATTGACCGTGATCACTTTCTGGCCTGGCTCCACGATGCTCAGGATCGCCGCCTCCTCGCCGTAGGTCGCCGAACCTGCGATCAGCAGGACATCGTTCTCAGTGTGCATCAATCGCCTGAGCAGACTGATCGTTTCCAGTTCTAGCTCCCAGTAAAGCGGATAGTAGATAGGCGTCCCCAACTGTCGCCCGAGAGCGGCCAGACAAGCAGGGTGTAGGTCGGTCTGTCCACAACTCATGTTCAAGGGATATGAAACCATGGCTCAACTCCCCGTCTGGTCATGTGGCTTCAAGAGAATGTCAGCGTATCTCCGCTCAAAGTACACTAGGGGATCCCGTCTGCCACCGTCGTGGGCAGCCACTATCTCTCCCACGAAGAGGGTGTGGTCGCCCACCTCGTACTCGGCCACTACCTTGCACTCTAGATTGGCCAGACACCCCTCGATCAGTGGCACGTTGACCTTCTCGCCTCTCCGGGTCTGCAGTTTGGCCTTGGCATACTTGTCAGCCTCTCGCCCAGACACTGTCCCGCATATCTCCGAGACTGCCACCTGGTCGCCAGCCAACACACTGACCACGAACTCCCCCGACTTTGAGATCAACTCCCGCGTAAGCCATTTGTGATAGATATAGACAGAAACTAGGGGCGGCTTCACCGAGCAGCACACGGCCCACCCAGCTGTCATCACGTTGTCCCTGCCCTGCCATGAAGACCCGATCAGCGTCAACGCCGTGGGCATGACGTTCAATGCCTTATCCAGATCCAACGGTTTCACAGCTGCTCATCTCCCTGGGGCCACTTCAGATAATTCCACACCCACGGGCATTGGCGCGCATCTAACACACTCTTCTCTTCTGGAGCCTACCACT
>Ga0299912_10002125_pt1 | contig 16215 bp, 14 predicted proteins | sample RVTome_2_FD_207667 | JGI IMG/M metagenome (GOLD analysis project Ga0299912, IMG submission 207667) | Soil microbial communities from uranium-contaminated site in the Upper Colorado River Basin, Wyoming, United States - RVT95D214 (version 2) ... | reverse complement strand
AACGCCGCCAATGCCGTCGATAAGCCACTGACCGGTATTGCGGATCCATCGATTGCCACAAGTCTGCCCCCTCAGGTCGCCGATCCGCTTGGCGTGCGCGCGCCGCTCGCCAACGCGGGCATTGAATATGGAATGAACTACATCGGTGAGTTTTTCGGCGTGCTTTCTGGCGGAATCGCCGAGGGCTCGACCGGCGACGGGCGCCTCGAGGGATACGTAACGGTCGACCTCAGCAAGTACGGCTGGCAGGGCGGCACTGTGTTCGCGAATGCGTTCTACATCCATGGCGAAGGGGCTTCGACCAAGTATCTCGGCAACATTTTCGCGGTGAGCAACGTTGAGGCCCGCGAGACGCTGCGTCTGTTCGAGTATTGGTTCGAGCAGAGCCTTCTCAACGACAAGCTGAAGGTCCGGTTCGGCCAGCTCGCCGCCGACTCCGAATTCTTCATCAGCGACAACGCAGGTCAGTTCTTCAATGGCACGTTCGGCTGGCCGGGTATCGTGGCGAGCGACATGCCAGCCGGCGGACCGGCCTATCCGCTGGCGACGCCCGGCGTGCGCGTACAATTCGGAGGAGATGACGACCGGCTGAAATTGCTCGTTGGCGTGTTCAACGGCAGCCCCGCCGATCCGCTAGCCGAGGATCCGCAGATTGACAATCGAAACGGGACCAATTTTCGATTGCGCGATCCAGCGCTGGTCATGGGCGAGACGCAGATCAAATACAACGATGACAGGAACTCATCGGGGCTGCCAGGCTTACTGAGAATTGGCGCCTGGTATCACTTCGACGAATTTGCCCATCAGCGCACCGGGGATGCGCTCGACTCGAACTACGGTGTCTATGGCGTCGTCGATCAGTTGGTCTATCGGCTTCCGGGCACAGAGGACAAAGGCATCGGCGTATTTGGGCGGGTGTCGGGCTCCCCGAGCAACCGCAACGTCATGGACTTCTATTTCGATGCCGGGATGACCGTATCGGGCATGGTGCCCCATCGGCCCGACGATACCTTCGGTGCCGCATTCGGTTATGGCCACATTTCCGAAGAGGCGAGCGACGCCGATGTCGACGCGGGTCTTGCCGTGGTTCGCGACTACGAAGCGGTGCTCGAAATCAACTATACGGCGCAGATCATTCCCGGTTGGGTCGTCATCCCGGATTTTCAATACATCTGGCATCCCGGAGCCAACGTCGGCATCGATCCGGACGATCCGCTAAGCCCCGCGGTTGAGAATGCGGCAGTGCTCGGCGTGCGGACGGTCGTGAACTACTGAGGCGGCGGCACGTCGGTACGTTCGACGGCGGCGCAGCCGGTCGTCACTTTCGGTGGTTGTTGTAATAGTGAAGCATCGCCACCCGATTCGGGCTGTCGAGTGCGCGATCGGCTTGAGTAGGTCTGCGTATCGAGTCTTCGGCGGAGCGGAGATTCTGCAGACATGGTCTGGCGCCTCCTGGGCATAGCCATCCGCCTTTTGGGCCAGCGAGGCCCAATTGGCGTCCTCATCGTGACGGCCGCCGCTCGGATCACAACGCCCGCAGCAGCCCAGGAGATATCCGACGAGGGGCGCATTCCCGGGGTGCCAGAGCCCTCGATTGCGACGAACCTGCCGCCCGAGCTTGCCGATCCCGGCGGCGTCCGTGCGGCGCTCGCCGGCCGAGGCATTACCTTTGCGATCAACTATATCGGCGAAGTTCTCGGCAACCCGACCGGCGGCTTCGCGCAGGGCACGTTTTACGACGGCCGGCTAGACCTTGAGCTACGAGTCGACCTCGACAAGATGATCGGCTGGCGGGGCCTGACGTTTTTTACCAACGGGTATCAGATCCACGGGCGGAGCATCTCGGCCAACGATCTCGGCGTGCTGATGCCGGTAAGCTACATTGAGGCCCTGCCATCGACGCGCCTGTTCGATCTGTGGCTTGAGCAGAAGCTTTTGGACGGTCACCTGTCGATCCGCCTTGGGCAGCTCTCCGCCGATTCCGAATTCCTCATCAGCGACGGTGCGGGGGCCTTCATCAACAGCACGTGGGGCTGGCCGTCGATCGCCGGCGTCAATCTTCCCGACGGCGGCCCGGCCTACCCGCTCGCGGCGCCTGGCGCGCGTGTCGCCTTCAGCCCCAATGACCAGCTCCGCATTCTTGCCGGCATCTACAGCGGCGACCCAGCCGGCGATTGCGAAGTGGACGTGCCGCAAGTCTGCAACCCGTACGGCGTCGACTTTCCCCTCAACGCTCCATTGGTGATGGTTGAAGGAGCCTACAAATACAATCAGGGGGCAGGTCAGCTTTCCGGCACTTTGAAGCTCGGCACGTGGAGATTGTTCGGCACCTTCGAGCAGGGAGCAACAGGCAGCGCCGGTTTGCCGATCGGTCTGCAGCCCGTTCCGGGACAGGTCACCGACCACGACTATGCGTTCTATGCGATCCTCGATCAGATGCTGTATCGGCTTCCGGGCGAAGGCGACCCGAAGGGCATCGCCGCGTTCGGCCGCGTCATCCGTGCTCCCGACTACGGCAACATGATCGCCCTCTATTTGGAAGGGGGCCTGACATTCAGCGGGATGACGCCCTCGCGGCCCAACGATGTGCTCGGCATCGGCTTCGCCTACACCGGCGTCTCCTCGCAGATCATCGACTACGAGAAGCAGTCGGGTCAGCCCGTGGTTTCCAGCTATGAGGGAATGCTCGAGGCGAGCTACACGGCGCAGATCATCACGGGGTTCATCCTGCAGCCCGACTTCCAATACTTCTGGAACCCCGGTGGACACTCGCCGGACCCTTACAATCCAGCGAAGACGGTACCGGATGCAGTGGTGTTGGGATTACGCACGAGCATCAGCTACTAGGGCGACGGCCGCGGGCCATGGGCGCTCCGCGGCATTCCCGCGCTGTGGCTCCTGCGGCGCGCCCGCCCATGGTCGGCGCAGCGCTGGTGCGCTACCTGTGGCGCCATGAGCGTCGACCACCCCATCCTCATCGCCGGGCCGACGGCCGGCGGCAAATCGGGCCTGGCGCTGCGCCTCGCCGAACGCCTGGGCGGCGTCGTCATCAACGCCGATTCCATGCAGGTCTATCGCGAGCTGCGTGTCCTGACGGCGCGCCCCAGCCTCGAGGATGAGGCGCGTGCTCCTCACGCGCTCTACGGTTTCGTGGCGGGTGCCGAGGGCTATTCCGCTGGGCGCTATGCGGCGGATGCGGCGCGGGCACTCGCCGACGCCCGCCGCCAGGGACTGCGGCCGATCTTCGTCGGCGGAACGGGGCTTTATTTCAAAACGCTGATCGAAGGCCTGTCGCCGATACCTGCCATCGACCCCGGTATCCGGGAGCATTGGCGCAACGAGGCGGCCGAGAAAGGCGCCCTCAGCTTGCACGGCATCCTGTCGGAGCGCGATCCCGCGATGGCCGAGCGCCTCGCGCCTGGCGACACGCAGCGCGTCGTCCGCGCGCTCGAGGTTCTGGAGGCGACGGGGACGTCGCTACTCGAGTGGCAGCGCTTGCCGCGGGAGCCGGTGCTGGACTTGGCCCAGGCGGTGGCCATCGTCGCTGCGCCGGAAAGATCTGAGCTTCACCGGCATATCGCCGTGCGCTTCGCGGCGATGATGCAGCAAGGCGCCCTCGAGGAGGCGGCACAGCTCGGTGGCCTGGCGCTGGACCCCTCGCTGCCGATCATGGGCGCCCTCGGCCTGCGCCCGCTGTTGCGCCATCTGGCCGGCGAAGTCACACGCGAGGAGGCCCTGGCCGCCGCGCAAACGGAGACGCGCCAATACGCCAAAAGGCAGCTTACGTGGGCACGAGGTAATATGCTTGCGTGGAAATGGCTTGATACGAAAGAAATAGAAAGTACGGCAATAGATTCCATTATGTTTATTGATTAAGCTCCGTTGACCTGCCGCGGAAGCAGTCCTAGGTTCCGCGGCAACGAACGTCCGCGGTTGCGGCGGCGCCGAAGAGCGCCGCGCGCAGCGGGCAAACGTTCTCTCGGCACGTTCTCTTGGAGTGGACGATGGCACGCACGATGACCGGCGCTGAGATGGTGATCTCGGCACTCGTCGACCAAGGCGTCGAGCACATTTTCGGCTATCCCGGCGGCGCCGTGCTGCCGATTTACGACGAGCTGTTCCAGCAGGACAAAATCAAGCACATCCTCGTCCGTCAGGAAGGCGGCGCGCTGCATGCCGCCGAAGGCTATGCGCGCTCCACCGGCAAGGTCGGCGTCGCGCTCGTCACCTCCGGCCCCGGCGCGACGAACTCGGTGACCGGCCTCACCGACGCGCTGATGGATTCCATTCCGCTCGTTTGCATCACCGGTCAGGTGCCCACGCACCTCATCGGCAACGACGCATTCCAGGAGTGCGACACGGTCGGCATCACGCGCCCGTGCACCAAGCACAATTGGCTGGTGAAGAACGTCAACGACCTCGCGCGCGTGCTGCACGAGGCGTTCTACATCGCGAAGGCCGGTCGCCCCGGCCCGGTCGTCGTCGACATTCCGAAGGACATCCAGTTCGCCATCGGCAACTACGTCGGACCATCGAACATCGCCCACAAGACCTACAAGCCGCGCGTGAAGCCCGATCAAGTCGCCGTGCGCGACGCCGTCGACCTGATGGCGCACGCCAAGCGGCCGCTGTTCTATACCGGCGGTGGCGTCATCAATTCTGGCCCCAAGGCGAGCCAGATCCTGCGCGAGCTGGTGCGGCTCACCGGCTTTCCCGTCACCTCGACGCTGATGGGGCTCGGCGCCTATCCGGCCTCCGACAAGCAGTGGCTCGGCATGTTGGGCATGCACGGCACGTACGAGGCCAACATGGCCATGCACGGCTGCGACGTGATGGTCGCCGTCGGCGCGCGCTTCGACGATCGCATCACGGGCCGCATCGACGCCTTCTCGCCCGGCTCGCAGAAGATCCACATCGACATCGATCCGTCGTCGATCAACAAGAACGTCAAGGTCGACATCCCCATCGTCGGCGACGTCGGCTACACGCTCGAGGACATGCTGCGCATCTGGAAGTCGAAGGCGCCGCAGGTCGACAAGGCGGCGCACAAGGCGTGGTGGAAGCAAATCGACCAGTGGCGCGCGAAAAAATCGCTGAGCTACAAAAGCTCGCGCGAGACGATCATGCCGCAATATGCGGTGGAGCGTCTCTATGCGCTGACCAAGGATCGCGACGTCTACATCACCACCGAGGTCGGCCAGCACCAGATGTGGGCCGCGCAATTCTATCATTTCGAGGAGCCGAACCGCTGGATGACGTCCGGCGGTCTCGGCACCATGGGCTATGGGCTTCCCGCAGCCATCGGCGCGCAGCTCGCCCACCCCAAGTCGCTCGTCATCGATATCGCCGGCGATGCGTCGATCCTGATGAATATCCAGGAGTGCTCGACGGCGGTGCAGTACGAGCTGCCGGTCAAGGTGTTCATCCTCAACAACCAGTACATGGGCATGGTGCGCCAGTGGCAGCAGCTGCTGCATGGCAATAGGCTGTCGCACAGCTACACCGAGAGCCTGCCCGACTTCGTCAAGCTCGCCGAGGCGTACGGCTGGACGGGCATGCGCTGCGAGGATCCGGCCGAACTTGACGATGCCATTCGCGAAATGATCGAAACCAAGGGCCCGGTGATTTTCGATTGCCGTGTTGCGGCGCTCGCGAACTGCTTCCCCATGATCCCCTCCGGCAAGGCGCACAACGAGATGCTGCTGGGCGAGGATGTCACCGACGAGCAGGTCGAGCAGGCAATCGGCGAGGCCGGCAAGGTGCTGGTCTGATGCCGGGCCGCAAGCGCCAGGCATGGGTGCGCGCCGATGGCCGGTGCCGCCGCCGCGGTGACACCGCGCCGGTCGGCCGGCGCAGGCGCGTGCTGCCGGCTGTGCTCGCGGCAGCCCTCCTCAGCGTCAGCGCCGTTCCCCTCATTGCCGCCGCGGACCCCGATTGGGACCAGGTCGCCAACATCAAGGAGGCGGCCACGCGGCTTGCGGAGCTGCAGCGCACGCAAGGGGCGACGCGCGCCTTCGCCTTTATCGACGCCTGCTACAAGACGCACAGCCTGTCGTCGCAGTATACGAAGGCGTTCGAGGCGTGCATCGCCCAGGACTACCTCGAGACGCAAATCCTGACGCTTATCTATTCGCGCCTGCCGCCGGAGACGTTGAAGCGCATGGGCGCGCCAAACCCGGCCATGCTGGTCAACTCCATGGGCAAGCGCGTCACGGCGGCGTTCGCCACCTATAAGATGCCGGCCGACCAAATGGCGACGTTCGCCAAACTCGTGGACGAGCACGGTTTTCCGATATTCTTCCAGGCGCTCTTCCCGGGTACCAAGGTGCCCGTGCCGAATGGCCTCGCCCCAAAACAGAAGTGACGATGATGGTCAAACCCCTCTCCAAGAGCCATTACGTTGGCCCCGGCGCGGCGCAGGCCGTCGTCTCGCGAACGCTTTCAGTGCTGGTCGACAACGAGCCTGGCGTGCTGGCGCGCGTCATCGGATTGTTTTCGGGGCGCGGCTACAACATCGACTCGCTGACGGTCACGGAGACCGAGCACGAGAAGCACCTGTCGCGCATCACCATCGTCACGAGCGGCACGCCCGACGTCATCGAACAGATAAAGCATCAGTTGGAACGGCTCGTGCCCGTGCACCGCGTGCGCGATCTGACGGTCGAGGCGGATGCGCTCGAGCGCGAGCTGGCCCTGATCAAAGTATCGGGCAAGGGCGAGAAGCGCATCGAGGCGCTACGCATCGCGGAAATCTTCCGCGCCCAGGTCATCGACACCTCGACCGAGCATTTCGTGTTCGAACTTACGGGCAAGCCGAGCAAGCTCGAGCAGTTCATCCAGATTATGACCGAGCTCGGCCTCGTCGAGGTATCGCGCACCGGAATTGCCGCCATCGGTCGCGGCCCGGCCAGCGTTTAGAGGAGCGTCGCCTACCAATTCCGCCGCCGGCCCGGTAGTAATGGCCAGCCCCGCCGCAGCCGCTGCACTCGCAGCCGCCTGACACAGCCTTTCCATCAAGTGCCCAACCGCAAGAGGGAGCCATGCGCGTTTATTACGATCGTGATGCCGACATCAATCTCATCAAAGCCAAGAAGGTCGCGATCGTCGGCTACGGCAGCCAAGGCCACGCGCACGCGCTCAACTTGCGCGATTCCGGCGTGAAGGACGTGGCCGTCGCCCTGCGCAAGGGCTCGGCCAGCGCCAAGAAGGCGGAGAAGGAGGGCCTCAGGGTCATGGAGGTCGCCGAGGCTGCCAAGTGGGCCGACATCATCATGATGCTGACGCCTGACGAGCTGCAGGGCGACATCTATCGCGACCACCTCGCCGCCAACATGAAGCAGGGCGCCGCCCTGATGTTCGCGCACGGCCTCAACGTGCACTTCAACCTGATCGAGCCACGCGGCGACCTCGACGTCGGCATGGTGGCGCCCAAGGGTCCGGGGCACACCGTGCGCGGCGAGTACCTGAAGGGCGGCGGCGTGCCGTGCCTGCTCGCTGTGCATCAGGATAAGACCGGCAACGCCCACGACCTCTTTCTCTCCTATGCCTCCGCCGTCGGCGGCGGCCGCTCCGGCATCATCGAGACGACATTCAAGGAGGAGTGCGAGACGGACCTCTTCGGCGAGCAGGCCGTGCTGTGCGGCGGCCTCGTCGAGCTGATCCGCGCCGGGTTCGAGACGCTCGTCGAGGCGGGATACGCGCCCGAGATGGCCTACTTCGAGTGCCTGCACGAGGTGAAGCTGATCGTCGATCTCATCTACGAGGGCGGCATCGCCAATATGAACTACTCGGTGTCCAACACCGCTGAGTTCGGCGAGTACGTCTCGGGGCCGCGCGTCATCGATGAGCGCACCAAGGCCGAGATGCGCAAGATCCTGAAGGACATTCAGACGGGCGCCTTCACGTCCGAGTGGATGCGCGAGTGCAAGGCCGGGCAGCCGAAGTTCAAGGCCACGCGGCGCATGAACGACGCGCACCCGATCGAGGAGGTCGGCAAGCGTCTGCGCGATATGATGCCGTGGATCAAATCCAAGGCCCTCGTCGACAAGTCGCGCAACTGAGGCTCGCTTGCTACTGCAAGTGGGCCGCTCCCGGCGCATAATGATGGTCCCCCGCGTGGGGGCCATCAGGGGAGTTCAGCCATGTTGCGTAATCTGACGTGCTTCGCACTTGCGGCCGCCTTTGCGGTCGCGCCGCTGGCGTTGACGGCGAGCACCGCCGACGCCGCCAAGGCCACCAAGATCTGCAAGCACAAGACGGCGAGCGGCAAGGTCAAGACGTGGACCTGCGGCGCTACTCAGCCGTGCTGTGCGGCCGAGTTGATCAACTATTACACGTGTGGTTCGAAGATGCTGGGCTGCCTGTAAGGCGCCCGGTCATAGCCCGCTACCAAAAGACCCGCGCAACCGCTTTGGGGGAGGGTAGCCTGAAGCTACGGCCGCGTGAGCCTTTCAGGCGCGGCTCTGGCGCGAAGCCGTTTCGGGCCTCGCCGCTAGAGCGCGCGCAAGAAAACGGACGGCAGAGAAGCGGGGACCTCCGCCGCCCGCTCCAGCGGTGCCACGAAAGCATGGCGCCGCCGGATTTCGAACTCTAGCGCCCGCACGTGCGGTCTCGTGCGGCTTGATTTGCGGGCGCGGACAATTTTCCCTCCGCAGCCCGGTCCAGGGCTGCGCCGTGATCGACGCTGTCGCTTGGTGCGGGCGGTATCCCCTCCGGCAGGCCCCTTGCGTTGGCCATTGCAGTCCACTCCCTGATCGTGGAAGCAGCGTGGTTTCCTCACGGCAAAACTAAGATTTCCTCTTTCACATCTATGGCGGTAAGCGTTTCCGCTGCCGCTAGACGAGGTTCAGAGGCCGCCGATGGACCCTCAATCGATCGCTGCAGAAGGGCAATGCGCGCGGGTCGAACGCTGCACTTTCCAAGTCAGCGATATGACCTGGACGTTCGCGCAGGAGCACGCCGAGGATATCGCGCAAAACTGGCAGCGGTGCCGCGCCGAGATGCCATCGATGTTCGACGGCACCGTGTACCTGATGCGTGAGCATGCCGTTCACGGAGCCGCCCTCACGGCCACTTTCTTCAAAACCGACTTCAAGACGTTTTTGTATTGGTCCGATGGCCGCCACCCCGGCACGGGCATCAGCGAGGGCTTCGGCACATCCCTGATCCGCTCCGCGGAGGGGCACATCCTGCTCGGACGCCAGGCCCCGGGCCACCTCCACTCGGGCCGCATATATCCGCCGAGCGGCCTGATCGATGGCGCGGACGTCCGCGGCGACAGCATCGACATCGAAGCCAGCATTGTGCGCGAGCTGGGCGAGGAGACGGGGCTTGGCCCCGCACATTTGACGCGGGCGCCGGGCTACATCCTTTCACGCGTCGGCCCGCTGGTGGCCATCGCCGCCGAATGGCACAGCCCCTTGCCGGCCGAGGACTTACGCGCATCCATTCTCCACTTCGTTCGCAGCCAGTCGACGCCGGAGCTGGCCGATATCGTCATCGTGCGCCGGTGCGCCGATATCGACGAGTGCGCCACGCTCGCTTTCGCCCAGGCCCTGTTGCGCACGCTTTTGCCCGCTTGACCCGCCTCGCAAATTGGGCAGAGTGCGCCGGCCCCACACCGGACCCCCTGACATGGCGCTTCAATTCCACACGCTCGACGTGTTCACCGACCGCCGCTTCAGCGGCAATCCGCTTGCTGTCGTTCAGGATGCCGATGGGCTCGACACGCCAAAAATGCAGGCGATCGCCCGCGAGCTGAACCTGTCGGAGACGGTATTCGTCCTCAAGCCGCAGAACCCGGCGCATTCGGCTCGCATGCGCATATTCACGCCCGAGCGCGAGCTTCCTTTCGCCGGCCACCCGACGCTCGGCACCGCCATCCTTCTCGCCCAGGTGCGCACGCCGCTCGTCAATGGCGAGAGTGACGTCATCATCGTGCTCGAGCAGGCGATCGGCACTGTTCGCGTGGGCGTGCGGCTGCGCGCCGGGCACGCGCCGTTCGCCGAGTTCGACGCGCCGAGAATGCCCGAGAAGTCCGGTACGCCGCCGGCGCGTGACCGGATCGCCGATGCGCTGGGCCTGCTGCCCCGCGAGATCGGCTTCGAGAACCACACCGCCTTGTGCCTGTCCGCGGGCAATTCCTTCGCCTTCGTTCCGGTCATCAGCCTGGAGGCGATCGCAAAGGCGCGCGTCAGCGCCCCGCATTGGGCGGCAACGTTCCCGACCGAGGCGATCAACGGCGTCTACCTCTATACGCGCGAGTGCGTGCATAATGGCGCTTCGTTCCACGCGCGCATGTTCGCCCCGCAACTCGGCGTGGCCGAGGATCCAGCGACGGGCTCGGCGGCCGTTTGCCTGGCGAGCGTCGTGCACGACTTCGACGGTCTGACCGACGGCGCCCACAAGCGGGTGATCGAGCAGGGGCTCGAGATGGGGCGGCCGAGCTCCATCGTGCTGACGCTGGTGGTGCACAACGGTCGGCTCGAAACCGTGCGTATCGGCGGCAATGCCGTTCGCGTGCTCGATGGCACGCTGGCGGTGTGAGTGGGCCGCACTGGCCACCCCCAGGCGGGGAGCGGCGCCAGGGGTTCACTAACTGCACCCTTGGCCCGGCGCGCATCGCACTAGCCTTAACCGCCCGGATGTACTAAGTAATTGGTCATGCGTCAGCCGATTGCCATCGATGGCGACTATGCGAGCCGCGCGGAGCTTCTCCGCCGCGCTCCTTCGGCGTGCACCTTTCAGCTTCTGACCCTGCTCCTTAGCAGCCCCTGAGCCTCGACGGTTCCGGTCGATCCGGGACGGGCGCTCAGGGGATGACAAGTTGAGAGGGTCGATCAATCATTGCCAGCCCCCGCGTTAGGCTGGCCGAAGCGAAAGAAGAATCCGATGAGCACCAATCCGGAAAAGGACGCCAGCGCCGCCTCCGAGGCGAACCGCGTCTTCATCTTCGACACGACGTTGCGCGACGGCGAGCAATGCCCCGGCGCGACCATGACCTACGAGGAGAAGCTCGAGGTCGCCGAGTGTCTCGACGCCATGGGCGTCGACATCATCGAGGCGGGCTTCCCCATTGCCTCGGAGGGTGACTTCGAGGCCGTCTCGGCGATTGCCAAGCGCGTCAGGAACGCGACGGTAGCGGGCCTCGCGCGCGCCATCAATGCCGACATCGACCGCGCCGGCGAGGCCGTGCGTCACGCGCAGCGCGGCCGCATCCATACCTTCGTGTCGACCTCGCCTATTCATCTCGCGCATCAAATGCGCAAGACGGAAGCCGAGGTGCTGGAGATCATCACCGCCACGGTCGCGCGCGCGCGAAGTCTCGTCGAGGACGTCGAGTGGTCGGCGATGGACGCCACCCGCACCTCGATCGATTACCTTTGCCGGTGCGTCGAGGCGGCGATCAAATCCGGCGCCACGACCATCAACCTGCCCGACACCGTCGGCTACGCGACGCCGGAGGAATATGCCGGCATGTTCCGCGCCGTGCGCGAGCGCGTGCCCGGTGCTGAGCGCGTGATCTTCTCCACCCACTGTCACAACGACCTGGGTCTCGCCGTCGCCAACTCCCTGGCGGCGCTGGGCGCTGGGGCGCGGCAGATCGAATGCACCATCAACGGCATCGGCGAGCGGGCCGGCAATGCCGCGCTCGAAGAGTTGGTCATGGCCATCAAGACACGCCGCGACCTGCTCCCTTACGACACGCGCATCGACACGACCATGCTGTCGCGTGCCTCGCGGCTTGTCTCGGCGGTTACCAACTTTCCCGTGCAGTACAACAAGGCGATCGTCGGTCGGAACGCGTTCGCGCACGAGAGCGGCATCCACCAGGACGGCATCCTCAAGTACCAGCAGACCTACGAGATCATGACGCCGGAGTCGGTCGGTGTCGGCAAGAGCTCGCTGGTCATGGGCAAGCACTCGGGGCGCAACGCCTTCCGATCGAAGCTGAAGGAGCTCGGCTACGAGCTGGGGGAGAATGCCTTCGAGGATGCCTTCGTGCGCTTCAAGGGCCTCGCCGACCGCAAGAAGCACGTCTACGACGAGGATATCGAGGCGCTCGTCGACGAGGGCATCGCCCATATGCACGACCGCATGAAGGTCGTGTCGCTGACGGTGATCGCCGGCAACATGGGCCCGCAGTCGGCGACGCTGACGCTCGACATCGACGGCGTGCAGCACACCGTTCAGTCGACCGGCAACGGCCCGGTTGACGCCACCTTCAACGCCATCAAGCTGCTCGTTCCCCACGAGGCCAAGCTCGACCTTTACCAGGTGCACGCGGTGACCGAGGGCACCGACGCGCAGGCGGAGGTCTCGGTGAGGCTGGAGGAGGGCGGGCGCATGGTGACGGGCCGGGGCGCTGACACGGATACGATGGTGGCCTCGGCGCGCGCCTACGTCTCGGCGCTCAACAAGCTCCTGGTCAAGCGGCAGAAGACGGCGCGCGTGCAGCAGCAGGCGCTCTGAACGCGCAGTGATGAGGGCGCACGGATAGTCTGGGGGCGTTGCTGCAACTTTCAGCGCCGCCCCCCGACCTCATGTCCCATCTCATTCTGCGCTGTCGCCGCGCGTTGGCTTCGGCGGGGGAAAGCGTTACACCTGCGCTGTGCCGCGCGGCAGCAAAGGCGTCTTTCCCGAATTCGGCGCCCGGCCGTGCGGCCATGTGGCGGGCGGGCGATGCGGCTGGCTGTGGGCGCTTTCTCTGACGACATTGCCATCGACCTCGGCACGGCAAACACGCTCGTGCACGTGGCCGGCCGTGGCATCATCATCGACGAGCCGTCCGTCGTCGCCGTGCGCTCGCATCGCAGCGCGCGCGAGATCATGGCCGTCGGCCGCAAGGCGAAACTTCTGATCGGGCGCGCGCCCGAAAGCATCGAGATCGTGCGCCCGCTGCGCGACGGCGTGATCGCCGATTTCGTCGCCACCGAGGAGATGCTGCGCCAGTTCATCAAGCGCACGAAGACGATGCTCGGTTTTCGCCGGCCGCGTATCCTCATTTGCGTACCGGCGGGAGCGACCCCGGTGGAGCGGCGTGCGGTCTACGACACCGCCGTCTCCGTGGGTGCCCGCAAGGTGCATCTCATCGCGGAGCCGGTTGCTGCCTCGCTAGGGGCCGGACTGCCGATCGAGGAGCCGGGCGGAGCCATGGTCGTCGACATCGGCGGCGGCACCTCCGACATCGCCGTACTGTCGAGCGGGGCGATCGTCTCGGCGCGCACGCTGCGCTGTGCCGGCAACGCCATGGACGAGGCGATCATGCGCTACGTTCGACGCAAGCATCAGCTGCTCATTGGCGAGGCCAACGCCGAGCGCATCAAGATCGAAGCTGGTACCGCGCTACCCGTAGCCAACGGGCGCGCCGCCGAGGTCCACATCCGCGGCCGCGATCTGCGCCAGGGCAACGCGAAGAGCACGGTGCTGCGGCCGAAGGACATCGCCGAGGCGCTGTCTGAACCGGTCGAAACGATCGCCGATTTCGTCCTGCGCGCGCTCGAGGATCTGCCGCCTGACGTGCTGAGCGATATCACGCGGCGGGGCATCCACCTTACCGGCGGCGGCGCGCTGCTCAACCGCTTGGACGTGGCGCTGACGCGGCGCGTCGGAGTCAAATTCCACGTCCAGCAGAACCCTATGCATTGCGTGGTGAAGGGGTCGGCTGCCGTGCTGGCGGGACTTCCCGAGCACGGTCATCTGCTCATGCGGCCCTGACTTCTATTGCTATGGTGACGCTCAGCTGAACTTCAGCCGCGCATACCGCTTGTTGGCGGCGTCATGGATGCTCGTCGCCGGTCCCTCGAAATGTACGCCGATGGCGTTGGTCTGCCGCCAGGCGATGGAGGCAGGATAAAGCAGCCCCGACGATTTCTCGTAAAGCTGGAATGTGTCGGGCAGGCCCAGGGTGTTGGCGATCAAAAGCCGCGCGCCGTTCTCCGACATGTCGCGGATCGTGCAATCGATCACGCGCAAGCCGTCGGCGTAGACGATCTTTCCTTCCTTGAGGACTCGGCGCCGTGGGGTCTTTCGCTTGTCGTCCATGGATCACCAAACGACGGTGAGGGACAACGCACGCGGGCATCGATTCGCACGTCTACAGTCTTATGTAGCAGACCGATCGCATTGCGCCAGAGCGCGCAGGACGCAGCCGGGCGAGCTTTTTTGTGATTTGCGCGGCCTGCGGCACCTCCGCTTGGGGGCCTGCGCCGGGCCATTGCTCGAACCATCTCGCGCGGCTGGACAGCGACACCTCATGGTGCTAGACGCTTCCTCGACAAGGGCTCGCGTGGCGGGCCCTTTTGCCGTCATGGCCCCAGCGCGAAGACCCGAGCCATCGTGGGCGGGTTCGGCTGGATGCGGTGGTAAGCGGCGCGGGTGCATAGCTCAGTTGGTAGAGCAGCTGACTCTTAATCAGCGGGTCGTAGGTTCGAATCCTACTGCACCCACCACTACTTGGCAGATCGTCTTCAGACATTGGATAAGCCCCGGGCAGCGCCCCGGGGTAACGTTCAGTCGATTTTAGTCCGCCGTCCAGGCTGCCGCCGACGGATCGAGGCCGACGCCAGGCCTCCTGGCGCGCATACGACGCTGAGCGCACTCGTCGCAGACGGCGACGCCTCGAAGCGCATAGTCGCTCTCCGGCACATTGTCCCGGATGCTGACGCCCGAGTCTGACGCAGGGGATGGGGCATTTCCTGGCCACGTGGCCGCAACCGGGGTTCGCACACTGGCAGCGGCCTTGAGCGCGCTCGTAGATGGCATTGGACACTTCCGGCGAAATGTATTCCTGCATGTCGTTCTCCTCGCCAGCGTGCTTAACGGCGCCGCCGCCAGTTCACTCTCTGCCGCCGTCCCACGATTCGCGATCTCGCCCCTCGCCTGCGTGACCTCGGCTCGAGCGGCATCGACTTGCGCCTGCAGGAGCGCTCGGCAGTTAGCTGCGCACCCGGGCTCCGCACTCTTTTGCACGACCGCGGCAATTGCGGCGGCCTTGGCGGCGAGAGCCGCTCCAAGCCGTGGAGAAGCGGTAGGAACTGCGGCAAGTGCGGCCACGGCGCCGGCAACGCGCTGGGAAGCCTTCACATGGGCTTTCGCGGCGTCGCGGAGCGGGGCCTGCGCCGCTTCCCGGCCGACGATCAGGCGCTCAGCCGTCATCATGGAGCCGAACGCCTCACCGGCGAGGATCGCCGTCAGCAACTATGCCGACAACGCCGTGCTGCCGGCCGACCAGGCTGAACCGATGGCGAGCGCGCCGACGTTCGACGATGTCTTGCGCGGCGTGGGCTTCGGGCCGGCGACGCCGCTTGAGGAGAGAATCGGCCGCTTCGCTTTATTGTGTGGAGCGGCCGTTGCCTAGTACGTGGTGCACTGCGTAATGTGGGCCGACCCGAATCTTTTCGAATATCGAGGCGGCGCGTCATGCCAAGCATTATGATGATCGCCAAGCTCGCTTTGACGCTGGCGACACTTGCCTACCTAGCGCTCCAAATCGACGTCTCGGCTGTCGTTCTGCAGTTGCGGCAAAGCGATCCGCTGATGCTCGCTGCCGGAACACTTTGCCTGGCCTCGCTGCCGTTGCTCGGCGCTCTTCGCTGGCACGTGATCCGCCAAGTGATTGACATCTCTTCGCGGCTCAACGCCGTCACGCGATGGACCTACATCAGCGTGTTTTTCAGCCAGGTACTGCCGGCCACGATCGGCGGCGACGCATTGCGCATCTGGCTCGCCAATCGTGAGGACGGGTCCATCAAGGCGGCTACGAACAGCGTCGGCCTCGATCGGGCAGCCATGCTTCTGACGCTGGCGCTCTTCACCGTTGCCGTCACGCCGGGGCTGGGACGCCTGCTCTCGGCCGACCAGCTCCGGTATCTCGTGCCGCTACTCTTTATCGCCAGTGTACTGGGCTTTGTGGGACTGCTCAGAGGCGATCAGCTGCCGGAACAGTGGCAGTACCTTCGCGGCGTGCGCGCCATCGGCCACCTGGCGCATGATGCCCGCAAGCTGTTCCTGACACCAAAGGTGTGCGCGATCGTGCTAACGCTCTCTCTGGCCAGCTACTTCGTGATCATTCTGAGTGTGTACCTGTTTGCCCTGTCATTCGGCGCAACTGCCGATCCCGCCACCTTCCTGGTGCTGATCCCTCCTGTGCTGATTGCGGCTGCGTTGCCGATTTCCATCGGCGGCTGGGGTACGCGCGAGGTGGCGATGGTGGCA
>Ga0299912_10002123_pt1 | contig 16229 bp, 13 predicted proteins | sample RVTome_2_FD_207667 | JGI IMG/M metagenome (GOLD analysis project Ga0299912, IMG submission 207667) | Soil microbial communities from uranium-contaminated site in the Upper Colorado River Basin, Wyoming, United States - RVT95D214 (version 2) ... | reverse complement strand
TTTCGCCCGGAATAGATGACCGCCAGGCCGAGGGAGACAGGCTGGAACGTGACGTCGACGAACCCGGCGCGGTCCATTCGCCCAGCCACGCCCTCCGGCGGGTCGAAGACCCGGATAGATTCCGCGAGGTAGCGGAACGGGCCGTCCGTCCCGGTTATGAGGCGAGCGGCGGGGAGCATGAGCCGGAAGGAATAGAACGCGTAGAGCGACTTCTGCCATCGCCGCCGCGGCAGGGAAAATTCGAGGGCGGCCAGCCGTCCGCCGGGTCTGAGGACGCGGAGGATCTCGCGGAGCCCCCGGTCGAGGTCGACGAGGTTGCGGAATCCGAAGCCGACCGTGACGGCGTCGAACGAGGAATCGGGGAAGGAGAGACGCTCGGCGTCGCCCTGGACGTGTGTGATGATGCCCCCGTTGCTCGAGCGCGAACTTTTCCTCCGCCCGGACTCCATCATGGGACGGTTGAAGTCATAAACGATCGCCTTGCCGGACGGCCCGAGGCCCTTCGCCGCGAGGAGCGCCAGGTCGGCCGTCCCGCCGCAGACGTCGAGGACCTCGTCCCCCGGCCCGAGCCCGAGCCGCCGGACCGTCGCCCGTTTCCAGAGGAAGTGGAGGCCCAGGCTGAGCACGGCGTCGGCCCGGTCGTAGGTCCCGGCGATGGGCGTGAACTGGTCGTGGACGAGCCGTTTCTTCTCTTCGGCGCCGACCGTCCTGTAGCCGAACGAGACTTTTTCCGCCGGAACGCTCATGCCCGATGACCCTCCGATGGAAACCAATATAGCAGAGGCGAGGGGAAAGACAAAACGTTTCGCGGGCCGCTGACGGGCCGGTGTTCCCCAGTCCTTTTTTTTGTATAATGTCCGAGAGGAGGTCGGCCCATGAGGAAAACCATGCTGCCCATGACGGCCGGGGCTATCCTGACCGCCATAGTCCTGTTCTTGACCGCCTGCGCTCCTCTGCGGGAGCAAGCGGCGGCTGGCGAAGTCTACTGGGCGCCCAAAGACCCCCCGCCGGCGGCCTACGCCCTCGACGTAAAGGTCAAGGCCGAAGGTGAGAACGTGTCCCTGACCGCGTCCGGCAAGATCTCTTTCACCAATACTGCCGGCCGGCCGCTGACCGTCCTCGCCTTCGAATGGCCGGTTAAGCCGTCCAAGGAATTCGCCGCGGCCGTCTCCGGCCGGCCGTTGAAGGTCCTCAATGGGGAGAGGAACATGCCGTTGACGACGCCGCTGCTGCTGGCGCTTCCGGAACCCGTCGGTCCCTACGAAAAGGTCGTCGTTGACGTCCGTTTCACCGGCGGCGCGGCCCTCAATGCCGGGCAGGTCCATTTCGGGCTCTGGTATCCGCGGCTGTGGTGGGAGGGAAGTCCTGTCCGTGACTCGTTCAGGGTCAAGCTGGAGACGCCCCCTGGTTTCGTCGCGGCGGTGAGCGGCCGTCTCGACTCGGCCTCGGGCGTCTACTCCAACGACTGCGTGACCACGCATTTCGGCCTCTTCCTATCCAACACGATGCGAGCGGAACGGCGCGAAGCCGGGGGTGTCGAACTCACGGCCTTATTCACGGAGAAAGGGCGGGAGTGCGCGCTGTTTTGTCTCGCCGCCGCCGCCGATATCGTCCCCTTCTATAATAAGTGGCTCGGCTACTATCCCCATGCCTCTTTGTACATCCTTCCAGGAGATGCCCGGCCGATGGGCGGCTACCCCTACGCTTCGGGAATGGTCGTTATCCACGGCCAGGAGACCTTCGACCCGGCCAGAGGCGAAAAGGAAAATGACTGGTGGAGGTGGATCACCGCCCACGAGATCGGCCACCAGTACTGGGGCGAGTCGGTCATGTCCGGCGATGTTCTGGGGAATTACTCTGATGCCTGGCTGATGATCGGAATGGGCATTTGTGCCGATAAGGAATACATGCTCCGCCGAGGACACGGATGGGACAGGCACCGCGGCTTCATCGACGGCTATCTTGGGGGAGTCAAGGCCGGAAACGACACGACCTTGGACGCGCCCCCTTCGCTCCTCAAGACGCAAAAGTACGACCGCAACAACGTCCTTATCCATGGCAAGGGATTCGCCGTTCTCAGCGCTCTCGAGACGGCCCTCGGGCGGGAGGCGTTCGACAGGGTTTATCGCCGGACGGTCCGGGAGTACGCCGGGAAGCGTCTCGAGTGGCGGGAGTTCCGGCGGATCGCCGAGGCCGGGGCCGGAGAAAGCCTGACCTGGTTCTTCGAGGACTGGGTCAAGTCCAACAAGGTCCTTGAATGCCGGGTGGCGGCCAAGACTTCTGTCCCCGCCGAAGGGGGATATGCTTCGGAGGTCCGGATTGAATACGGGATGAACTCGGTTCGGATGCCGGTCCCTGTCCAAGCCTCCTTTGAAGACGGAACGGCACAGACCGCGACGACCGACAGGTTGGCCCGGATGAATCTCCTCCGCTTTGTGAGCCGCGCCCCGCTCAAGGACGTCATCCTCGATCCCGACGGGCGCTTGGGACTCGTTCGCGACGCGATCCTGCAGACAACCGCCGAGATCGAGGAGGCGGTCGAGGACTTAGATTGGACAGGGACCGGCGAGGCGGCCCTCGAGTTCTTCAGGAACCCCGAAACCGCGGCCGTCAAAACGCCCCATGTCTGGTTTAAGCTGGGATTGCTTCTCTTTGATGGAGGATTCTATCCGGAATCCCTGGGGGCTTTCCGGAAGTGCCGCGAAGTCTCCACGGCGAAAGGGGACGTCTTCGGCGCCCTGGTTTGGATGGGGAATATCAACGACCTCCAGGGGAACAGGGAAGCGGCGGTCTCCTGCTATACCGAAGCGGTGAAGAACGACCCCGGCTGGACCCTCCAGCATGACCAGTACGGCTTGCGGATCAACAAGGCCTGGGTCGAGGAGCGCCTCAGGAGCCCGTTCAAGTGGTCGAGATAAACGCCGCCCTTCTCCTTCGGCTTGAAGCGGTTGCGTCCGCCCCGTCTAGTGCATAGAATAGCGGCGGAGATTACGAATGGGCCGGTTCGCCATCGGCGTCGACCTGGGCGGGACCAAGGTCGAAGCCTGCCTCGTCGACGAAACACGGACAATTCTGGCCCGGAAGCGCCGGCCGTCGGAGCCCGGCCTCGGCCGGGAGCGGGTCGTCCAGAACATCCTCGGGCTCATCGACGAGACGGCCGGAGAGGCCCGCTACGAGGCCGTGGGCATGGGCACTCCCGGCACCTACAGCGCCACGGACGACATCATGTACGGCGCGCCCCACACGCCGCTTTACGAGAAACCCGGCCTCGTCAGCCTGCTCAGGTCGAAGCTTACGGTCCCGCTCATCGTCGAGAACGACGCCAACTGCCTGGCCCTGGCCGAGTTCTTCGCCCAATGCTACGGCCGGTACTCCACGGTCATGGCCGTCATCCTCGGCACGGGCATGGGTTCGGGACTCGTCCTCGGGAACAGGCTCCACCGCGGCCCGAACGGGAACGCCGGCGAGGTCGGCCACACCTCGATCGACATCGGCGGCCGCGCCTGCGAATGCGGCCGGAAGGGCTGCGGCGAGGCCTATCTTTCCGGGCCGAGCCTCGGCCGGCGCTACGCCGAGCTCGCGGGCGAATCTCTCTCTCCGGAGAAGATCTTCGAGCGGTTCGAAAGAGGGGATCCTCACGCGCGGCGCGTGTTCGAGGAGTCCTTCCGGGTCATGGGCGAGCTCTTCGGGAACTGCGTCAACGCCCTCGACCTCGAGGCCATCGTCCTCGGCGGCGGCGTCTCGAACATCCCGCTGTGGTACGAGCACGTCCCGCCGATCATGAACAGCGCCCTCTTCGGCATCCCCGGACGGACAATCCCTATCCTCAAGGCCGTCCTCGGCGATTCGGCCGGCGTGCTCGGCGGGGCCTACCTCGCACTACGCGAGATGGGGATCATGGACTTTTGATTCCCATTCGTAGGCCCGAGTGAGAAAGGCGGTGATGGAGACCGCCACGATGACCCCCGTAGCGGAGGGGGATCCGCCGAAGGCGGGGGGACCGTCGGGACAGGTCCCCGGGGGGCTGGGGGCAGTTTCATTACCGCCCCCATGAGGGTTCTATTGGTACTTCCCCATGATGTAGTTTTCGAGGTTCTCGATCGTCACCTTCTGCTGAGTGATAATGGCCTTGACCACGTCGCCGATGGAGATGATCCCGACCAGCTTACCTTCCTTGCAGACGGGGAGGTGGCGGATGTGCTTGTCCGTCATCAGGGCCATGCACTCCTCGGCCGTCGTTTCGTGATGGACGCCGTAGACCGGGGCTGTCATGATATCATGGACCGTCGTGTCTTGGGACTGCCGCCCCTTGAGGATGACTTTCCGGGCGTAGTCGCGCTCTGAGAGGATGCCCACAACGTCGTCGTTCTCAAAGACGACGAGCGCGCCGATGCCCTTGCTGGCCATGAGCTTGAGGGCGTCGAGGACCATGGCGTCAGGAGAGATTGTCCAGGCCTGAACCCCTTTTTCAGAGAGGATGTCTTTCACGGTTATCATATTCATGCCTCCTTTGGCGATTCTTCGGGCCGGCCCTCCGGGTTCGCCCCCTTTTCCAACGGTCCTTATATAGCCGAAAAACCCTAGTATGTCAATCGAAATACCCGGTCAGCTCGTCCCGGTTGAGTCCCTGCTCGAGGGCGATCCGGGCCACGGCCCGGGCGACCGACTTGTGGCGGGCCTTGTCGAGCGGGTTGGGGACGATCTCGCCCGGCGGCGCGAAGGCGGCGACGGCCTCGGCCGCGGGCGTGGCTGTTCATTCGATGAGCAGGAAGGCGTAGCGGTTCATCTCCTGGTCGTAATCGGATAGCACGTTGATCGGATAACCCAGCTTGCGCACCGTGCTGTAGACGTCCATGGCCAGGGCGTCGGGTGTCGGCCGGGAGAGCTTGGGCTCCTTGCAGGCCGTCCGGGCTCCCGAGCACTCGAGGCAGATGTTGCAGCTGTCGAAGAAAAGGAGGAAGGCCTTGACGAAGCCGGCCTTGAACACGTCCTCCTCGAGCTTGAGGAGTTCGAGGTTGACCTTCCGGCCCCAGGCATGACGGTCCTCGGGCCGTTCGACCGTCTTCGAGAAATGGAAGACGGCGGCCCGCTTGTACTCCCGGAAGAAACGCGCGCATTCGGCGACCGACGGCGCATTGGGCGGGCAGGCGGCGTTCTTCCCGTATTCCCAGCAGCCGTAGAGGCACTTCATCCGGACCCACTCCGCGACGACGATCTCGGAGGGATCGAGGAAGCGGTAATCGGAAAATCCGTGTTTGGAAAAAAGACCCTTCAGGTCTTTGAGGCCGGACTTGTACGCCGGGGACTTTCGGCGGGCCGATCCGCTTCGGGTTGACTTCTGGGGCATGGCTTGACCTCCTCTCCGGCTCGCTTTATAACACCGTCATTCCACCGATGTCAACGAATCAAGTAAAGGCTTCCGCGCGGCCATGTCCTCGGCTATAATCAATTGAAATGATGGATTTTTCGCGGTTCGCCGTCGTCCTCGTCCGGCCGGACAGCCCCGAGAACATCGGTCTGGCCGCCCGGGGCATGGCCAACACGGGCTTTTTCGACCTGCGCGTCGTCGGGCTCGAAAAACTCGGGCCTCCAGCTTGGCGCACAGCCATCCACGCCGAGTCCGTCCTCGAAGGGGCGCGGTTCTTCCCGTCCTTGGAGGAGGCGGTTTCGGACCGTCACCTCGTCCTTGGGTCGACGGCCCGCGTCCGCCACGACTTTCCGCTGGTTTCCCTCGCCGAGGGCGTCGGGCGCGTCGCCGAGTATCCCGCGGAGACCCGGGTCGGCCTCGTCTTCGGCAACGAGAGGACCGGGCTGACCCAGTCGGAGATGGGCCGGACCAACGTCCGCTTCCACATCCCCCAGGCGGCGCGCCAGCCTTCCTACAACCTCGGTGTCGCCGTCACCCTGACGCTCCACGCCATCGCCTTCGGCGACGCCCCGCCGCCGGCCGCCCGGAGAGACGTGCCGCTCGCGCACTCCGAACAGGCCGACGCCGGACGCCGCTTCCGGGACATGCTCGACAGCCTCGGCTTCATGCACGATACGAACCGGGCCTTCATCACGGAAAAGGTCCAGGACATCTTCTTCCGGATGGCCCTGACGGCCAAGGACAGGGACATCATCCTGGCCATGTTCCGCAAAGCCCTGGAGGGCCCTCGAAGAACGGCCCGGCGCATCCCGAAAGGAAAGGAGAAAAAATGAGCCCGAAAGAGCTGATCGTGAAATTCGGAGAGGGACTCAAGGTCGACGTCGAATACAAGGGCTTTGTCGTCAAGACCGACCAGCCCGTGCGTGATGGCGGCGGCGGGACAGCGCCTGCCCCCTTCGATTATTTCCTCGTTTCCCTGGCCGCCTGCGCCGGCTTCTACGCCCTGGCCTTCTGCCGCGAGCGCAAGATCTCCACCGAAGGCCTGGCCATGACCATGGCCGCCGAGAAGGGCGCGGCTTCCAAGTTGATCGATAAAGTCACGATCGCTGTCGTCCTGCCGAACGGGTTCCCCGAGAAATACAAGTTCGCCGTGGTTAAGGCCATAGACCATTGCACGGTCAAAGCCAACATCCTCCAGGCGCCTCAGTTCGAGATCGTCGTCCGGCCCTAGGCCTGGGCGGTCATGGCGTCTGGGGCAGCCAGAGATAGTAGAAGCCCGTTTTGAGGACCGCCAGCATCGACTCCAGGACCTTCGCGTCCAGGGGCGAAAAATCTCCGAGCCGGCCGGCGTAGATATTGGTCTTCGTTTTCGGATAGTAGGTATAGGAAACGAGCTTGGCGCTCTTGAGCGAGGCGAGGGCGCGGGCCTTGCCGAAGGCGTCGTCGAAATAGCCGACGGCGTCGATAAGGCCGAGCTTCAAAGCCTGAGGAGCGGTATAGACACGGCCGTCGGCGATCGCCCGCAGCTTCTCGGCCGGGATCTTGTCTTTCCGGTTCCGGGCGACGACGTCCAGGAATCCCTGGTAGTATTCATCGATGATCCCCTGGAAAATCTTCTTTTCCTCGTCCGTCATGTCCCGGAACGGTCCGCCCGAGTCCTTGGCCGCGCCGGACTTGATGACGTTGACCTTGACGCCGACCTTCGACATCAGCGATTCGACGTTGGGGAAGACGGAGATGACGCCGATGCTCCCGGTCAGTGTGGACGGATGGGCCATGATGAAATCGCAGGCCGAGGCGATGTAATAGCCGCCCGACGCGGCGACGCTCATCATCAGCCCGATGACGGGCAGGCCCGTCCGCTCCTTGAAGCGGAGGATCTCGTGGTAGACGATATCGCTCGCCGTGACCTCGCCGCCCGGCGTGTCGATCCTGAGGATGACGGCCTTGACCCAGGGGTCCCGGGCGGCCGTCTCGAGGCGCTCGAAGACGCGCGAGACGATGTTCTTTTCGCGCGAGAAAAGCCCCGTGTCGAGCGCCGAAGAGATCATCCCGTCGACGTCGATCATCAGGATTTTCTCGCGGGCCGGGCTCGGCAGGAGGACGATCTCCGCGAGCTTTTCCTGCCCGAGCAGGTCGATGTGGATCTGCGGTGAACACGCCGACAGAGCGGCCATTAGGGCGTACAGAAGCACGATAACTCTTTTCATAAGACCTCCTCAGAGGTGGCGCTCTGTGTTCATTATAACACGGTGGGGACTTACGGCATGGACGCTGCCCGGGCAGCGTCCGCCCAGCGGGGCTATGATGACGCTTTCTGGAACCGCTTTTGGGCGCGCCGGGTCGGGGGACAGACCATCCGGATCGCCCGCGGCAGGACCCGGAACTCGACGCGGTCCCTGTCGCCGAGGAACTCACCGTTGAACTGGATGGGCAGGGCCCGGCCGCTGATGACGACCCTCTTGGCCTTGAAGTGCCGCAGGTGCCGCTGGTAGATGCCGAAGTAGATGAGCGGGAAGAGAAGGGCGTACTTGAGGGGCCCGAGCTCGAACAGGGTGACGTCGAGATAGCCGTCATCCACGACGGCCTTGGGGGCGACGTTCCAGCTGTAGCCGAAATAGTTCGTCTTGGCGACGATGCAATCGAGAAAGTTCGAGGTGACCTTCCGCGCGTCGAAGGGCCCGGACATGTCGAAGCCGTCGTAGAGCTCGATCGTCTTCTCGCCGATGGGCGTGTCGAAGAGCCGCCGCCCGGCCAGGACGTGGCCCCAGACCCCCTGGACGGTGCCGCGGAGCTTCTCGCCGGTCACCCGGGCCGTGGCCCCGACGCTGGCGAACGCGGCGACGCGGCCCTCGACCTCCATCAGGTCGATCGGCCGGGCGATGCCTTCGGCCAGGCGATCGATGGCCCTCAGGGGATTTTTGGGGATGGCAAAAGATTTCCGGAAGGCGTTGCCGCTCCCGAAGGGGATGACCCCGAAGAGGACGTCGCCCTGCCTGCCGGCCTCGAAGATCCCCTGGAGAGTGTCGGCGATCGTCCCGTCCCCGCCCATGGCCACGATGACGTCGGAGTCCCGGCAGGCGGCGACGGTCCGTTCCACGGTCGTCTTCTTGTCGCCGAGGCCGTCGTAGACCTCGCCGGGGAGCTTTTTCTGCAGATAGGCGCGGAGGAACTTCCGCCTCATCCACTTGGAGTTGGCCGCCCGGGGATTGATGAGGCAGGCGGTCTTGAGGTTTTTCATCGTTTCCGTCATGGCCCTGTTGGTTCCGTGATCGTGCCGAGGGGCTTTATTATGTATAGCATGCGCGGGACGTCCTGTCAAAACGGCCGGAGCCGGACCATTGAACGCGCCGGGGCCTTCGGTTAGAATGACGGAAGAGCACGATGAGCGCCCTCGAGAGAACGGTCGCCGTCCGGGACAAGAGGTTCCTCTTGCGCGTCGAGACGTCCCGCGATCCCGAGGACTACAGGATATACGAGGACCTGCGCAACGAGATCTGGGATTTCCCGGACGACCATCTGGCCGGGACGCGGAACATGATGTGCGAGAACGTCTTTCACGAGGGCGCCAGCCTCTTCATCGGGGCCTTCGCCGAAGCCCCCGGCGGCGGTTTTGAGGTCGATGGGAAGCACCTGGCCGGCTTCTGCTACGGTTTCGTCGGCGTCCGCGACAAGGCGATCGGCTTCCGGGACCCGGCCAACCTGCGCTTCTACTCCCAGTACGCCGGGGTCCGAAGGGCCTTCCAGAGCTATGGCCTGGGCATTCTCCTCAAGGAGCATCAAAGGGAGATGGTCCTCGATATCCTGGGCGTCTCCGCCATGATCTGCACCTACGATCCGCTGGCCGGGATCAACGCCCACCGCAACATCCACCACTTCGGGATGGACGTCCTGGAGTACCGCGTGGCCACGTACGGCGAATACGGCGGTCTTCTCAATCGGCTGGACGTCCCCACGGACCGCTTCCTGATGTCCTGGGACCTGGAGCGGACGTCGGGCCGGCCGGACTACGACTTCGAGGCGGCCCTCTCCGCGCCGCAGACGATCATCGCCGGGCTCCGCGGCGTGAAGGGGAAGAGCACGGAGCTCGAGCTCGAAATCGTGGAGGGGACGGATCCGGACGCCGCGGGAGATCCTCTGCTCGTCCGCATTCCCCTCGATTTCTACCGTATGCTCCAGGAGACGGACGTGGCGGACGGTGACGTGAGACGCATCCCGGTGGACTGGAGGATGGCCACGCGAGCGGTCTTTCAGGGTCTCTTCTCCCGCGGTTACCGGGTCGTCGATTTCCGTAAAGCTGGGGGCCGCGCGTCCGCTAATTATTACGTGCTGTCGCGTCCCGCCGCTTCGAGTCGATGAACGCGCCCCCGATCATCCAGACCCGGTCCCTCGCCAAGACCTATCTCATCGGCGATGTCCGGGTCGCGGCGCTCGAGGACGTCACCCTGGCCGTCGCCGAAGGCCGTTTCATGGCCGTCACCGGGGCCTCCGGCTCGGGCAAGTCGACGCTTCTCAACCTCCTCGGCGGCCTGGACACGCCGAGCGCCGGGACGATCGAAGTCGACGGCGCCCTTGTTTCGGCGATGAACCGGGAAGCGCTGGCCCGTTATCGGAGGTTCGGCGCAGGCATGATCTTCCAGTCCTTCAACCTCGTCCCGGCCCGCACAGCCCTCGAGAACGTCGAGCTTCCCCTCGTTTTCTCGAACGTGGACAAAAAGGAAAGGAAGCGCCGGGCCGCCGAGCTCCTCGAAAAAGTGGGGCTCGCCCACCGCGCGAACCACCGCCCGTCGCAGCTCTCGGGAGGGGAACAGCAGCGGGTGGCCGTCGCCAGAGCCCTGGCCAACGGACCGCGGCTTCTTCTGGCCGACGAGCCGACGGGGAACCTGGACAGCCGGACATCGCGGGAGATCGTCGGCCTCCTCGCCGAGCTCAACCGGGGCCGCCGCCTGACCGTCGTCATGGTCTCCCACGAGGAAAGCCTCGTCCGCGAATACGCGCACGACGTCGTGCGGCTCCGTGACGGCCGGATTGTCGGGACGGAGAGCCGGGCATGAGATTCACCGACGCCGTCGAATTCGCCCTGGCCAGCCTCCGGAAGCGGCGGCTGCGGACCCTCCTCACGGCTTCGGGCGTGATGATCGGCATCGGCGCCCTCGTCTCGATGATCTCCTTCGGCAAGGGCATGCAGAAGAACGTCACCGAGGCCTTCAAGGCCTCCGACCTCTTCACCACGCTCATGGTCATGCCCGGCGGAGCGGATGTTCCCTCGCGCGACCCGGCCCGGCCGCGCCGCCCCGCGGAAACGGCCGGCCGGGCGGGCGCCGTCCTCGACGACGCCGCCGTGGACGAGATCTCCCAAATCCCGGGAGTCCGAACGGCCTACCCGGACGTAAGTTTCCCGGCCCTGATCGCCCTCGAGGGAGAAGAGGAGTTCCGGCTCGTCCAGGTCGTCCCGGCGGCTGTCGCGGCCTCGAACGCCGTCCGGGTCGGGTGGGGAAGGGCCTACGCCTCGGATGACGAGGAGGGTGTCGTCGTCAGCCGGTCGCTCGCGCGTCGGCTGGGGACGGACGAACCTGCGGCGGCCGTGGGCAAAACGCTGCGGATCACGTCCGTCTCCATCGACTTGGGCGAGCTCGCCTCCCTCGACCTCGCCGGGCTTTTTTCCGGGAAGGGATTGCCCGTGGCCCGGGAAGTCTACGATTTCCCCATCGTCGGAGTCACCGAGATCACGGCCTTCGGCGGCGGGCCCAGCCCGGTCCAGAACGACGTCATCATCCCGCCGGGAACGGCCCGCCGGATCAAGCGGCTCCCGATCACGAGCATCTGGGACCTGTTCCGGCTGAGGGACGGACGGCTGGGCTATTCGGCCGCGAGCGTCAAGCTCGGCTCCTTGCGCGACCTGGAGCCCGTCAAATCCCGTGTCAGCGAGATGGGCTTCACGACGTTCGCCCTGGCCGACCAGTTCGACGAGATCACAAAGGCCTTCTATTTCATGGACATGATCCTGGCCGCCGTGGGCATGATCGCCATCGTCGTCGCCGCCCTCGGCATCGTCAACACCATGGTCATGTCCATCCTCGAGCGCTTCCGGGAGATCGGGGTCATGAAGGCCGTCGGGGCGGGGGACGGGGACATCAGGAGGATCTTCTTCTTCGAATCCGGGACGATCGGCCTTCTCGGGGGGGCGGCAGGCTGCGTCCTGGGCTGGGCGGTCAGCCTGGTCATCAACCGGGTCGTCAATTTCTACATGGCCCGGCAGGGGATGCCCGACATCGACTACTTCGCCTTCCCGTTCTGGATCTTCTTGGGCGCCGTCGGCTTCTCGCTCCTGGTCAGCCTCGTCTCGGGCATCTATCCGGCCCGGCGGGCCGCCCGCGTCGATCCGGTGATCGCCCTCCGCCACGATTAGGCCTCGGGAACATGACCGCAGGAAGTGCTATAATGCGCGTCATATGCGTGCAGGGATTGACCTTATCTTGACGCGTGGGATATTTCCCTCGAGGGGATCCAAGGAGCAGCCATGAAAACTCGCAAGATCGGACTCGGCCTGGCCTTCGTTGTCGCGTTCCTCGCCTCCGCCTGCAACGTCGCCAAAACGCCCCCGACCGTCGAGCAGAAGGCTCGCGCGCTCCACGAGCGGATGCTGACTGTGGACACCCATTGCGACACCGCGTTCAGCCTGCTCCGGACGGACTGGAAGATCGGCGACCGGCACGAACCCGGCCTCCGCGCCAGCGGCAAGATCGATCTGCCCCGGATGCGCGAAGGCGGCCTGGACGCGGAGTTCTTCGCCGCGTTCGTCGGTCAAGGTCCCTTGACGCCCGAAGCTTATGCCAAGGCCAAGGACCGCGCCCTCCAGGCCGTCGAGGCCGTCCGCAAGATGGCCGAGGAATACTCCTCGGTGATCGGCCTCGCCGTCGACCCCCGGGGCGCCCGGCGCCTCAAGAAGGAGGGAAAGCTCACGGCCTTCATCGGCCTCGAGAACGGCTATCCCGTCGGCCGGGACCTCTCTCTCATCGGGCTTTTCCACGAGAAGGGCGTCCGCTACATCACGCTCTGCCATTCCTCCGACAACGACATTTGCGACTCCTCGACCGACCGCCGCGATCCCCAGGACAAGGGCCTGAGCGAGTTCGGGCGGCAGGTCGTGGCCGAATGCAACCGTCTGGGCATGATCGTCGACATCTCCTACGCCTCGGAAAAGTCGGTCTTCGACATCCTCGCGGCGACCAAGGCGCCGATCATCGCCTCCCATTCGAGCGCCCGGGCGGTCTGCGACAATCCCCGGAACTTGACGGATGACCAGCTCCGGGCCCTGGCCAAAAACGGCGGCGTCGTTCAGATCTGTTTTCTGGCCGCCTATGTCAAGACGCCACCCGTTATCCCCGAGCGCGAAAAAGCCATCAAGGAGCTCGAGGCCAAGTACGGGAGCATCCGCTCGATCCAGGATGAAGCCCTCCGGGCGAAAGCCATGGCCGAGCGGGAAGCGATCAACCGGGAATTTCCGCAGGTCCGGGCGACCGTCAAGGACCTCGTCGACCATATCGACCACGTCAAGAAGGTCGTCGGGGTGGATTATGTCGGGATCGGCACCGATTTCGACGGCGGCGGCGGCGTCATCGGCTGCGACGACGTGAGCGGCATGATCCACGTGACCGAAGAGCTCATCCGGCGCGGCTATACCGACCGGGAGATCGAAAAGATCTGGGGCGCGAACTTCCTCCGCGTCTTTCAGAAAGTCATAGATGCGGCGGGAAAATAAGCCCCTGATCGGCACCTTCGGCGCGTAAAGGAAATTTACGGTCTTTGCCTTCCATTCCGTCTAATTTTTTTTTGCTTCATGATAGAGTCGAATTGCCATGGCATGAACCTTGCTCCTATCACGGGCGCAGCCGTAAAGTGCATTTTTAGGCTTTTTCCGCTATCATGAGGTCATCTCCATGATCACCGTCCGACGCGAGCGCCATTTTCCCCTCTCGCTTCTCGCCCTGCTCGCCGTCGCCTTCGGCCTGGCCTCGCCGGCCGGCCCGCGCCCGCAGGATCCCGGACCGAAGCCGCGGTACAACGGGACGTTCCGGATCAAGGGGTTTTTGACGCCCTTCAACCAGGTCTTCGACCCGGCCGTCCCCTCCCATTACTTCATCAGCGAACAGCTCTACGATGGACTGGTCAAGTTCGACAACCATTTCAATCCCATGCCCGCCCTGGCCGAATACTGGACGGTTTCCGACGGCGGGACGCGTATCACCTTCTTTCTCCGGAAGGGCGTCCGTTTCCACAACGGCCGGGAGCTCGCGGCCGAGGACGTCAAGTACTCCCTCGAACGGCTGGTCAAGAACAGGCCGGGCAACACCTACTATCAATATTTCACCCGCAAGGTCGTCGGGGCCGAGGAGTTCTGGCAGGGGAAGGCCGCCGAAGTCACGGGGTTCCGGGTGGTCGGCGCGTCGACCTTCGAGATCCGTTGGACGCAGCCTTACGTCTCGGGCCTCTATCTCCTCGGGATGTACTACTGCAAGGTCCTGCCGAAGGACCTTCTCGAGAGCCAGGGCCGGGGCTTCTTCCAGAAGCCCGTCGGGACGGGCCCCTTCAAGTTCGCCGAGTGGATCCGCAGTCCGCGCCTGGAGATCCTGGGTGTCCGGCTCGAGCGCAATCCCTTCTATTACGAACGGAAGCCCTACCTTTCGGCCATCGAGTACAGCCCCTATTTCACAGACGACCAGTTCGAGGAAGGGAGCGTCCACCTGGTCTCGGTGACCTCGGAGAGGATCCTTCGCAAACGCTACCCGGTCCTGGAGAACAACACCCTGAAATCGTTCTTTCTGGCCCTGAGCTGCGACGTCCCGCCCCTCGACCGGCCCGAGGTCCGCAAGGCCCTGGCCCTGGGGCTCGACAAGGCCCGGCTGGCCGAAGCCTACGACACGCTCTCGAACACCCACCAGGTCCTGGAGAACTACATCCCGCCCCTGCTGCCGGGCTTCTTCCCGCGGGCCGGCGGTCCGCTCACCGACGCCGATGCGGCCAAGCTCCTCCTCGACCGCTTCCTCGCCGGGAGCGGCCGGAAGGGCCTGACGCTCGCGCTCCTTTTCCCGGCGCCCCGGACCGAGGCCACGTCCGGCTTCGCCCGCGAGCTCGGGCGCCAGCTCGGGGCGATGGAGATCAAGCTCGACGTGAAGTACCTCCGGAAACCGGAGGACGTCCGGGGCATCCGCGAGCCTTACCTGAAATTCCTCGAGTACAATATGGACTTCCCGGACCCCGAGAACATCCTCGTCCCCCTCTACCATTCCCGGTCCATCGTCAATGAACTCAACTCCCGCTACGCCAACGCGCGCCTGGACGGCCTTCTCGAACAGTCCGAGGTCGAGCCGAGCTGGGGACGGCGGGCGGGCCTCTTCCGGGAGGTCGAGAAGATCCTCGTCCAGGACACGCCGTCGATCCCCCTGTTCTCGGAGCGCGTCCGCATCGCCCTCCTGCCCCGGGTCCGGGGGGTGCGCCTCCCGGCCATGGGGTTCATCTTCCTCGATGTCAAGGACATCTGGCTGGAGGATTGAGAAGGACCAGGTGAAGCTGAAGATCTCGATCTACACGCGCCTCGTCTTCTGGATCACCTTGCTCGTCTGCCTGCTCTTCGGGGCCGTCCTCTTCGTCATCCAGAGCCGGGAAGCCGCCATCCTCTCCGATGAAGCGGAGGCCCGGGCTGTCCTTCTCGCCGAGAGCATGCGAGACGCCAACTTCCAATCGCTCTTCCGCCCGGATCAGAACGCGATCCAACAATATGTGGACGGCCATGCCGGCGACGACATGCCCTACATCATCTTTTATGACCGGGCGGGCCAACGATATGTCGCCAACCAGCTTGTTCGGGCACGGGGGGATATCGACCAAGGGAGCCGCGTCCCGGACGGAACGACCCGCGATGATCCCCCCTTTTCCGAAGAAATGCAGATTCAACTCCAGGGCCGGAGAGTCAGGGTCCGCGAGGTCGAGATTCCCATTTTTCCGCAGAATGACTCCGAAAAATGGGCGTCGGTCAAGATCGGCATGTCCCTCGAGCCCATGTACGCCAAGCTGCGGGAGATCCAGAAGGTGCTCCTGCTCATCGGCGCCGGGGGATTTGTCCTGGGGATCCTCGGGGCGGCCATCCTGGCCCGGCGCATCACCCAGCCCCTCCACCGGCTGGTCGACGGCACCGTCAGGATCGCCAAGGGCGACTTCTCCCAAGCCATCGTCCTCACCTCGGGAGACGAGGTCGGGGACCTGGCCCGGAGCTTCAACGAGATGACGGCCCAGCTGCTCCACGCCCGGGAGAAGATGGAGGACGCCAACCGGATGCTCGTCCAGCACGAGAAGCTGGCCTCCATCGGGCGCATGGCGGCCACGATCGCCCACGAGATCCGCAACCCCCTGACGTCTGTCAAGCTGAACATCCAGAAGGTCGCCGAGGAGGAGAGCTTCGCCGAGACGGTCAAGGCCCACCTCGGCCTGTCGCTCGAGGGCATCGATCAGATCGAGCGCTTCATCAAGGAGCTGCTCAATTTCACCCGGGTCCAGGAGCTCAGCCTGGAGCGGTGGCCGATCGAACAGGTCGTCGAGGAATCGCTCAAAGTGGTCAAGGACATCCTCGTCCAGAAGAGGATCGTCGTCGAAAAGAGCTACGCCGAGGGCCTGCCGCCCATCCTCGCCGACGGCGACAAGATGCGTCAAGTGTTCCTCAACGTCATCCGCAACGCCCAAGAAGCGCTCGAGGTTGGAGGGAAGATCAGCATCGCCTGCGACGCGGTCGAAGACGGCGGACGGACAAGGGTCCGGGTGCGGATCGCCGACAACGGGCCGGGCATCCCGGAAAAGGACCGCCCGA
>Ga0299912_10002122_pt1 | contig 16235 bp, 15 predicted proteins | sample RVTome_2_FD_207667 | JGI IMG/M metagenome (GOLD analysis project Ga0299912, IMG submission 207667) | Soil microbial communities from uranium-contaminated site in the Upper Colorado River Basin, Wyoming, United States - RVT95D214 (version 2) ... | reverse complement strand
TCCGGAAGTGGCCTTCGCCGAAGGCCAGGAAGTCCTCGCCCTTGAAATCCTCGTCCCGGAAAGAGCCCTGGAGCCAAACTTTGGCCGGAGTCTTTTTGGGGCTTTTAGCGATCAGCTCCGCGATCTGCTTATAATTCATCGACCTCGACCACTCCTGTGTTGCCGGCCCCGGTGACCAGCACCCGGCAGTCGGTCTTTTCCCGGCAGAAAACATCGGCCATCAGGCCGGCCAAGGCCGCTGTCCGGTCCGGGGGGCAGACGGCGAACACCGAAGAGCCCCCGCCGCTCACGTTGCAGCCGAAGGCCCCGGCTTCCAAAGCTTTCTTTTTAAATTCCCGGTAGCCGGGTATGAAACTCGAGCGGACAGGCTCGGAGATGTAATCGGTGTTGATCGCCGCGCCGAAGGCCTGGATGTCTCCCGCCATCAGAGCCCGGACAAGCAAAGCGCAGGACGACATCTGTTCTTTCACTTCGGCCAGGGCCAGGCTGCCGGGGATCAGCCGCCGGGTCGTCTGCTGCGGCTTGCGCATCACCCCCACCACCAGGGGGATGTCCGGCACGCGGATTTTGACGAATCCCAAAGGCCGGTAGGAGGTGATGAGCACAAACCCGCCCAGGAGGCAGGCGGCGGCATTGTCGGCATGGGCAGCTCCGCCCGAGGCCACTTCGCCCCGGCTGGCGATGTCGATGAGTTCGCACTCGGAAAGCGGGCTTCCGCACAGCTTGTTTAGCCCGTAGGCGCAGGCCGCGGCCGAGGCGGCCGAAGACCCCAGGCCCGAGCCCGAGCGCATGCCCTTCACGATCTCGACCTCCGCTCCGGCCGTTGAGCCGATCTTCCGGAAGAAATGGATGGCGGCCAGGCCGGCCGTGTTGTTTTCAGGATCGGTGGGGATCCCTTCGTCGTCGCCGGCGATGCGGACCGTGATGCGGCCGGAATCGTTCAGTCGCACGCGGAAACGGTTGGAGGGTTGCTGGAGGGCCAGGGCAAAAATGTCGAAGCCGGGACCGATATTGGCGATGGTGGCCGGGGCCCGGAGGAGGATCTCTTTCAAATCAGGCCTTTGTCCTTAAGGAGCTTCTTGAGGATTTCCCGGTTGGGCTCGCTGAGGCGGGTGAGGGGCAGCCTCAGGCCGCCGCCCGGAAGCCCCATGAGCGACAGGGCCTCCTTGACGGCCATGGGGTTGGTCTCCAGGCGGAGGGCTTCGAACAACTCGTAATAATCGTAATGCAGGGCCTGAGCTTTGGTCAGCTCGCCCTTGAGGCAGAAATTGGTCATGTCGCGCATGACCTGGGGCACGATGTTTCCGGCCACGGTGAAGACGCCCTGCCCGCCGAAGGACATCAGGGGATAGGCTGTCGTGTCTTTCCCGGTGAAAACGGCGAATGACTTGCCCCTGGCCAGGAACAGAATTTTGGCCAGATGGTCCATCTCTTTTTTCCCGTCCTTGGTCCCGACGATGTTGGGGTGGGCCATCAGCCGGGCATACATCTTGGGCTCGACGTTGACTCCCACCCGGTCGGGCGAGTTGTGGATGATGACCGGGATGGGCGACTCGCCGGCCACCCGCTCGTAGAATTCCAACACTCCGGCCGAAGTGGGCTTGACCAGAAACGGGGCGAAGACGACGGCGTAGTCGCAGCCCAGGGAAGCATAGAGCTTGGCCCGCTGGATGGTCTGGTCCAGGTTGCAGGAGCAGGTATCGGGGGCGACGAGGCAGCGGCCCTTGGCTTCTTCCACCGTGATTTCAACGACCCGGGCGATTTCCTTCTCGTCGAGGAGAGGGCTCTCGCCGGTCACGCCCAGCGGAGCGATGCCGTGAATGCCGCTCTGCACCTGATGCCGGACAAGCTGCCGCAGGCCGGACTCGTCCAGGCCCATGTTTTTGTCGAAGGGGGTCATGATCAGGGTGAAGGCGCCGGACAGCATTTTTCTTAACCTCCCGTTTCTGAGTCTTCCGATTTTATATCATCAACAGCACAGCGAAATAATCTAATAATCCGGGCAAAAATTGCCCTCCCTAATCCTTCGACGCTTATACCATAGGGGGTGCCGGATTGTCAAAAACGCGTAGGTCTGACCCCTATTCATTGACCTCCTGCCGGGCCTATGCTATTAAGAACACCTAGCCAAAGAGCTCAATGGATCATGCTCACCGAATCCGATACCCGGGCCAAGCTCATCGACCCGACGATCCATGGCCGCGGCTGGACCGAAGATCTCATCCGTCGCGAGGAAACCGCCGGCGCCGTTGAAATCGGTGAGTCGGGCCCGCGCCGCCGGCCCCGTGGCCGAATTGATTACGTCCTCCGCATCAAAGTCAACCCGGAAAGCCAGCCGGTCGCGGTCGCGCTTATCGAGGCCAAGGCGGAGCATTTGCCCCCGACCCACGGCCTGGAACAAGCCAAGCTCTACGCCGCCTGCAAGAGGCTGAACGTGCCGTTTGTGTATTCGAGCAACGGCCGTCTCTTTGTCGAGTTTGATCGGTTCTCCGGCGAAACCAGCGCCCCCCGCTCCCTTTCTGTTTTCCCGACACCCGCAGACCTGCGCGCCCGATATGAGCGCTCTGTAGGATTCACCCTCGACAGCCCGGCGGCCAGGCCGCTTCTCGTCCGGTATACCGGAGGAGAGGCCACGCGCCGCTACTACCAGGACGCCGCCATCCGGGCCGTACTGGAAAAAATCGCCCGGGGAGAAAAGCGCGCTCTCTTGGCGCTGGCCACGGGTTCGGGAAAAACTTTCATCGCCGTCAACCTTCTCAAGCGCATCGCCGACGCCGGCCAGCTGCGCCGGGCCCTCTTCGTCTGCGACCGGGACGAGCTCCGCGCCCAAGGCCTGGCCGCCTTCCAGAACATGTTCGGCGCGGACGCTGCCCCTGTCACGAGCGACAATCCGCAGAAAAACGCGCGAATCCTGGTCGCTACCTACCAGACCCTGGACGTAGATCGGGACGAAGCCGAAGCGAACTTCCTGCTCACCCACTATCCCGAAAATTACTTCAGCCACATCATCATCGACGAGTGCCACCGTTCCGCCTGGGGCAAGTGGTCCCAGGTGCTCACCCGAAATCCGCTGGCCGTTCAGGTCGGCCTGACTGCGACCCCTCGTCGCCTCGAAATCCGCGAGGATTCGCGCGAAGCCCAGGACGACGCCCGCCTCACCGCGGACAACATCCGCTGGTTCGGCGAGCCGGCCTATGAATATGAGATGGCCCAGGGCATCGAGGACGGCTATCTGGCCGCTTGCGAGATCTATCGTTTCGACCTCTTCCACGATAACAAATCCGTCAACGAGCGGGAAAGCGGGGTTTGGCGCGAGGACCTGGCCGGCAAGAATATCGAGGACGCGAACACGGGAGAGCGGCTGAGCGTGGATGATGCTCACGGCCATTACGACGCGCCCAGCCTCGAGGACCGACTCCTCATGCCCGAGCGTGTGGAGGCGATGTGTCGGAGCTTCTTTGATGAACTCCTCAAGGCCGGCGGCCCGGAACAGAAGACCATCATCTTCTGCCGCCGGGACCGCCACGCCGACGACGTCGCCTCAGCGCTCAACAACTTCTACGCTGCCTGGTGCGCCCGGGAGGGACGCCCGCGCTTGGAGCCCTATGCTTTTAAATGCACGGCGGCCTCCGGGGGCAACGAATACCTGGCCGACTTGCGGGGCGCCTCCCGCCGCTATTTCATAGCTACGACCGTTGAGCTTCTGACGACGGGGGTCGATGTTCCCTGCGTCCGGAACATCGTTTTTTTCAAGTATGTCCGCTCGCCCATCGCCTTTTATCAAATGGTCGGCCGCGGCACGCGGATTTACCTCCCGGACGGCAAGCTCATGTTCCGGGTTTATGACTACACCGACGCCACGCGGCTCTTCGGCGAAGAATTCGTCTCGAAATATCGGCCGCCGCGGGACCGCAAATTGCCCCCGACCCCGGCCGGGCCTCCCGAGCGGATCCTTCGGGTCGAAGGGTTCGACGTTCGCGTGACCGACGCCGGCCGCTACATCGTGACCGAAGAGGAGGGCAAGGCCGTTCCCGTTACGGTCGAGGAATACAAGGAACGCTTGGCCGCCCGATTGGTCGAGGAAGCGCCGACCCTTGAGATGTTCCGGGCTGTCTGGATCGTCCCTCCCCGCCGCAGGGAATTGATCGCCGGGCTCCCCGACGGCGGCCGCTCCGCGCCCCTGGTCCGTGACCTCGAAGACATGCGGGATTATGATCTCTATGATGTCCTGGCAGAGCTGGGTTACGGCCTGGCGGCGAAAACGCGCGGAGAGAGGGCCGACGCCTTCGCCTATAAGCAAGCGCCCTGGCTCGGCGCGATGCCGCCTCGGGCGGCAAACGTCATCCGAGCCATCGCCGGGCAGTTTGCTAGGGCCGGCACCGAGGGCCTGGAGAACCCGGCGGTCTTCCAGACGCCCGAAGTTATCGGCGCGGGAGGCCTGGCGGCGCTCAAGGCGCTGGGCAAGCCGTCCAAAGTTCTCATGGAAACCAAGGAGAGGATGTTCGAGGCATGAAAACCCGACAAAAAGCCGATCAATCCTTTCCCCTTAAAAAGAAAAGCATCTACCAGCTTCATGTCTCCCTGGCCGGTTCAGACCCTCTGACCTGGCGACGTTATCTTGTTCCCGGACGTTTCCCGCTTTCGCGTTTGCACCAGGTTTTACAGCGCGTCATGGGTTGGGAGGAATCACATCTGCATGAGTTTATTATCGCCGGGAACCATTACGGCAGGCCTGATTGGGACGATGATTCGGGTTTTGGGCCCAAATTGCTGGATGAACGCAGGGTCAAGCTTATGTCGATCGTTCCTGAAGCGGGGATGTCATTTCAATACATGTACGACTTCGGCGATGGGTGGATTCATGACGTCAAAGTCGAGGCGATTATTCCGCCCGAGCCGTATGGATGGTATCCCGCATGTCTCGACGGGGCGGGCGCCTGTCCGCCCGAAGACAGCGGCGGACTTTATGGTTATTACGAAAAACTGCGGATCATCACTGACCCGAACGACCCCGAATATGAAGAGATCACAGATTGGATGAGTCAATTCGGCCCGCTGTCATTCAACCTTGAAGCCGTAAACCGCTCTCTGCGGAGGTACTTCAAAGTATGAACGTCCAGAAGAACAGCCAAGCCATAAAGCCGCTTCCCTCCGGCTGGCGGTGGGCAAAGCTGGGGGAGGTATGCGAAATCATCGCGGGACAATCTCCGCCTGGCCATACCTACAGGAAAACCCCAGAAGGCCTACCTTTCTTTCAAGGCAAGGCCGATTTTGGAAATCGATCTCCAATTCCTCGCGTCTGGTGTGTTGAGCCTACTAAGATTGCCAATGCAGGAGATATACTAATTTCGGTCAGGGCACCTGTAGGTCCGACTAATGTAGCTATTCAGGAATGTTGTATAGGGCGTGGTCTCGCGGCTATTCGCTGTGGGAATAATATCAAGATGGAATTTCTATTGTTCTGGCTAAAATTTGATGAAGGGAATCTTGAAAAAAAGGGAAGTGGAAGTACTTTCGGGGCAATCAATAGGAAAGACCTTGAAGAATTGCCAACTCCTCTCCCTCCCTTTCCCGAGCAACAACGCATCGCGGCCATTCTCAACGAACAGATGGCCGCTGTGGAGAAGGCCCGCGCCGCGGCCGAGGCCGCACTCGAGACCGCAAATACTCTTCCCGCGGCATATCTAAAGCAAGTCTTTCCCAAGCCTGGCCAAGTTCTCCCCGCAGGCTGGCGGTGGGTGAAGCTGGGAGAAGTAATTTTAGAGGCTCTTCCAGGATTTGCTATAGGCGAGCGTGATCCAAAAGGTGTAATCCAATTGCGCATGAATAACGTGGACACCCGCGGACGCTTGCATTGGGATGAGTTCATTCGCGTGCCGGCGGCAGAAGAATTAATTACGAGGTATGGCTTGCAGCCCGGCGATGTTGTATTTAACAACACCAACAGCACTGAATTGGTTGGAAAGAGTGCGCTTTTCATCCGATATTCCGAGCCGATAGTTTATAGCAATCATTTTACGCGCCTTCGAACTAAGGTTGACCAGCTTGATTCAACCTATCTTGCGGCTTGGCTGTTGCACCAATGGCAGAAAAGAACTTTCGAAAACTTATGCAATCGCTGGATTGGTCAGAGCGCGGTAAAGAATGACAAATTGCTCGATCTTGAACTCCCCCTCTCCCCTCTTCCCGAGCAAAAACGCATCGCGGGCATTCTCAACGAGCAAATGGCCGGGGCGGAGCGGCTCCGCAACGAACTGGAAGCCCAACTCCATGAGATTAATGCCCTACCGGCGGCGTTATTAATAAGGGCGTTTAGTGGAGAACTATGATCTGGGCCAGGTCAACCTGTGCAAAAAACGCACAGGTTGCGGGCGATATTTCAGTTGTTGCAGAAAATGCAACGACTGAGGAATCCTCGGCAGTTCATAACGGAGGAAACCGTAAAGTTATGAGCCAAAGGGTAAAGCGACGTCAACTGTTGCATAAAATGCAACAGTTGGGACGGAATAGGGATCTACGATTTATTGAGTGCAAAGGGCTTCTACTTGAGAACTAGGACGATGACTACGAGTAAAATCCGTGAGGAAAGGGCACCACGCACATCGGTAGCAGACAAGGGTGAAATTGTCATTTATAAAGCCAAGGGAGGGGGGCCCGGATTGGCAGTTCGTCTGGAGCGGGAAACCCTCTGGCTGAACCAAAAGGAGATGGCCAAGCTCTTTGATAAAGATCAATCTGTGATAGCCCGGCATATCCGGAGTATTTATGCAGAAGGCGAATTGGCACCCCTAAAAAGCAATATGCAAAAAATGCATATTCCTGGTTCCGACCGCCCCGTTGTCTATTATAATCTTGATGTTATCATTTCCGTCGGCTACCGGGTCAATTCCAAGCGCGGGACGCAGTTTCGCATCTGGGCCACGAACGTCCTCCGGGAGCATATCGTCAAGGGTTATACGAAGAATGAAAGGCGGCTGAAGGAGCTGAAACAGTCGCTTCAACTCGTCGAGCATGTCCTGAACCGGCACGATGTCGATACAGACCAGGCCAAAGCCCTTCTGCGAGTCGTCACCGACTACGCCCGCGCGCTCGACCTTATCGACGATTATGACTATCGCCGGACGCCGAAGCCCGATGTCGCGACCGGACCGGCTAAGGGCATATCGCATGAGGAAGCCCTTGATATCGTCGGCCGTCTTCGCGTGAAATTCGGCGCGTCAGCCTTGTTCGGCAAGGAAAAAGACCAAAGCCTCCACAGTTCGCTGGCCGCCGTTATGCAGACCTTCGGCGGAAAGGACCTCTACCCGGGCTTGGAGGAGAAAGCAGCCCATCTCCTATATTTCCTGGTAAAAAATCACAGTTTCGTGGACGGTAACAAGCGAATCGCGGCGGCGCTCTTCCTGTGGTTCATGGAGAAGAACGGGCTCCTCTACCGGGCCGACGGCACGAAACGCATCCCCGATAACGCCCTTGTCGCCATCACCCTCCTGATCGCGGAGAGCGCCCCGAAAGAAAAAGAATTTATGATCCCCATCGTCCTGAGCCTTATCGATAAAAGGAATTAATGATCATGGCCAGAGCTGAAAAAAGTGGAAAAGGCAAGCGGCTGAACTCTCCGGGGTCGGTCAACGCCGCCGTCAAGTCCATTTGCGACATCATGCGGCGGTCGAACTGCGCCGGCGCCCTGCAGTATGTCCCGGAGCTGACCTGGCTGCTTTTCCTGCGCATCCTCGATGAGAACGAAACCCGGGAAGCCGAAGAAGCGGAGGCCGTCGGGGCGGAGTTCGAGGCGTCCATCGAAGCGCCCTTCCGCTGGAGCGACTGGGCCGCTCCGGGCGGGGCCAGGCGCGTCGAGCTCCAGAACGGCGCCCTGGGCGCCTTCTTTGGGTTCGTCAACGGCGAATTGCTTCCCTACCTGCGCGGATTGAGGGACCGGCCCAATGCCTCGCCGCGCCGGAAAATCATCAGCGAAATCCTGACAGGCGTTGAGAGGGTCCGGATAGACACCGAGCGCAATTTCCTCGACGTCCTGGATAAAGTCCATGAGATCACCCACGCGGCCGTGGACCCCACCCATGTGTTTACGCTGTCCCAAGTTTATGAGGGCCTCCTGCTGAAGATGGGAGAAAAGGGCAACGACGGCGGGCAATTTTTCACCCCGCGCGAGATCATCAGGGCCATGGTCAGGGCCATCGACCCCCGGGCCGGCGAAACGGTTTATGACCCGGGCTGCGGGACCGGCGGGTTCCTCGTCCAGTCGTTCCTGCACATGCGAGAGAAATTGGGGGGGGCGGCTACAGCGGACGAAGTCGAGACGCTCTCCCGGCAGACATTCTACGGCCGGGAGAAAGAGAATCTCATCTATCCCATCGCCCTGGCCAACATGGTGCTCCACGGCATCGACGAGCCGCGCCTGTGGCACGGCAACACGCTCACCGGAAACGAAACGTACGGCGGGCTGTTCCTGGAGGCGCCCGCGCTTTTCGACGTCGTTCTGACCAACCCGCCCTTCGGCGGCAAGGAGGGCAAAGAGGCGTAAACCCGATTTGCCTACAAGACCGGGGCCACGCAAGTCCTCTTTCTCCAGCATGTCATCGAGTCCCTCAAGCCGGGCGGCCGGTGTGGGATCGTGCTCGACGAGGGCGTCCTTTTCCGGACCAATGAAACGGCTTTCGTCCAGACCAAGCGCAAGCTGCTCGACGATTGTGACCTGTGGTGTCTCGTCAGCTTGCCGGGCGGGGCTTTCGTCAACGCCGGGGCGGGCGTCAAGACCAATCTGCTTTTTTTCACCCGCGGCAAGCCCACCGAACGGATTTGGTACTACGACCTCTCAGACGTGAAAGTCGGAAAGAAGTCCCCTCTGACCCTGGACCATTTCGAGGAATTTTTCAGGCTGCTCCCGGTGCGGGCGGCCAGCGAGCGAAGCTGGACCGTCACCCGGGCGGAAATCGATGCGCGCGGCTACGACCTAAAGGCCGTGAACCCAAACCGAAAAGTCGAAATAGACGAAAGGTCACCCGAACAGATCATCGGTGAAATCGAAGCCAAGGGTCGAGAGGTTGCATCAGCTTTGGCCGCGTTGCGAGGCAAAACCAGTTAAATTACAAGATTTTATAGAATTTTCTTTTCCCAATTTTCAGGATAAGAAACTGGCCGGGTTTGATGGAGATCTTTTCGGCGATGTCGTCTACGCGGCGGTTGTCGAGGGTAATCCCGCCCTGCTGGACGAGGCGCTTAAACTCCCCGCGCGAGGGGAGGATTTTCTTGTCCACCAGTAGGTCGATGAGCGGGACCGGACCGCCGCCGATCCTGATTTCTTCGATATCTTCGGGCGTCTCCTTGCGCTTGAAAACTTTTTCAAACTCTTCCAACGCCCTCTTTGCTTCCGGCCGGCCCCAAAAGTCGGCGGCCAATTTCTCGGCCAACTGGGCCTTCAGGTCGCGCGGGTTGACTTGGCCTTGGGCCGCTTCTTTCTTCCATTGGCTTATGAGTGAGGAGGGAACGTCCGTCAACAGTTCATAGTACTTGTACATGAGGTCGTCTGAGATGGACATGACCTTGCCGAAAATCTCGCCGGCCGGCTCGATGATGCCGATGGTGTTGCCCAGCGACTTGCTCATCTTCTCGGCGCCGTCCAGGCCTTCGAGCAAGGGCAGGGTGATGACCACCTGGGGTTCCTGGCCGAACTCCCGTTGGATGTCCCGGCCCACCAGCAGGTTGAACTTCTGGTCAGTGCCGCCCATCTCCACGTCCGTTTTCAAGGCCACTGAATCGTAGGCCTGCATCAGGGGATAGAGCATTTCGTGGACCGAGATGGGCTGCCCGTTTTTCATACGCTTGGTGAAATCGTCCCGTTCCAGGATACGGGCCACGGTGTGTTTGGCCGCCAGGTGGATGATTTCGAAACTGGTGAGCGCCCCCAGCCAGCGCGAGTTGAAATCGATGACCGTCTTTTTCTGATCAAGGACTTTGAAGACCTGGGCTTTATAGGTTTCGGCGTTCGTGTTGATTTCCTCCCGGGTCATGGGCGGCCGGGTGACTGAGCGGCCCGAGGGGTCGCCGATCAGCCCGGTGAAGTCGCCGATGAGGAAGACGACGGTGTGACCCAGGTCCTGGAAATGCTTCATTTTGCGCAGGATAACGGTGTGGCCCAGGTGAAGGTCCGGGGCGGTTGGGTCGAACCCGACCTTGATCTGAAGGGGAGTGCCGGTCTTTAGGGATCGAGCCAGCTTGGCCCGAAGCTCGTCCTCCTGGATGATCTCGACGCAGCCCTTCCTTAGATATTCGAGCTGCTCGGAGACGGGCTTAAAAGCACTTTTTTTCATAGCCGTTGGATTCGTATTTCCGTTCAACCCCTCATGATAATCGAAAACGGCACATAAGAAAAGGATTAGCTTCAGCGAGGATAGCATTTATAATAAAAGGAAGACTGTAATGGCCTACAAGAAAAAAACCTGGAAAGAAAAGCTGGCTGACGATAAAGACCAGCCCCCGGTGGTCAAGCTCGCCCCGGCTCAGCCGCTTAGCGCTTTTTAAGCTTGGCCATCATCTCCTCAACTTCTTTATATCCTTCCTTGTAGAATTTTTCTTCGTTGGGGTCCAATTCGTGTAGCAAGCGCAGGAATTCTCCGGCGTGCTCTTTCTCTTCATTGGCCACGTCGAGGAGGACTGTTTTGGCCAGCCTGTTGTCCGTGCTCTCGGCCGTCTGCTGGTAAAGTTGGATCGCCTCGTATTCGGCGGCGACCATGAACCGGATGGCCCGCACCAGTTCCTCGTGACTGAGCTTCCGGTCGTTTTTCAGTCCTGAAAAAGGGTTGCTGAATTCCGGCATGGCAATTCTCCTTTTTTATCTTAAGTCATGCTCTTATATGAACCTTCCGGCCGCGGACTTCCAGCCGGCCTTCGAAATAGAGCCGCACCGACTCGGGGTAGATCTTGTGCTCCTCGAACAGGATGCGGTCGGCCAGCGTCTGCTCGGTGTCGTCCTGGAGAACAGGCACCACGGCCTGGAGGATGATGGCCCCCATGTCCACCTCCTCGGCCACGAAGTGAACGGTGGCTCCCGAAAACCGGACGCCCCAGTCGATGGTCTTCTGCTGGACATGCAGGCCGGGGAAGGAGGGCAGAAGGGCGGGGTGAATGTTCATGATGTGGTGGCGGTACTGGCGGCAAAAATGTGGCGTCAAGATTTTCATGTAGCCGGCCAGACAGACAAGGTCCACGTTCCTCCGCCGCAACTCCTTGATGATTTCTTTGTCGTATTCTTCCTTGTCCGGGAAAAGTTTGGCGTTTATGAAAAGCGTCTCCAGGCCCCTCTCCCGCGCAGCCTGAAGCCCCGGCGCATCTTCTTTATTGCTGAAGACCAGGACGATGTCGGCGTTGATGCGTCCATCGCGCATGGCCTCATGGAGGGCCATGAAGTTCGACCCGCGGCCGGAAATGAGAAGGGCGACCCGGCCCCTCTTTTTAGGGCTGACAAACACTTCTTCGCTCATGATACGGCCTTGTGAATTATTTAATCCTGAAGGCTTCGGGCAGGGCCTCTTTCCAGGCGCGATAGGCTTCCGCCACCGGGATCCTGACCGCTTCCCGGTCCTGATGGTGAAAGATGAGGTCCTCACCACCCGTCTCGCCCAAAATGGAGGCATGGACGTGTTTCTTGCGGGCCAGGCCGAGGAGCTTATCCAACTCCTCGGGCCGCACGGTGACGACGATCCGCGACTGAGATTCGCCGAAGAGCAGGACGTCGGTCCGCATCTCTTCGCCAAGGTCGAGGTCACAGCCCAGGTGCGTCCGGCTGTGGAAAGCGCACTCGGCCAGACAGACAGCCAGTCCGCCATCCGCGACATCATGGGCTGAGCGCAGTAGGCCGCGGTCGGCCGCCTCCCGGCACAACTCCTGGAGCGCAACCTCTTCGGCCAGGTCGAGCTTCGGGCAGGGCCCTGCCTCCCGGTCATGGACCGCCCGCAGATACTCCGATCCGCCCAGCTCCGTCCTGGTCCTGCCCAACAGCACCACCACCTCGCCCTCGGCCTTGAAGCCGGGCGTCACCATCTTGGCCGCGTCCTCCAGAAGCCCTACCACTCCCAACACCGGCGTGGGATTTATGGAAGCGCCTTCAGTGTCGTTGTAGAAGCTGACGTTGCCGCCCGTCACCGGAATGCCGAATACCCGGCAGGCTTCGGCCATGCCCTCGATGACTTCTTTGAACTGCCACATGACCTCCGGCTTTTCCGGATTGCCGAAGTTGAGGCAATTGGTAACGCCGATGGGCGTGGCCCCGACGCAGGCCAGGTTGCGGCAGGCTTCGGCCACCGCGGCCAGGCCCCCGGTGCGCGGGTCGAGCGCGGCCAGGGCCGCGTTACCGTCCAGGGTCATGGCTACGGCTTTGGTCGTGCCCTTGATCCTCAGCACGGCCGCGTCAGCGCCGGGCAGCAGGATGGTGTTGGTTTGGACCATGTGATCGTATTGCCGGAAGACCCACTCCTTGTCGGCCACCGTGGGCCAGGCCAACAAGCGGAGAAAAACCGCCTTTAGATCTTCAGGTTGGGGGAGCGTTTCCAGGTTGAGAAGGGGAGCCGCTTGCGCCGGCGGTTCATATTTGCGGTTATAGACCGGGCAGCGGTTGATGACCGCCTCGACCGGGATGTCGATCACCGGCCGGCCGCCGAAAGAGCCCTTCAGCCGGCCGTCGGCGGTGATCTCGCCGATGACCACGGCCTCCAGGTCCCACTTGGCGAAAACTTTCTGGACTTCCTCGACCTTGCCCTTCTCGGCTACGATGAGCATCCTTTCCTGGCTCTCCGAGAGCATGATCTCGTAGGGCGTCATGCCCTCCTCGCGCTGGGGGACGAGGTCCAGGTTGACGGTGATGCCCAGGCCCGACTTGGCCGGGATTTCGGTCGTGGAACAGGTCAGGCCGGCGGCGCCCATGTCCTGGATGCCGACAATCAAGCCCTTGTCCATGACCTCCAGGCAAGCTTCCAGAAGCAGCTTCTCTTTAAAAGGATCGCCCACCTGGACGTTGGGCCGCTTATGCTCGGTTTCCTTGCCGAACTCGGCCGAGGCCATGGTCGCGCCGTGGATACCGTCCCGCCCGGTTTTGGACCCCACGTATAAAACCTGGTTGCCGGGCTGGCCGGCCCGTGCGTAGAAAATCTTGTCCTGACGGGCCAGGCCCAGACAGAAGACGTTGACCAGGGGGTTCAGGGAATAGTTGGCCTCGAAATACACTTCGCCGCCCACGGTCGGCACGCCGATGGAGTTGCCGTAGGAGGAAATGCCCGAGACCACGCCCTCCATGATGGCCTTATTCCGGCCCGCGGCCAGCGGCCCGAAACGGAGGGAGTCCAGGAGGGCCACCGGCCTGGCGCCCATGGTGAAGATATCCCGCAGGATGCCGCCCACGCCCGTGGCCGCGCCCTGAAAGGGCTCGATGAAGGAGGGGTGGTTGTGGGATTCGATCTTGAACACCACGGCCAGGCCGTCGCCGATGTCGATGATGCCGGCGTTCTCGCCCGGCCCCTGGATGACGCGCCGGCCCTGGGTGGGGAGCTTCTGCAGATGAACCTTGGAGCTCTTGTAACAGCAGTGCTCGGACCACATCACCGAGAAGATGCCCAGCTCGGTGAGGTTGGGCTCGCGGCCGATGAGCCGGACGATGGATTCGTACTCTTCCGGAGTGAGGTTGTGGTCGGCCAGGATTCTTGGGTCGATCATCTCAGGCTCTTGAGGAGGCTTTCGAAAATCAGGCGGCCGTCCTGACTGCCCATAGCCGCCTCCGAGGCACGCTCGGGATGGGGCATCAGGCCCATGACGTTCCCACGCCGGTTGATGATGCCGGCGATGCTGTTCAGGGCGCCGTTGACGTTGGCCTCCTCGCTCAGCCGCCCTTCCGGGTCGCAGTAGCGGAAGACGACCTGGCCGCCCCGCTCCAGCTCCTCCAGCGTCTCGGCCGGGGCGTAAATGTTGCCTTCGTAGTGGGCGATGGGAATGCGCAGCACCTGCCCCCGGCGGCCCAGCCGGGTGAAGGGCGTCCCCTCTTTTTCCAGGCGGAGGTGCACGAACTGGCAGAGAAACTTGAGGCGCTTGTTGCGGAGCATGGCCCCCGGCAGAAGGCCCATCTCCATGAGAATCTGGAAGCCGTTGCAGATGCCCATCACCAACCCGCCCCGCTGGGCGAACTCGGCCACTTCGCGCATGAGGGGGGAGAAGCGGGCGATGGCGCCCGAGCGGAGGTAATCGCCGTAGGAGAAACCGCCGGGCAGGATGACGCAGTCGCAGCCCCGCAGGTCGTGGTCCTTATGCCAGAGGAAGACGGTGTCCTGCTTCAGGACGCTGCCCAGGACGTGATAAGCGTCGAAGTCGCAATTGGAGCCGGGGAAGACCACCACGCCGAACTTCACGGCCTAGGTCTCCAGCACTTGCCAACTGAACTTCTCGATGATGGGGTTGGCCAGGACCCGATCGGCCAGCTCCGGGATGGCCGTCTCGGCCTGTTCCCGGCTAAGGCCTTCGATTTCGAGCTCGAAGACCTTGCCCTGCCGCGCGTTTTTGACGAAACCGTAGCCCAGGGTGTGCAGGGCGTTCATCACCGTCTGGCCCTGGGGGTCGAGCACGCTGTCCTTGAAGGAAACGAGAATCCTAACTTTCATTTCCCAGCACCCTTTCGAAGATGAGGTCGATTTTCTCCAGGTAGGGGTCGAGGGAGAAGCAGGCTTCGATTTCGGCCGGGGAGAGAACCCGCCGAATGTCCGGGTCGGCCTGGGCCTCGTCCTTGAGGTTTTTTCTCTCCTGCCAGACCCTGAGGCTCAGCTTCTGGACCAGGTCGTAGGCCTGCTCCCGGCTCAGGTTCTTTCGGGTCAAGGCCAGGAGCAGGGCTTGGGAGAAGATGAGGCCGCCGGTGGCTTGCACGTTTTCGGCCATACGCTCGGGGTGGACCACCCAGTGGCCGATGATGTCCGAGGCCTCGGCCAGGAGATAGTCGGCCAGGATGAAGGAATCGGGGAATATGACCCGCTCGGCCGAGGAATGGGAGATGTCCCGCTCGTGCCACAGGCCGATGTTCTCCAGGCCGGCCAGAAGGTTGGAGCGGATGACCCGGGCCAGTCCGGAGATGCGCTCGGCCCGGACCGGGTTCTTCTTGTGGGGCATGGAGGACGACCCCTTTTGACCCCGGGTGAAGGGCTCCTCCACCTCCAGCACTTCGGTCCGCTGATGATGCCGCAGCTCGACGGCGAACTTGTCCAGGGAGGAGGCCAGCAAGGCTAGGGCGGCCAGGACCTCGGCGTGCCGGTCCCGCTGCAGGACCTGGGTGGAAACCGGGGCGGGCTTAAGGCCCAGCTTGGCCAGGGCGATCTCCTCCACGCGAGTGTCGAGATGGATATAGGTGCCGACCGACCCCGAGATGCGGCCGACGCCGATGGTGGCCGAGGCCGCCTCCAGGCGGCGGAGGTGGCGCTTCATCTCCTCATACCAGACCAGAAGCTTGACGCCGAAGGTGATGGGCTCGGCGTGCACGCCGTGCGTCCGGCCGACCATGACCGTCCGCTTGTGGCGGACGGCCTGCTCGCGGATGATGTCGCGGAGCGCGGCCGCTTCGCGCCGGACGAGGGCCAGAGACTCTTTAATGAGCAGGCTGAGGGCCGTGTCCACCACGTCGTAGGAGGTCAGGCCCAGGTGGATGTAGCGCGAGTCCTCGCCGACGTGCTCGGCCAGACAGGTTAGGAAAGCGATGACGTCGTGCTTGACCGTCCTCTCGACCTCTTCGATGCGGGCCGTGTCGATGGCGGCTCTTGCCTCGATCGTCTCCAGGGCGGGTTTGGGAATCTGTCCCAATTCGGACCAGGCTTGGCAGACGGCGAGTTCCACGTCAAGCCATTTGCGGTATTTGTTCTCCTCGGACCAGATGGCTTTCATGTCCGGGCGGGAGTAACGGTCGATCATGGGCGCGAATCCTTCTTGTGGGAAGACTCATCATAGCAACAAGCCCTCCGGACTGTCAATTTTCTTGGGGCCAAGGTTGGCCTATAATAATTGTCTAATCCCATGAAGCGACGTATGGATGAATCGAACGATGAGCAGTTGGTCGAACAGGCCAAGGCCGGCCGCCTGGATTCTTTTACCGAATTGGCCCGGCGCTATCAGCAGCGCATCTACCACACTGTCTATGGTTTCGTTAAGAATCCGTTGGATGCCGACGACCTGACCCAGGAGACTTTCATGGTGGCCTTCAA
>Ga0299912_10002121_pt1 | contig 16236 bp, 20 predicted proteins | sample RVTome_2_FD_207667 | JGI IMG/M metagenome (GOLD analysis project Ga0299912, IMG submission 207667) | Soil microbial communities from uranium-contaminated site in the Upper Colorado River Basin, Wyoming, United States - RVT95D214 (version 2) ... | reverse complement strand
GGGCTCGACGCGTTCCTGCTCAAGGCCAAGGACGACGAGCTGTCGGTGAACGCCGCGTCGCTCAAGAAGGAAGTCCGCGCCGCTCTGGCCGCGTAAGCTCCTTCTCCTTTCGAATTCAACAGCCGCGCGGCGCCATCTGGCCCGCGCGGTTTTTGTTTCGGGCCCTCTCTTCAGAGGTACAAACGTCTCGGCTGCGCCTCGCGCGGACCGGCTCGAAAATCCAGGAGAGGGACGGGGGGCCGAAACACATGACAAACACCCCCGGCCGGTGCTATTGCCCCCGTCACAAACCCGCGCCGGTCTGATGCCGGAATGCGGAAACCCAGAAGGTGCGTTATGTTCGCTCGCTTTGCCGCGGCAATTGCCGCGATGGTCGCCATTGTCGCGGCCTCCAATTTTCTCGTCCAGTTTCCGGTGCAGCTGCAGCTCGGCCCAGTGAACCTTGCCGACCTCCTCACCTGGGGGGCGTTCACCTACCCGATCGCTTTTCTCGTCACCGATCTCACCAACCGGCATTTCGGCCCGCAGCGGGCGCGGCTGGTGGTGGTCGCCGGCTTCGTCGTGGCGGTGATCCTGTCGGTGTGGCTCGCCACCCCGCGCATCGCCATCGCTTCGGGCACCGCCTTCCTTCTCGCCCAGTTGCTCGACATCTCGATCTTCGACAGGCTGCGCCAGAGGCCGTGGTGGCAGGCGCCGCTGTTCTCCTCGCTGGTCTCCTCGGCGCTCGACACGCTGGTCTTCTTCTCGCTGGCCTTCGCCGCGCCCTTCGCCGTCCTCGACACCGCATTGGGCCGCGCCGATGGCTCGCTGGCCTTTCCGGCCCCGCTCCTGGGTGTGGGACCCGAGGTCGAGCTCTGGGTGTCGCTGGGCGCCGGCGACTTCCTGGTCAAGCTCGCGCTTGCCGCGCTCTGCCTCGCGCCCTACGGGGCGCTGCGGCGGCTGCTCGCCGACCGCTTGGCCCGCCCGGCGGCGGCGTAGGGCCTACCCGGCGAACGGGTTCCCCGGCACGGCTTCGAGGATGGCGAAGATATTGCCCTCGGTGTCCTTGAAGCTCAGCAGGTGGCCGATGCCCGGGATCAGGGCCTTGGGCACCACCACGGTGCCGCCCTCGGCGACGATCTTCTTCTCGTAGGCATCGACCGAATCCACGTCGATGGTCGGCGTCACCGATTGCCAGGATTGCTCCCGCTTCGCGACGCCGGCGCCGACCGGCGGCGCCATCCCTTCGCCCGTGCTGATCAGCCAGTAGGGCACCGGCCCCTCCAGCTTGGTGATCTTCCAGCCGAAGACGCGTTCGTAGAACCGCGTGGCGCGCTCGGGGTCGTCGGCGGCGATGTCGATATGGACGAAATTGGGCATGGCCTGCACCTCGCTTCCGTGAGGAGGTGACGATGCCGCCAGCGGAGGCGCGGCGTCTTGATGCGCATCAAGCGGCGCCGCCGCTCACTCCGGCAGCGAGAACTCCAGCAACAGGCTGCGTTCCCACTCGTTGAAGTTGTTGTCCGAGACCAGGGTGATACGGGAGGTGCCGTCGGGACCCGGGTGCACCGCCACCGCCTCCATGTTGTCGACGTCGGGCCCGGTGGCTTCGAGCAGCACCTCACCCTGCATGTGGGCGCCCGGCTTCACCTCGGCGGCAGCCACGCGCTTGAGTTTCATATGGAAGGTGAAGAAGGCGACGCCGCGCTCCAGCACCAGGAGGTCGCCATTGGGCAGGAAGGTACAGTCGGTGGGGTTAGTGCCCTCGCTAGAGACGTAGCTCAGCGGCCCCTTGTCGTTCTGCCCCAGCAGCCAGGCCGAATGCTGGCCGTCGTCGTCGATGATGCCCTCGGTCAGCAGCAGCGTCGAGCCGGCGATCGGCGAGGCGGCCGGGGCGATGCACACCGCCTCGAGGGTTTCGTTGGTGCGCGTGTCGGTGAGCCAGCCGGGGATGGTGACTTCCCGCGCCGCGCCGGTCGGCTTGCCGTCGACCAGCGTGAAATCGGCGACCCGCGTCAGGTTCTCGAACCCGACCCGCACTGCGGCGGGGGCGCCGTCGCGCTCGATTACCGCCAGCGCCTCGGCATCGCGGACGAAGGCGCGCGGCAGTTCGGCGCCTTTCGAATTTTGGATCGGTTCGATCTTGACGCCAACCAGGCTCAGCGGCCGCTGCTGTTCGTCGTAGATCAGTTGGCCGGTGATGAAGTTGCCGCGGTCGGTGACCATGGCCAGCCGCCCGTCGGCGCCGGTGAAGCCGAGCCCGGAAAGGCCGCCGAAAGTGTCGACCGCGCTCTGCATCTCGATGCCACCGCGCCAGACCAGTCCCTGCACCCGGGCGCCGGTGTTCACGCCGGCGAAGCGGTGCACCGGCACGGCGGTCACGGTTTCCTGCTCGGCCTGGGCGAAAACCGCCGGCAGCGGCAGCGAGACAAGCGCCACCAGCATGCCCGTCCTGATAAGGCGCGGACCCATGGCCGCCGGCCTCATCCCACCCGGCTCTTGCGGTACTGGCTCGGCGGTTCCTCGTCGAACAGCGATGCCAGTTCGTCGGTCAGCGCTCCGGCCAGTTCCTCCGCATCCAGGAGGGTCACCGCCCGCCGGTAATAGCGCGTGACGTCGTGGCCGATGCCGACGGCGACCAGCTGGATCGGTGAGCGTGTCTCGATGTCTTCGATGACCTGGCGCAAGTGGGCCTCGAGGTAGTTCCCGGCGTTGACCGACTGGGTCGAATCATCGACCGGCGCACCGTCGGAGATGACCATCAGGATGCGGCGGTTTTCGGGCCGGCCCATCAGCCGCTTCTGCGCCCATTGCAGGGCCTCGCCGTCGATGTTCTCCTTGAGCAGGCCCTCGCGCATCATCAGCCCTAGGTTGCGGCGGGCGTGCCGCCACGGCTCGTCGGCCGCCTTGTAGATGATGTGGCGGATGTCGTTGACGCGGCCGGGGTTGGCCGGCCGGTTGGCCTCCAGCCAGGCTTCGCGGCTCTTGCCGCCCTTCCAGGCGCGGGTGGTGAAGCCCAGGATCTCGACCTTGACGCCGCAGCGCTCGAGCGTGCGCGCCAGGATATCGCCGCAGATCGCCGCGATGGTGATCGGCCGGCCGCGCATCGAGCCGGAATTGTCGATCAGCAGCGTCACCACGGTGTCGCGGAAGTCGGTGTCGCGTTCGACCTTGAAGCTCAAAGCCTGCAGCGGGTCGGTGACCACGCGGGTGAGCCGCGCCGTGTCCAGCACGCCCTCCTCGAGGTCGAACTCCCAGCTGCGGTTCTGCTGCGCCATCAGCCGCCGCTGCAGCTTGTTGGCCAGCCGCGCCACCGCACCGGCGAGGTTCTCAAGCTGCTTGTCGAGCAGCGCCCGCAGCTGGTCGAGCTCTTCGGGCGGGCAGAGCTCGGCGGCCTTGACGATCTCGTCGAACTTGGAAGTGAAGATCTTGTAGTTGAAGACGTTGGCGAATTCCTTGGCGTTGGCGCCGGGCGGCGGGTTGGGCGATTCCTCGCCGGCCTCTGCCGCCTGGTCCTCGTCGACCTCGCTCATGTCGCTCTCGGAGCCCTCGGTCTCGCCGGTCTCCTCGCTGTCGCCCGGGGTCTGGTCTTCCTCGGCCTGGCTGTCCTCGCTCTCGCCCTGGCCCTGCTCTGGCGGCTTGCTCTCGTCCGTGCCCTGCTCCGGCTCCTGGTCGTCGCCGCCCTCGCTGTCGTCGCTCTCGCCGTCGTCGAGTTCGCTGTCGGGCACCAGGTTGAGGTCGCGCAGCAGCTGCCGGCTGGCGCGGCTGAACTGGTCCTGGTCCGCGAACTTGGACAGCAGCGTGGTCAGCGAGTCGCCGGCCTTCTGCTCGATCTCCTTGCGCCAGAGTTCGACGATGGCATTGCCCGAGGGCGGGATCGAAACCCCGGCGATGCGTTGCCTCAGGATCAGCCCCAGCGCTTCGGCCAGCGGGGCGTCGCCCTTGTCGCTGACCTCGGCGAGGTTGGCGCGGAACAGCCGGTCTTCCAGCATCTCGTGGATATTGCCGGTCATCCCCGGCATGCGCACGCAGCCCAGCGCTTCGCAGCGCGCCTGCTCGAGCGCGTCGAACGCCGCCCGCGCATCGGGCTCGGCCGGCGCGCGCTTGCGGTGGGTCGCCGGATCGTGGCTGGCGAGCCGCATGGCCATGGCGTCGCCCTGGCCGCGGGCAATCGAGATATCGCGCTTGGACGGCAGCCGCGGCAGGTTGGCCAGCCGCGCCTTGTCGGCCGTCAGGATCGGCCGGTCGGCCGAGAAGCTGACCTCGAGGTTGGGCTTGCCGGCGACGGCGCGCACGGCGGCGCCCACGGCGGATTTGAACGCCGCCGTGGTATCGGGCCGGTTGTTTTTCGCGCGCGGGTGCTGGGCCATCTGAGGTGGAGCCGCTGGGTCCCCCGGTTACGCCGTGACCGCGAGGTTCGCGGCGCTCTCGGGCAGGTCTTCGCCGAACACGCGCTGGTAGAACTCGGCCACCACCGGCCGCTCGAGCTCGTCGCACTTGTTGAGGAAGGTGAGCCGGAAGGCAAAGCCGACATCGCCGAAGATCTCGGCGTTTTCGGCCCAGGTGATCACCGTGCGCGGGCTCATCACCGTCGACAGGTCGCCGTTGATGAAGGCCGAACGCGTCAGGTCCGCCAGCCGCACCATGTTGGAGACGAGCTTGCGCCCCTTCTCCGTCTGGGCATAGCTCTTGGCCTTGGCCAGCACGATGCCGACTTCCTTGTCGTGCGCCAGGTAGTTGAGCGTCACCACGATGTTCCAGCGGTCCATCTGGCCCTGGTTGATCTGCTGGGTGCCGTGATAGAGCCCCGAGGTGTCGCCCAGGCCGATGGTGTTGGTCGTGGCGAACAGCCGGAAGGCCGGGTGCGGGGTGATGACGCGGTTCTGGTCGAGCAGCGTCAGCCGGCCGGCAACTTCCAGCACGCGCTGGATCACGAACATCACGTCCGGACGGCCGGCGTCGTATTCGTCGAACACCAGCGCCACGTTGTTCTGCACCGCCCACGGCAGGATGCCGTCGCGGAACTCGGTGATCTGCTTGCCGTCCTTGAGCACGATCGCGTCCTTGCCGACGAGGTCGATGCGGCTCACATGGCTGTCGAGGTTGACGCGCACCAGCGGCCAGTTCAGCCGCGCCGCCACCTGCTCGATATGGGTGGATTTGCCGGTGCCGTGATAGCCCTGCACCATGACGCGGCGGTTGAAGGCGAAGCCTGCAAGGATCGCCAGCGTGGTGTTGCGGTCGAAAAGGTAGTCGGGGTCGAGCGGCGGCACGTGTTCGCTGGGCTCGGCATAGCCCTTGACCTTCATGTCGGTGTCGATCCCGAACAGCTCGCGCGCGGAATACTCTTTGTTGGGCAGGTTCGAGAACTCAGGCATTTCGTTGGCTCAATGGGGAATAGGTCAAGGCTTCTGCCTTGCGGTTGGGCCGCTCTATAGCAGCATCGATGGCTCGGGGGTAGGGCGGAGATGGAACAGAAATGGGGTGCTTCGCCGCCGCACGCAAGGGGGTGCGTATTTCCCCTCGGCCAGCGGAGCCGTCTTGATTCAGGTCAAGGTGCGGCGTGTCCCCCTGGACGAGTCTGGCTCCACATTGCTCCTGGAGGATGCCACATGCCAAATCCGATCAGACGCTCGTTCGCAGTCGCCATCGCCCTGCTGGCGCTTGGTGTGATGCCGGTCGAGGCGGGGGACTGCACCGGCCGTGTCGTCGGGGTGCGACCGCTCAGCCAGTACGATCACGACGAAGGCCGGGGTTTCCTGGCGGTGCGCACCGGGCCCAGCACCCGCTACCGGCAGGTCGGCGAACTCTATCGGGGCGACAAGGTCGCGATCTGGGACCGCCAGGGCAACTGGTACGAGGTTGCCTGCATGTCCGGCCATTGCACGTGGCCGGAATGGGGCCGGCCGCGGCCGCACGGCTGGGCCTATGCGGGCTACATCCGCGCCCGCGGCGATTGCCCCTGAGCGGCAGGCGCGGCCCTCGCCCATCGAGGCCACATGCAGCACCGACCAATCCCGCTGTCGCCGAGGGCGGCAGCGGCCGCCCGCGCAGCCTTGCAGCAAGCCTTGTCCGCCCCCATATGATTGAGAGGTTCCAGCCGATCGCAGGCTGCCTTCGTCTCCGGTCAACCGGATCCTTTGGTCCCTGACGTTTTGAACGCCTGGCCGCCCTGCCACAACGGCACAGCGCCATTCGAAAGGAGCGACCATGGACGGCTTCGACTATTCCGCCTTCGCCGAGCTTTTCCCCAGCCGCCAGCTTCGCGGCCAGTCGGCGCGCTACCGGCGCTTCGACAGCGCCGCCGAGGCCCTCAGGTTCGCCATGGAGGAACTGCCGGAAAAGGTGCTGCGGGGTACTACCCTGGAAGTCGGCGAGAGCCGCTTCGGCTCTGCCCAGATCGAGCAGCTCTATCGCGACGCGGCCTATCCGCTGCCCCGCGCGAGCCTCGATACGTGACCCTTGCCGCTGCATGGCGCTGCCCCCTCGAAGGAGTCGCCTGCGATGCGTGACACAACCTCCTCCAGTGTCGTCTTCACCCGCCCGTTCAGTCTGCCCGGGATGGACGGGTTGCATGCGCCCGGCACCTTCGACGTGGTGGTGGAACGCGAAGCGCTGGACGTTCCGTGGCCGGCGTTCCGGCTGACCACCACGATCATGCTGAGCGCCGGCAACGCCATCGAAGCCTGGACGGTATTGCAGGCCGACCTGGACGCCGCGCTTCTTGCTGATCGTTCCTTGGCCTGATCGGCTCCTGAGGCATGCGTCGCCGGTCGCTCTCACCGGTGAGCATTGCGGCGGTTGATGGTTCCAATCTCGCTCCGACGCGACTATGGTCCGCTCCCAATTCCCACCCGACTCTCTTGGAACGCAGATGAAACACCCAAAGGAAAGCGGCTTTGCCGAGCGCCGCGACGCCTCCGCCGAAGCCAAGAAGCGGCTGCTCGCGAAAATTGCCGCGGCCCCTAAGCCCGATGACGCCCAGATGCAGGCCAAGCTGGCCGAGAAGGCCGCGACAGCGGCCGCTCGCGAGGCCCGGCGCGTCGAGCGCGAACAGGCGAAGGCCGAAGAGCTGGAGCGCCGCGCCGCCGAAGCCGCTGCGACTGCTGCCGCTGCCGCTGCAGAGGCCGAAGCCGCGGAGGCAGCCAGGAAGGCGCTCGAGCCGCCCGTCCCCACCGAGGCCGAACGCAAGGCCGAGCGCGACCGGAAATACGCCGCGCGCAAGGCGCGCCAGCGCTGATCAGCGTCGGGGCGGGCCTGCCGGCCTGTCGCGCCGTGTCTCGGCCCGGGTGGCGATCCAGATGACGTGGCGGGCGCCGCGCCCGCCGCTGGCCCGTGCCCGAACCTCCTCCACCGCATATCCGGCCCGCTGCAGCCGCTCGGTGAACGCGGGGTGCTGGTGCGACGACCACACCGCGAGGATGCCGCCGGGACGCAGGGTGGCATGGGCGGCGCGCAAGCCATTCAGGCCGTAGAGCGCGTCGTTGGCTTTGCGGGTGAGGCCCTCGGGGCCGTTGTCGACATCGAGAAGTATGGCGTCATAGCGCCCCCCGCCGGGGCGCAGCAGCTCGGCCACGTCGCCCTGGTGGATGCTGACCCGCTTGTCGTCGAGACAGTTCTCGAACAGTCCGGCCATCGGGCCCCGGGCCCAGGCGACGACCGCCGGCACCAGCTCGGCGACGGTGACGCTGGCACTCTGTTCAAGGGTGGCCAGGGCGGCGCGGAGCGTGAAGCCCATGCCCAGCCCGCCGATCAGCACGCGGGCATCGCCCCGCTCGCGGATCCGCCCGCAGGCGAGCGTGGCGAGCGCCTCTTCCGAGCCGCTGACCCGGCTGTTCATCAGCTCGATCGGTCCGGCCATGATCGAGAATTCCGCGCCTCGCTGCATCAGGCGCAGCTCGCCGCCGCCCGGCATGGCCGCCGTGTCGAGGTGGACCCATGGAACCATGGCGGGCGCTCGTCGCTCTACGCCAGGGCGCGGGCCTCGCGGAAGGAGATCAGCTTGCGGCTGGCCTCGTCCCAGAGCACCAGCTTCACCGTGCGCAGGCTGTCGAGCACGCCGATGCGGCCGATCTGCTTGAGCTCGGGGTAGTCCCGCAGCACTTCGGGCAGCCGGTAATAGGGGACGCGGCTGGAGATGTGGTGCACGTGGTGGATGCCGATATTGGCGGTCAGCCAGCGCAGCGGCGTGGGCAGGTCGTAGTAGGACGAGCCGCGCAGCGCCGCCTGTTCGAAGTCCCAGTCCTCCCCGCGGCTCCAGTCGGTTTCCTCGAACTGGTGCTGCACATAGAACAGCCAGATCCCGGCGGCGCCGCCGAGCAGCACGATGGGCAGCTGGATCAGAAGGAACGGCAGCCAGCCGATCAGGGCGATCAGGCCGGCATAGAGTACGACGACCGCCGCATTGGTGGCCATGGTCGAGAGCCACGGGGCGAAACCCTGGCGCAATGATCCTGGCCACCGCTGGAGAAGGATGAACAGCCAGATCGGCCCCAGCCCGAACATCACCGCGGGGTGGCGGTAGAGCCGGTAGCCGAGCTGGCCCATGGGCGAGAGGGCGCGATATTCGGCCAGGGTCAGCGTCTTCACGTCACCGGTGCCGCGGGCGTCGAGATTACCGCTCGAGGCGTGATGGATGGCGTGCGAGCGGCGCCAGCTGTCATAGGGGGTAAGAGTGATCACGCCGATCACGCGGCCGATCCAGTCGTCGACCTTGCGCTGGCCGAAGAAGGCGCCATGGCCGCAATCGTGCTGGATCATGAACAGCCGCACCAGGAAGCCGGCGGCCGGGATGGTGAGCAACAGCCCCCACCAGACGCCGTTCACCAGCGCCGTCGCGGCGAGGCCCCACAGGGCCAGGTAGGGGATGACCGTCACCCCCAGTTCGAACAGGCTGCGCAGCTTGTCGGGCTGTCTGTAGCGCGAGAGACGTTTGAGCCAGGTAGTGTCTGCCTGGCGTTGCGGGGCTTCAAGGGTCGGGGAGCTCATGCCCCTAGATAGAGATCTTTATGGGTTTAGCCAAGCAAGCGCGGCAATTTGCGCACCAGTTTGGTCAGGGGGCACTCGGGGAGGTCAGGTTCGCGGCTTCACCAGGAAGCTGGAATAGGCCCAGCCGGTGCGCCCCTGTTCGTCGACGACGTGCAGCCAGCCCCGCTTGCGCTGCGTGATCCTGACCTCCTCGCCCGGCGCCAGCGCGAACAGCTTGCCGCTCGATTTGGACGGGCCGGACCGCACATTGACGCCCCTGCCGCCGACAGTCCACGTCTCCGAAGCGCTGGCGGCTGCGGTCACTGCCTTGGCAGCGGCCTCGCGGCGGGCATCGTCGATCCTGGGCATCGGCAATGCCGACACGGCGGACGCCGCCGCTTCGTTCCCGGGGCTCGATGCGGGCGCCTCCTGGCCGGCAGCGATCACCGGCCGGGCCGGTATCGAGCCGGTGGTCAGGTCGTCGGCGCCGGCCTCCGGGACCTGGGTTGCCGTCGCCCGGCCCGGTTCGGCCGGCAGTTGATCGAAGGTTCCGGCGATCAGCGCCTCGCTCCAGGCGGTCTGCGTCCGCCCCGCCGGCATCTGCGCCGGAACGGCGGCCGCTGGCTTGATGGCGAGCTCAGGAGCCAGCGGGGACTCGTCCCCCTCGGTCGCTGCAGCCTTCATGGTGCCGTCGAGTATCGCCGTGGCTCCGGCAAAGCAGGATCCGAAGCTTCCCGGCCCGGATGGACAGCGCAGCAGCGCCGCAATGGCGACGACCCCGAGCCCGGTGAGGAGCACCGCGGCCAGCGTGGTACGCGCGAATCTGGCTAGGATCTCCGCCAGCTCTGGCCTCCCCGTACGACGGAGGGCCCGCCATCTGGTGATGGGCGCTCTCCCTCACAGGCCCGCAGGTTCGTCTCATAAAACGACCCAAATGAGGCGGTCGGCGGCCCGCACCGCGGCCCGATGCCGGGTTACCCACCTGAAACTTCCCGCCCCTTTGCCTCGTACCTTCCCTCCGTGAACACAAATCCGGAGCCTCCATCGTGACCAGTATCGCCGCCGCCCAGTCCCGCCGCGCCTGGGTTACGGGGGCGGGGAGCGGCATCGGCCGCGCCCTGGTGCAGCGGCTCGCCGCCGACGGCTGGCAGGTGGCCGCCAGCGCCCGCACCGGAGAGGACCTTGCCACGCTCGCCGCCGGGGCGCCGGGGCAGATCGTCGCCTTCCCGCTCGACGTCACCGACAAGGTCGCGACCGTGGATGCGGCCACCGCCATCGAGGCGCAACTGGGGCCGCTCGATCTGGTCGTCCTCAATGCCGGCACCTACAGGCCGGTCACCGCCACCTCCTTTTCCACCGACGCCTGGCGCCAAATGGTCGAGGTCAACCTCCTGGGCACGGTGAACTGCCTTGCCGCCGTGATGCCCGCGATGATCGCCCGGCGCTCGGGGCACATCGCCGTGGTCTCCTCGCTCACCGGCTATGTCGGGCTGCCCAGCGCCTCGGCCTATGGCGCCACCAAGGCGGCGCTCATCAACATGTGCGAGGCGCTCCACCCCGAGCTCGAGGCCGAGGGCGTCAAGCTCAGCTTGATCAACCCCGGCTTCGTCGATACGCCGCTGACCCGCAGGAACGACTTCCCCATGCCCTTCCTGATCTCGTCGGAAGAGGCCGTGGAACGGATCATGCGCGGGCTGAAGTCGGGCAGGTTCGAGATCGCCTTCCCGACGCGGATGAGCCTTGCCATCCGGCTGCTGGCGCTACTCCCCCACCGGTTCCGCCTCGCGGTGACGCGCCCGATGGTGCGCCGCTGAGGCCTCCGCCTCCGGCCTGACGACGACCGAGTCAATCCGCCGCGCCGCGCATTGATGGCGGAACACCGGCACGCCCTTGAGCCAGAGGCGCAGCGCCTCGAAATGGATGGCGGCGGTGACCTTGAGGCTCATCAGCGGATAGGCGAACAGCAGGGCGAGCAGCGCCCGGTCGGAAAGCGTCCTCCGCCTGCCGGAGAACACGGCGCGCAGGAAGTGTCCCTCGGCGTCGGCCTCGTCGATGCGGATGATGACGCGCTCGGCCGGCGGCCGGATGAGGAAGTCGTAGCGCGCCTCCATCGGCACGAAGGGCGAGACGTAGTGCAGCTTGGGCGCGCGCTGGCGCACCGCATTGGGGGACCCGTTCACTGCGATGACATAGGTCATGCGCTCGCCGAAGGTATTGGAGACCTCGTAGAGGATGGCGCGCAGGGCGCCGTCCTCGTCGTGGCAGAAATAGACCGTCAGCGGGTTGAAGACGTACCCCCAGATCCGCGGGTAGCACAGCACTTCGATACGCGGGCGGCCGAGGTCGAGCCCGGCGTTGTGCAACTCCTGCTCCACCCAGGCGCGCAGGGCTCCGGAGCCCCCGTCGCCGTGGTCTCGGTCCCAGAAGCTGAACACCGCCGGCCGGTTGTGGCCGAAGAGCCTCAGGCGCCTCGACAGCTCCGGCAATTCGTCGAGGTCGAGCAGCAGCGAGAACACCCGGTAGTGCAGCCGGTGCCGGCGTGGCCTGGTGCGCGCATGCACCACGTCGCCGGCATAGATGGCCGAGCGGGTCATTCGGCCGCCACCGGCAGCGGGGAGAGGGTGATGCGGTCCGACTCCCCCGCGACCTGCCATGGCCGGCGCACCCCACCCGCCAGTTCGGCGGCGCTCAGCCCCGATTGCAGCGCGTCCTCGTGGAACCCGTGGCCGAAATAGCTGCCGGCGAACCAGGTATTGTGCACGCCCTGCAGCCGCCACAGCTGCCGCTGCGCCTCGATCGCCCGCTGGTCGAACAGCGGGTGGGTGTAGTTGATCGCCTGGTGCAGCTTGCCCGCCGCGACCGGCCGGGACGGGTTGAGCGTCACGAACAGCGGGTGGGCCGGATCGAGGCTCTGCAGCCGGTTCATCCAGTAGGTGACGCACAGCTGCCGGTCCTCGTCGCCGTCGCGCTCGCCGATGTAGTTCCAGCTGGCCCAGACGTGCTTGCGCCGAGGCATCAGCGCCGGGTCCGAGTGCAGCACCGCCAAATTGTCGGTGTACCGGAAGGCGCCGAGGGTGCGGCGCTCCTCCTCGTCCGGGTCGGCCAGCAGGCCGAGCGCCTGGTCGGCATGGGTGGCAATGACCACGCCGTCGAACACATCGTTGCGGCCGAGCCGGTCGAATATCTCGACAAGCCCTTGCCGGCGCACGATTTTCTCGATCGAACTGGAGAGCCGGACATCGGCGATGGTGCGCAGCAAGGCGCGAACATATTCGCGGCTACCGCCTGTCACGGTGCGCCATTTCGGCCGCTTCACCAGGTCGAGCAGCCCGTGACTGGCAAAAAATCTGACAAAGGCTTCAAGGGGATAGGCGCGCATCTCGCGTGCCGTCGTCGACCAGATGGCCGCCCCCATCGGCAACAGGTGCTCTTCGACGAAGGAATCGGCATAGCCGCCGGCATCGAGATATTCCCCCAGCGTCAAGCCGTTGAGATCGTTGCGTTTCAGCAGCGCCGGCGCCTCGCGGTAGAAGCGCAGGACGTCGCGCAGCATCAGGTAGTAGCCGGGCCGCAGCAGATTGCCCGGCTGCCCCACCAGGCCATTGAGTCCGGTGCTGGAATACTCCACCCGGCCGCCGTCGAGCGAAGCGGCGAACGACATGTCCGAGGCCTGCGTCTTGACCCTCAGGTGCTCGAACAGCGCCGTGAGGTTGGGGTAGTTTCGGTCGTTGTAGACGATGAAGCCGGTATCCACCGCAACCGGTCCCGCCGGCGTTTCGGCCAGCACGGTGTTGCTGTGTCCCCCCGCGCGTCCCTCGGCCTCGTAGAGGGTGACGCGGTGGCGCTGGCCAAGCAGCCAGGCGGCCGAAAGCCCGGCGATTCCCGATCCGACCACGGCGATCCTGCGGGGCGCCGACGGCCCCAGTCTGGTATCCTCGATAAGCACGTCCGATCCTTCCGAAAGGCATGTTTCGAAAGGCAGCTACGAGTCGGGCGCGATTTTAGGTGCAACTTCGCGCAGGTTTTTTTCGTAGCTGGGGCTGCCACCCAACGGAGATCGAGAACGTGCTGAGATATCTGGTCGCCTATGCTGTCACCGCGGTGATCTTTTTCGCGCTGGATTTCATCTGGCTGTCGAATGCGGTGGGGTTCTACCGCGAGCGGCTGGGCGAGCTGCTGCTTGAGAGGCCCAACCTCGGCTATGCCGCGACCTTCTACGCTCTCTATGTGGTCGGCATCGTCGCGCTAGCGGTCGTTCCCGCCCTCAATGGCGGCAGCTGGATCAGCGCCTTGGGCGCCGGTGCTCTGCTCGGGCTGGTCGCCTACGGCACCTACGACGTGACCAACCTCGCCACCCTGCGGAACTGGTCGCTCAGCGTCAGCCTCCTCGACATGGCCTGGGGCACCGCGCTCACCGCCACGGCGGCTACCGGCGGCTATCTTCTCACCCGCTGGCTGGCGCCTTAGTGCTGTTTTGGGAGGCCTGCGGCGCGACCCGTCATTTGACAGGGGGCGGGAATGTGGAGAATGATTGATCGACTATTTGGCGGATTGCCGGTGAAGTTGCGGCCGATACTGACGGAGTGATTTCGGAATACTCGAGAACCGCGATGTGACCGTCGCGGCGGGCGCAGCACCGGCGTGATCGATGGGCTTCGCAATGCGCTTCGGCGGAGAGTGGTCGATGATGCTGTCGAGACATGTGCGCCGTCTCTGCGGCCCGGGCCTCGCCCTGGCCTGCGGGATCAGCGCGGCTGCCACCGGCGCGCCGCTCGCGCCGGTCGAGGGTGTCTGGCGCACCCAGAACGGCACCGAGGTTACCATCACCTCCTGCGACGAGGGCTATTGCGGCTATCTCAGCAAGATCGTGGTTCCCGCCGAGTACTTCGCCAAATACGGTAAGCTGCTCGAGGACCTCAGCGTCGAGCAGTATTTCGACTTCAACAACAAGGATCCGGCCCTGCGCAACCGGCGGGTGCTCGGCCTGCGGATCGTCTCCATGCGTCCGGACCGCAGCTCCTCGCGCTACACCGGCGAGCTCTACAACGCTGCCGACGGCAATACTTATGCAGGAAGTCTCGATCAGTTGGGCCCCGACCTCTTGCGCGTCACCGGCTGTGTGCTGCTGGTGTTGTGCTCCGGCGAGGACTGGGTCCGGGTCCCCGGCGAGTGAGGGCCGTCTGCCGTTGATGCAGATCAATCGGGGTGGGGCAAGTTGTGGCAACGTCAAGTCGCAGTTGTATGAGGAATTCAGCGAAACGCCGGGTCAGACATCTAACCAACGGGAGTATTCGCCGTGACCAGTGAAAGTCCTGAATTCCCGACGGGCCTGCGTCCGCTCAAGCAGGCGCTTGGCGACTACTGGCTGCTGTTCGTGCTGCGTGGCGTCGCCGCCATCCTGTTCGGTGTCCTGTCCCTGGTCTGGCCCGAGGTCAGCCTCGCGACCCTGGTGATGCTCTTCGGCGTCTTTGTTCTCGTCGACGGCCTGTCCGCCCTGGTGGCGGGCTTCCTGGGCAAGACCGTAGCGGTCTCGCGATGGTGGCTGCTGGTGGTGGGGCTGCTTGGCATCATCGCCGGAGTGGTGACCTTCGTGTGGCCCGGCATGACCGCGCTCATCCTGCTCTATTTCATTGCTGGCTGGGCCGTCAGCACCGGCGTGTTCCATATCGTGGGGGCCATCCGCGTCCGCAGGGAGATCGACAACGAGTGGCTGTTCATCGTCAACGGCGCGCTGTCCGTGCTGTTCGGCGTTGCCCTGTTCGCGATGCCGGGCGCCGGCGCGGTCGCCCTGATCTGGATCATCGCGGTGTACGCGATCCTCTACGGCGTGTTGATGATCGGCTTCGCGCTCAAAGTGCGGGAGTTCACGGCCTGGCGCGCATGACGCGTGGGGTGCACCTGGAGGTAACAAGACAATGAGACTGCTCAAGCGCCTGTCGCATCTGACCGCGGTCCTAGGGCTGCTTCTCGCCTGGATGGCGTTGGCGGTCCCTGCTCAGGCAGCGCAGGCCGATGTGCAACTGTTGCAGTCCTATGTCGGCAGCTGGCGCGGCAGCGGCATCCTGACGGGCGGAACGGAACCGGAGAAGTTCTCTTGCCGGATGACGATCACCAAGGGCAAGGAGGGCAAGATCCACTATGCCGGGCGCTGCTCGCTGGCCGGTTTGAACCTGTCGGTGGCGGGTACCATCGCCTACATCGACGCTGCGGGACGCTACGAGGCCGTGATGACCTCGAATGCCACCTTCTCGGGCACTGCCGTCGGCATCAGGCAGGGCGACAGCGTGGTGTTCAACCTGAGGGAGCGCGACACCAACGAGCAGGGCACCGAGATGACCATCACCTCGCGGGTCGTGCTGCGTGGCGGCGGCATCACCGTCGATTTCGACGTGTTGTTCAACGAGACCGGCGAGAGGATGAAAGCCGCCGTGCCGTTCAAGCGCTAGAACGCTGCTGCCGGGGGGTGCGCGCTCCGGCGCAGCCCCTACCGCCCGACGAAGCCCTTGGACTTGAGGTGGGTGTAGGCGACGATGATCGTCCGCAGCCGTTCCTCCGACGCCTTGTCGCCGCCGTTGGCGTCGGGGTGGTGGATCTTGACCAGGGCCTTGTAGGCGGCCTTGATCTCGACTGCGCCGGCGTGGCCCTGGATGCCGAGCGCTTCGAGGGCGCGCCGGTCGTTCTCGTGCAGCGGCTTGACGTGCTCCTTCTGCGGGCCGCGGGCCTGGGCCCGGGCGTAGCGGGCAAAGATGTGCAGCGGGTCCGAGAAGCGCTTGGCGTTGGGGTCGCGCGGTGGGCTCTTGGGCATGCGCGGGCCGGCCGAGCCTGCCTTGGCGCCGAAGCCCCAGCTGGGCCGGCCGTCGGTCTGGGCCGAGCGGTTGAGGTGCTCCTCCATCTCGTCCGTCTTCATGCCGGAGAAGAAGTTGAAGCTGTTGTTGTAGTGGCGTACGTGCTCCAGGCAGAAATTGTGATACTCGCCCTCGGCCCGGTTGCCCTTGGGGGCGCGGAACTCGCCGGGCTGGCCGCAACCGTCCCAGGCGCACGGGTTCAGCACGACGTGAGGCTTCTCCTCTTGCCGCGGCTTGATCCTGATCCTGTCGAAGAGCTTGGAATCCAGCTTCATCAGTCCTAGTTACTCGTTACCAGTCAAACCCAGTGGAACCGGTATCCATATGTCCGTTCGCGACACGATTGCACGAAAACTTTCGATCAAATTCGCTCCCAGCCATCTTGAAGTGATCGACGAGAGCGAGAAACACCGCGGCCATTCGGGCTGGCGCGACGGCGGAGCCA
>Ga0299912_10002118_pt1 | contig 16246 bp, 14 predicted proteins | sample RVTome_2_FD_207667 | JGI IMG/M metagenome (GOLD analysis project Ga0299912, IMG submission 207667) | Soil microbial communities from uranium-contaminated site in the Upper Colorado River Basin, Wyoming, United States - RVT95D214 (version 2) ... | reverse complement strand
GGAATCATGCCACCCAAGCCTGGGGGGATATTAGAGCTAGATGATGAGATCTGGGATCTGGTAATGAATGTTAACCTTAAGAGTATTTTCCATACCTGCAGGGCTGTTATCCCCCAGATGTTAAAGCAGGGAGGAGGCTGCATCCTAAATATTTCGTCTATAGCGGCTGTTCGACATGGAAATCCGAAAACGTTTATCTACACGGTTTCTAAATCTGCTGTAAACTCACTCACCCACTGCATGGCAATTGAATTGGCAGACAAGGGAATCCGAGTGAACTGTATTATGCCGGGAATGATAGATAGTCCTACGATCTACCATTCACTTCCGAGGTTCTACGGCGGAGACATCGAAAAAATGAGAAAGGATCGTGATGAGAAAGTTCCCATGAAGAGAATGGGTGCGCCCTGGGACATTGCACGTGCTTCACTCTTTCTTGTTTCAGATGAGGCTGCATACATAACGGGTCAGATTCTGAGTGTCGACGGAGGGCTATGGGCAATGGGAGGATAGTTAAAAGGTAATTATCCCGAGTTTCCATATTCTTTCTAGATAAAAGATTAAAATGGAAGTGTCGAGATATTTGAATAATGTATCGCAAGTCAACAAATTGAACTTGTGGATTTAGTCTTGGAGGTCTATAAGAAATGGCCATACAAAAGATATACAAAACTCCTGACGAAGTGGTTGCCGACATATCAGATGGGGCAACGATTATGGTGGGAGGCTTCGGGCACGCAATAGATAGACCACAAACTCTCATTAAAGCATTGGCGAATAAAGGTGTCAAGAATCTCACACTCATAAGTAATTCAGCAGGGGTCGCGGGTAAGTTGGGCATTGGCTCCCTTGGGGGTAAGCCGTTCATTGATGAAGAAATCCTCATAGAAAATGGCCAGGTGAGAAAAGTGATATGCAGTGTGCCTGCATCCTTAGTTATGTCTAAACCGAATGCATTTGAGAGACTATATCGGGAAGGTAAGATTGAGCTGGAATACGTGCCCCAAGGAACCCTAGCAGAAAGGATACGGGCAGGGGGGGCTGGTCTTGGTGGATTTTACACTCCAACAGGTGTGGGAACACTGATTGAAAGAGGTAAGGAGAAAAGGACCATTGATGGCAAAGAGATGATCCTGGAGTTTGCCCTGAGAGCTGACTACGCCTTAATCCGAGCATATCAAGCGGATACCATGGGTAATCTAATCTATAAAGGAATAATGAGATCCTTTAATGCAATCATGCCTCAAGCGGCTAAGACGGCCATTGCCGAGGTTGAGGAGATTGTGGACATGGGCGAACTTGATCCGGAAGTCATCATAACTCCAGGAATATTTGTTGACCGTATCGTTAAGATACTAAGGGAGGAGGGTTAATGAAAGAAAGGCTAAGTCGGGAAGTTATTGCTCTGAGAGCAGCTAAGGATTTTTTTGATGGTGCCGTAGTAAATTTGGGAGGAGGCATCCCAGCACTCGCTGCGAACTTTGTCCCAGAAGGCAGGACAGTACTTTTTCATACTGAGAATGGTGCCTTAGGGTTTGGTCCTGTACCCAGTAGTGAATTAGAAGCACAACCTCATCTGATGGGGGCTAGTGGATTACCCTTCATGCCGTTGCCAGGAATGTGCTTTTTTGACCATGCCGCATCTTTCGGCATGATAAGGGGTGGACATATAGACATAACTGTCTTAGGTGCTTTGCAGGTATCTGAAAAAGGAGATCTTGCCAACTGGACATTTCCAAAAAGAGGGTTAGGCAATATCGGAGGGGGTATGGACCTGGCTTTTGGATGCCGCAAAGTGATTGCAACTATGGAACATGTTACCCCTAATGGAGAATTGAAAATCTTAACTGAGTGCACCTACCCAATTACTTCGCCTCGTTGTATATCCCTTATAGTGACCGACATAGCGGTAATTAAAGTATCCGAGACGGGTCTTGTTTTAGAAGAAGTCGCCCCAGGCTGGACTGTGGAGGAAGTGCAAGCTCTCACAGAGCCTAAGCTTATAGTAGCTGAGGACATAAAGGAAATTCAGCTATAGGGTAGGTAAGTTAGGGGCCCACTAATTTAGAGGGCAGATTTAGGCTCTAATATAGATGAAGTCAAGAGGATTGATGAGTTCCCAGGAGCTAACAGGAGTTTCTTCTCATCGCATTTGAAAGGAGACATTATGAGAGAGGTCTATGTGATTGGTGTTGGACACACACCCTTTGGCAAGTTCCTGGAGCGGAATGTCAAGTCCCTTGCCGCGGAGGCTATAACAGCTGCCCTGGCGGATGCGCAGATTGAAAGGAGCCAGCTTAATGCAGCCTTCTTTGGCAACGCCATGCAGGGTCTGGTAACGAGGCAGGAGATGGTGCGGGGTCAGGTGGCCCTTCGACCCTTAGGCATTGATCGTATTCCCATTGTCAACTGTGAAAACGCGTGCGCCACTGGTTCCACCGCCTTTCACCTGGCTTGGCAATCCATATCTGGAGGTCATGCTGAAGTGGCTCTGGCTGTAGGCGCTGAAAAGCTTTACATGGAAGACACGAAAAAGATGTTCGAGAACTACGACGTAGGCATGGATATGGAAATCATTGAAGATCTTCGAAGAAAATGGACCGAAGAAGCCAAAAAATTCGGGGGTCAAGACAGTGGAGAAAACATGCCTCGGAGTTTTGCAATGGACATGTATGCAAATAAGTGTCGACTCCACTTTAAGGCTTTTGGGACAACGCAAAGAGACCTGGCCGTTGTTGCTTCGAAGAATCACAACCACAGTAGATATAGTCCCTACGCTCAATATCGAAAGCCCATGAGTGTTGAGGAGGTTCTGTCGGGCCGCCCTGTGGTCTATCCGCTCACCGCACCCATGTGTGCTCCCATTGGAGACGGAGGCACAGCCGCTGTTCTCTGCTCAGGCGATTTCTTAAAGAAGTTGAAGAACCCCCGTCCGGTGAAAATATTAGCCTCTATTCTTGGTTCGGGAGCAGACAGGCCGGAGGGCTTTAGATCTGACCATATCTCTACCAGGCTGAGCAAACAAGCCTATGAGATCGCCGGCCTGGGTCCGGAAGACATTGATGTCCTCGAGCTCCATGATGCCTCCTCCATGGGGGAGATTATCCAGTTCGAAGGACTCGGGTTTTGTCCTTGGGGAGAGGGAGCGGCCGCGGCTAGATCAGGGGCCACTGCTCTTGGAGGAAAAATCCCCGTCAACCCGAGCGGTGGATTGGTCTCAAAAGGGCACCCTTTGGGAGCTACTGGGATCGGCCAGATTGCTGAAATCGTCATGCAGCTTCGGGGAGAAGCAGGGAAACGACAGGTGGAGGGTGCGCGGATCGGTATGACGGAAAACGGCGGCGGATCTGTCGGAGTCGAAGAAGCCTCCATGACTATACATATATTCAAATATGACCGCACAAATTGAAGAATTGTCTATCATAGAAAGGAGGGCATACCATGAATTTAGAGGAACTGGAGGCAAAGGTTAAGGCTTTGGAGGATAAGGTTAGGACCTTGGAGGATATCGAAGAGATAAAGAAATTGCAAAGAATATACGGTTATTATCTCGATAATTATATGTATGATGAGATCATCGATTTATTTTCTGATGATACGGAGTCTGCTAAGTTAGGCGACGTATATCTGGGCAAGGAAGGGGTTAAAAGACTCTTCAAGGGCATGCTTACAAAAACAGAACATACATCGGGGAGATTAGCAGGACATTCACAGCTTCAGGGTATTGTTAACGTAGACCCGGGAGGCAAGACAGCAAAGGGAAGGTGGCGATGTTTGTATTACCTGGCTACCCCGATAGAGGGGAAACTAAGGGCAATATGGGGACACGGGCATTATGAAAACGAATATATAAAAGAGGATGGGAAATGGAAGTTCAAGAAATTTCAATTCTTCCTTACTTTTCGCACACCCTATGAGGATGGTTGGGTAAAAACACCAGTAGTAGGGATAGCGCCACCCGAGATGGTACCCGAGGAGATGAAACCCGATAAGCCACGCACCGGTATTAAGCCGTACCCATCTGGGGATACCGTTCCTTTTCATTACAAACATCCCATTACAGGCAAGTAACGCATCCGCATTGGAACCTTAGTAGGTAAAATGTGGTTTGCAATTCACAATAGAACTAATACATACATATTTCTTTACTGAAGAAAGTGTCGTAAAGGCCTTTGAAATGGCCTATTGTATCGTTGCTAATATCCAAATAACGTCTAATGACCGATAAAGTAGTTTCGGTAATTGGATATTAGTTGTGTGTGGTTATTTGGAATTTAGTTAAGACGCCTGTATTTTGGGCGAATGGAATGGATACCTATTGAAGGGGTCATACTATGATTGAAAATATTGCTCTATTCAGAACAACCAAGAAGATACTCTTTGGGATGGGGGCGGTTGAAAAAGTTGGTCCAGAAGCCAAACTTCTTAATGCAAAGAAAGTCCTCATCATTACAGATCCGGGGATCGTTCAGTCCGGCCTTCTTGCATTCATCGAGAAATCGCTACAATCCGTAGGACTTTCCTTTGTCCTTTTCGATGGGGTGGAACCCGATCCAAGCATTGAAGTGGTTGAAAAGAGTGTTGAGAAAGCGAAGAAAGAGGGAATTGATCTCATCATTGGGTTCGGAGGAGGGAGTTCTCTCGACATCGCCAAAGTGACTTCGATTCTGATCACCAATTCCGGGAAGATCGATAGTTTTTTTGGAACCGATCTCGTTCGCAATCCTGGGAGCCCTGTGATCCTTGTTCCGACAACGGCAGGGACTGGAAGTGAAGTAACTCCCATCGCCATTTTATCCGATACCAAAGAGAAATTGAAAAAAGGTATCGTCAGCCCTACCCTCTTTCCCGAGGTCGCCATTGTCGATCCAAAACTGACCATTGGCCTTCCCCCATCTGTGACAGCTTTGACAGGAATGGATGCTTTAACCCATGCCATTGAGGCATACTATTCTATTAATGCTACGGACTTATCAGACCTCCTTGCACTCAGGGCCATGGAACTTCTCTCAAAAAATTTAAGGATGGCCTATGCCCACGGAGAAAATCTCGCTGCCCGCTCGAACATGATGGAGGGAAGCCTCCTGGCAGGAATAGCCTTTGCTAACGCTGGTGTAGGTGCCGTCCATGCCTTTGCCTATCCTCTCGGGGGAGAATTTCATCTTGCCCATGGACTCACTAACACGTTAATGCTCCCTTATATGATGCGCTATAACATCCTGGGGGCTCCTTATAAATTTGCACAGATGGCAAAGAATTTTGGAGAGAAGGTAGAAGGGCTCTCTGAAATGGATGGAGCAGAAAGCGCAGTAAAATTCGTTGAACGTCTCTCCAATGACATTCGAGTTCCAAGGAGGCTCAGAGATGTTGGAGTCCCAGAGAATGCAATTCCCCGACTAGCCGAAGCTGCCATGAAAGTAACCCGGCTCCTGGCCAATAACCCAAGAAAAATAACCCTCGAAGATGCCATCGCCATTTATAAGTCCGCCTATTAATGAATAACTCGGGAAGGTAAATCAAATGAAAGGCTTCTTTAATAAAATTCTGAGGATCAATCTCAAAACAAAAACCTTTAAAGAAGAAACCATTTCTGATTCGGTTTACGAAACCTATTTGGGTGGAAAGGGCCTTGGTACTTATCTCCTCATGAAGGAAAATCCTCCGGGGGTTGATCCCCTCTCACCACAAAACAAACTCATCTTTTGTGTCGGCCCTGTCACGGATACCCGAATCTATGGCTCCTGTCGGCATGGGGTCTTTACCAAATCTCCATTGACTGGAGGTTACTCAGAATCTTATTCCGGAGGAAAAGTGGCAGAACCCATGAGTCGGACAGGTTATGATGCCTTCATTTTTGAAGAAGCCTCCACTGAACCGGTTTGGATCGAGATCACTGACCAAAATATTGTCTTCCACGATGCAAAAGATCTCTGGGGAAAGGATACCTATATTACAGAAGATACCGTCTTGAAGAAAACCAACAAAAAAAGCGCAGGAGCGATGGTCATTGGGCCTGCTGGAGAAAATCTGGTCCGATACGCTGTCATTGAAAATGATTACTGGCGATCCCTTGGAAGAACTGGAGTCGGTGCAGTGATGGGCTCCAAAAAGTTGAAGGCTATTGTGTTTCAGGGTGAAAAGAAAAAAGAGATTGCTTACCCTGATCGGCTTGAGCAATTTGCAAAAGAGACTTTAGAACGGGGCAAAGATAATCCTGGAGCACAGAATTATCGAAGGCTGGGTACCCCCCAATTGGTAGCATTAACCAATTCTGTGGGAGCGTTCCCATCAAAATATTGGCATCTTGGGACTTTTGAGGGATGGGAGAAAATCAGCGCAGAATCCCTCCTTGAACGGTGTCAGGTCAAACCCAGTGCTTGCCTCCGTTGCTTTATGGCCTGTGGAAATTTAAGCGAGGTTAAAGAGGGAAGACACAAAGGCCTAAAAATCGAAGGACCCGAATATGAAACAATCTATTCCTTCGGAGGTCTCTGCATGATCCATGAGATTGAGGAGATCGCTTATCTCAATGATATCTGCGATCGCCTGGGTATGGATACCATCTCTGCTGGAAGCCTCTGTGCATTTGCCATCGAAGCTTCAGAAATGGGCCGAATTAAGGAAAAGATCAATTGGGGAGAGGTAGATAAGATTGCAGAGCTCCTTCATGATATCGCATTTAAAAAAGGTCTCGGAGCAGTTTTGGCAGAAGGAATCCGATATGCTGCAAAAGTGTGGAATATGGAGGACATTGCAATCCATACAAAAGGACTCGACCCTGCAGGATACGATCCGAGAGTTCTTAAGGGAATGGGGCTTGCCAATGCCACTTCAGATCGTGGAGCTTGCCATCTAAGATCAACCTTTTATAAAGCCGAACTGGCAGGGATGATTCCGATGGATCAGATGGAGGGGAAAGCCAAACTTTTTCTTGAATTCGAAGATCGATTCAATATCCACGATTCGCTGATTCTTTGCAGATTTTACAGAGACATCTACTGGGATTGGAATTACCTATCGACGATCATTGAGATAACTACTGGTCTTAAATTAGACGAGAATGACTTGCGAAAAATTTCATCTACTATTCAAAATGAGACTCGGAGGTTCAATCTCCGAGAGGGAATCACTTCAAAGGACGATACCCTGCCCAAAAGATTTTTCGATGAACCACTGGGCAAAGACGGAAAAACGATCCGAAGAGAAGACCTTCAGAAAATGCTCCAGGATTATTATGCCCTGCGAGGATGGAGTTCCAAGGGAATTCCACCCTATAATGGACTCCTTAGTAAATCTTAAAGAGAAATGGCTTATAACACAAAAAGGTCAAGACCGCCCAGCATATTCATAACCGCACCCGTCATGTACCTGCTCTCGTCCGAGGCAAGATAGGCAACAGCGTTAGCGATATCCTGAGGTTGTGCCGGCTTCTTAAACACGGTCATCTGCTCCACCTTCTGTCGTACCGTCTCGGGGAGCTTATGATAGGCATCCGTCTCAGAGATTCCTATCAATACGCAATTTCCTGTGATGTTATACCGAGCGCCTTCGAGGGCCACGGTTTTGCAAAGGCTGATGAGTCCAGCCTTTGCAGAACCGTAACTGCTTTGACCAAATCCACCTAGCACACCGGCCACAGAGGTAATATTGATCACACGGCCCCATTGATTGGCGCACATGTCATTCCAGGCCTCCTTGATGCAATAGAAAGCCGAATTGAGGCAAACCTTGACCTCATCGTCCCATTCCTCGATGGTGGTCTTGGCGATAGAAATATTATGGTTCATTAGTGCGGCATTATTCACAACAATGTTGACAGGACCAAGCTCCTCTTTGATCTGGGCAAAGCCTTTCTTTACCTCCTCATATTTGCTGACATCCATTTGCACCGCGAGGGCCTTCCTTCCCATGGCCTTGATCTCTTCGGCGACCGCCATGGCACCTTCCATATGGCTCCTGCCGGTGACAGCCACATCAGCACCCCCTTTGGCAAGTGCGATTGCAATAGCTCTGCCATTGCCTAAGGGTCTCGATGCCCCACTCACAAATGCAACCTTTTTCCCCAATGACATGATTTTCCTCCTTTTCGATTTAGGCTGATGAAATCTAAGAGAGCCAGTGAAAAATTCTTGAAATCTTTCGATATGTATTTATAAAACATTTTAAGATCTTCCTTCAAATCCGGTATTTCTTCAGATGCAGCCGACCAATTTATTGAAAACATTGGATCTAAAGGAGTTGAATTTAAAGGGCGTAATCAAATGAAGCTCTTCGAAGCAACGCAACAAGAAAATAATAGTAAACCCTGTCCCCAATTGCCAGGTATATGTTAGAATTATTATATAATTTCTGCGGGGGGACCTCATGGATCACATCCTGAAGCGGATACGAAGAACAGTTTCTCGAAGGGGTTTACTCGGGATCATTGGTTTGGGGCTATACCATTTTGCTTTCAGAGGGATCGGATGGGCACGCGCTGAATACACTCGGGTCAAGGAATTTCTTATTCGTTCAATCGAGGGCACTCAACATGTCGATCTCAAAATATGGCGTCTCAAGATTGAAGGACTGGTTGAAAAACCTCTTGCCCTCCGTTTCGATGAAATCCAGGCCCTTCCCAATAAGATTCAGGTAAAAAACTTTATATGTGTCGAAGGCTGGGGCTTGGATGATCAAAAATGGGAGGGCGTTCACCTTAAGGAGATTTTCTCGAAGGTGAAGATTAGCCCAAAGGCTAAATATGTCTCCTTTTATGCAACAGGGGGAAAATATCATGACAGCCTTTCCATCCAAGAGTCTCTTGAGACAGAAACGATGCTTGCTTATAGACTTAATGGCAAAAACCTCTCGCCAGCGAATGGTTTCCCCCTCCGACTGGTCATTCCTAGAATGTATGCCTACAAAGGTACCAAATGGGTGGAACGAATCGTCTTTACAGAAAAACAAGAGGTAGGATATTGGGAAAAATCTGGTTATCCTGTGGATGGCTCCATCCCGGGCCTTGAAAGATGAAAAGTTGGTTGTAAACTTAACACCTCTGGGAAAACAAATTGCCTGTTTATTGAGATTACAAGAAAATAAATAGAAATTTCATTCGATTTTCTTCTGAGGGGAAACCATGATCGATATTTTACGATCGAGGCGAAGCATCAGGAAATACGAGAAGAAGGCTATTGACCAACAATCCCAGGAAATCATGAAAGAAGCATTGCTCCGATGTCCATCTTCCCGGGGCATTAATCCTTGGACGTTTATCTTTGTAGATGACCCTGATGTACTCAAACAGCTTTCACAGGCAAAAGAACACGGATCACATTTTATCAAAGATGCCCAGCTGTGTATCGTTATGTGTGGCGATGAAACGAAATCCGATGTATGGGTCGAGGACTGCTCTATTGCCTCCATTGTGGTCCAGCTTGTTGCTCAATCGTTAGGGCTTGGAAGTTGCTGGATTCAGATCAGAAACAGGAGTCATTCCAAAGAAAAGACCGCCGAAGAATATGTGCAAGGACTCCTTGGTATTCCCAAGAACCTGAAGGTGGAATCGATCGTCAGTATGGGTTATCCGGGAGAGACCAAAAGACCTATTCCCTTAGAGCAATTGGATTACGGAAAGATAAAATATAATCGATACGGGGAAGGGTAACATAATTAGAAGTTTTACCATGCCTATCTTTCAGTCCAGAAGAACAGATATCCTTTTCGCCTTTATACCGTATCTCCGATGTTTGACAGCATTACATTTTCTTAAAACCTTTTAAACAAAAGGAGTTTTCCCATGCCGAAAACACGAGCAAATGGAATCGATATTGAATACGAGACATTCGGTAAATCTGGAAATCGCCCCCTTGTTCTAATCATGGGAATTGGCAGCCAAATGGTTTCCTGGCCCACGGAATTCTGCGAAAAACTTGTGGCTGGAGGTCATTTTGTAGTCCGGTTTGACAATCGTGATGTCGGGCTTTCCACCCAGCTGGACGATTCGGGAATCCCAAACATCTGGGAGGCCCTGGCTGCTGTCCAAGCAGGTAGACAGTTTAACGCACCATACCGGCTTTCCGATATGGCAATGGACACTGTTGGCCTGATGGACTCCTTAAATATTAAAAAAGCGCATATCTGTGGAATATCTATGGGGGGCATGATCGCCCAGACTATAGCCATTGAGCATCAGCACCGAGTTAAAAGCCTTATCTCCATGGAATCGACAACCGGTGAACCAGGCTTGCCACTCTCAAAACCTGAGGTTAGGGAGGCCATGATAAAACCCGCTCCGGCAGAACGAGAGGCCTACATCCAACATATGCTTGAGGTCTTTCGATTGTTTGCCGGCGGTTCGGAAAAGTTCGACGAGGACAGCCAAAGAGTGATGTCTGGTCTCTCTTATGACCGATCGCCGTTTCATCCTGCCGGGTTCGCTCGACAGTATGTCGCCATCTTGACTTCTGGAAGCCGAAGAAAGGCATTGGCATCCGTTCATGTACCCTCACTGGTCATACACGGCGCTGAGGATCCCCTATTGCCGTGGATGCACGGTAAAGACACTGCGGATGCGATTACTGGGGCAAAATTTTTGATGATAAAAGGTCTTGGTCATGGGATGGCCTACCCCAACCTTTGGGACGAAATCGTGGAAGCGATAACAACTCATACAAAGGCAACCGAAACCTAAATCAAATGGTTTTATAATCCTTATCGAGCGAACGTCGATCCAATTTGCATATTATTTCTACACAATTGACAAAATTTATTAAAAATATAAGCGTAAAGGTCTATAGAATAAATTGATAATTCCTCATTGCTTAACCCCATCTCTACGCTCTTGAAGTACTTTTTCATATGCTTTTTTTACAAATTCTCCTCCGTACTTTCTCTCTAGCCGACGAACAATGAAATGCCCCCGGGCTGCAGCCTGAAAATGATTGATAAAAAGTAGGTTTATCGATGCGCCTCCTAGTGCACCGAGGATCGGTACCATTTCGACGGCCATCTTGTCCGTAACGATGACACCAAAGCGAGAAGCCAATTTTGCCATCAACCGAATCACAATCGGTGTGCCTTCCTCCGCAATCCCCCGTTGAGCTATGAATTCAGCAGCCTCCGACAGGGTCCGGGTCAGCGTTGCTCGAACGGCATAGTAGGCTGTCTCAGCGGCATTGTCACCGCTTGATCTTCCACCTAAAGCAAAAACAGTGATGCATGCCAAATGAGTATCCATGGAGGAGAGATCTTCGCCCTCACTTCGAGCAATGTCAGCAATGGAACGAAGCATAAGCGTTGTTGAAATCGGAAGTTCAACGATTAGGCCAGGGAGTCCGAAAAAGCCTCCAACAGCACCACTCGCAAGGACTATCGCTCGATGGATCCATCGAAAGGGCCTGTCGTGGCTCTTTTTATCCATCGTAAACAATGCGACATAGAAAGCTGTCCCTACACCCTTGATTGCCGTGTTTCCAATCGCTTGCCCAATCCATCTCGGTAGGACCTTTATGAATCCTTCAATTGGATATCCGAGCAGGTTGATCAACCGAATACTCAGGCCGGGTTTCTCTAAAAGACTGACAGCCGTCCTGAGATCTTTGTAATCTCTCTTTTCCATTCTATATAGAGAATCTTCCATGAGGGGCTCGTCACCCACGCCTGCGTGCCGAAACACGGCACTTCGGTGTGCAGGCACGAACACGGTCAGGGGGATAGTGTCCCCATTCTTTCAATAATTATAGATAATTGGCGCATTCAAAGATACTTGATAAATACTGCAATAGGGGTGGCATTTTGCCAAAAAGAGAAAAGAAACCTTTTCTTTCAGTCCTTTCTCCTCAGTTAACGAGTCATAGTTTCCTCCTCCTTTTGAAATAATCAAGTCCGACGCTTCTATCTTTGCCTTTAATTCGCGGTTGATCTTCTTTAGAATGGTACCAGGCAATGGCTCATGGATTCCATTTTCCATAATTTGAGCCACCTGCCCTATATCCACCGACAAAGCATCATGTAAGGTGGCGTCATTCATTATAGGAAGGGTTCTGATAACAAAAGTTATATCTAAATTAAACATCCCATGAAATACCTCAATCAGAAGCCTGTCAAAAACGATCTCACCACAATTGTCCCCGAGGTATACAAGCTTCCGGGTCTTTTTCAACCTCTCCTTTAAACGATTCAAATTTTCTACATCGATTTCAAACGTGCTCCACCTTTTGAGAATATTTTCCGGTGGTTCGCCCCTTACCTTTGTCATAGCATCTATTGCGTTTCCTGCGATACTTAATTGAATGGCTGCAAGAAAAGGATCACGGCTTTCCAAAACCAACTTTTTTGCAGCAGGATAAATCCCTAAAGCCTTACTATTCTGCTCCCTTTTTATTTCTTTCATAGGATCTACTTCTCCTGAAACCTCAAGGAGCTTGAGCCAGACATTCTTGATTACCTCGGGTGATGTTACCCTCCATTCTTCCCCTCTGAAATACTTTAGCTTTAAAATTTGCTCCATAAATCTTCTAATTTGGTCTTCGTCTTTCATCACCAGGTGGGCAGTTTCCAAAGACATCTTTAAGATACAGGGAATACAATCAGGCCAAATCTTCATGGAAATCCTTTTTATTTTTTAAAAGCAAAATTCAAAAAGAGATGTGTTAGGCAATCATTTCTTTTCCGAATATGGCCCTCGCAATGATGAGCTTCTGAATTTCATTCGTGCCTTCGTAAATCTCCGTAATTTTGCAGTCCCGATAAATCTCTTCGACTTTATAGGTAGATTGATCGTGCTCCAAACGTCTCATATAGCCATAACCGCCAAATATCTGAATAGCTTCCCTCGCCATATCCCCGGCACATTCTGTGCCGTAATACTTGGCGCCGGCCGCCTCCGGCTCCGGGAATTCCACCCCTTGATCCATCCGAAGGGCAGCCTTAGCGTATAGATTTCGGGCATTCTCGATCTGGATTGCCCTTTCGGCCATCCGAAACTGCCAGTACTGGAATTGTCCGATCTTTTTCCCGAAGGCCTCTCGCCGCCTCAGGTATTCAACGCTCTCATCAAAGGCTGATTGGGCCATCCCCACTCCGCTTGCACCAATCCCCACTCTACCATAGGTCAAGGTCCCTAAAGCAATGTGCAATCCCTTGCCTTCCTCACCTATCAAATTCTCAGCGGGAACTTCAACCTCATCGAAGTAGATGTCTGAAGTCAATTGGCCTCTGTTCCCTAATTTCTTATCAGGTTCTCCAACCCTGCACCCTTGGGAATTTAAATCGACCACCAACATGCTTAATTTGTCGCCGGTCTTAACCAGGGCGGTTACAAAGTTTGCCACGCAGGCATTGGTAATAAAGCGCTTCTGTCCTTTTACAATATATTTATCTCCTTTCCTTGTCGCTATCGTCTTAACTGTCCGAATCGATAAGTCCGTGCTGGCAATCGGCTCTGTGGTGGCAAAGCAGCCGATTTTTTCTGCCGTTGTCATGGGTCTTAAATACTTCTGCTTGATGAAATCTGACCCATACATTAAAGCGTGCCCTGCCAGAATACAGTGTACGTCATAGACAGCCGCGATACTGTCACTAATATAGGCCAACTCCTCTACGGTTACAACAGTGGCACAAACAGGATACTTGAGTCCAAGACCGCCTACTTCTTTCGGAAAAGGGATTTTGAAGAAATCTTCTTTAGCCAATTGACTGAACACGCCCCGAGGAAAGCTTTCCTTGTGTTCTTCCTTGTGAGCAATTTCATACCCTGATGGAGCCACTTCCCTAACAGCGAATTCCCTGGCCTTTTTTCTAATTTCCTGCGTTTCTTCCGGTAAGATCATTTCATGGTAAAGTCGATCCTGCATCCTCGGCGGTAATATCATATGACTCCTCCTTACATGTTGCTTTTGATATTTGACAGGAACTCGCTTCTAAATCGATTAACTATGCGAAAAATGAAGGTGAATGTCAAATTAAAAAAGCTAGGTATCCCTCACTGAAGCGTGGGATTTCCATTATAAGCTCTGCGCTCGATTCGACCCCGTCTGTGGCGGGGGCAGACCAAGTGGTTTCGGCACACGCTTCAGTGAGGTATTACAAAAGCTATAGCGTCAAGCGAATCTAGAAATATAATGTCTTCTATTCCTGAAAATCATGGAGCCCAGGGAAACTCTCCATTTGACAATACCTTCGGAAAAGTAATAATTTTAGAATCAACAATATATTCCGATGTGAGTTTCAGGTTTGGAAACATAATACTCAAAAGTTGAAACGATTATACACAGCGACATTAATCACAGCAAAGGCCGTCATTCCTGCCCCGTATCAAGTACGGGATAAACTCCAGCAGGAATCCAGACTCCGTCCCTGCGAAGGCAGGGAACCATTATTTAAGAAACACTGGATTCCCCCGTATCAAATACGGGGCAGGCTCAGTCGAGCCCGGAATGACAAACCGTATAAGACTTATGTCGTCATGTATAATTCTAGATTTTGAAATATCCTCAATTCTTTATTAAACACTAGGTAAATGAGAAAACAGCCAAAGATTAATGTGGGCATCATGGACCGGCAGACTGAAGTTATCGGTCGTCTGGATGGAAATTTTAGAGTCGATGGGTTTAGTCTTGTATCAGGCAGCTTTTTAGCAAAGGCAGATGCAGGGATGATTGTGCTCACTGATGGCACCCATCATGAAATCTGCCGTTCTCCATCGATCAGGCTCACAGCCACTAAGGATTCGACCTTTAAACTCTATCATGTGACCATCGGAAACCGCTTTCACTGGGAGAGGCCCGAGGATCAGATCTTTCAAGGGAACCTAGTTCTGTTGCCGCATAAGGATGGAACGATCGCCGCCATTAATGAAATCTTTCTAGAGGATTATTTGACGAGTGTGATATCTTCGGAGATGAGTGGTGCCGCTCCTATGGAATTTCTGAAGACCCACGCAATCTTATCACGAAGCTGGCTTCTCGCAGCGCTGGATCGGAAGAAAAAAACAAAGGAAACGTCTATCCAGCCTTGGAAAATCACTGAAGGCGAGGTGATACGCTGGTATGATCGGGAGGACCACGATCTCTTCGACGTCTGCGCCGATGACCACTGCCAGCGTTACCAGGGTATCATGAAGATCACCGGACAGGCCGAAAAAGCTGTCCGGGAAACCCGTGGGATGGTGATCACCTGTCAGGATGAAATCTGTGATGCTCGATATTCCAAGGCCTGCGGGGGAATCACAGAAGATTTTAGCACCGCCTGGGATGATAAACTTGTTCCTTATCTGGGAAGTATTTCGGATGCATCGGTTCCTCATCGGCCGATCAGGACAGAGGAAGAAGCTTCGCGTTGGATTCTTTCTGCTCCCGAGGCCTACTGTCATACAAAAGATGAGAGTCTTCTCGGAACGATCCTTCCTGACTTTGACCTCGAGACAAAAAGTTTTTTTCGCTGGATGATTGAATATTCCCGTGAAGAACTGGAAGAGATTCTCCAGGAAAAATCGGGTTTTGATTTCGGGATGCTCAAGGAAATCGTACCGCTTCGCCGTGGTCCTTCGGGCCGGATCTCCCAGTTAAAAATCACTGGTTCGAAGAGAAGCATGGTTGTAGGAAAGGAGCTAGAGATTAGGCGCTGGCTCTCCCGTAGTCATCTTTACAGCAGTGCATTCCTTGTTAAGGTGAATTATAATCCTCATGGAGAAGTCAAGGGATTTACTTTTCATGGTGCAGGCTGGGGACACGGCGTGGGACTCTGCCAGATCGGCGCGGCCGTCATGTCAGACCGAGGGTTTTCATCGGAGCAAATCCTGGAACATTATTTTCAGGGTGTAGAGATAAAAAAGATCTACTGAAGAAACAGAGTTGGAATAATGGAATGGTGGATTATTGGAATAATGGGAACAAACCAAAAAGCAGAAAAATAAAACCGGATTCTAGCTTTATTAAGGAGTCCATTTTAGTATAGACATCATTTGCTGGAGGGGCTGTCTATTTAAAAAACATGGAATCTTCTTGGACTGGACTCCGGCTTTCGCCGGAGAGACGAATTTAAGGTTCGGTTCCTTTTTGTCATTCCGGCCCCGATTTTCATCGGGATAAACTCCAGCCGGAATCCAGTAGCATTAAAGATAAAATCAGATGTCTACACAATTATGGTTTTATTAGTATGATTTCCGTACGGTTACACCCAACATTCCAAAATTCCATTTTTCCAATATTCCAGGGGTAAGATGGTATGTCTGCACAGAAAATGACATCGCGAAATCCATGGGCCT